>Ga0114129_10013410_pt1 | contig 11680 bp, 8 predicted proteins | sample RhiMetdeltSRZDD1_FD_80071 | JGI IMG/M metagenome (GOLD analysis project Ga0114129, IMG submission 80071) | Populus rhizosphere microbial communities from Tennessee, USA - Rhizosphere MetaG P. deltoides SRZDD1 (version 2) (version 2) | ecosystem: Host-associated > Plants > Roots > Rhizosphere >... | reverse complement strand
TGCTGTGCGCACACGCATTGAAGGAAGGGCGCATATACCACCAATGAATTCTTGCCGGTCCGGTACTTTGATTCCAACTGTCGTGCTAAATTAGCCAACGATGTCGGAACACAAAGCAAAAATCCTCTGGACGCACTCAACAGGTGATTTTCTGAAGGGAACGTATTCACGCGAACACGCATGGGCATTCGATGGCGGCATGACCGTGCCCGCATCGTCATCGCCTGCGGCCGTGCGGATTCCCTTTTCTAATCCGGCCAACATCGATCCCGAAGAGGCGTTTGTCGCTTCGTTATCGAGCTGCCACATGTTGACTTACCTGTTCATCGCGTCACGAAAAGGCTTTGAGATCTCGAGCTATGAAGACGAAGCCGTCGGGTTGATGACCAAAAACGACCGCGGAATTCTCTGGGTGAGTTCAGTCGTCCTTCATCCACGAATTACGTATTCCGGCGTGAAAACACCGACGAGCGAAGAAGAAGACCAGATGCACCACGCCGCTCATGAACAATGCTTCATTGCCAACTCTGTGAAGACGGACGTCAGGGTGGAGTCCACCTCGGATGGGAATTGAGAATTGGGAATTGGGAATTGAATTCTCAAGTCTCAATCCTCAATTCTCAATTCCGAACTCATTTGAAGAGTTGCTCTAACTCGGCAGGTCCCTCATCCCGTGGCTTATCCCAGCCGGCTTCGAAGTACTTTTCCCAATTTTTTGCCCAGGGTCGCCCGTAGTAATCGATAAACATGGGATCGGACTGGGTGGTTTGAATCGGCCGGCCGTTCACATTTCTGATATTGCTCAAACATTCAATGAATGTATATCGCCGTGCAGGATCATCGGTGGTCGTGACGCGGGAATACTGGTACGTGGCGTGAACTGGTTGAACGAGCGCGACGGGATCGTAGAACACGGTGTCGTGACTGAGTCCGACGAACTTGCGGCTTCCATCATAGACGGGTTTGTATGTTTCAACGGTCTCGAGCTGATCGCTGTATTCGAACATTGTGTGCGTCCACCAGCCCTGAATATTTCTCGTCCACGAAACGAGAGTTGTTCCGTCCCAAAATCCAATTGTCTCGCCGTACCACTGCGGAACCACCTGCACATGCTTATCCTTTCCGACCAGCACCTGGCGCAGGAAATTGTCCGCCGTGCCGGCGAGGAACTGGACATTCCATGGAGTCATCGTAAGTTGGAAGTTACCCGCCCCTGAGGTATCAGACCACATCCGCATGAATCCCTCGGGATAGCAGAAAGAGGCGTTCCACTGCGGCGAATTGTTCACCGCTTCGTGATAGTTCATCTGAACGAAGCGCTTTTGATATTCGGGCGTGAGCAACGACAGGATTGTGGGCACTTGATTGAGCCCGCCCCAGTACCACTCGGCGCCATGATCCGCCGGTTGATTTCTCTGATAGTAGCCATCCCAGTCCGGCACGGTCGCCTTTGTATAAACAGTGGGACCACCCTTCGCCTTCGCTGCGGCCAACAAGGCTTCGTAGTGTTCCTTTGCCGTCTTGTAAGGAAGCTGGCTGACGATCTTCTCCCGCGGATAATCGTCGAAGCAGTCGCCCCATGCAGCCGACGTCGGCGGATTCTGGCCAATGCGCTCGGAGGTCCAGATGTCCGTTAATTGACGGGGCGTGTTACATCGGAAATAGAGCTTGTCGGACCAGTACTGCTTATCCTTGTAAAAATTCTTCGACGTGAATAAATCAACCGGCAACGATTCGGTTCCTTCAGGAGGACCCGCGAACGTGGGTGTACCGCCTCGTCTGCCAACGCTCTTGAATTGTCCCGGCTTAGGCGCAGGTTGTCTTCCGACTCCGCCGCGCGCTGTGGGAGCAATCTGCACTCCTTGTTGGGCGAACATCGTGGTCGATGTAGGCGACATGGCACTGAACGTGATCAGGACAAAAAGGACAAGCGATAGAATGAAAATTATTGCCTTCATGGGTCAGAATCCTCCGCGCATTTCAGCCGACTTCCGAAAAATGCGGAGTGATCATATGACGGTCGATGATGAACGGCAACCATCCGGAGTCTAGGGACCTCGGTTTGTCTGGGCGTTTACGAGAATCGTAAGCAACTACTCCCCGGGATATTTGAGGTTGAATCGCACTGTAATCGTCACCGGGCAAGGTGTCGGTTGGCCGTTCAATATCGCAGGACGGTACTTCCATTTCTTCACAGCCCTAATCGCTGCATCAACAAGCAACGGATGTCCGTCGACGACGTGGATATTCTCGACGCGCCCACTGACGTTGACGGTTCCTTCTATCAGCACCACGCCCTCGACCCTCGCGTTTCTTGCCAGGATTGGATACGTGGGGACGGTCCGATCGATCAGTTGCGCAGGCTCAAGATGTCCACCGATGATGGGCGGTGGTTTGATGTCAGGTTCTCCAGGTGGGGGTTCCGGCGCCGGGACCGACGGCTCGGAAGGCGTTAGCGGCGCCATTGTGCGCGTGGGGTACAGACCCATGACTACTGCCGGCACGGGCACGGTTTCCGTCTCAAGTAGCGCAAGAAACCCGGGAGGGATCGGTGTTGGCGTCCAACCGCCCTTATCGTTTGATTCGGTCTGATTCACCATCTCAGTGGCAGGTGACATCGGTTTTGTGCGCTCGGGTAGGATGCGGGGTGAGTTCCGCACCGGGATGTAAAAAGGCTCTGGTTTGCGAACTGGTTCTCGAGAACCGGCCTGAACCGTCAGTATCTCAAACCGGACTGCGGAAACATGGAAGATGGAGAACCACGTCAGAACGATGAACGCGCAGATATGAATTGTGCATGAGGCGTAGAGAGCCCCTTTTCTCGGAGTTTCGGAAACAGACTCCGGAGACAGCATCGTAAACATGCTCATTTGGGTGCAGTCGACAGGCCAGGCAGGTTTGAGACACGAGCGTCAACGAGTCCCACGTAGAAAAGGCGGTGATTCTCAGTGCCGCCGGATCAGTGGACCCGTAGAAGTGAGCTGATCAGTTCGTATAATCAAGGACTGCGAGGACGAATAGCTTGGTTGTCTGGAAGATTCAACTGCTTGGCGGATTGCGGATCACTTATCGTGACCAGGTAGTAACCACCGTCAATACGACCAGGTTGCAAGCGTTGCTGGCTTACCTTGCTCTGCATACCGGTGTTCTGCAATCTCGAGAGCATCTCGCATTTCTTTTTTGGCCGGATTCTACGGAGGCTCAGGCCCGGACTAATCTTCGCCAGTTGTTGCATCATTTGCGATCCGCGCTTCCCGACGGCGGCCAATTCATCGAAACCGACAGCCAGACGATTCTCTGGCGCCCCACGAGCGAATTCGACATCGACGTGGCGGATTTCGAGAACGCCGCAACACGGGGCGGCGAAGCGGAGAAGAAGGGCAACTCCGCCGCGGCGAGACAAGAATTTGAAGAAGCGGCCCGTTCGTACACCGGCGATTTCATGCCCGGTTTGCTGGACGAGTGGGCGGACCTGGAGCGAAACCGTTTACGCCAGAAGTATTCGGACGTCCTCGGACGGCTCATTGCATTACTGGAACAGGCGCGCGAGCCGTCTTTCGCGATTCCCCACGCCGAACGCCTGCTGTCACTCGATCCCTTTTGCGAGACGAGCTATCAGACGCTGATGCGTCTTCACGCCATGAAAGGGGACCGCGCTGCCGCACTGCTCGTCTATCATCAGTGCGTCACGGTGCTTCGGCGCGAACTCGACACAGAACCGGGTCCTGCGACGCAAAATCTGCGCGACCAGGTGACGAGGCAGGCTTTCATTCCGCGCGACCAACCTAAGCTGTCGAGCAAATCCGGAACTACTCATCTTCCTCTCGTTGGACGGCAGGAGGAGTTCAATCAACTGCTCGACACCTGGAAGGCTGCTCAAGAAGGCCGCGCTTCATTTGCATTGGTGACCGGGGAATCGGGCATTGGAAAAACGCGTCTGGCCGAGGAACTTCTGATATGGGCTTCGCATCGAGGCGTACATACGGCGCAGGCAAAGTGCTATGCCGCGGAAGGACGCTTGGCATATGCGCCCGTTGCGGACTGGATACGCAGTCCCATCCTGAATCCCGTACTTTCCAGTCTCCCTCCATCTCAGTTATCGGAATTGGTTCGAGTGCTGCCGGAATTGTTGGTCGAGCGGCCGGACCTCGGTCTTCCGCCTCCTCTCACCGAGGGCTGGCAGCGTCACCACTTTTTCGAAGCGCTTGCTCGCGCTGTTCTGAAAGGTCCTCGGCCCCTGCTGCTGATGATCGACGATTTGCAGTGGTGCGACCAGGAAACGATGGAATGGCTGCATTATCTCTTGCGTCTGGAGCCTGCGGCGCAATTGCTGGTTTGCGGTACAGCACGAATCGAAGACTTGAATGACCGTCACCCGCTGCGCTCCCTCGTGCGTGAGTTGAATCGTGATGGTTGCTCGATCGAAATTCCATTGGGATTTCTCAGTTCAACGGATACCGCATACCTTGCCGCGCAGGTTTCCGATAAGCAGCTTGACGCGGAATCGATGGCACAGCTCTATCGCGAAACGGAAGGACATCCTTTATTTGTCATCGAGAGCGTCCGAGCCAGGCTGCTTTCATCCAAAAAGCAATCTGTGAATTCGTCGAAAGCGGAATCGCCACTTCCGCCAAAGGTTCACTCGGTTTTGCAGGCGCGTTTGGCGCAGCTCTCCCAGAAGGCGCAGGACCTGACGTCATTGGCGTCGTGCATCGGCCGACCTTTCACCGCCGAGCTGCTGGCTGAGGCGAGTCATTCCGATGAAGACACTCTCGTGTCGTGGCTGGATGAACTCTGGCAACGGCGAATCATCAGGCTCGAGGGAGACGACTCGTATGATTTCACGCACGATAAGCTCCGCGAGGTGGCCTACGCTGAATTGAGTCCCGCCAGACGGCAGCTTTATCACAGGCGCATTGCGGAATCGATTGCGACACTTTCAAAGATGGATACCGACGCGGTGAGCGCGGAGTTGGCCTTACATTACGAACACGCGTGCCAGCCAGCCCAGGCTGTTCCACTTTACTATCAGGCAGCAAGCGTCAGCCAACGACGATATGCAGAAAGCGAAGCGATCGGTTATCTCACGCGGGCGCTCCGGCTGATCGAATTGTCGCCGCAAGGCGCAGAACGCGATCAAACCGAGCTGGACCTGCTTGTATCTTTAGGCCGTTCACTGAGTGCAACACAGGGGTACGCCGCTCCCGAAGTCGGGCGCGTGTATTCCAGAGCTCGCATGTTGTGCGAGTCCATGGGCAGGAGTGATCGCGATCATTATTTCCCAGTGCTTTGGGGCTCGTGGGTGTTTCACCTGGTTCGGGGAGACTTGCAAGTCGCGCGTGAAATGGCTTCGCGGCTTCTACAAATTGCGCAAGATGCCGACGATGCGGTCACTGTAGCCGGCGCACACTTCGCGATGGGTTGCAGCCTGTTTCATCTTGGGGAAATGAAGCGCGCTCAGGACCATTTTCAACTAGCGATGCCGCAACATAAAACTTCCGGCGGCGAACCGTTACGACTGATTGCGTTTGGGCCCGAGATCGGTGTGTTTTGTCTTTCATATTTGGCCCAGGTCCTATGGATGCTTGGTGATTCAGACCAATCTTCTGAATACAGCCATCAGGCTTTGGCTCGCGCCGAGCAGCTTGCGCATCCATTCAGTGTCGCTATGGCGTTGGACTACGCGTCCATGCTTCATCAGTTTAGGGATGAACCTTCCGCCGCTGCCGAGCGAGCCGATCAGTCCGCGCGTTTGTGCAGTCAATATGGATTCAGTTATTACCTGGCATGGACGTCCATTATTCGCGGATGGTCTCTTGCTGAGAGCGGAGCCGCGCAGAACGGATTGCAACAGATCCAACAAGGGCTCGCGGCGCTGGCCGATCAGGGAGCCAGACTGCGAGGTCCGTACTATCAGACGCTGCTGGCGCAGGCATTTGCTCACGCCGGCGATCTAGATATGGGCTTGAGATGTTTGTCCGAAGCGCTCTTGATGCGAGAAAAGACCGGAGAATGTTGGTCGGACCCGCTCATCCATCGCCAGAGAGCCGCTTTGCTGCGAAAAAAGGGTGAGATCCGCGAAGCCAATCTGAGCCAACAGCGCGCGATCTCCCTAGCCAAGCAGCAAAAGAGTGGATGAAGTCGGAATTTCCACACAGAACGCATGCAGAACGGTTGAAGAACGGCGAATTTACTAACCTGCCTTTGACGAAGAGCAGAATTTATTCTCCCGGGGGTGATTATGTTGAATCAAGCCGCGGTTGCGGAGTTCAAATCGAAGTTGAGGGGCGAGTTAATACCAGAGGGCGACGCTCAGTACGAGAAGGCCCGGCAGGTCTATAACGCGATGATCAATCGCCATCCTGCCTTGATAGCACGATGCGCCGATGTCGCGGATGTTATTGCGTGCGTCGATTTCGCCAGAAAAAACGGCGTCGTGCTGTCGATCCGTGGTGGCGGACACAATGCGGCAGGTCTTGGAGTGTGTGACGGCGGCCTTGTTGTGGATCTGTCGTCGATGCGTTACACGCACGTCGATCCCGAGGCGGGCACGGTGAGAGTTGGTGGAGGCAGCACCTGGGGTGATGTCGATCACGCCACGCACGCGTTTGATATGGCTGTGCCTAGCGGAATCATTTCGACGACGGGTGTGGGTGGACTGAGTCTCGGCGGAGGTTTGGGTCATCTGACGCGGAAATGTGGACTGACGATTGACAACCTTGTTTCAGCCGATCTCGTCCTTGCCGACGGGAGTTTCGTTACAGCCAGCGAGTGGCGCCACGAAGATCTCTTCTGGGCGATCCGCGGTGGTGGAGGAAACTTCGGAATCGTCACATCGTTTCTATTCAAGACGCATCGCATCCACACCAACTACGCGGGACCGATGCTTTGGGAGATCGATGAGGCCCCGGATGTGATGCGGTGGTATCGCAAATTCATCAAGGAAGCCCCAGACGACATCAATGGATTTTTCGCATTCCTTGTCGTGCCGCCCGGACCTCCATTTCCGGAACATCTTCACAATAAGAAAATGTGCGGCATCGTGTGGTGCTACACGGGTCCTTTGCAAAACGCGGAGGATGTTTTCAAGCCGATTCGCGGCTTCAAGAAGCCGGCGCTGGATTTTGTCGGCCCGATACCGCATCCCGCGTTGCAAAGTATGTTCGACCCGATTTATCCGCCGGGCCTTCAATGGTATTGGAAAGCCGATTTTTTCAATGAACTGAGCGATGCCGCAATCGAGCAGCACATGAAATATGGCCCGCAGCTTCCGACCATGTGGTCCACCATGCATCTCTATCCGATCAATGGAGCCGCCGGACGCGTTGGAAAGGACGACACTCCGTGGGCGTATCGCGATGCCACATGGGCTGAGGTGATTGTCGGTGTTGACCCGAATCCGGCCAACAACGATCGCATCATTTCGTGGGCTCGAGCCTACTGGGAGGCGCTGCATCCACACTCGGCTGGAGGCGCATACATCAACTTCATGATGGATGAAGGGGAGGATCGGGTGAAGGCGACATATCGAGGAAACTATGATCGCCTGGCGAGAATCAAAGCCAAATACGATCCGAATAATCTGTTTTCGGTCAATCAGAACATCAAACCCGTCGCCAAGACTGCATGATCCGGGGATCACACGCGCGTTGTCACGATTTCCCCGGTTAAAGAGGTGTTTGACTATCGCTTCGCCGGCGTCAGCGCCGGCGGCTTGCGATGGTGTGTCGCCTGTTCGTAGGCGTACGCTAATTTGATCATTTGAGCATCGGAATATGGCCGTCCCTGGAACGTAATGCCCGTAGGCAGATTGTCCGACGTAAACCCAGCGGGAACCGTTATGGCCGGTACATACAGCAAGAAGGTGTTCAGTGTGGGTACTCCTCGGGTATCGACATACGCAGGTGGTTTGGTAGCCTCGCGCAATTCTTCCGGCGTTGCGGTGTCGGGCAGTGGAATGATTGTCGGCTGATGCTCAACGGACTTATAAACAATTGCGTCCAGCTTGTTGTCGGCCATGACCGTCAGAATGTTGATCATCAACTGCTGCCGGGCTTGCTCGTATTCCACCAATCGTTCGTAGTCGGGAGGCGCTGGCGGACGATCATTGAATTGCGGGCGTGCTCTTGGGAAAACCTTGTCGATATTTGGATCGCGTGCCATATCCGCGCGTGATCGGAACGGAGGATTGGCGTTTCTTGCAAAGTAGACCTGCACGGCATCCATACCTTCGGGTGTCCGTATGGAGGCGCCGGCTCGGGGGACGGCCATGAGTTCTTTCAGACGAGGTATAACAATTGGGTCGACCAGAACTGCGCCGGCCTGTTTCAGCTCGGCCAGCGTTTTCTCAAAGACCGCACTGACCTTCTTGAAGTCTTCGGAAGATGGATCTGAATTCTCACCGATCGATTCGCGAATAATGCCCAGGCGTGCTCCCTTCAGACCATTTTTATCGAGGGACTTGACGTAGCTTGGGGGCTGGTTGCCTGCGCCCATCGCGGTTAATGGATCTTCGGCATCATAGCCGGCAATGACATCGAGGGTCCGTGCAAGGTCCTCAACGGTGCGGGTCATCGGACCTAACCCGCCGACAATGCCCGGCCATCCTGCGAACATTCCTGTGCGGCTGACGATCCCGGGGGTTGGTTTCATGCCGGCGAGCGCGGACCAGGTTGAAGGCCGTCGAATCGAAGCAAGACCTTCTTCGCCGATTCCGATCGCGGCGAAGTTCGCCGCGATGCTTGCGCCTGTACCTCCGGACGAACCGCCTGGCGTCCGTTTGAGGTCGTATGGGTTTTTCGTTGCGCCAAACAGGGACGCATACGTGTCGCCAGTGGCGAATTCCGACAATGTGGCTTTTGCCAGAATGATTGCGCCCGCCTTTTTCAACTTCTCCACAATGAAGGCATCTTTGTCGGGATAGAAATTCTTTAAGACGATCGAACCCTCTGTTGTAGGCATGCCTTTGGCGTCGATCATGTCTTTCAAGATCACCGGAATCCCATGAAGTGGGCCCACGAGCCCCGACGTTTTGAAAGTCGCGTCCAACTTGTCGGCTTCTTCAAGAGCTTTTGGATTGACGTTGATGATCGAGTTCAGCTTCGGTCCCTCTTTATCAAATTGATTGATCCTGTCCAGGTACATCTGGACGAGTTGATGGCTGGTCAACTGGCCGGATTTGAACGAGGCATGAACATCCGCAATAGTCGTTTCTTCAAGACGAAACTTTGCTTGGCTTCTGCCGGACAGGATCGCCAATAACGAAACCGAAACCAACATCAGCGTCCGGAGCAGCTTTCGCCCACTACGCCGAAGCCGTTTGACGTGACTCACCGTCATGAGAGATGGCCTCCTTAAACTGCAAAAACTTCTTTAGGGCGGTCTTCCTATTGCACTCAGGCAAAAATGTCAAGGCGCTAACAGCCCCGCTAACGTACATTGTTTGCCAGTGGTATCCCAGTAGCCCCAGGGTGCGTCGACTCTCTCCGACAGCTGTGAACACCCAAACACAACTAATGAAGTTGCGGCTCGCCGGGGTTGGTTCACCATCTGCTGCTGGTTCGCTCGTCTGCTTGCGTCTTTTTTCATCGTGCCCGAAATGTATTTCAGAAAACTCGCCTTGTTACTTGCGGTCTGTGCGAACTTGCTCGTCGGAACGGGAACGATCGTTGCACAGGATCTTGGCCACAAGCTGCCAGGCCTGATCGGACTCGATGCCGGAAGAATTCCGCAGGCGGGCTTATACGTAGTCGATCGGGTCGTCACGTACAATGCGGACGAACTTCGCGACCGGCACGGAAATCTGATCCCGATCGGGAACCTGCAGATGCGGGCGCTTTCAAACGCCGCAGGTATTTCCTACACCGTAGGACTACGGCAGGGTTCTGTGTCGTTGACGGTTACAGCGGCCGCGCCTGTTACCCGCTTCAGACTTAACATCGAAGATCGGCCCGAAGTGAGCTTTGATCGATTTGGACTCGCTGACATTTATATTCAGCCGGCACGCCTGGGATGGCGCAGGGATCGTTTCGACGTGGTTGGCTCGTATGGTCTTTATGTGCCGACGGGTCTTTTTCTCCTGGCTGGCGGCAAAGGCGTCAGCACGGGCCACGTCACTCATGAGTTTTCTGTGGGCGGCTCGATCTATTCCAACAAGAATAGGGACCTGTTTCTCACAGCGCTTGCGAGCTACAATCATAATCTACGTAAGCGCAACATCGACATTACTCGTGGCGATACATTCCAAATCCAGGGAGGCGTGGGCATGAGCCGATTGAATGGAGGAATGGAAATCGGTGTCGCAGGTCATGGCCTATGGCAGGTCCGTGAGGACCGCGGTTCGGACCTTCCACCCGTGCTTCAGGGAGCGCGAGACCGCGTTTACGGAGCCGGGCCTGAGGTCGCCGCGTTTGTCAAAGCCATCCGTTCGCAGATCCGGATTCGCTACGAGTGGGATGTGGGCGTGCGATCCCGCCCAAAAGGCAACATCTTTGTCGCAGGCATCAATTTCGTCGTCCGACGTTCCCCTCACTCTGCCGTTAGACCTTAGGGCAGACAATACGGAGGTATCGCCCCGCGATATATTGCCTATCTGTGATCCGACAGGAGGCGCGGCATCTCACTCAGTCGTTTGACGCAGTCAACAAAGCCTTCTTTCAGCAAGCCCGGTCTCACGCGCGCCTTCCCATAATCGAAAGCCCCCAGCAGCGCGTACGCGGCCAGTAAATTTCCACCTTCCTTGCCGTACTTCTGCGACGTTCCCTAGACAAATCCCTCTGATAGGCTCTCTCCACAGACTCGACAAGGCGCAGGAGTTCCGCCGTATTCAGGGCGGTTTTGCGCCCATCGGATACATTCAGCGGTACTGGCTGTGCAGTGCTGTCAGCAAAACCCTCAGGAAAGGAGATACATTCGATGGCCAATGCACATAGAGAGTCGGAACGGAAAGGAGTTTCAAGTTTTAAAGCGGGGCCTGAGGAGGAGATGGAGCAATTGGTCGTCACGATCAATCCCGCGATGGGGGGGATCGTCAAGGTGGAGAAGATCGACAAAGCCGGGAAGCACGAAGAACTCTCAGAGGAGGAGTGTGGGAGGCTCATCGGAGAGGACGAAGTGGAAGAGATTTTGGCCGCTCTCGACGAAGCCTTTGAGGCCGCTGTTATCAGTGTCATCGGCGACGGGGATCCGGCAGGAGGAAAATATGAGGACGACGAGGAGAAGGCCATCCGGCGATTTCTCATCAGTGACCTCCTCATACCTCGCGCGGTCCGCCGACGCATCCTGCATCGAATTCTGCTAAGCCGTTTGCTCCGCCGCCAGTTTCGCAAAGCTCGGCAGCGGCAATAGACCAGAACAACTGTCGCCAAGGAGGGAGTCCGCGAGCCGTCCCGTATCCATCTGTCAGGCAGTCTGGATCGGCGAGCGGAAGTATGGACTGTTCGATCACACCAAACCTATTAACTTGATAAGGAGTAACGATGGAAGCTGAATCGGCTGTTGACGAACCCGAGATCGAAGGTGAAGACCGGCAAGTATTGAAAATGCTGCTCGGTGGCCGCGGCCTGCGCCGCCGTAAGCTGCGTCGTTTGGCCCTGGCTCACCTGCTCCACGAAGGTCGCGAAGGTGACGAGGGCGAGGAAGACGAAATGGAAGAAGAGGGCGGCGAGGAACGTCAGATCAT
>Ga0114129_10013406_pt1 | contig 11681 bp, 8 predicted proteins | sample RhiMetdeltSRZDD1_FD_80071 | JGI IMG/M metagenome (GOLD analysis project Ga0114129, IMG submission 80071) | Populus rhizosphere microbial communities from Tennessee, USA - Rhizosphere MetaG P. deltoides SRZDD1 (version 2) (version 2) | ecosystem: Host-associated > Plants > Roots > Rhizosphere >... | reverse complement strand
CGGTAAAAAGTAAATACCAGCCACAGATTTTGCTGATTTTCGTTCTTATTTGTGCAGTTTGTGGCTCCGCGCAGGAGTCACAGTTAGGGCGCGTCGAATTCCCAACATCGGGCTCGGAAAAAGCACAAGCTCACTTCCTCCGCGGCCTCGCCGCGTTGCACTCGTTTTGGTACGAGGAAGCGCTCGAGGCGTTCCGCTAGTCGACCAGGGTCGATCCGGACTTTGCGATGGGCTACTGGGGCGAAGCGATGGCCCACAATCACCCGCTCTGGTCGGAGCAGGACATCGCCGCCGCGCGCCAGGTACTCACCAAAATCAAAGAAACACCGAAGCTGACCGATCGCGAGCGCGCTTACATCGCCGCCGTCCGGTTGCTCTATGGCGACGGCGACAAACCATCCCGAGACGCCGCGTATTCGGCGGCGATGGAAAAGATCTATCGCACATATCCCAAGGATCTCGATGCGGCTGCGTTTTACTCGCTCTCGCTGCTGGGGCTGGTGAGAGGTGACGACAAAACCTTCAGCTTGCAGTCGAAAGCAGGCGCGATCGCGACGGAGGTTTACAAGAAGAACCCGAATCATCCCGGTGCGGCGCATTACATCATCCACGCCTATGACGATCCGGAACACGCGATACTCGCATTGCCCGCTGCTCGTCGCTACGCTGAGATCGCTCCCGAAGCACATCACGCGCGTCACATGCCTTCGCACATCTTCGTGCAACTCGGAATGTGGCCCGAGGCTGCGGCTTCGAACGAAGCGGCGTGGGAATCGTCGGACGCCTGGATGAAGCGCAAAAATCTCTCGCTCAGCGTGCGCGATTATCACAGCCTGCACTGGTTGCTCTATGCCTACGCGCAACAAGGACGTTACAAGGAGGCCGAGCAACTGCTGAAGTTGATGAAGAAGGTGATGTCGGAATCGACTTACGACAATAAGTTGCGACCAGGTTATTACGAAAACAATTACGCCAACATGGCTGCAGCGTTCGTCGTCGAAACCGAACGGTGGAACCTAGCGACAGAACTGTTTCCAACAGAACCGAGCGAGGTAGCGCCGGGTCAACCTTCAGCAACCGGCAGTCATGGTGGACATGGCGGTAATGCCGGTGCGACAGTGCGAACCTCAACGGCAAACCTGACTCTGCCGCCTTTCGTTCGCGGTTTAGCTGCTGCTGTCGAAGGCTCTGCGGCGATCGATCAGAACCTGGAGAAACTGCGGAACGTCGGATCGAACACTGCGATTCGAGAGTTTGAGATCAAGGCGCTGAGCGCCTCGATGAAGAACGATCACCCGAAGGCAATCGAGCTGATGAAAAACGCGACTATGCTCGAAGAACAGACGAGCGCGCCGTATGGCCCACCGAGCCTCATCAAGCCAACTCACGAATTGTTCGGAGAAATTCTGTTGCGTGCCGGAAAACCCGCCGAAGCTGCCGCACAGTTCAAGAAGGCGCTGGTCCGACAACCCAATCGCGCCCGCTCACTCCTTGGCGCCGCACGCGCAGCGGCACAAAGTGGCGACGCGTCCGCTGCGACTGCTGCTTATACAAAGTTCGTCGAGCAGTGGAAGCAAGCAGACGAAGGTCTGCCGGAATTACGCGAAGCGCGCCACTACCTGGATCAGATTAAGACCACAAAAACCACAAACTGAGTTGTGCCTTTTGGTGGCCCTACTTCTTCTCGCGCACGTCGAACGCGTAGATCGTGTCCTGATCTCTCAAATACAGCCGCCCCCCGGCAACAACGGGATGCGACCACGTCGGCAACGAGTCCTGCTGAATCCGGAAGCGTCCCTTTTCCTTGTACCCCTCCGGCGTTGCTTCAACCAGGCCCACAACACCATTCTCGCTGAAACAGTAGAGATGCCCGTCGGCATAGACCAGTGAACCTTTGCCCACACTGCGATCGCGCCACGCTATCTCACCAGTGTCGAACTTCATCGCAGTCAGAATCGAGCTCGAGAAACCATAGAGGTAATCTCCAATCAAAACCGAACTGCTGTGATGATTCTTCATGTCTCTGTTGAACCAGATCTCCTGCGCTTTGTTGTCAGGCTTGATCTCGACAACACCGCCGCCCGTTCCGTAGTCAGACGAGATAAACACGCGATTACCGCGTGCGATCGGCGTCGCCGCATTGGCCGTGCGGTTTGAAGGCTTCGAATAGTCCCACAACAAACGTCCATCCTTGATGTCGAGTCCTACCGCACGTTCGGCGGTAAAGAAAATCACCTGTGTTCCGCCGTTTACCTCCAGCGGAATCGCCGACGAATAACCCGCCTCGTCGTTTTGACTCTTCCAAATCAGCGAACCGTCGGTTTTATTCAACGCCACAATGGACGCGCCTTGCCCACCTGCGTTCACCAGCAGCTTGTTTCCTACCACGAGTGGTGACTCGCTGATGCCCCAGGTGATGTTCGAACCACCAAATTCTTTCAACACATTCTTGGACCAAATGAGCTTGCCCGTGCGCGCGTCGAGAGCGGATAGATCTCCATTCCCACCGAGTGCGTAGATCCGGTCGCCATCGATTGTCGGCGTGCCTCTTGGACCATCGCCTCGATCGTTGCGAAATGCTGAACCGTGCGCGGTGGCCCATGCTTCTTTGCCGGTCGCGACATCGAACGCGACGACGAACTCGCGATCGCCGCGCAGCCCCATCGTGTAAAGCTTGCCGTTCGCGACGGAAAAAGACGAATAACCGCGTCCTGCGCCAGCCGCTTTCCATGTGAGTGGTGGACCAGCTTCCGGCCACTGTTTCAGCAGCCCCGTCTCCTTCGAGATGCCGTCACGATTTGGACCACGCCATTGCGGCCAGTTCGCGGCTGTAGGGGCCACTTGGGCCATCGCCTGTTGCGCTAAAGCACACAGGGCCACCGTTGCAAGCAATAAAATTCGCATGCTTCTCATTCTGATCTCCTCGTGTAAAAAGCCAAAGACTAGTAGGGAGACACGAAGGTTCTGTTTTACGACGCCGGTTTGAAGTAAAGCACCAAACCACCGCCGAGTGCGGCCAGAACAAAGCCGAGATAGAGCAACGGATTAGGCGAAGTCTTCGGTGGATGAAGCCACATCGAATACAACACGTTGACGAGCGGCGCGCCGGCAAACACAAGCGGCATCACGTACGTCGGCAACCCACCTGAGCGGAACGCAAAAATGATACAGACGGCTCCGATAGCGCCCAGTGCGCCCGCGACGGTCGCACCTATGGAGCCTTTCATGGAGAACCCGCTGAGTTGACCCTGCGACGACAGGGTAATCACCGGCACCAGAACACCAATCAAGAAGTAAGCAACACCGACACACAGCAGGGCGCGCATCGGGTTGCCGAGCTCGGTCTGGCCGCGATGCAAAGCAGGACCATACAGTCCCCATGAAAGTGCCGCGCCGAGAGCGAAAAGGATCCAGAGCATTTGGACCTCCGACCTAAAGTAGTCTGAAACTAAGTGAAGACTTCGTCCGTAAATCTCTTCATCTTTGCCGGCATTCTAACATCTGAGGCTTAGACAGAATAGAAGCGTTTTTGCTAAGGTCTGCCAGCGCACGGGTCCAATCCAAAATCTCGAACGAGGAGCATCAAAATCTTGAAGTTTCAGTTCCGAACCCTCTTCCTGCTTGTTCTGCCTGTTTTAGCGTCTGTCGCCATCAGCGCGCAAACGCATCGTGCTTCGCTGCGCGGAACCATCTACGACGAGAATCAGGCAGCCGTTCCGGGTGCGACGATCAATTTGAAAAGCATCGAGACCGGCGAGGTTCGGAATACAACGAGCGGCGACTCCGGCGAGTATGCAATCTCGTCAATTCCTGCCGGCACCTACACGTTGGAAGTTGAAAAGACAGGGTTCGCCAAACCCAGCCAGCGACTCGATCTCCTCGTGAATGAAGAACGACGTCACGATGTAACGCTGCGTGTTAGCGCATTGCAGCCTGCTCCAATCGAATCGACATTCGAAGCCAACCTGAAGAAGGAGTCTGCGTCGCTGGGAACGGTTATCGAAAACCGCCACATTACGGAACTGCCGCTCGACGGTCGGAACTTTTATGAGTTGAGCCTGCTGGTGCCGGGCGCGGTGCCGCCTGCGCCAGGTTCGGCGGGATCTGTTCGCGGTGACTTTGCGTTCAGCGTCAACGGCGCGCGCGAAGATGCGAACAACTTTTTGCTGGACGGTGTTTACAACATCGATCCGAAACTGAACACGTTTGGCGTCCGGCCTTCAGTCGACGCGATTCGTGAATTCGAAATGCTCACCAGCACCTACGACGCATCGTTTGGCCGTAATCCAGGCGCGCAAGTAAATGTCGTTCTCAACTCCGGTTCCAACGATTTCCACGGCTCGCTTTTCGAGTTTCACCGGAACGCAGCGCTCGATGCGCGGAACTTCTTCGCGCCGGCCGGGGAACCGAAACCCAAGTACATCCGCAACCAGTTCGGCGGCGCGCTCGGTGGTCCAATCAATCGTGACCGGACGTTCTTTTTTGCAGACTACGAGGGCACACGCTCGCGTGAAGGCATTACGCGTCTGACAAATGTTCCCACCGCACTCGAACGCGCGGGCAATTTCTCCGAGCGGCGGTTCGGAAGGCCGACGAATCCATTCACGGGAATGCCATTCGACAACGACACCATTCCAGACTTTTTCATCAATCCGGTTGGTCGGGCCATCGCCGCACTCTACCCATTACCGAACCGCAACGATCCGGTACAAAATTTTGTTTCTTCACCGATATTACACGACGACAACGACAGTTTTGACGCGCGCGTCGATCATCATCTGAACAGTGCGGCTCAGCTAACGTTTAGATACAGTTTCGGTGACCGCGATCTGTTCGAGCCTTTTACCGGCTCATCGTTTTCGTTGGTTCCGGGATTCGGCGACACCGTAAGACGTCGCAGTCAAAACGCCATGGCCGCGTTGACCTGGATACTGACGCCGAATTTAGTCAATGAAAGCCGAGTCGCACTTAGTCGTGTGGCTGGTTCGGTGACGCAGGAAGCAAGTGTTCTCAATTCCGATGTTGGTCTGCCGACGATTTCACCCCGCGAGCGGGATTTGGGTCTCAGCTTCATCACCATCACGGGTTTTTCGCCGTTGGGAGATGAGGGTAACAATCCGCAACACAGTGTGACGAACGTCTACCAGTTTCTGAATAACTCGAGTTACGTTCGCGGCAATCATCTGATCAAATTCGGCGCAGACCTGCGCTTCTCGCAGCAGAACGCATTTCGCGATGTCGAGTCGCGCGGGCGACTTCAGTTTTCACCGTTTCTTACCCTTACAAACAATGCTCTCGCAGATCTCCTGCTTGGATTCCCGTTGGTGACCAGCGTCGCGCGCGTGGATAACCCTCAACAGATTCGCACCGAGAGTTACAACTTTTTCATCAACGACAGCTATCGCGTGACGCCTCGACTCACGCTCACCGGTGGTTTGCGTTATGAATACAACTCGCCGCCAGTCGACGCCGAAGATCGCGCGAACGTTTACGATGTCGCGACACGGAATCTCGTTCCCGTAGGAACGAACGGCGTTCCGCGCAGCGGGTTTGACGCTGACAAGAACAATTTCGCACCGCGCGTTGGATTTGCATGGACTCTGGGTGACGATGGTGCAACGGTGCTTCGCGGCGGTTATGGAATTTATTACGACCAGTCGGCGCTCGCGCCGGCTGAAGCGCTTTACTTCAACTCGCCGTTCTTCGATAACAACATCTTCTTCCCATTGCCGGGGCTGCCACTCACGGTCGACAATCCGTTTCCGGCGTTCTTCCCATTCGCATTGCCCGATTCCGCGCTGGCAATCCAGCGCGACCTGCGCACAGGCTACATGCAGCATTGGAACTTCAACGTCGAGCGACAGGTCGGAAGCAAGGGCGTGTTTGAAGTAGCGTATGTCGGTTCCAAGGGGACCAAGCTACTAACGGCTCGCGATATAAACCAGCCGCAACCGAGTGTGTTGCCACCAGGACTGCCGTTTGTGCCGCGACCCGATTTCCGATTCGACGATATCGACCTGCTCGAGTCGCGCGCGAATTCTAATTACAACGCACTTCAGGCGCGCTTTCAGCAACGCTTATCACGAGGCTTCACGGCGCTCGCGTCTTACACGTGGTCCAAGTCGATCGACGACGCTTCAAACTTCTTCAGCAGCACAGGCGATCCGAACTTCCCGCAGAACAGTTACAACGTCGCCGCGGAGCGCGGGCGTTCGAATTTTGACGTTCGGCATCGATTGTCTGTCAGCTACTCGTATGCGCTGCCGTTGGGGAAGGGTCTGCAAGGTTGGACATCTACCCTGTTAAGTGGTTGGGAGACTAACGGTATCGTGACGCTGCAATCGGGACGTCCGTTCACAGTCGCGCTGCTTTCTGAGATTGATAACAGCGGCACGGGACGCTCGATTCTCGGTTTTGGTGCAAACGATCGTCCGAACCTCGTGGGCAATCCGGAGCTGTCGTCAAGGACGCCCGAACGATGGTTCAACACAGCGGCGTTTGCATTTCCTGCCCCGGGAACGTTTGGAAATGCGGGAAGAAATATTCTGGATGGTCCGGGACTTCAGAACGTGAACGCGTCGGTGGTGAAGAATACGGCGTTGTCAGAGAGGTTTAATTTGCAGTTCCGTGCAGAGGCGTTCAACCTCTTCAATCATCCAAACTTCAACTTGCCGGACAACTTCTTCCCGTCACCGTCATTCGGACGGATTTCGTCAGCACGAGATCCGCGGCATATTCAGTTTGGGTTGAAGCTTTTGTTCTGAGGGCAAAAGCAAATCATTGGTCATTTATCATTTGACATTTGTCATTTTCCATTGAAGACCTCTAGCTTCGGAAAATGACAAATGATAAATGTCAAATGATAAATGACCAATGATTTTTCTTCAGTCTCCTGACTCAGGCGCGGCTACGCGGTCGTCGAAGGACATGTACTTCGCCGACAGCAGTAGGTCCGATTCTTCCGGTGTCGGCGCCTGCGGGGCCATCGAGCCGTCGACCTGCTCGTACAACGGCGGCGGGATCTCTGCGAACTCTGACATTGGTCCATATACCGAGTCCACACCTTCCTTGAACACGTCTCCAATCAGCAGGTTGATGATGTGTACACGCTCGTCAGGATACTTCCGCAGAAATCCTGCAAAGCTGAATCCGTCGTTGTAGAACGCATAGACCAACTTGCGCATCGACTCGATGCCACGATCGAGTTTCGCCTGGTACTGGCCCAGTCGGGCGGCCGAGAAGTCGTCGTGATTGAAAGCGTCGTGAATGGCATCGGCGGCTAACTCAGCCATCTTAAGTGCGAGTAGCACTCCCGACGAATAGATCGGATCGAGAAAACCGTACGCGTCGCCGATGATGATGAATCCGTTTCCGGCATTGTGCTTGGAACGATACGAATAATCGAGAATCGAATAGATTTTATCAACGCGCTCGCCGCCTTCGACTCGGCGCCGGCACGGTTCACACTTCTCGATCTCTTCGTGAAAGATCTTCGCCAGATCCTGGCCGCGACCCTTCAGCAGGTAATCCGGATTCGCAACGATGCCGACACTCGTGATGTCGTTTTCGAGTGGGATATACCAGAACCATCCGCCACTGCCGGCCTGCGTTCGCAGCACAAGCGTTGCACCACCGTTCAGATCCGGCTCGCGATGTGCGCCTTTGAAATACGAATAGAGCACGGCCTTCTTGAGTTTCGGATCGCGCACGCGCCAGCGGAACTTGTTCGAAAGCATCGCCGCCTGTCCGGTCGCATCGACAACTACGTTCGCGTAAAACTTTTCGCGCGTGCCGTCCTGCATCTCCACCTCGACACCAACGGCACGATCTCCTTCAAACAGCACCTGCTTCACCAGCACGCCCTGATGTACAGTCGCACCTTGCTCCGCGGCATGGTTGATTAACAGGTGATCGAATTCAGCGCGCGTGACCTGCCAGGTGACAGCACTTTCGTGATGCACCGCCTCGAAGAAATAGAACGGCCGTGATTCCTTCCCGGCAGGGTTTGCAAACTGCACGCTGTACTTACGAACGAATGGACTTTCCCTCAACTTTTCGAGCACGCCGAGACGGCGGAAGGTCCAATAGGTGTCGGTCATCAACGATTCGCCAATGTGATGACGCGGAAAGATTGCTTTCTCGAACAGGATTACCTGGCGACCTTCGCGGGCCAGTATGCCGGCAATGGAACTTCCTGCTGGTCCACCGCCCATTACAATGACGTCGTAATTATTGGTTTTCATGCGTACCGTACAGTTCTAAGTTCAGGTTCAAAAAAGTCGAGTAGAAAGTGATCGACTTTCAGAAGGCCGTCGCGAGTGAGCGAGATCGTGCCGTTATCGCGATGAAGCAAACTCTTGTTTTGCAGATCCTCGTAGACGGGTTGAAATTCCTTCCAAACATCGACGCCGAACTTCTTCTGAAAGTAACCGGTATCAAGCCATCCGGTTTTTAACTGCAATACCATCTCGCGAATGAGTCTCTGCTTCGGCGTCAGCGAAACAGCCCGCAACAGCGGCAAGCGATCTTCGTTAAGGATGCGAACGTACTCTTCAAAGTTGTGCGCATTCTGGAAATTGACGCCGCCAAAATGCGAAAACGACGAGACTCCGATGCCAATCATGTCGCCGCCATGCCACAGCGCATCTCTGTAGATGAAACGGCAGGTTTTCTTCTTCGTCGCTACGATGTCGGTGCCCGCGATTTCGTAGTCGTGTGCAAGAAATTGCTCGAACGCGTAATCGAGCCAGTGGCGTTTGATGGACCAGCCCGCGATCGGCGACGTCATGCCCTTCTTCAGGATGTCCTGCGAGATGACGGTGTTGTAGGGCAACTCCATCTGATAAATCGTCACGGAGTCTGGCTGTAAATCGATAGCACGCTTGATCGCGTCCTTCCACTTCTCTTCGGTTTCGCCCATCATTCCGGCGATCAGATCGATGTTGATTTGCGGGAAGTCGACTTCACGCGCCCACTGATAGGCACGATAGATTTCGGGTGAAAGATGAGCGCGTCCGTTTGCCGCGAGGATCTCGTCGTCGAAGTGTTCGATACCGAGACTGAGCCGCGTCACTCCGATCTCTTTTAGTGTTTGCAGTTTCGGTTTCTGTATCGTGCCGGGCTCACACTCGAACGTGACCTCTTCCGCGTTCGCCCAGCTCACATGACGATTCAGACCGTCGACGAGATAGTGCAATTGCTTTTCGCTGACGTATGAAGGCGTGCCGCCGCCGAAGTATGCGAACCGGAGCTTACGGCCTTGAAACGCAGGCATGCGGCTATAGATCTCGTTCTCCTTGATGAGAGCATCGAGATAGACCTCGATCTCGGACGCATTCTTGTCTGTGTAGACTTTGAAGTAACAGAAATGGCAGCGCTTCCGGCAGAACGGGATGTGGATGTACAGACCTAACGGATCGTCGACCCGCGGCGGCTGGTTAAGCGCGTCGAGGGCGTCGGAAACAAACTCGGGCCGCCACTGGGAGAAGGGCGGGTAGTTTGAGACAAAATAATTCCCTACTTCGGTTCGGGGCTGTTCAGTCGCGACGATCATGGAATTAATCAAATTAGCATCGTCACCGGGGTTTGCCAATTGACCATTTCGTATGAACCATTTGGTGTATTTTGGAGTGCGCGCTCTTCTCTGCGGCCCTCTGCGTATCTCTGCGATCTCTGCGATTAAATGGTTATTTTCAACGCAAAGTTCGCAGAGATACGCAGAGAACCGCAGAGAGGTTGCGTGGTCCAGCAGGACCGTTGTATAGAGAGTCGATGCCCCTTCCTCAAAGATTCGGTTTTTCGGAGTTCCGACATTATTTACCGTATTTCCTGCTGATCTTCGTCTTTGTGGCAGGAGTTTGGGTGATCCTCGAAGCAGGCGCCAAGTTGGGTCCTCCCAATCCAACTCAGATGACACCGACAACGGGCGCTCCAATGTCCTTCACGGGAACTCTTTGGGAGAACTTCAGAACCCCGCTCAGCATTTTACTCACGCAGATAATCGTCATCCTGGCGATGGCCGGCTTGTTTCGGATGCTGTTCCGACGGCTCGGTCAGCCGCCAGTTATGGGAGAGATGGTGGCCGGAATCGTGATGGGTCCTTCAGTGCTGGGATTGATCTATCCGCCGGCGGTGGAGTTCCTCTTCCCTGCCTCCTCGATGGAAACGTTACGACAGCTCAGTCAAATCGGCGTTGTGATTTTCATGTTCATTGTCGGTATGGAGCTGAACATACGACAAGTGCGAGAAAAAGGATCGGCTGCGGTGATGATCAGCCACGCGAGTATCATCCTGCCATTTCTGCTCGGCACTGGCCTCTCGCTTTTTCTTTATCGAGATCTTGCGCCGGCAGGAACCTCTTTCAATGCATTTGCGTTATTCATCGGGGTCGCGATGAGCATCACGGCCTTTCCGGTGCTGGCCCGGATCCTGGAAGACCGCGGACTCACGCAAACGCAACTCGGCTCGATCGCCATTACCTGCGCTGCTGTCGACGACGTCACTGCCTGGTGCATCCTGGCGCTGGTCATAGCGCTGGTGAAACAGGTTGGAATCGAAATCTCCGCAATCACAGTCGTCTTAACACTGATTTTTGCAGCCTCGATGATTTTTTTGGTGCGACCGCAACTGGGTCGTGCGATCAAGGAGCCAGATTCGCAGTTACACAGACGGCGGTTGATTCCGGTTATCCTGGCTTTTGTTTTTATTTGCGCGCTGATCACCGAGACGATCGGGATTCACGCGCTGTTCGGCGCGTTTGTGGCCGGCGTCGTCATGCCGCCGTCAACCGAGTTCAGGATCTTTCTGAAAGACAAGCTCGAGGCGTTCGGTTCCTACGCGCTGCTGCCGCTGTTCTTCGCGTTCACGGGATTGCGCACGCAGATCGGGTTATTGAACGAGTGGCAAGACTGGGCGATGTGCGCGGTGATAATCCTGGTCGCGATCGCGGGCAAGCTCGGTGGCAGTATGTTGATGGGTCGCTGGACGGGAATGCGCTGGTCTGATGCGTTTTCGATCGGCGTGCTGATGAACACGAGAGGATTAGTTGAGCTGGTAGTGCTGAATATCGGTTATGATCTCGGCATTCTCTCGGGTCGTATCTTCGCAATGATGGTTTTGATGGCACTCGTCACGACGTTTATGACGGGACCGCTGCTTTCACTGGTGAGAAGGAGATGACATGGCAAAAAAGATATTGATATGTGTGGCGGCGATGATGGTGCTGTCAGCAATCGCGCTGGCGGCAACGAAACCAAACTTCAGCGGCACCTGGACGCTTGATCGCGGACGTAGTTACGGTCTTCCCGGAAACATGAGCCAGATCCTCACCATCGCGCACAAAGAAGATCAGATTGAATTGGAAACGAAACTGATCCAACCGGGAAACGAGCGCGTCGTGAAAGACACTTACTTCCTGGACGGTAAGGAACATGAGTTCACACCGCAAGCACCACCAAACCAGACACCGCCAAAAGGTAAACGCACGGTCAACTGGTTGCCGGAGGACAAGGGGCTGACGATAACTGAGGTTACGACGGCTGAAACTCCGAAGGGACCGGTTACGACGCAAGTTGTGCGCAAGTGGACCATCTCCGCTCAGGGCGAGTTAGTCATCGACATGTACATCGATGGTCCAAACGGCTCGTTCGAGGCGAAGCGGATCTTCGCCAAGCAGTAATCTG
>Ga0114129_10013405_pt1 | contig 11682 bp, 8 predicted proteins | sample RhiMetdeltSRZDD1_FD_80071 | JGI IMG/M metagenome (GOLD analysis project Ga0114129, IMG submission 80071) | Populus rhizosphere microbial communities from Tennessee, USA - Rhizosphere MetaG P. deltoides SRZDD1 (version 2) (version 2) | ecosystem: Host-associated > Plants > Roots > Rhizosphere >... | reverse complement strand
GGCTTCCCTCGCAACATTCCTTTCGAGATTGGACCAGCGAGCTTCTTTCACTTACCTCCATCCGCAATTTCGCGGCTTGAACTGGAACGCCCTCTGGAGCTTCTCGGTGGAGCGAAGTACACAGAATCCGCTTTTCACCGCGCGATTCGGTCAGGGTTCGTTTCAAATTGAAAGAATACTGGACGCCGCCAAGACGAAGCGCCTGCAATTTCGCTATACCTATCAGCGTACTACACTCACTCACCTGCTGATTCAGAACTTCATCCCACCCGAAGACGAGTCAGTGAGATCCTCTACGCTGTCCGCCGCATTCGTGCGTGACACGCGCGACAACCCGCTTGACGCTCACAAAGGCTTTTTCCAAACCGTGGATTTCGGTGTTAGTCCGAAGCTGATCGGTTCCAGCCAGAACGTAGTCCGTTTTTTTGGGCAGACCGCGTATTATTGGCAGCTCAAGCCCTGGATGGTATGGGCTAACAATTTGCGCCTGGGATTAGTGAAGTCATTTGCTGGAAGCCATGTCCCCATCAGCCAGCTGTTCTTCTCCGGAGGATCTGACAGCTTGCGAGGCTTCCCCCTGAACGGCGCAGGACCGCAAAGGACGGCCGTTCTCTGTACCGAGGAGAATGATCCTTCGACATGTACGGCATTCACTCGCGTCCCTACAGGTGGCCATCAGCTCTTTATCTTTAATTCCGAGGGTCGTTTTCCCATACCCTTGAAAAAAGGGCTGAGCGGCGTGGTTTTTTATGATGGCGGCAACGTTTACAACAACATTGGCTTTAGCCGTTTCTTCAGTGGCTACAGCAACACGGTTGGCTTCGGTCTGCGTTATCAAACGCCCGTCGGTCCAGTGCGGATTGATATCGGCCACAATTTGAACCCCGTTCCAGGGTTCAAGTCGACACAAATATTTGTCAGTCTCGGTCAGGCCTTCTAGTGTGAGGGTGCACCCCGTAGTTCAGAGGCAGTCATGCGCTTTAGACGAATTCTTGTTATTGGCTTGATTGCGTTTCTCCTGCTTGCCGTTCTCTTGACTGCAGGCGTCCTCGTGGTACGCACCCGCACGGTTCACCAATATTTGCTCGCCACACTGGTCAAGTATGCCCAACAGGCGATTGGTGGGCGCGTAGAGCTGGGTGACTTCACCTTCCGGTTGTGGGGACTGCGTGCTGATCTCTATCGTATCGCGGTGCACGGCACAGAATGTGCCCCCCAGAAACCTTTATTTACCGCTGACCACCTCGCCATAGACCTGCGCTTGGTGTCGGCATGGAAGCATAAAATCGACCTACAGGAAATCGTGGTTGACCGTCCGGTAGTTCATCTGTCCGTTGATAGGCAGGGCAGGACCAACCTACCACAGACACCGCCTCCAGCTCCAGGCACGACACCTAGCAGTATCTTCGATCTGGCAATCGGGCGCTTCCTCATCAATGAGGGCGAAATCTATTACAACGACCGTCAAACACCTCTGGACGCTGAAGTTTGCGATCTCCAGGCGCAAGCGTCGTTTAATCCCTCCAAAAACGGATACAGCGGTGCCTTGAGTTACCGCGAGGGGCATGTCAAATTTGGAGACTTCAATCCTCTCGGGCATGACTTCCAGACACGATTCAGCGCGACAGCGTCCAACCTGAATCTGAATTCCATGGTCCTGGCGAGTGCTCCTTTCAAGATTACTGCTGAACTCACTTTACGGGACTACAGTAATCCTTCCATCGACGGTACCTATCAGGCCGTGGTTTCCAGCGCCCAACTCGGCAAGCTCCTCAAGAGCAGTTCCTTGCCACGTGGGCAACTGACCACTAAAGGAACCATCCACTATCAAAACGCGCCCCAACAGGCAGTGCTGAACGGGCTGTCTCTCGCAGGCCGAGTGAACAGCCCCGAGCTGGCGTTCGATTTGCCGGAAGTGCGTGCCGGTGTTCGTTCTTTCCGCGCGAATTATCGCCTCGAGGGAGGTACTCTCGAAGCCCGTGATGTGCAAGCGGAAGCATTAGGCGGCCAGCTAACGGCGAATCTGACGATACTTCATGTGGCAGACAAGCCTCAAGCTCGCCTCGAAGCAGCAGTGCGCGGCGTTTCGCTCGCGGCCGGCAATGCCGCCTTGCGGACAAAACCGCTCAAAGGGCTGGAAGTCACCGGACATTTAGACGGAACGGTTAACGCAGGATGGCGCGACAGCCTGCAAAGCCTTCAAATTCGCTGCGACGCTGTGATTTCAGCTCAGGTGCCAGTGGGGCAACACGGCGGCAGTTCAAGTGCTATTCCCTTAGAGGGAGCCCTGCACCTAGGCTACGACGCAAGGAACAATGTGCTGTCCCTGCAGAACACACATGTGCGCACGCCTCGAACGACACTTACGCTCGAAGGCACTCTGGGTAATCAGTCCAGCCTCGGAATAAAAGCCCATTCAGGCGATTTGCACGAAGTCGACATCCTCGCACTGGTGGTGCGGGCTTCCACGGCTGGGTTCAATCGGACCGATCTCCTGGGTCTCGGCGGATCGACCTCTTTTGATGGCCAACTTCAAGGCAAAATGCAAGACCCTCGGCTGATTGGCCAGGTGGTCGGAGAAAACGTTCGCTACCAAAAGACGATGCTGCGCGCTGTTCGAGCCCAGCTTGACCTCGCTTCTTCAGGCATCGCTTTGCATGAGGGACAAATCCAAACCGATTCCCAAGGCCGTGTTGAATTTGATATCACTGCTGGGCTAACAGACTGGTCGTACAGTACCCAGAACCCTCTCCGTGTGCGGGTTGCCACCAGCAAGCTGCCTCTGGCTGACATCCAGCAGATGGCCAGTTTGCACTACCCGGTCACGGGGCTCTTGTCCGCCAATATTTCACTGCAAGGATCACAAACGAACCCGGTCGGGCAGGGATCGGTGCGTCTCTCCGAGGCGCGGGCCTGGGATCAGCCCATTCAGGAAGTATCGTTGGAGGTTGAAAGCAACGGAAACGTCATTCACTCCAGAGCAAACGCACGCACTCCGGCAGGATCGGGAACTGCCAAAGCCACCTACTATCCAAGCGAGGAAAGATACGAGGCACAGGTGGATTTTCCCGCCATCCACCTCGAAAAAATCGAAGCAGTGCGCGCCCGTCACCTCCCTGCGGCCGGCAACATAAAAATTTCTGGGCGGGGACAAGGTGTGCTGAAAGAGCCCCAGTTCGAAGCGACTTTAGAGGCCCCGAAGCTGGAATGGCAGCAGCAGGCGCTTGACGGCTTGAAGGTACATGCCGCTCTTGCTCAGCAACAGACCACCTTTACTCTCGACTCCACCATTTCGGGTGCCTACATCCAGGCTCGGGGGGCGGTACGTCTGAATGCCGATTATGACGCCACGGCGAACGTCGACACCCGGATTGTGGAGCTTGGCCCGCTCCTTGCCAGTTATGCGCCTGGCCACATCCGGGATGTCCGTGGTCAAAGTGAGCTACATGGGTGGTTGAAGGGTCCTTTAAAGCGGCCTGAACGCCTTGAGGCGCATGTCGAGATCCCAAAATTAAGTCTGAACTATCAGTCACTACAAATTGCCAGCGCATCTCCCATTCTGATTGCTTACCGCAATGGAAACGTGGTTCTCGAGCGCGCCGAATTGAAGGGTACGGGAGCTAATCTTCAACTACAAGCTGTAGTCCCATTCGCAACCGACGGCAACTTGCGAGCGACTGCCACTGGCAACGTCGATCTTCATGTCCTTCAACTGCTGAATCCAACTCTCGACAGTTCGGGTCAGGTCAAGCTGGACATCGGCGCTCAGGGCACTCGTGCCCGTCCCGAGATTCACGGAACGCTGCGCGTTATCGACGCGGCATTTCAAGCGCCAGAGGCACCACTCGGCGCGGATAAGGTGAATGCTCAGTTGGAAGTCCAGAAGGACCGAGTCGATATTAAGAGCTTCACAGCTGAGTCCGGTGGCGGCCATGTCACCGCTCAAGGTTTTGTCACTTATCAGCCTGCAATTCAATTCAATGTCAGGCTGTCGGCGACACAAGTTCGCCTTCGCTATCCGGAGGGAGCCAGAGCCGAGTTGCGCAGCGATCTGAATCTGAATGGAACCCCCGATTCGGCTCTGCTGAATGGGCAGGTCCTCATTCAGCGGCTTTCGCTTACCGAGTCCTTTGATCTCGCTACTTTTGCCGATCAGTTTACGGGGCCGTCATCACCTCCCGGCGAGGGAATCGCACAACATATCAAACTGGATGTGGCGCTCAGGTCGGCGGAGGAAGTAGGTCTATCGAGCAGCAAAGTGAGCATGCAGGGTTCTGCCGACTTGCGCGTACGTGGAACTGTCGCGGACCCGGTTATCCTCGGTAGGGCCAACATTACGGGAGGAGAGGTCTTTTTCAATGAACGAAGATATCAGGTGCAAAGCGGCCTGATCCAATTCGCCAATCCTGTTCGCACCGAGCCGGTTTTGAATCTTTCGGTGACAACGATCATCGACCAGTTCAACATCAACCTGAATTTTGTAGGCCCGTTCGACCATTTGCGCACCACTTACACGTCCGACCCAGCGCTTCCGCCAGTCGATGTAATCAACCTTCTGCTCACAGGTCACACGACCGAGGCTGCGGCTAAGAGTCCGACAACGCCCCAATCTGTTTTGGCCGGCCAACTGGCTGGCCAGGTCGGCAGCCGGGTAGGGAAAATGGCCGGCATTTCTTCCTTGACCATCGATCCGCAGATGGGGGGAAACCAGCGCAACGCGGGAGCCCGGTTGGCCATCCAGCAGCGAGTGACCAAAGATCTGTTTTTTACCTTTGCTACTGACGTCACTTCAGCTCAAGGACAGGTCTTCCAGGTCGAGTACCAGGCTACTCGCAAATATTCGTTGAGCGCAATGCGCAATCAAAACGGGGGGTATTCTCTGCAGGTCAAGATGCGTAAGAGGTTTTGAAATAGGTCGGCATCTCAGGATGCCTCCACCTGATAGCCAAAGTACAGTACCGAGCGGTGGTAGAGTTAAGGTCAGCAACCGCTGGTGCCCATGAGCTGGAATCGGAGCCGTTTCCACTCCCCCGAAATTTGGTGCTTCCGCCATCAACTGTTGGTAGAACTAACGTAAAGTTTAACGTTGCAATAGCTTACGGGAGAATTTGACATTATCCAATCGTGGTGGATTGAAATCGGGAACAAGTGCCTTTGTTGAGGACAACCTACCAACAGTAGACTGCGGAAGCACCTTCCCCTTGCTCGGACGGGCGGGGTTATGAATTCCGGGATTCATTTGTCAGTCGCCATAAAGCTCGAAAACCCAAAGTCACCTATAACACCCCTAGCCCCTTCGAGGTAGTACCCGATGCCTGGATTACCACTCGCAAACCTGTCGTCGCTGAGTTGAACGATCTTCACGCCATTGATGTAGACCGAAAGGATTTTTCCAATCATACTTGCCTTCACCACATCTCCATCCTTAACCCCGTACTCCGAACCTTCCGCCTGTTTCAGCATTGTGAATTTGCCCAGCGGCCCCTCCCACCTGGCGACGTTGCAGTAGGCCTTCGGAGTTTTAGAGCAGCGAAACATGATTTCGTACCCTGTGCAGTTGTGGGGAGAGATGGAACTCCGCAGACGCAGCTCCACTTCCTGCCAGACTCTGTCGTTCTGGTTCGGGTTCACCAAGCGAACCCTGGCTTGGACCGTTTGGTTCGGTCCCCAAGTGCCCTTCAGAAGGGCCGTGGAGTCGTCGTATTTTTGTGGATCAGGTCTATTTCCGCCTGTTTCGGTCCCAAATGCGAAGCCTGGAGTAGTCTGGACGTTGGTCCAATCAAGGCCGTCGGTCTGCCCGTTCAGCCATTTGCCTCCTTCCGAAATCGGATTCTCAGCGTGGGAAAAGTTGGTGGTGTAAGGCCCGTGCGTTGCCGTGGGAGGGGGGGCTGGTAACAAGCTCAAGCACCGCATTGCCAGAGGCGACACGCCTACGGTGAGAGACAGAGCGATCGGCGCTAACCAAAGAACCAACTTGTGCTTCGGTCCTCCAACGCTCATACACCCTCCTTACTTTGTGCAGTCTCTGTCACTCCTGGTTGCAATGACGCCTTTTGCGGTTTCCGGGACCGGACTCACTACCGGTTTTGCTCCGCCTTCAGATCTTCCCCAGAGAAACGGACCTTGATGTGGGCCGAGGGCGCTTGCAGCGAGCGACGCCGAACGAGTAAATGATCGGCTCAACAGTACTCCGGAAAGTCAATCGTGGGCGGATTGCCCGTCACTTGGCGACAAGCGAAGACGTATCGCCGGAGCATCTGTCGAGGCACCGTCCGCCGAAGCTCGACACGCCGACATCACGGCCAAGTGCTCTATTGACGCACGCCAAGGAATGCGAATTGGTTGGCCCATCGTCCTGCGCACCGGGCAAGGCCACGTTAAATCCATGCCAGAAGTGGCCGAGACATCTGCTGCTGGCTTGCTGACGGCTAGAGGCGAGCCTCATCGAAAGTTCTCCACCAGCATCAGGTCGCTGCCCTCTTCCCGCCCAGTCGAATTCCAGGCAGAACCGAAGCTTCTCCCAGCTCCGTTGGGAGCGGCATAGGAACGGACGGAAACCACCGGCTGTCGCTCGTAAAGGAGCTCGGAGACCACTCGGCTACGGCGTTACCTCGAGCAATTGTTGGTTCAGCGTCGTCACAGAATTATCCTCGATCTCAACCAACAGCTCAGCGTCTTTGTATCCGCCTTTTCGCAGCAGAATGCGCTGGGCACCAGTGGCGAGCTTCAGTGTCGCTGGAGTAGTCTCAGGCTTCAATTCACCGTCTACGTAGATTTGAGCCCCTGCAGGAACAGTTGTTATCCTTAGAATACCTAAAGTGGCAGCCAGTACAACGCTGATCCTTTGGGTCTCTTTGCCCAATAGACTGACGATACGCCTCTCAGTATTGTAGCCAGGTCTTTTGAAATCTAGAGTGTGACGTCCGGCCGGCACGTCGCGAAAGGTAAAGGGCGTCACCCAAGCTGTGCCTTCTTCGCCATCGAAAACAATCTTGGCGCCGGGCGGACTAGAAGACACTTGGAGGATGCCGAGTGGAGCCGGCGTCTGGGCCGAGGATGAAGTCGCATGCCCGCCAGGCGGTTGAGTGTTTGCTGGAGGTCTTGGACCTCCCCGCGCTGGAGCATTGGTTCCTCGATTGTCCCGGCCAGGAGGAATTTCTCTCCGAACAGGTTCTCCAGCGGACGGCAGAGGCGCACTGTCTGAATTGGAGCTATGGTTGACACCAGCAGGATTGGTTGGCGGCAGCGGAACAGGGAACGATGGGGATAAGGAGCGGCGTAAAAGCCGGTTCAGCCAGGGCTGAGTCTGGGTCTTAGCCCACTGCAAAGTTTGCTGAAACTGCCGTGGTGAGGCCAATGCAAAGGCTAGACCCCCCACCCCAGCTAGCAGTAGCGCCAGGAATAAAAATCCCAGCCAACGCCAGCCGGGCTTCGTTGGCGCGGCGGCCACGGCCAGAGTCTCAGCAAAAGTTCTTTCTCGAGAGACGCTGGCAGATTGCTCATTATCGGAAACGGCTGCAGCAGCGGGTGCAATCGCAGCACGTCTTGCCAGAATTCCATCCAGTGCAGCGCATAGCTCAGCGGCGCCTTGAAAGCGCTGGGCTGGGTCCCGTGCCAAAGCACGCAACACCAGGCCGTCTAGTTCTTCACTGACAGTTGGCTTCAATTGTCGAGGCGGTAACACATCTTCGTGGACAATCTTGTAGCTGAGCGCTCCCAGATTTTGGCCGACAAAGGGAAGCTGGCCTATAATCAGCTCGTACAGCACAATCCCCAGGGCAAAAATATCCGAACGGCCATCCAGCGGCTGCCCCAGAAAATGCTCAGGAGCCATGTAGCTGGGTGAACCCAGCAACATTCCGGTCTGAGTCATCTTAGAGGAAGCAACTTTTGCAATACCGAAGTCCGCAACCTTGACGTGTCCGTCTTTGGTCAGCATGATATTGGCGGGCTTGATGTCTCGATGCACGATGCCATGATCGTGGGCGTACCCCAGAGCATCAGCCACCTGGCGGGCGATGTGCAAGATCGTCGATTCCTCCAGAACTTGCTTGGAATCCAGCAGGGTTTCCAGACACACACCTTCCACTAATTCCATGGCAATATAAGAGAGATCGTCCTCCTCTCCCACATCGAAGATGGTGATGATGTTGGGATGGGAAAGGCCGCCGGCAGCTTGGGCCTCTCGCACCAAGCGAGTTTTTAGTTCTTCAATCTGATAGGCATCGCTGAAATCACCCAGTCGCACAGTTTTGATGGCGACAAATCGTCCAATCACTGGGTCACGAGCCTTGTACACTACCCCCATGGCTCCGCGGCCTAACTCTTCCACAATTTGGTAACGGCCAATTTTCTGAAGCATTCTAGAACCCGAAGCGCTCCGGGTGACGTCCAATGATGATCGCGGCGATAATCTTGGGAATGTAGGAGCGCGTTTCCGGTGGAAGTGCGCGCACTCGGTAAAGATACCAAAAATTCCGCTCTTTGATGGGATCACTCACGGTCCGCACAGCCCTCTTAACTTTCCCCGGTCCTAAATTGTAGGCTGCCAAGGCCAGCATCACGGAACTGCCGGCGCCAAAGTCTAAAATGAGCTCTCGAATGTACCGCCCCGCAGCCTGAGTAGACTTTCGCGGGTTGAGACGTTCGTCAACTTTGTCGGTTACCACCAAGCCGTATGCCCTGGCTGTCGACGGAGTGAATTGCCAGAGCCCGACGGCGCCCGCCGAACTCGCGCTACCTTTGATGAAGGCACTTTCTACCAGAGCCATATAGGCCAAGTCGGGAGGTAGGTTATCGTCTTGAAGTTGCCGGCGAGCGGCGTCGAGCTCCTTTCGTGAACGTCCAAGTAAGCGCTCCATGTACTCGCGGCCTGGCCCTTGATGCCAGCGGATCAACTCCCGCACCTGGCCGGCGAACTCAGGAGGGAGGCTGTATTCCTCCGCCCCAAATTCAGCCATGAGGGCTTTAATCTCTGATTCGATAAAATCCTGCTCCTCGCTGCGAACTCCCAGGCGATACAACAGATTTCTTTGCATTTCCCGAGCCTGGTTCTGATACTGGCTTAGCTCCTCCACTAAGGCGTCGACTTGCTTGGGATCGTTGCCAGCCGCTTGCAGCTTTGCTTCAATTTGATTGATCTGCGCATCAATATTGGTTTTCTGTTTCTTGAGATTTTGAATGGTCCAGGCGCCATAAACGACCACAGAGATCAGCGCCACCACCAAGAAGCCAATCACCAATTTGAATTTCCGGCTGGAGCGGTGGATCGCAGTGCCCAGCATTTTCCTCATGATCATGCCTGTTTGACCACCAATGCCGGCTCGCCGGGCCTGTCGTGCCTTCTTAACAGCCTCGGTCAACAGTGCCTCTTGTTCTTCGTCAAATGGCCTGTCAGCGGCTGGAGCTACCGCAGACACTTTTCCAATAGGCGAACTGGCTTGCATCGGCAGAGCTTCCGAGGCTACCAGAGTCTGAGCGAGGTCTTGTGACGGCGCGACGTCAAGTTCGAATTGGAATTGCGGTCCGTTCGGACCGAGCGTAATCAGCGACCGCGGCCGCAAAGTTGTTTCTGTCACGCGCTTGCCATTAACAAAAGTCCCATTGGTGCTGTCTAGATCGAATAACCGGTAGATGCCTCCTTCCTTGCGAATTTCCATGTGCAAGGCAGAAACAACGGCCGCTTCCGGTCCATCCAAAACGACGTCATTGCTGAGATCACGGCCCACGCGGAAGATTTCACCTCGCATGAAATGTCGCATCCCGTCGCGAGGCCCAGTTAGTCGAACCAGCCAGGCGTTCAAGTCGGCTTTTGAAGAGGATATCTTTGGTTCCATTCAGGCGGATGCGGAGAAAAGGCGCTCAAGAGACCCCGAGCGAAACAACCAGGATGCTCATCACTGAAGGCTATTCAGACGACTTTCTCCGTTTAAGCTCGATTATAGGTTGCCTTCCGAAACGGTCGCAAGCGTTTTGTTCCGCTCCCAATTTGGATTTGCAACGATAATTCCGGAGCCAAACTGCAGCGTGGGATAAGACTTCCTATTCGCCCCCTTCGGAAGATGGAATTTCTTGGGATGGCACAGGCGCGAGCACAAGACGCTGAGATTCCATCCACCAGGTGCCGTAGCGCTGACGCCGGCTCAGCTCGTTTGCGCGTGGTCTTTATGGCAGTGCTATTCCTGATTCAGCCACTCCTGGCGGCCGCTTCGCAACACTACTAAGCAAAAACTCTCCGGCTTCTTTGGAATCGATCTGGCACGAATTCTGCCTTCAACAATCTTCCAGGTGTCCATCTCGTTTCTTGCAGCGGGAATCTTCGCCGATAACGGCTCTTTATAGCACTCTCCGAAACCCGCTCGGAGTCGGGAGTCAAATTCGATGGGCAATAGAGCCCGCTGAACACTCGCAAATATCCAGGCCAAATTCGTCTTGAGATGCCTCAAGGATTATCGCAGTAGGTTAACCTGCCTCCGAACTTAACGAGAGTTTCGGGTAAATGAATTCCTGCCCCGATTTTATAGTCGGAGGTCCCGAATTGCCGGCGGTGTAATGTGCGAGAGCCCCCAATGCAAATGGATTTTCGTTCAAGTTTGCTGCATCTCGAAGGAGCACGCTTCCACAAAATCACAGCTTCTCACGTGGTGAGTTAAATCGGTCAAGAGACGCGCAGCGAACGGTCTTTAACCATGTCCTAAAATAAGGCTTAATCTGTAAACAATAAGCGCGAGCCCTCGCACAACTGTTTTGGAGTCTGGAAACGCGAATGACCACCAGGGATCTGACCTGTCCCATGCCGCATCAATCATGCGGTTAATCCCGTAGTGTTGAGCTTGGGGGAATCTCGCGGATAGGTCACCACTTGCCGACTAGGGAGGATCTACGCAGGAACACCCTCAAAGCAACCGAGCTTGTAGCCCTAATAACAGGGTTGCCTATAATAGGATGCGTGCACCACGCTTATTTGGTTTCCTTAGTTTCTTCTTTCTTGACCTTGGTCTTGTTGTGGTGGTGCTTATCGCCTTTCTTCTTGGTGGTTTTCTTCTCAGTTTTGGTTTCGGTCTTGGTCTCAGTGCTGGTAGTCTGGGGAAGGCTTGTGGAACTCAAAGCGAGTCCTAGTAGGCCAACCGTTAGTAGCATCAACGGTCTCTTCATAGGTGAAACTCCTTTCGAAAAGTTGATTTTTGTGCCTAGCTTACTTCTGAATGCTAATAACAGGCAAGGGACAATCGAACCAGACTCACTTCTGTTTCGCAATCACCTTCCCAGCAATCTTGGAATAGGTCGCCGCTGGGATGATCTTCTTAGTCTTAAGCTCCGTCTTCATCTTCCTCAGTTCCGGCAGGAGCAGCCTTCTTCTCGGCGTGTATCTCGCTAGGGGGTGCGGGTGGCTTAGCACCCTGCGTCAAACTCAGCGTGCAAGCGATTAGAAAGGTGAGCAAACAGACGCTGATTCGTAACGGTGAGATTCTCTGCATTGTGGCCTCTGTCCGGGGAACAACGCCGCCGATCTACAGAGAGGAATTTGGTGAGTTTACTTGAAAAGCTTCCTCCGCGCGGGTCTTACATCTAACACATTCATCGCCTCTCAAAGACTTGATTTGGGAAGCGCCCACAGTGTGATCAATAGGGAAACGACAAAACGGAATTTCTTGTCCGCTGGGCGTCTCTGCATAGAGATGC
>Ga0114129_10013404_pt1 | contig 11682 bp, 8 predicted proteins | sample RhiMetdeltSRZDD1_FD_80071 | JGI IMG/M metagenome (GOLD analysis project Ga0114129, IMG submission 80071) | Populus rhizosphere microbial communities from Tennessee, USA - Rhizosphere MetaG P. deltoides SRZDD1 (version 2) (version 2) | ecosystem: Host-associated > Plants > Roots > Rhizosphere >... | reverse complement strand
GGGGGGTGTGCGTTGAAGCTTCGAATGTTGGCGTTGCTCGCCCTGTCGGTGCTGGTGCTCGCCGCGTGTTCGAACGACGATAACGGCGGCGGCGGATCGACGGGAGCGAGTGCGGGAGGAGCCTCCGGTGGCGGGAACCTCACCGTCGGAGTCTCCTGGAACAACTTCAACGAGCCACGGTGGGCCAACTTCGATGAGCCCGCGATCCAGGAGGCGCTGAAGGGCTGCGACGCGAAGTACATCTCCACCGACGCGGGGTCGTCGGCCGAGCAGCAACTGGCCGATGTCGAGAACCTGATCTCTCAGGGCGCGAACGCGATCATCATCCTTGCACAGGACGGCGAGGCGATCCTGCCGGCGGTGCAGAGCGCGCTCGACCAGGGCATCCCGGTCATCGCATACGACCGGCTGATCGAGAACCCCGACTCGCTGTACGTGACGTTCGACAACGTCGAGATCGGGCGTCTGCAGGCGGAGTCCATCTTGGAGGCGGTCCCGAAGGGGAACTACGTGTTCATCAAGGGGAACTCGGCCGACGCCAACGCCGACTTCCTGCGTTCAGGCCAGGAGGAGGTCCTCAAGGAGGCGACCGACTCCGGTGACATCAAGAACGTCGGCGAGACGTACACGGACAACTGGGACCCTGCCATCGCACAGACCGAGATGGAGCAGTTCCTGACGGACAACAACAACAACGTCGACGCCGTCCTTGCGGAGAACGACGGGATGGCCGGTGGCGTCGTGGCGGCGCTGGAAGCCCAGGGCCTCGCCGGCTCGGTGGCGGTGTCCGGTCAGGACGGCGACGTCGCCGGCCTGAACCGCGTCGCCCTCGGGACGCAGTACGTGGACGTCTGGAAGGACGCCCGGGAGCTCGGCAAGGCCGCGGGCGAGTCGGCGTGCTCGATGGCGCAGGGCACGGCGCTCCAGGACGTCGCCAACACCCAGCCTTTCGACTCGCCGGGCGGGAACCAGATGACGTCGATCTTCCTGACGCCCCAGGCGATCACGCAGGACAACCTCGACGTCGTGCTCGACGCGGGCTGGATCACACAGGACGACCTGTGTCAGGGCGTCGATCCCGGCACGGTGGATGCGTGCGGCTAGTGCACGAGGCCTGAGACGCGTTGAACCGGTGGCGCTCGCCTCACCCGTCAGGGTGAGGCGAGCGCCCCATTTGGCATAGGATTCACACCGGTGGCTGAGACCAAGGTTTCCGCGGCCGAACGAGAGCCGGAGGCGCAGGCCGCGCCCGAGGAGCGGGGCAAGGGGTCGCTCCGCGAGCTCTTCCGGTCGGCCGAGGTGGACACCCGGCTCCTCTCGCTGCTGGGAGCCTTGGCGATCATCTGGATCCTCTTCCAGATCATCACCCCGGGTCACACCTTCCTCACGCCGAGGAACATCTGGAACCTGTCGGTGCAGACCGCCGTCGTCGCGATCATGGCGACGGGGATGGTCCTGATCATCGTCACGCGCAACATCGACCTGTCCGTGGGAGCGGTGATGGCCGCCGTCGGCATGGCCATGGCGATCGTCCAGCACGACTGGCTGCCCAAGTGGATCGGGTTCGACCACCCGCTGACGTGGGTGATCGCCCTCGCGGTCGGGCTGGTCCTCGGTGCGGCGATCGGCGCGTTTCAGGGGACGATCGTCGCGTACGTCGGCGTGCCCTCGTTCATCGTGACCCTCGGGGGGTTCCTCGTGTGGCGGGGCGTGGCCTGGTGGATGGCGAGCGGCCAGACGATCGCGCCGATGGACACGCTGTTCCGCAACCTGGGGGGTGGTTCCACGGGAACGGTGGGGGGGACGTGGAGCTGGATCCTCGGCGTCGCCGCCTGCGTTGGGATCGTCATGTTGCAGTTCACCAAGCGGCGACAGCGCAACCGGTACGGGTTCCGGCAGCGCCCGATGTGGGCCGAGCTCGCGATCGGGGTGATCGCCTGCGGGGCGGTCCTCCTGCTGGTCGGGTTCCTGAACCGCTATTACCTGCCGCCCGCGCTCGCGACGCAGACCGGCCACGAGGGCGAGAACATCTCGCTCGGCCTGGCCTACCCGGTCCTGATCGCGATCGGCGTCGGCATCGTGATGACGTTCATCGCGACCCGGCGTCGGTTCGGTCGGTCCGTCTACGCTATCGGCGGGAATCCGGAGGCGGCCGAGCTCGCCGGCATCAAGACCAGGCGGACGATCGTCAAGACGTTCACGCTGATGGGCGTGCTGGTCGGTCTCGCGGCCGCGGTCCAGATCGCTCGCCTCAATGCGGCGGTGAGCGGCCTCGGGACGGGGATGGAGCTCAACGTGATCGCGGCGGCGGTGATCGGCGGGACCTCGTTCGCCGGCGGCATCGGAACGATCGTGGGTGCGCTCCTCGGCGCGCTCATCATGCAGTCGCTCGTGTCGGGCATGGTGCTCATGGGCATCGAGGCGCCGCTGCAGGACATCGTGGTCGGCATCGTCCTGGTGCTGGCCGTCACGCTCGACACGATCGTCCGAAGGAAGGCCGCGAAGTGATCGACCGGACGGGCACGCCGCTCGCCGAGCTACGCGACATCCGGGTCGCGTTCGGGGGCGTCCACGCGGTCCGGGACGTTTCGATCGACCTGTACCCGGGCGAGGTCGTCGGCCTGGTCGGCGGCAACGGCGCCGGGAAGACGACGCTGATCCGAACGCTCTCCGGCGCGCACCCCGCGGACTCGGGGCAGATCCTGATCGACGGCAAGCCGGTCACGATCACGCACCCGCGGGACGCCAAGGCGCTCGGGGTCGAGACGATCTATCAGAACCTCGCGCTCGCGGACAACATCGACGCGCCGGGCAACGTGTTCCTGGGGCGCGAGCTGACGACGCGGTTCGGCAGCCTCGACGACAGCGCGATGGAGGACGCCACCCGCAAGCTGATGGGCCGGCTCAATCCGAAGTTCCAGAACTTCGTCGTGCCGGTCGCCTCGCTCTCGGGTGGGCAACGTCAGTCGGTGGCGATCGCGCGGGCCGTCCACTTCAACGCCCGGATCCTGATCATGGACGAGCCGACAGCCGCGCTCGGACCGGCCGAGACCAAGCAGGTCGGCGACCTGATCAAGCAGCTGCGGGAGGAGGGCCTCGGCATCTTCCTGATCAGCCACGACATCCACGACGTGTTCGACCTGTCCGACCGGATCAGCGTGATGCTTCAGGGCAGGCTGGTCGGGACGGTCGACAAGACCGAGGTCACCACCGACGAGGTCCTGGCGATGATCATCCTGGGCAAGCGGCCCGGTGAGGTCACCCAGACGGACCTGGCCGGGCTGCACTGAGCCCGCCGGGCTCAGTCGTTCGCCCGCGTATCCACCGTGAGCCAGCGAGCGCCGGTCGGCCGGCTGAGCACGAACGTGATGGCGAACGGCGAGGTCTCCCGCGACCGTTCCTGCCCGTCGACGCCGTAGGTGACCGTCTCGACCGTCCCGCTCGACTGCAGGCCGAGGCTCAGCCCGGACTGGCCCTTCGAGTGGACCAGGACGACCTGGATCGCCTCGAACGTGTAGTGGGGGACGACGGCCCGTCCGGTCTCGATCACGCGGTCGACCCGTTCCTGCAGCTCGACGAGCCGGTCGCCGTCGTCGACGGAGCCGAGGAGGCTCCGCTCGCCCCCCCGCAGCGCCTGGCCCTCGACCTCCAGGTTCTCGGCCAGCGTCACGGCGACCGCCTGAGCGTCGGCCTGCGACAGGTCGCCGCGTTCGGTGACCTCGAAGTCGACGCTGACCCGCGGCAACGTGGACGGATCGACGTGTACGGCGAGCCCTGACCCTGCGCCCGTGCCCGACGAAGCGCCCCCAGTCGCCGTCGCGAACGCCTCGCGCGCCGGAGCCCCCACGGCGACGACCGCCGTTCCCAGGAGCACGACCGCCGCGCCGGCGATCGCCCCGCGCGCCAGCACATGCGAGGGCGAGAGGGATCCGAGTCCGGCCAGGGAGGCGCCGAGACGGTCGCGTTCGGACCCCGCCGCCGGCAGCAGCTTCTCGAAGAACAGCCGTGCGACGCACAGGATCACCAGGCCCGACAGCAGCGCGACCTTGGCGCCGAATTCCGTCGTCTGCGGCGCGATCAGCAGCGTCGACACCATCGCGACCGCCATCCCGAACACGATCCGCGCGACCCGTCCGGCTGGCGTGGTCTTCGGGTCGGTGATCATGAAGAACAGGAAGATGAGGATCTCGGGCGAGAAGACGATCACCCACCAGAAGTGCGTCCCGCACACGGGCTCGAACGACCACCGGGCCGTCATGCAGTGGCCCGACGCCGCGAGGATGCCGATCCCGACGGCCAGCGTGAGCCAGAACGCCGCCGACATCCCCAGCAGGTGCAGGCGGGCCGTGATCAGCAGGCCGCCGACGAGGATGATGAGGTAGGCGGCGATCATCCAGCCGTCGAACGGCGCCCACCAGAAGTCGAGCGGCTCGATCCGGGAGCTGCCGAGCAGCAGGAACGCGGCCACCAGACCGACGTTCGACGGGTTGAACACGTGACTGCCGCGGTAGCGGATCACGTACTTCGTCAGCAGCGACAGGCCGGCCACGAGCGCGAACACGTACCAGCCCTTCCAGCTCCAGTGGTCGTTGCTCTGCATGTCGCTCAACCGCAGGATCAGCGCGACGCCGCTGCCCGTGAGCATCGCGCTCGCCGGCCAGACCAGCGCGCCCGTCTTGTGCAGGGTCCAGCCGATCTCGATCACGGCGCACACGAGGATCGCGACCAGGATCTGCGGGACGGACACCAGGAACCCGAGCGCGATCTGCCCCAGGACATGGATCGAGATGATCACCGCCGCGAGGTGGAGCCGCGGGTCGCGGATGTTCGGCGCGACGAACGGGTAGGTGCGTCCGAAGACCCGCACCGTCCGTCCGGCCGGCCTGGCCGGGGGCTCCGGCGCGGCAGGGCTCGGCGTCGGGGCGTCCGTCACCGTTCGTGCCGACGCCCGTGTGATCGGTGGATGCGGCTCGTTCAGGACGTCTCCCAGGCGCGGGTTCGACAGGAAGGGGTATCGTACGCGCTCGCCCGTATCCGCCCGACCCGTCCCGAAGGAGTCCCGATGATCCCCACCGAGCCCATCGGCAGCATCCCGAGACCGAAGACGCTGATCGACGGACAGGCCGCGTTCGAGGAGGGAACGATCTCGCGGGAGGAGCTCCACGCGCTGCAGGACGACGCACTCGCGGACACGATCGAGCGACTCGAGGAGACGGGCTCGCCCGTGATCTCGGACGGCGAGCAGACCAAGTCGAGCTTCGTGACCTATCCGCTCGACGGCGTGACGAACCTCGCGCCGGACGGCGTCGTGATCCCGTTCGAAGACGGCCACACGCGGCAGCTGCCCACGATCACCGCGGGACCCTTTCGGTTCGGGACGTATGCCTCCAGCTACCTGACGGAGGCGAAGAAACGCGCGCGCGTGCCCGTCAAGCAGGCCGTGATCGCCTCCTCCGTGCTCAGCCTGCTGTACCCGCAGGACGGGATCGAGGGCTACCCGCGCGAGGCGTTCCTGGAGGACCTCGTCGGCGAGTGCGAGAAGGATATCCGCACGTCGCTCGACGCCGGTGCCTTCAAGGTGCAGATCGACTTCACCGAGGGGCGCCTGGCGTGCAAGCTCGATCCCTCGGGCGGGCTCCTCCGTGACTTCGTCGCACTCAACAACCGGGTGCTCGAGCGCTTCAGCGACGACGAGCGCACCCGCATCGGCGTGCACACGTGCCCGGGCGGCGACCAGGATTCGACGCACAGCGCCGATGTGGACTACGCGCAGCTGCTGCCGGACCTGTTCCAGATGAACGTCGGCAACGTGTACGTCGAGATGGCGGGCGAGGACGATCCCGCGCACGTCCTCACCATCATCGCGGAGCACCTGCGCCCCGAGCAGCGGGTCTTCGTCGGCGTGACCGACCCCATCGATCCGGCCGTCGAATCACCCGAGCAGGTGCGCGACCGTGTCCTCGAGGCCGCCGACCGCCTCCCGAAGGACCGGCTCGGGACGACGGACGACTGCGGTTTCTCGCCGTTCGGCGACGACGACTCGACCTCGCGCGAGGTGGCGTTCGAGAAGATCCGTGCCCGGATCGACGGGACCAAGCTGGCCGGGGAGCGCCTGGGACTCTAGGACGCGGCGGCGGCCCGCCTCACGAGCTTCCGAACGCGCCCCGGCGTCAGCCTCGTCGCGCCCATCTCGTCGAGCCACGCGAAGATCTCGGGCCGCATCCCGAGCGCGGTCACGCCGATCACGTCGCCCGTGTGGGAGCGCGCGAGCGTGCCCCGCAGCGCCGAGAGCTCATCCGCGTACACGTCGACCTCCTCCGCGCCCCCGTCGCGTGCCCCCGCGGTCAGCCGCTCGACGACCTGCTCCCGCTCGCGGCCGCGCAGGTAGCGCAGCAACTCGGCGACCGCGAGATGATCGGAGCCCCGCGCCGCCCGGTACGCGAAGTCGTGCAGGATCTGGTCCGTGCGGTCGCCAGCGGCGCAGATCGTCAGCCAGATCTCGGCCCCGGGCTTTCGCAGACCGATGCAGATCTCGGTGAGCCCGATCATCCCAGCCTCGTTGTGCGCGTAGTCGATCACCAGCACCCGCCCGTCGAGCTCGAACAGGTTCGCCCGGCCCGGGTTGCGTTCGGGATCGGTGACGAAGGTCTTCAACCCTCGAACCACGGCCTTCTCGGAGAGTCCGATCCCGAGCGCCGCCGAGGCGGCCTGCATCGCGTTCATCACGTTGTGCCGAGAGATGCCCGCGATCGTGACCGGCACGTCGACGAGCTCCACCAGTGGCCGCGACGTGGAGGCCTCGAGCACCGTCATCCACCCGTCGAGCGGCACCGTCGCGCGCCCGCCTTCCGCGAGCACCTCCCGGATCGCCGGGTGCGACGGGTCGTGCGAGCACAGCCACCCCCGCCCCGACGAACCCCGCCGCATCGAGAGCACTCGGGGGTCGTCCGCGTTCAGGACGTCCCAGCCGTTCGGCCGTGTGATGCGCGTGATCGTCGCCTTGACCTCTGCCAGCTGGTCGACGGTCTCGATGCCGTGCAGCCCCAGGTGGTCCTCGGTCACGTTCGTCACGACCGCGACGTCGTTGTGCAGCACGCCGATCCCGCGCAGCAGGATCCCGCCCCGAGCCGTCTCCAACACCGCCACGTCGGGTTCCTCGGCCAGCGCCCGCGCCGCGCCGCCGAACCCCGAGTAGTCGCCCTCCTCGATCAGCTCGCCGTCGCCGCGGAACACACCGTCGGTCGACGAGTACGCGACGCTCTTGCCGGCCGCTCGCACCAGATGCGCCAGCAGCCGGACGGTCGTCGTCTTGCCGTTCGTCCCTGTCACCGAGATCACCGGCCGGGACGGGTCGGGGACCGAGGGCTCCTCGCCGGGCTCGACCGCTGTCACCCGCCCCGCGGCCTCCGCTACGAGCCGCTCGACCGAACGACGCCCACCCGCCTGATCCAGCAGCGGGGCGACCTCCCGTCCGAGCGCCTCGGCCGCCTCCCGGCGCCGCCACGGGAACGCGACCACACACTCGCCGAGAGAGGCTCCCGGCCGCCCACGCACCGCCAGGCGAACCCCCGACGCTGCCGCAAGCCGCCCGGTCAGCCGGGCCGCGAAGCGCGCGATCGTCCGCCGCCGCTGGTCCGAACCCGGCCTGCCCGCACGTCCGCGAACGCCCGCCCGCGCCAGCGCCGACTCCACGCGTTCCTCGGGCAGCGAAAGCCAGCCCTCGACGCCGAGCGTCACCTTGATCGCGGGGCGGGGGAAGTAGAGGTTCGGGCCGTCCAGGACCCGCAGCTCGAGCAGCTCGGCACGTGACGCTCCCATCCGAAGCGGAGCCTAATCAGCCGGGGTCGCCGGCGTGATAGCGGCGGAACGCCGGCACGCGCCAGGCGATCAGGGCGGCGCCCGCGATGCACAGCAGCCCGCCCGAGACCACCGACGCCATCGGGGAGAACGCCGCAGCCACGAGACCGGCCTCGAGGTCCCCGAGCCGCGGCCCGCCCGTCACCACCAGGATGTGGATCCCGAACAGCCGTCCGCGCAGGTTCTCGGGCACGGTCACCTGCAGGATCGTGTTGCGGAAGATCGCCGAGATCACGTCGGCCGCCCCCGCCACCGCCAGGAAGAACAGCGCGAGCCATAAGTGGTCTCCGGCCAGGCCGAACGCCGCGATCCCCGCCCCCCACACCACCACCGCCCAGATGACGGCCAGACCCTGGTGCCGGATCCGGCCGACCCACCCGGTCGTCGCGGCCCCGACGAACGCACCGACCGCCGGCGCCGCGAACAGCAGCCCGACCACCGTCGCACTCTCGTGGAACTGCATGGTGATGAGGATCGGGAACAGGGCCCGCGGCATCCCGAACACCATGGCGATGATGTCGATGACGAAGGTCGACTGGAGGACTTGCCGCCCCTTCAGGAACGCGAACCCCTCCCTGACCGCCCGCAACCCCACCGTCGCGCGTTCGCCCTCGGCCGGCGGCATCGGGTGGATCAGGATCGAAGCGAGGATCAGCAGCCCGATCGAGATCAGGTCGATCCCGTACGCCCACGGGAATCCGAGCTTGCCCACGACGACCCCGGCGATCGCCGGGCCGACCAGCCCTGCGCCGTTCCAGACGATCTGGTTGAGGGCGGCGGCCGCCGGTAGCAGCTCCTTGCCGAGCAGCCGCGGCGTCATCGCGCTCCGCGTCGGGCTGTCCACGGCGCTGGTGGCCGCGATGCCCGCGACCGCCACGTAGATCAGCGCGAGCGGCGGGTCGCCGCTCAGGGCACCGAAGAACAGGAGTCCCGAAGAGGCGAGGTAACCGAGTTGCGCGCAGATCAGGATCTTCCGCCGGTCGAACGCGTCCAGGAACGTGCTCCCGGCCAGCGTCCCGACCACGAGCCCGAGGAACCCGACGAGCCCGAGGAATCCGACCGCGGCCGGCGACTTCGTGAGGTTGAAGACCTGGACGTAGGTGGCGACGATCGTGAACTGCGAGCCGAACTGCGACGCGAGCAGCCCGAGCCACAGTCGCCGGAAGTCCCGCGACGCGCGGAGGGGCGAGACGTCGAGCGCGATCCGCCGGACGAGCGAGCGCCGGGCGGCCGGCTCCGGCGCGTCGGACGACATGCTCCGACGTTAGCAGCGGCTAGGAAGCGCCGAGCGCGGCGTCCAGCGTTTCGAGCCCTTCCTCCAGAAGCCCCTCGTCGATGTTGATCGGAGGCAGCAGCCGGATCACGTTGTCGTACGTCCCGGCCTTCAGGATCACGACGCCCTCTTCGAGGCAGCGCCTCACGATCGCGTTGCCGCCCGGACCGCTCAGTGGTTCCTTCGTCTTCCGGTCCGACACGAGTTCGATCGCGTTCATCATCCCGCGGCCCCGAACGTCGCCGATCAGGTCGTGGCGCACCTGCATCTCGCCCAGCCGCCCTCGGATTGTCTCGCCGAGCGTGCGCGAGCGTTCGAGCAGGCCCTCCTTCTCGATCTGGTCGAGCACCGCCAACGCTGCCGCGGCCGCGACCGGGTTGCCGCCGTACGTGCCGCCGAGGCCGCCGGCGTGCACGGAGTCCATGACGTCCGCCCGGCCGGTGACCGCGCTGATCGGCAGGCCGCCGCCGAGCGACTTCGCGCTCGTGATGAGGTCGGGCACGACGCCCTCGTCCTCGATCGCGAACCACCGTCCGGCGCGGCCCATGCCGCTCTGGACCTCGTCGGAGATGAACATGATCCCCTGCTCTGAGCAGAAGTCGGCCAGGCCCTTCACGAACCCCGGCGCCGGCACGATGAAGCCGCCCTCGCCCTGGATCGGCTCGAGGATCACCGCTGCCGTGTTCTCCTCGCCGATGTGCTTGTGGATCTCCTCGCGCGCGTAGTCGAGTGCCTCCTCGGCGGCGCGCTCGGGCCCGCCCGGCCAGCGGTACGGGTACGCGAACGGCAGCCGGTAGATCTCGGGCGCGAACGGCCCCATGCCCTGCTTGTACGGCATCACCTTCGCGGTGAGCGACATCGCGAGCAGCGTCCGCCCGTGGAACGAGTGATCGAACGTCACGATCGCCTGGCGTCCCGTCGCCTTGCGCGCGATCTTGACGGCGTTCTCGACGGCCTCGGCGCCCGAGTTCGCGAACATCGTCTTCTTCTCGACGTCGCCGGGCGCGATCGCGTTCAGTCGCTCGGCGAGCTCGATGTACGGCTCGTTGGCCGTGACGTGGAAGCACGTGTGCGTGTCGAGCTCCAGCTGCCGCTGCGCCGCCGCCACGACCTCGGGCGAGGTGTGTCCGACGTTCAGCACGGCGATGCCCGTCGCGAAGTCGATCAGGCGGTTGCCGTCGACGTCCTCGATGATCGCTCCCGATGCGCGAGCGGTGACGATCGGATGGGTGTTGAACACCCCTTGGGGGACCGCCTTGGCCCGGCGTTCGAACCACTCGCGGGACCTGGGGCCGGGAACCTCGGTGATGAGCTTGCGCTCCTGCGGGATGTCCACGTTGGCGCCTCCTCGTCGGATGGCGTCAGTTTCCCACGAGGCGCGAGGAGGCTGCGAACCGGCTCTAGCGCTTGGGCGTGCCCGCGTGCGCAGGCTCGCCCACGATGTGCGTCATCGGGAGCCCGTAGCTCGCGGCCACGCGATGCGGCAGGTCGAGCCGGATCCACCGCGAGGCGCCGGGCGGCAGGGTCGACAGGATGATCTCCTCGAACGGCCCGTGGTCGCGGATCGCATCGTCGATCGCGAGCATCGGGTTCCCGTCGCCAACCTCCCCCTCGACCTTGATCTCGAGCCCGGACAGGCGCATCAGGGCCTCGTCCAGACGGGCCCGAGCCGTGGCCCGGGCCTCGCCCTCCGTCCACGTGTGGTCGCGGGGCGGCGTGGCCGGCACGATCAGGAAGAAGGCGCACGGTCCGGCGCGCGAGAGCTCCCGGATCCGGGAGACGAGGGGTTCGCCCGCGAGCGTCTGGTTCGCGACGACCAGGTAGCGGCGCATCGGCACCACCTCCGGACCCCGAGCCTACGTCCGGATGCTAGAAAGGGGAACCCACCGGCTTCGGCGAGACCGAGATCGGCGCTTTTTCGGCATACTTTGCTCGAACAGCCCTCCGACCCCTCCGGGGTCCCTCAGAGGAAGGTGAGGTCCGAGATGGCCGACACGTCCTACAAGATGCTCATCGGCGGCGAGTGGACGGACGCCTCCGACGGCAACACGCGCGAGATCGTCAGCCCGGCCACCGGCGACGCGATCGCCGAGGTCCCCGAGGGCACGGCGGCCGACGTGGACCGGGCCGTGAAGGCCGCGAAGAAGGCCTACGACGAGACCTGGTCCGACGCGACGCCCGGCGAGCGCATGCGTGCGCTCCTCAAGATGGCCGACATCGTCGAAGAGCACGCGGACGAGATCGGGAAGCTCGAATCCGAGAACGTCGGCAAGGTCCTCGCGCTCACGATGTCCGAGGAGGTCCCGGTCATCGCCGACCAGTTCCGCTTCTTCGCCTCGGGCGCCCGCGTGCTCGAGGGCCTGGCGGCCGGCGAGTACATGAAGGGCTACACGAGCATCCTGCGGCGCGAGCCGATCGGCGTGGCCGGACTGATCGCGCCGTGGAACTACCCCCTGTACATGGCCGCGTGGAAGCTCGGCCCTGCGCTCGCGGCCGGCAACACGATCGTGATCAAGCCCGCCGAGAACACCCCGCTCACGCTGCTGAAGTTC
>Ga0114129_10013402_pt1 | contig 11684 bp, 10 predicted proteins | sample RhiMetdeltSRZDD1_FD_80071 | JGI IMG/M metagenome (GOLD analysis project Ga0114129, IMG submission 80071) | Populus rhizosphere microbial communities from Tennessee, USA - Rhizosphere MetaG P. deltoides SRZDD1 (version 2) (version 2) | ecosystem: Host-associated > Plants > Roots > Rhizosphere >... | reverse complement strand
GATACACGCCGAGGTTGAGGAAGTAATTGTCCATGTCGCCCACGGCGATGTGCAACTTCCCAACGAGCTGCGGGCCTAACGTCTTCCAGTTCCGCTCCACGTAGTCGCGCAGGTCATACCCCTTCGCGCGCATCTCCTCCGCCACCGCGCGATCGATGTGCCCGGTCCGCTTGTCCCACAGCGGCTTCGGATATCCATCCGCGCCAACCGGCGCCCACGCGGCCTGCCACCCATCCCACTGCCCGCCTGATCGCCCCCTCGACGCGATCACGAGCTCCGCCTGATTCTCCTCGCGCACCGTCAGCTGCGTGAGTCCCTCCGGCGTGCGGCTCGACGGGATCTCGCGCGCCAGCCACGAGCCGTCGGACCTCACGTACGCATTGGTGTCCGCGTAGATGTTGCCAAGCTGATAATTGCGGAAGTCGAGCTGGTCGGGATAGAGGCCCCACGCACCGCCGAACACGTTAGGGTAGTGGATCTGGAGCGCCAGCACGTCCCACCCGCCCGTCGAGCCACCCGTCAGGACGCGCGCGTACGGTGACGCGATCGTGCGGAAGCGCTTGTCGATCTCGGGGATCAGCTCAGTCGTGATCGCGTCGCCATACGGGCCGTTATTCGCGGAATTCAAGACGTAGCTGTCGTCGTAGTACGGGGTCGTGTGCTGGATGAACACCGCGATCAGCTCCGGCACCTTCCCACTCGTCCAGGCCTGCTGGAGCTCGCACCCCGGCTCACGCGCCGTACGCGCGAGACGCGCCGCCCGTGCCTCCGGCGTCTCTGGCTTGTCGCAGCCCTCGAACGTGAAGCCGAACGGAGCGCGCTCGCTGAAGTGCCCAACCGTGTAGACCACCGGGTAGCGCTTTGTGCCGTTCTGCTCGTAGCCCTTTGGCAGTAGCACGACGGCGCCTAACGGCATCGGGTGACCCCAGAACGCGCTCGCGAGCTTCGACGTGATGCGCACTCGCTTCACCCACTCGGTCTCCGTTGGGGTCGGCACGGGCGGAATCGTCTTCGAGAGGGAAAGCGACACGACCTCCTTCCTGCCCGGTTCGATGTGAACCTTCCGCACCTCGCTCATGAGCGAGCCGGGCGACCGATTGAAGTCCTGGCCCTCGCCCGCATCCATGTGTGCCCAGATCGTGTGACCGTCGCTGCGCGAGAACTTTGTATACGGAAGGAGCAGGCCCTGCACGAAGTAGTCGCCGGCGGGGAGCTGCCTGAGCGACGCGACCGGGAAGCCAGGAACCGTTGGGTCTATCGTGACCGACTTGCCGGGCGCGAGCGCGTCGACATCGACGCCGAAGAATGGCTCACTCCTGGCCTGCGCGCCCGACTGCAGGCGCGGCTCCTCCTTGTCCGTTCGCGCGACGAAGAGGAACGCGCGCCCGGTGATCGGTCCGGCATTGCTGCCGGACGGGTAGGAGAGCTGGAAGGTCTGTGCGCGCGCGACCCGTTGCGAAGTGACACACGACAGGATCAGCACGACGCGCGTTAGGCGCGTGAAAGCCGCCACCGAGCGGCTGCGGGGAACGGTTCGGGATTTGGGCATGTTCAAAGGTACCTCGGGGGTGTCATTCCGAGCGGAGCGCCGAAGCCGCTCGCTCGGTATGACAAGCGACTACTTCACGCCTGGGCGCCGGGGATTCACCGCCAGCGCAAGGTTCAGTCGCGTGTCGTGCGTGCTGTAGCTGATCTGCAGATCATACCCGTTCGGCGTCGTCGTGTGATAGCTCTTGTACTGCGCGACGTGGATCTCGGCCCCATCGGATGTGTCGATCCGCGCGCGGAGCCCGCGACTCTCGAGCGCAGCCTTCACGCTATCGGTGTCCCACGGCGAAATGCCGAACGAGATGTGGTCGATCACTCCCGCGGCGCGACGACTCGGCGCTCCGAACGCTGGGTCGAGCGGGTTGCCACCACGGACGATGATGTCGCCGACGTCGCCGATCATGAGCTCGTTCTGGCTGCCCTCGTCATACGTCGGACCCCATCCGAGCAGGTTCACGTAGAACGACGCGCTGGCCTTGTAGTCCCTCACGCCGAACGAAAGGTGGTCGAGCCACACCGTACGCCATCCGGTCGGCTCGAACGGCAATGGCACCGACAGCTTGCCGTTCGCGGGCGATTCCTTACGCGACTTCGCGTACCCTTTGCCGTTGCCGAGCTGCAGCTCGAACCCGTCGCGATCCCTGACGTGAAAGCTCTCGAATCCCTTGCCGTCATTGTCCGCCACGGGGTCGAGGCCACGACTTCTCAGCTCCGCCTCGACCTTCTTCGCGTTCCATGGCTCGATGTCGAAGGCGATGGTTTCGACGACGGCGCGACGATCGGTGGCGCCCCCCCCCGCGGGACCTCCAGGGAACGAGTCAGCTGGCGCCCGCCTGAAAATGACAGTTCCCCAGTCGCCCACGTCCATGACCACGCGCTGATCGGTCTCGCTCCGCACCTTCCACCCCATGAGCGCCGCGTAGAACGCCGCTTCCTTCTTCGGCTCGGCGACGCGGAACGTGATGTGATCGAGCGATGCGGTGCGCCACCCGGTGCGCGCGAACACCGGGGGAATCGAGTCGGTGTTGCAGGCAGGGGTGCCGTAGGCGCGAATGCAGCGGCCCTGCGAGAGGGCCACGTGGGGCACCAAACTGGTCAGGCCAACGACGGCACCTAACGCTAACGCGGCCGTCAGGGTCCTCGGGTCTGTCATCGTCGGTAGTCCGGGGAGCGCGATGGCGAAATAATGCAGACGGGTTGTAACACTCGGATAGGTGAGTGAGCGCTCGCGCTCGAGGTCACACGATAGGTGACACTCGGCAAAATGCTCTCAGGGAAGCTGCCCCAGTAACTCGAACCCAGCGATCGCAAAGTGCCGGTCGAACGCGAATGCGTGCGTCACCTTGGTTCGCCGCATGACCTCGAAGCTGACGGCGTCGATCAACGAAAACCGCTGATCGGAGAAGCGAGCCAACCATCTCGTAATCGCCTCGCGCTCGAGGTCTGCGGACACGGGGAGCCACTCGTGCACCGGATCATCGAGCAGGGACGATACGGCAACTCGCGCTTCCCTGGAGCCGCGCAGGTACAGGAGATGTGAGTGGAACTCGGCGAGAATCAGCGTGGTTCCGACGAACTGTCCGCCAGCACCCAGGTGTTGCTCGGCAATGGCGACAGCGCGGGCGTGGTGTTGGTCTTTCCGGCGGCTGAGCGCAATCAGAGCGCCGGTGTCAACGAGCGCGCGCACGCTTTCGCGGCTTGCGTCGCTGATACTTCCGCTGGTAGAGGTATTCGTCCGCGCGCTCTGCGACGTCGGCCGGCAAGTCGTCGTCACCGGCCGTCCCGACGAGTTGCCGTAACGAGAATCCCGGCGCTGTGCGCGTCAACGCTTCATCGGCAAGGCGGCGGAGTCCCCGGCGAAACAACTCCGTTTTCGCCAGTCCCGTCGTTTTGGTCAGTTGGTCGAGAAGCGCGCGATCGCGCTCGTCGAGATAGACGACGACCTGTTCGCGCACACGCTTCGGTGCTTTCTTGCGCATGGGGTCGACAATACATGTAGTTGTGACTAGTAACGTGTACTAGTACATGAGCGCGCGCAAGGTGCGATCCTTTGCGGTGCGCTGTCCAACGCGCCGTGTTACCAGCGACGCCCCGCTACCAGTCGCCCCTGCTGTTCAACCGCTCGGCCGCGTACTTCACAGCGTACGCGTGGGCGTCCTCGACCAGCTCTGGGACGTGGACCCACTCGCCGAGTGCCTCTTCGTATTCGAACTCGGCCTGCTCGCGCGCGCCTTCGAGCGTCGGGTGCCACGTATCGCCACCGAAGTCCCCGTGCGCCGTGTAGCGGAACATCATCGCCCCCGGTTCCTCGCCGGCAATCACGAGGATCACATCCGGCACGGGAAGCATCTTCGATGGTTCGATCGGGAACCCTGTGGTCTGCGTCACCCGCCGCTCACCAGCGAGCGGCCCCACGAGCGCCAGGCAGCGTATGCGGTTGGTTCGTGTCATAGGGCGAGACCGGGCACGCTCGGTTACGCGTGCGGCCTACCAGTCGCCTCTGGTATTCAGCCGCTCGGCCGCGTACTGGATGGCGTAGGCGTGGGCGTCCTCGACCTCCTCCGGCACGTCGACCCACTCGCCGAGTGCGTCGCTGTAGTCGTAGATCGCGTGTTCGCGCGCGTCGTCGACGGACTGGTGCCACGTGTCGCCGCCAAGCTCGCCGTGCGCTGTGTAGCGGAATAACATGGCGCCCGGGTCGTCATCGGCGATGAGCAGGATGACATCCGGTGCCGGAGGGATCTTCGACGGGTCGATCGGAAACCCCGCCGTCTCCGTGATACGGCGCTGTGCGTCGACCGGCCCCACGAGCGCGAGGGAGCGAGTACGGTTCGAAGGCGTCATTGGATGAGTGACCTCCCCATCTAGCGTATCACTCCGGCAGGCATCCCGTCAGGGGCCAGGTCCACGCCGATCATTTCGCCGCATGGCCCGAGCCACCGACGCCCTACTGCTTCACGCCCTCACGGATGAGCCTCTGCGCCGTCGCGAGCGCGTCAGCGGCTGGGACCTTGATGTCCGGCTCGACTCCCGTGCCTTCCCAGTTCGTCTTGGTGATCGGATTGATAGCGCGAGCAAACGGCACGCCCATGCTGAAGTGGTCGTCGATGCGATGGCCCGACACCGGATGCGCGCCGCCGCCCGTGGTCTCGCCGACGATCGTCGCCCGCTTGAGGCTCTTGAGGTTGTACGAGAACTCCTCCGCGCCGGAGAACGTCCGAGACGACGTGAGCACGTACACCGGCTTCTCGCCGCCGAACATTCGCCCCGGGACGTCGCGCGTCCAGTACTCCTCCGTCTTGCCGCTTCGGCGCTCCCACAGGTCATTGAGGTGAGTGCGCGTCGAGAAGAGATACGACGACACGTACGCGACCATCGCCGGTGACCCGCCGCCGTTGTCGCGCAGGTCGATGATCAACGCGCGCGAGCCAGCGACGAAGTTCATTGCCGCCGACGCGGTCGGGCCGCAAAAGTCGACATCGGCGAATCCGTTGAACTTCACATAGCCGACGTTGCCGTCGAGCTGCTCGACTTTGACGAACGCACAGTTCATCGCCTCCATCCGCGCGCGCATACGCGCGCTATCCTCCGGCGACGGAACCCTTGGCGTCGAGGGCATCGGGGGAAGAGGGTTCACGCTGTACTGCACGCCCATGTGCTTGTCGTGGCTCAAGTCGCGCACCTCCTCGTTCAGTTTCACGCTGAACGAGATCGCGTTCGCGTACGAGTCGTACGCACCGCGTGCGTTTCGGGCGCGAAGGGAATCGCCCATCCGCTTCGCGACATCCGGGAACACGTAGAACGAATCGAGCAGCGCGATCGCTCCCTCGATGACCTTCGCTCGCGCTGGCGCGTCGAACTGAACGTTTTGGACCGTCGCGTCAGGACCCATCGCGATCAGGTACGACGACGTGATCTGCGGTGGTTCGGCGCCGGAAAGCTGGACGATCGCATAGAACGTCTGCGGAGTCTTGCGCGCGCGCGTCACGAACTCCATGCGTCGCGGCTCGGTGCGCTCGATCGAGACGATGTCGAACCCTCCCAACTCGGTTCGGTACTGCACCGTGTTCTGCGAAACGCGCTCGGGCTGGTAGCGCCGGTAGAAATCCGTGACGCGCGCGGTGTCACCACTCCCATACGCGTCGTACCATGCCTTCACGACCGTCCCGGCTGGTGTATTCGGGATCGATGGCGCGGTGCGCGTTTGGGCATTGAGACCGGCTGTCACCTGTACGCCGAGGGAGAACGCGAGCGCGACGCGACGAAACATGCGACCTCCGTGAGCCAAGCCTGTCACGACAGCCGTCGGACGATTCCATCCAGCGCGAATGCCCATGATGAAGCGCGCCGGCGGCGCGTGGCAATGTCGGGTCGTTACGTCTCCATTACGATTTGATTAATGAGAAACGGGCGCCGTGCCGTACCTAACGCGTCGAATGCCACCACGTCATCGCGACCGCCGCGAACGCGACAGTCTCCATCGCGCACGCACTAAAAAGACTGATCCGCGCCGAGCGAGTCGGAGCGAACACGCCTGCGAGCAGGAAGAAGAGCGCGAGGGGCGGCGCGACGAAGATCCGGAGCGGCGAGAACATGGCCCACGACGAAACCCGTGTCCCGCCGGACAATCTCGACCAGCTGAAGATCGCGAGGGCAGCGAGTGCCGTACACGCGACGATGAGAGACGCGACGGACAGCACGCGCCAGAACGTGCGGTGTGATCTCAGAAAGAAGAACGCGGCACCGGTCGCCGGGATGCCGGCAACGACGAGCACACCAAGGAAAAGCAGGCTGTCGCCGAAGTCGAACATGGCGGCGTAGGCCTGCCGGTCGGCGCCACTCGTGGCGGCAACGTAGGCGCGCACGACCAGTGCCGCGATCGCGAAGGCGATGACGTAGCCGGTGCCGACGATGCCCACCTTGGCGCCTGGCGTGAGACGCGACAGGAACGCGCTCACGCCAGCGACCGTCGAACTGCGTGCCACCCGAGAAACGCGAGCATGCCCATCCACACGATGGTGTGATTGATGCTGAAGATCTCGCGCCACGGCGTCGCGGCGGTGCCCAACCGAGCCCCGGGCAAGGACGTCACCATCCGGCATAGCGCAACGAACGCCAGCCGTCGTCATTGTGAAGCGATCCCTCGCCACAGGAGGAGCAATGGACATCACGCGAGCGGGGTCGCGGCCCTCCGCGAAGGGCCCGGCCGAGTGGTTCACGGGCACGGTGCGGATCGATGCGCTGTTCCAGGCAAGCGATCCCGCGCGGGCCGCCGGCGCGAGCGTCACGTTCGAGCCCGGTGCCCGCACGGCGTGGCACACGCACCCGTTAGGCCAGACGCTGATCGTGACCGCGGGCTTCGGCCGCGCGCAGCGCTGGGGCGGCCCGATCGAGGAGATCCGACCTGGCGACGTCGTGTGGTTCCCGCCTAACGAAAAGCACTGGCATGGCGCGTCGCCGACCACGGCGCTGACGCACATCGCGGTTCAGGAAGCACTCGGCGGCAAGGTCGTCGACTGGATGGAGGAGGTCAGTGATGAGCAGTACCATGCCAAACAGGGTGCCTGATACGCCGCGAACCATCTGCGGCTGCCTTGTCGTTAGGCAGCCAGAAACCGAGTGACCTCGCTCAGCACCCGCGTCGGCTGCTCGCGATGCGGCACGTGCCCGCAGCCCTCGAGGATCACCGCCCGCGACGGCCCCTGCGTCAGGCGGGCGATCCGCTCCGGGTGTTGCACCGAGCCGTACTCATCGTTGTCACCGTGCACGGCGAGCGTCGGACAGTGCACGCCTCGCAGATCGTCGTCGAGGCACCAACCGGCAAAGGCGGGAGCGAGCCAGGTTTCGATCCACGCGTCCAGCACCCAGCGCGCCTTCGCTCCGTGGTACCGCGCAAGGCGCTCGAGCTGGCCGGGCCGCTCGAACTCGACGCGGGCGGCACGGAGACCGGCGATCGTGCGCTCCTCGACGAAGGTTTGGGCGGACTCGGTCACCACCGCCGCGCAGTGCTGGGGCCAGCGCGCCGCTGTCACGATTGCCATTCCCCCACCGACGCTGTGTCCGAACGGGATCAGCGTGTCGAGGCCGAGTGCCTCGCGCAGCCGTGGCACCACAGTCGCCGCCTCGTCGCGAATGAACGTGAGGGGAAGGGGGCCGGGGTGAGCGTCCGACTGTCCGAAGCCAAGCCGGTCGTACGCCGTCACACGCCGGCCTGTCGCGACCGCGAGGTGCCCGGGGAAGTCCCGCCAGAGGTCCACGCACCCTAACGAGTCGTGGAAAAGGAGGATGGCGGCGCCGGCATCGGTGCGCAAATCCGACGGAACCCACGTTCTCGCGAACAGTGTCCCGTGATCAATCGGAATCCGGTGATCGCGCGCCGTTACCGCCACCTCTCGCTCACCGTCTTCGCGATTCGTGCAAACTGCTCGAGGTGGTGCTGTTCATGATCCGACAGCCGTTCCGCATACGACAGCACGGTCCATGTGGCGACCTTTCCTGCTGCTCGTACCGTCGCCGTCCGCGACCAGTCTTTCGGAGCGAGCGGTTTCAGTAGCGCCAGCAGCGCTGCGCGCTGCACGGTAAACGCGCGCAGGGAAGGTCGGAACTCGAGATCGAGATAGTTCGTGCGCTTGATCCAGCCACGCGGGCTCACCGCCCGGATCATCGGCTCATCGGTTTCGACGATGGTCCCGATGTCACGGCCCCACACGTCGGCGCAGCACCGCAGATGCGCAAGAACGTCGTTGGCGGACCACGCATCGGGCCCGGGCGTCGCGTGCAGCTGCGCTGACGTGAGACCAACGGTCAGCGCAGCAATGCGTCGCGGGTACCCGGCGAGCCGAGCAAGCACATCCTGGATGGCGTTAGGCACTCCTATCGTCCGCCGCCTGTCCCTCCGGGTTCGGGGCCGGTGAGCGCATCGTGCGTCATCCACCATTGCTTGGGCATTGCTCGCTGCCGCGGCCAGATCTCGTTGAGCGTGTTGCCGTCGTACACCCGGCCGTTCTTCATCACATAATGAATCGTGTTCGTGTTCTTGATGTCATCGAGCGGGTTGCGATCGAGCACGATGAGGTCCGCCAGCTTCCCGGCCTCCAGCGATCCGATCTGCTTGCCCAGCCCGATCGACTCCGCACCGTAGATCGTCCCGACTCGCAGCGCGTCCATTGGCTTCATGCCGCCGCTCGCGATGTTCCACAGCTCCCAGTGCACGCCGAGTCCCTGCAGCTGACCGTGGCCGCCTAACCCGACGCGGCCGCCGGCCTCCACCACCTTCTTCGCCTGCTCCGCGAACAGCTTGAACGAGTACTCGCTGTCCCGGAACCAGCCCGGGCGCCTCAGGGCGCGGCGCTCGAGCTCGGAGAACGGCGTGAAGTGCGTGAGCTTCGCGTCGCTCAGGATGTCGTAGTGCTCGTACCACCAGTTCTCCGCCCACGGGCCGCCGTACTCCACGAGCAGCGTCGGGGTCCACGTCGTGCCGCTCTTCGCGAACAGCTGCACGGCGTCCTTGTACATCGGCGCGATGGGCAGCGTGTGCTCGATGCCCGCGTACCCGTCCATCGCTTCCGTCATGTTCTTCTTGAAGTCGAGCCCGCCCTCGAGTGTCGGCGTGATGTGCTGATCCTTCGCCGCCATGGCGATCCACTGCCGCTGCCGGCGGTCGCCCGCCATGTACTGCTTGATCGTGTTCGTCAGATAGAACTCCGAGTAGCGCTTCATCACTTCCTTCGCGTCGTCGGCGCTCGACACGTTGTCCCAGTTGAAAATTCCCGGGCCGGTGGTGTAGATGCGCGGCCCGATCATCTGCCCGACGTCCACCGCGTCGCCGTAGGAGATGACGTCCGGCGTCGAGGTCTGCGGGTCGCGCGTGGTCGTCACCCCATAGGCGAGGTTCACCGTGTACATGTACGGCTGCGGCGAGTGGACGCCCCATTGCGGCCACATGTGCGCGTGCACGTCGACGAGGCCGGGCATGATCGTCTTGCCGGACACATCGATCGTTCGTGCACCGGTAGGCACGGTGACGCTGCCCTCGGCGCCGACGGCGACAATGCGGTTGTCGGTGACCACGACGTCGCCGCGCGGGATCACCTCGTCGCCCTTCATCGTGATGATGCGCGCGCCGCGCAGGACCACGGTTCCGGTCGGACGATCCTTCGGGACGGTGATCGTGATGTCCGTGCGCGTCGGCTCGTAGATCGGTTTCCCTCGTGGGGCGTCGGCGTTGGCGGTCTCGCGCGGGCGTTCGGGACGCGGAGGCGCCTTCGCCGCGGAGTCCGTCGCCAGCGAGTCGGCCCGGGCGAGATCGTACTGGTAGAACGCTCGCCCTAACGAGTAGAACACACCCTTCGAGTCGGCGTTCCAGCCTAGGAAGTCGCCGCCCATGCGGGTGAGCCGTCGGAACGGAACGGGGCTGTTCGCGGCCTGCTCGACGGACACCGTTGGCGTCTGCCCGCCCGTGACGGGCAACGGCAGGACGTAGATCTTGTTGTCGACGAGCGCGAGCACCCGGTTCCCGTCGGGCGAGACCTCGAGCTGCGCGGCACGGCGCGGCCGCGCGTTAGGCCCGCCGCCCGGCTGCTGGAAGCCCGTCACGATGAGATGCGCCTTGCGGTCGGTGCCATCCCAGCGCATCGACACGAGGCCCTCGTCGTTATCGTAGATCCATACCCGCGTCGTGTCATTGCTGAAGTGCGGGTGCTCGGCGCCCGAGACGGGCGCGATCAGCTTCACGTCGCCGCCCGCGGCCGGAATCCAGACGAGATCGGTGATGATGAGGGGTCGGGCGAGCTCCTCGTTCATCTCCGCGCGTTGCTCGCGCGGCGCGCGCAGCGCGGCGATCCGGGCGCCCGTTGGCGCGAACGCGATCTCGTCGTAGAACGCCGACGCCTTCGTCAGCTTCTCCGGCTTGCCGCCTATTGCCGGGACGCGCCAGATGTCACCGCCATCCTCCGTCCAGCTCACGTACGCGATGTACTTGCCGTCCGGCGACCAGACGGGCGAATGCTCGCCTTCGTCCGCCGTCGTCAGGCGCTTCGGCTTGCCCGACGGAAGGTCCATGATCCAGAGACGGTCCAGCGCCGTGAAGACGAGCTGCTTGCCGTTAGGCGATGGGCGCGCGCCGCGGACCTGGCGGACGGTGAGCGTCGTGTCGTTGACCGGGTACTCGAACCGCACCAGCTCGCCGAGCGTCTGGTCGACCTCGGCGGTGAACGGGATCTGTGTCTCGCGGCCGGTGGTCGCGTCCACGCGCCAGATGTGACCGTGGTGCGCGAGCACGAGGGACTTCGAGTCCGGCATCCACGAGTAGCCGGGCAGGAGGTCGCGGGATCCGCGCGACTCGATGTCGTCACGCTGGATGTCGGAGGCGAGCCACCGCTCGTCGCCTGATGCCAGCTCACGAAGTTTGAGGCCGGTCACGGCCATGCGTCGCGAGCCGTAGGCGAGCCACTTGCCATCCGGGCTCACCGCGGGGCGGAAGCCCGTGCCGAGGTTCATCGTGCGTCGCTCGACGCGGCCGGTCTGTCGGTCGTACATGACGACCTGCGTGCTGCCCATCATCTGGTTGTAGCCGGCCGGGCCGGTGCGCGCGCCGGCGTAGATGTAGCGGCCATCGGGTGAAACCGACGCGCCCATGAAGTTGCTCGGTGTCTGCCCGCCGCCGCCCGGTCCGCCCTGCTGCGGCTGCGGCGTCTGACCCGTTAGGCGGAGTCCGTTCCCGCCGTCCTTGTGGTAGAGCCACAGGTCGCCGCCCTTCGACGCGACGACGTACTGGCCGTCCGGGGTCCAGTCCGGCGAGATGAACGCGTTGTTGGGCCCTCGCGTGAGCGGCCGGACATGCTGTCCATCGGGATCGACGAGCCACAGGTTCTCGCTCCCCGAGCGGTCGCTCACGAAGACGATCGCCTTGCCATCGACGGAGAAGCGGGGCTGGCCGTCGAAGCCCGAGCCACTCGTGATCCGCGTGGCCGAGCCGCCGGTAATCGGAATCGTGTAGAGATCGCCTAACAAGTCGAAGACGATGGTCTTCCCATCGGGCGACACGTCGAGCGACATCCACGTGCCCTCATCGGTCGTGAACTTGAGCGGGCGCGTGGGGATGAGCGGAAGATCGCTATTGGGTGCGGTACGGCGTG
>Ga0114129_10013401_pt1 | contig 11684 bp, 10 predicted proteins | sample RhiMetdeltSRZDD1_FD_80071 | JGI IMG/M metagenome (GOLD analysis project Ga0114129, IMG submission 80071) | Populus rhizosphere microbial communities from Tennessee, USA - Rhizosphere MetaG P. deltoides SRZDD1 (version 2) (version 2) | ecosystem: Host-associated > Plants > Roots > Rhizosphere >... | reverse complement strand
GGATATCGACGTCGATTTCTGCATCGTCGGTCGGGCCCAAGTGATTGAGTTCGTAAAGGACAAGTACGGTGCCGACTGGATTGCCCAAATTGCAACGTTTGGTACGCTCAAAGCCAAAGCCGCGATTCGGGATGTCGGCCGTGCGCTGGGCTTTTCTTTTGCAGAGACCGACGCCATTGCCAAGCTGGTCCCCGCGCCGAAGCAGGGCTTCGATTATCCGCTGACCGAGGCGATGAAAATGGAGCCGCGCCTCCCGGAAATGATGAAGAGCGACCCGCGGGTTAAGACTCTGATGGACCATGCGCTACGGCTCGAAGGGCTGGTTCGCCACGCTTCGACCCACGCTGCGGGTGTGGTGTTGTCGAACTTGCCGCTCGTCGATCATCTGCCGCTTTTCGTCGATAAGGAAGGCGGCATCGTCACTCAGTTTGACATGAGCGCGGTGGAGAAAATCGGGCTGGTCAAATTCGATTTTCTCGGCCTTAAGACGCTCACTTTGTTGTACGATTGTTTGAAGCTCATCGAAGTCACCCGCGGCGAAAAGATCGACCTCAATCGTCTGGCGCTCGACGACAAGAAAACGTACCGGACCCTTTGCGACGGCAACACCACCGGCGTGTTTCAACTGGAAAGCACGGGCATCCGCGAGATGACCGTCAAGATCCGGCCCAACTGTTTCGAGGACCTGGTCGCGATTCTCGCTCTCTATCGGCCCGGTCCGCTCGACAGCGGCATGGCCGAAGAGTACATCAAGCGCAAGCACGGCAAAGAAAAGTTCAAATATTTGCACCCACTGCTCGAGTCGATTTTAAAAGATACCTACGGCGTGATCGTCTACCAAGAACAGGTTATGCAAATCGCTCAGGTGCTCAGCGGCTACAGCATGGGCGACGCGGACATTCTGCGCCGCGCCATGGGCAAGAAAGATCCCGACGAAATGGCGGCGCAGCGCGCGCGCTTCGTCGACGGCGCGCGCAAAAAAAAGATCGACGACAAAAAAGCCACGGAAATTTTTGACCAGATGGAAACCTTTGCGCGTTATGGTTTCAATAAATCGCATTCCGCGGCTTACGCGCTGGTTTCTTACCAGACCGCTTATTTGAAAACTCACTATCCGGTCGAGTTCATGGCATCCTTGATGACCTCGGAAATGGGCGACACCGATAAGGTGATCAAAAATCTCGCCGAGTGTCGTGACAAGGACATCGAGGTACTTGCGCCCGATGTCAACGAGAGTCGCGCCTACTTCACACCGGTTGGCGATAAGATCCGTTTCGGCCTGGCGGCGGTAAAAAACGTCGGTGAAAAGGCTGTCGAGGTTATTCTTGAAAGTCGATCTCAGGCCGGGCCTTTCGAATCGCTCTTTGATTTTTGCCGGCGCGTCGATATGACGGCGGTCAACCGCCGGGTGATCGAGAGCTTGATCAAATGCGGCGCCTTCGATGGCACCCATGTTTCGCGCGCGCGCATGACCGGCGCGCTCGATGACGCGATGAAAGCCGGGCAGGCGCACCAACGTGATCAGTCGAGCAATCAGATCGATATCTTTGCCATGCTCGGCACACCGGCAAAAGGCGCCAACAAACCGGGCGACGTTTATCCTCAGGTGACGGAATGGACGTCGCAGGAGACGCTGGCGTTCGAAAAAGAGGCCCTGGGTTTTTATATTACCGGTCATCCTCTGGATAAATTCGAGCGCGCGCTGACAAGGATCACGAGCGGGACAGTCTCGGCATCGAAAGAAAAGGCGCAATCGGGGGAAATCAGACTCGGTGGGGTGGTGTCAGCCCTGAAATTGCGCAATACTAAAAAAGGTGAGCGCTATGCCAATTTCAATCTCGAAGACAAAACCGGTTTCATCGAAGTGATCGTCTGGCCCGATACCTATAAAAAGAGCGCGGAACTGCTTAGCGCAGACGATCCGATCTTTGTGAAAGGACGCTTGGAAGTCGGCGAAGAACGGATGCAAGTCATCGCCAACGAGGTCGTGCTCTTGGCTGATGCCGCGAAAAATCAGAAAAACGGCCAGACCAACGGCAATGGCAGGTCGAACGGCGAAAAGGTGCATCTTTATGTCCGCGAGTCGGAAGTCTCGGCCGATGAGCTGGTCCGCCTGCGCGACACATTGCTCGACTATCCGGGACCGGCTACCGTTTATCTGCATATGCTCGCCTCCGCCAACGGCGAGACCATCATCGAACTCCCCGAACAGGTGCGTATCACCTCTTCTCCGGCATTGGCCGACGCGGTCGAGCGACTTTTCGGCTCTCGAGTAAGTTTTCATTCTTTAGACTCTTGAAGCAGTTGATTTCCACCGAGCATCGTAGGGAGAAAGCCGTTCTGGTGGGCGTCGAGCTGCCGTCGCGCGATCACAAACTTGCGCTCGACGAGAGCATGGACGAGCTCGAACGGCTGGCAGAAACAGCGGGCGCGACGGTCTTAACCAAATTCGCCCAGCAGGTAAGAAACGTCACGCCGGCGACTTTGATCGGCCGTGGCAAGGTCGACGAAATTCAAAAGAGCCTCAGCGAGAATCACGCCGACTTGATCATCGTCGATGAAGATCTCACGCCAGCGCAGCAGCGTAACTTGGAAGCGGCGTTCAAACTCCGCGTCATCGATCGCAGTCAGTTGATTCTAGATATCTTTGCGCAGCGCGCGCGCAGCAACGAGGGCAAGCTGCAGGTCGAGTTGGCACAGCTCGAATATCTGTTGCCGCGCCTGACCCGCCAATGGACCCATCTGTCGCGGCTCGGTGGCGGTATCGGCACCCGAGGTCCCGGCGAGACGCAGTTGGAAGTCGATCGACGCCGCATTCGCGAGCGCATCGGCCATCTCAAGCATCGGCTTGAGACCGTCGAACGCACCCGTGGGCTGCAACGTAAGGAACGCCATGAGGTGCCGTTTCCGACCGTGGCGCTGGTCGGGTATACCAACGCGGGTAAATCGACTCTGATGAACACGCTCACGCGCGCGGGCGTCTTTGTCGAAGACAAACTGTTTGCGACGCTTGACCCGACCACGCGCGCGCTGCGTTTGCCCAGCGGCGATAAAGTGATGCTCGTCGATACCGTCGGTTTTATCCACAAGATTCCCCATTCCTTGATCGAAGCGTTCAAGAGCACGCTCGAAGAAGTCAGCCGCGCCGATTTGCTGCTGCACCTGGTGGATTTGGCCAATCCGCTTTTTGAGGAACAGATTCGGGTTATCGAGAATGTGCTGGACGAGATTGGCGCTGGCGAGTTGCCGACACTGCTGGTGCCGAACAAGACCGATAGGATCTCAGACGTGCCAACGGCGCAGTTCAAGGACAACGATGTGCTGGGAGTTTGTCCGATCTCGGCATTGACCGGTTCCGGCGTCGAGCAGCTTTTGCTAACGGTCGGAAACATTCTCGATCGGAAGAAAGAGCAATTCCAAGCGAGCTTCACGCCGTCTCAGGGACCCTTGCTGGCGCTATTGCGTGAGCGCGGCCGAATCGTCCAGGAAGAATATGATAATGATTTGATCCGCGTCACCGCTCTGGTTACGCCCAAGCTCGCCGGGCAGATGCGCAAGCTACTCACGGCCAGTGCCGTTCAGGCCGAGCGGCCGTCGTGACCCTTCATGCTGAACCTGCCGAATTTTCTTACGCTCCTGCGCATATTGACGATCCCGGTGTTTCTGGAATTCTTATCCTATCATTTCTATTGGGAAGCACTCGTGGTTTTCGCCATCGGCGGTCTGACCGATTTTTTAGATGGCTTCGTTGCCCGCTGGATGAAACAGCAGACCGCCCTCGGCGCCTATTTGGATCCAGTCGCCGACAAGCTGCTCGTGATTACTTCCTTCATTGTGCTCGGATCCATCGGCGGCATACCCATGTGGCTTGCGATTGTCGTCGTGGGGCGCGACGTTCTGATCCTGGTAGGTTACGCTATTATTTATTTTCTGATCGAAGAGCGGCTGCAAGTGAAGCCGACGGTCGTGGGTAAATGGAGCACCACGCTGCAGCTTTTAACGTTGGCGGTGGCTTTGGTGATGCTTGACGACCCCCGGCTTTTAGATCCGCGAGTCCTGGATGTTTTCGTCGGCGCGACGGCCGTTGTAACGGTTGTTTCTGGATGTCAGTATCTCTACCGAGGGCTGGTCTGGTTGCAAAGTCGAGCCCCGTCTATCACCCGGCCTGGTTGACATGCGGGCTGGAAATTGATAATAAAATCGATCTCTTGCGCTGTTTGCCGCGCTTTCGGGCAGAGCCCTGAAGGGGAGCATCAGCACAAAGCCAAATTCAAAACTATTTAATGTTTGTTCGATTCTGCGAAACTAACTTCTTCTATCGGACCCCGCAGGCACGTAGCTCAGTGGGAGAGCGCTTCCTTGACACGGAAGAGGTCGGCAGTTCAATCCTGCCCGTGCCTACCATTTTCTAACCGATCGCATGGACAGTATCCACGTCACATTGCCTGCCGGAAAATCCGTCGACGTTCGTCCTGGTATACGGATCAACGAGTTGGCCTCCGAGGTGGGGGGCCAGAGGGACCTCATCGCGGCCAAAGTCGATGGCCAGCTGGTCGATCTAAGCCGGATTTTGGACAAAGACTCGACGGTGGAGTGGGTGTCGCCGGAAAGCCCAGAGGGGCTTGATACTCTGCGCCACTCGACGGCTCATTTAATGGCGCAAGCGGTTCAGAGTCTTTTCCCCGGCACGCAGGTCACGATCGGCCCAACGATTGAAAACGGTTTCTATTACGACTTCAAACGGGATGCGCCTTTCTCTCCCGAAGAGTTGCAGTTGATCGAAAAGAAGATGCAGGAATTGGTCAAAGCCAATTTGCCAATCGTGCGCGAAGAAATGCCGCGCAGCGAAGCCATCGAGCTTTTTCGCAAAATGGGCGAGCACTACAAGGTCGAGATCATCGAAGGAATCGCGGATGACAAAGTGTCGCTTTACCGCCAGGGCGATTGGCTCGATCTCTGCCGCGGTCCCCACGTGCCGCGCACCTCGGCCATCAAGGCATTTAAGCTGACCAGTATCGCCGGTGCGTACTGGCGCGGCGATTCGCGCAACGAACAACTGCAGCGCATCTACGGCACCGCCTGGGCCAATCGCAAAGACCTCGATGCTTATCTCAAGCGGATCGAAGAAGCGAAGCAGCGTGATCATCGGCGCCTTGGCCCGGCCTTGGATTTGTTCTCGCTTCACCCGATCGCGCCGGGATCGCCTTTTTTTCATCCCAAGGGCACGGTCATCTACAACCGGCTGATCCAATATATCCGCGCGCTTTACGGCCGCTACGGTTACACCGAGGTGGTAACGCCGCTGATCTATAAGACGGATTTGTGGAAAACCTCGGGGCATTATGAAGCCTTTCGTGACGACATGTTCTTGATGGAAGTGCACGACGGCGAATACGGCGTAAAGCCGATGAACTGTCCCGGCCATTGTTACCTATTCGCTTCGCGCAAATATTCGTATCGTGATCTGCCGATTCGCTTTGCCGACTTTAGCCGATTGCACCGCTTCGAGCCGTCGGGCGTATTGTCCGGTTTGACGCGCGTGCGCTCATTCGCTCAAGACGATGCGCATATTTACTGCACGCCCGAGCAGCTTGACAGTGAGCTCGAACAATTTGTCGCCATGACCAAGGAGGTCTACAAGGTCTTCGGTTTCGATAAAATCGAAGTCACGCTGCAGACGCGGCCGGAGAAATTTCTCGGCCGAATCGAGCTATGGGAAGCCGCCGAGGCCGCGCTGCGCCGCTGTCTTGAAGAGTCAGGATTTTCGGTAAAAGTTCTTCCGGGCGAGGGCGCGTTTTACGGCCCGAAGATCGGTTTTGATTTTCGCGACGTGCTCGAACGCTCTTGGACGCTGGCGACCGTGCAGATCGACTGCGCGATGCCCGAGCGCTTTGATCTCAAATACGTAACCGCGGAAGGCAGCGAGGCGATGCCGGTCATGCTGCACCGGGCGGTTTTGGGTTCGATTGAGCGCTTCATTGCCATCCTGCTGGAGCATTGCGCCGGCGCATTTCCACTCTGGCTGGCGCCGGTGCAAGTAAAAATCCTGACCGTTACCGACGATCAGAAAGAATATGCTACAAAAGTATTCGAGCAACTTCGCGACACTGGCTGGCGCATCGAGTTGGACAGCCGAAATGAAAAGCTCGGCTATAAAATTCGCGAAGCGCAATTGGCCAAGGTGCCGTACGCGCTCGTGATCGGTGACAAGGAAGTCGAGGCTGGGACGGTCGCGCCCCGGCGGCGTGGCGGCGAGAATTTACCGGCCATGTCGCTTGCCGAATTTAGCCAAAAGATTTGCGCCGAGGTTGCGCAAGAAATGGGAGAGGCATAAATATGAAAATCAAACTGGACATGGAGGTGGCCTATAGCTAGGGAAGCGAGGATCAATCATCAAATTCGCGCGCGCGAAGTGCGGGTGATCGGACCGAAGGGCGAGCAACTGGGAGTATTGCCATTGCACGAGGCGCTCAAACAAGTGGAAGCCCAGGAGCTCGATTTGGTTGAAGTGGCTCCGGACGCGCAGCCGCCCGTGTGCCGCATGATGGATTACGGCAAATTTCGCTACGAGCAAAAAAAGAAATCCCATGGGCCGAAAAAGCATTCGGTAGTCGAGATCAAAGAAGTGAAAATGGGCTCTCGCACCGACGCCCACGACGTCGAGCATAAGGTCCGAAACATTCGTCAATTTATCGGGAAAGGCCAAAGAGTCAAAGTATCGGTTTTCTTTCGCGGTCGAGAAATCACGCATCCTGAATTGGGCCGACAGATGCTCCGGGGCGTTGTCGGTCAGGTACTCGATGTTGCTAAAGTCGACATCGAACCACGGCTGGAGGGAAGAAACATGGCGATGCTCTTGTCGCCAAAGTGACCGCTCAACCGAGACCGCGAAAAGAAAAATTAGAGGAGTGAAAAAGTGCCCAAAATTAAAACTAATAGAGCGGCGGCGAAAAGATTTCGCGTTACCGGCAATGGTAAGATCAAGCGCAACAAAGGCTATAAACGTCACATTCTCTCGAGCAAGAGCAAGAAACGAAAAAGACATTTGCGCCAGTCAACGACGGTGGCCGCGGTTGAAACGAAGAATATTCGTAAACTGATACCCTATAAATAAAGCAGGACTGAGGACCGAGTAGCGAGGATTGAGTGTCAACATAGACTCCGATTTCTCGTCATTCACATTAACTCAGGAAGGAGTTTTCCAGTGCCCAGAGCTAAAGGTGGAAGCAAATCGAGGCAAAGACGCAAGAAGATCATGAAGCTTGCGAAAGGCTACGTCGGCGGCCGAGGACGCTTGTATCGGTCGGCGCGGGAAACGGTAGAGCGGGCGCTGACGTTCGCGTATCGTGATCGCCGAATCAAGAAAAGAACCTTTCGCGGCCTATGGATCACCCGCATTGGCGCAGCGGCCAAAATCAACGGTCTTTCGTACAGCCAATTGATCAAGGGACTCAAGCAAGCCGGCGTGGAGCTCGACCGCAAGATTTTGGCTGAGATTGCCGTTGCCGACATGTCTGCGTTCGGTCAGTTAGCGCAAACCGCAAAATCTCACCTAGGCGCGTAAGCGTCCCTTTTGTGCCGTCGAATGAACGATTCCGTGGAAACTCTCCAGGGAGAGGTTCTGGCTCGTATTCAGCAAGCAAGTTCCGAGAAAGAGCTGGAACAAATCCGGATCGAGGTTTTGGGTCGAAGCGGCAGCGTGACACTTCGGCTCCGTGGCCTCAAAGATTTGCCCGGAGAAGAGCGGCGGCGTGCCGGCGAGCAGCTCAACCAGTTGCGCCGCACTCTCGAAGAGCGTTTGGAGGAGCAGCTCGGCGCGCTAAAACAACAAGCTAAAACCCAGGCGTTAAAAGAAGAACGGGTCGACATCACACTTCCCGGAACGCGTTGGGTTAGGGGCAGTGCTCATCCGATCACTCTGGTTATCGACGAGATCATCGATATTTTTTCTGGAATGGGCTTTGAAATCGCGCGCGGTCCCGATATCGAGGACGACTATCATAATTTCGTGGCGCTTAACTTTCCGAAAGATCATCCGGCGCGTGATATGCAGGACACGATCTTCGTGTCCCACGACAGGTTGTTGAGAACTCATACTTCGCCGGTGCAAATCCGCACTATGGAAACTCGCCAGCCGCCGCTTCAAGTGATCGTCCCTGGCGCCGTTTATCGCCACGACGACGATGCCACGCATTCGCCGATGTTCCATCAGGTCGAAGGCTTCATGGTCGACCAATCCATATCCTTCTCTGATCTGAAAGGCGTCTTGACGCATTTTTTGCAGCAGATTTTTAATCGTGATGCCGAGGTCAGATTTCGACCGAGCTTTTTTCCATTTACCGAGCCGAGTGCTGAGATCGATATTCAGTGTGTCATTTGCGGCGGCAGCGGCACGCTCCGAGACGGGCAGACCTGTCGCGTTTGTAAAACCTCGGGTTGGCTGGAAATCCTCGGCGCTGGTATGATCGACCCGGCCGTTTTTGAGTTTGTCGGCTACGATCCGGAAAAAGTCTCGGGCTTTGCCTTCGGCATGGGCGTTGAGCGCATTGCAATGCTCAAGTACGGCATCGACGATATTCGGCTGTTTTTCCAAAACGACTTGAGATTTCTGCGGCAGTTTGGCTAGACAGGCAGAGGCGGAGTATTGGGTAGAAAAACCATCACTCCAATCCTATGAAATTCACTCTCAACTGGCTTAAAGAATTTGTCGATTTCGCTGGTGCGCCGGAGGCGCTTGCCAAACTACTGACCATGGCGGGCCTCGAGGTGGAAGCACTGACACCATTGCGCGAACCGGAAACGAATCGCGAAGACTGGTTATTTGAAATCGCCGTCACGCCGAACCGGGGCGACTGTCTCGGGGTTGCCGGCGTTGCCCGCGAAGTTTCCGCTTTGACCGGTGCCCCGCTCAAAGCGCCGCAGGCGAACTTATCCAAAAAGGCTGGGAGCATCAACAAGCGTATCACCCTTCAGATTGACGATCCCAAACTTTGCGCGCGCTATTCTGCGCGGCTCATGGACGACGTCAAGGTTGCGCCGTCGCCGACATGGTTGCGCCACCGGCTCGAAGCCTGCGGCATCCGCGCTATTAACAATATCGTTGATGCCACCAACTATGTCATGCTCGAAACCGGCCAGCCGCTTCATGCTTTCGATTTTGACCGCCTTGGGAACAAGAAAATCGTCGTCAAAAGCGCGAGAGATGTCAAAAAATTTACCACGTTGGACGGCATCGAAAGAGAGTTGGTCGTCGATGATCTTTTGATTTGCGACGGCAATGTTCCGGTTGCTTTGGCCGGAGTGATGGGGGGGCTCAATTCCGAAGTGACCGACAAGACGCGCGCACTCTTGCTGGAGAGCGCGAACTTTGCGCCCTCCAGTATTCGGCGCACGGCCAAGCGCCTGGCGCTGCACAGCGAGGCTTCGCATCGATTCGAACGGGGCGTCGACCCCGACGGAACGATTCGAGCGCTGGACCGCGCGGTATGGCTGATCCACGAGATTGCCGGAGGCAATGCCTTGGCCGGCGCCGCCGACAGCTATCCCGGCCGCATCAAGCCCATCGCGCTGCGGTTGCGACAAGAGCGCATCGAAAGCCTCTTGGGCGTTCCTGTCGAGCTCGAGCAAGCTGAGAAACTACTTCGAGCCCTCGGCTTGAAAATCGAACGGCAGAAAAAAAGCCGAAGTCTCCGGGTCGAGGTGCCAGCAACCCGGCCCGATCTTACCCGTGAAGCCGACTTGATCGAAGAGCTGGCGCGCCTGCGTGGCTATGACAATTTGCCGACGACATTGCCCTTGGTGAAGATTGCCGGAAAGATCGACTCCCGCTTAATGTGGGAAAGAAGGCTTCGATCCCTGCTGTCCGGTGAGGGAATGACCGAAGTAATCAATCTGCCGTTCACTTCGGAAAGGTCGAATCGAACTTTCACCGGACTTTGGTCGCCGACGACCGCGGCGGTGTCGGTGCTCAATCCCTTGGCTAAGGAAAACACCGAAATGCGCTTTAGCTTGATTCCGGGATTGATCGACAATCTGCGGCTCAATCTCGCTCAGAAGACGAAAAGTTTTCATGCCTATCACCTCGGCAAGGTCTTTTGTTCGACCGCGAGCGCGGAAACCGGTGAACGGACAGCCGTCGGCGGAGTTTGGTGCGGTCCGCGCGCGCGTCACGGCTTGCGCTCGCGCGAAGAGGGGCAGATCGGATTTCTCGAGTGTAAAGGGCTGGTGGAAGCCGTCCTGGGACTTTTCCGTTTGGAGGAATCAGCGAGTTGGTCGCGCAGCGAATTAGAGTTTTTACACCCCGGAAAATCGGCGAATTTGCGGTTAGGCGACAGTACGCTGGGTTATTTAGGCGAATTGCATCCGAATTTGGCGGACCAGCTTGGGGTGCCGCCGGTGCTGTTGTTTGAACTTGACTTGGAGAAACTGCTTGAGTATGCTCCGCGCCGAATAGTCACAGAGTCGCTTCCACGTTTTCCGGCCGTCGAGCGCGACGTTGCGATAGTGGTCGATCGTGAATTTGCTTCCCAACAAATCATCAGTTGGATTGCCGCTCTCGGCGAACCTTGGATCGAACGTGTCGAGGTTTTCGACCAGTATCTGGGTGCGCCGATCCCGGATGGAAAGAAAAGCCTGGCGTACCGTGTTTCTTATCGCGCCGAGGACAAAACTTTAACCGATTTGGAAGTCAATGAACTGCACCAAAAGCTCGTTGGGCGGCTAGGAGAGACTTTCGGCGCTGAACGGCGTAGTTGAGACGGTTGATCATAGAATCTCACGAAGGGGTAAAAAATGACGAAAGCAGAAATTATCACGCGCATTTACGAAAAAGTCGGATTTTCAAAAAAGGATGCGACCGATGTCGTGGAAGCCACTTTCGACATCATCAAAGGTTGTTTGGAGCACGGTGAAAAAGTGAAAATTTCCGGCTTTGGGAATTTCGTCGTCAATACCAAACGGCCGCGCAAAGGACGAAATCCGCAAACCGGCGATGAGATCATCATCGTCGGCCGCAAGGTTTTGACTTTTAAGGCGAGCCAAATCATGAAAAAGAGCTTAAACGGCATGTCCTCGTCGCCGGAGTCTTCGCCCGGCTCAACCGCGGCCGAATAGGATCGGTCATGCCGCCGCGCTTGCCGGAGAAAATATATTTTAAGATCGGCGAAGTGAGTGAAATCGTCGGTGTCGAACCCTACGTGCTGCGCTATTGGGAAACCGAGTTCGATCTGCTCAAGCCCTCCAAGGCGCCGTCAAAACATCGATTATATAAGAAGCGCGACGTCGAGCTTCTGCTCGAAATCAAGCGGCTTCTTTACAGTGATGGTTTCACGATCGAAGGCGCCCGGAAGAAATTGAAAGAAGCGAAGAAAGAAGAAAAAGATCAACTGAAGCTGCCTCTTTCCGAACAGAAGTATAAAAGCGCTTTGGTGAAACTCAAAAAAGATTTAGAGTCGCTGCGCAGATTGCTTTCCTAAACATGATCTCGCTTTGGGCGACCCATTCCACGATTTGCGTTAGATCATTCAAGGGTTCTCACGACCCATATAAATTGATTTAGCCCGCGCAGAATGTTAGATTCCGCGTACTTCCAAACCTCGTCGGGGCGTAGCGCAGCCTGGTAGCGCACACGCTTGGGGTGCGTGTGGTCAGCGGTTCAAATCCGCTCGCCCCGACCATTCTTTCCT
>Ga0114129_10013399_pt1 | contig 11685 bp, 10 predicted proteins | sample RhiMetdeltSRZDD1_FD_80071 | JGI IMG/M metagenome (GOLD analysis project Ga0114129, IMG submission 80071) | Populus rhizosphere microbial communities from Tennessee, USA - Rhizosphere MetaG P. deltoides SRZDD1 (version 2) (version 2) | ecosystem: Host-associated > Plants > Roots > Rhizosphere >... | reverse complement strand
CGGTTTGCGCCGCTCGGCAAGGCGATCCGGGCGTGTGCCGACAACTATACCGGCGCGCTGGTGGTGGGGCTCAACGTCAAGCGTCTTTACGCGCTCACGTTCGGCCTCGGCGCCGCCTGCGTCGGCGCCGCGGGCTCCGTGCTCGTATCGCTGGTGGACGTCACCCCGGCGCTCGGACCCGCCTTGACGCTGCTCGCCTTTATCATCGTCATCACCGGCGGGCTCGGCTCGATGCCGGGCGCGGTGCTCGGCGGCGTGCTGATCGGGCTCACCGAGGCGATGGCCGGGCTATTCTTCACTCCGTCGGCCAAGAGCATGTTCTCGTTCGGCCTGCTCGTGCTGGTCCTGTTGTTCCGGCCGCAAGGCATTCTGGGCAAGCGACTGTCATGATCGGGCAGCTGTTCGATGGCGTGCCGCGCCGCGGCCTTGTGCTGCTGGCGGGATTGCTCGTCGTGCTGCTGGCAGCGCCCTGGATTGCCAATGACTATCTGCTCACCGTCCTGATCATCGTCCTCTATTTCGCCTATACCGGCCAGGCCTGGAACGTCATGATGGGCTTCGCCGGCCAGCTCTCGCTCGGCCACGCCATCTATGTCGGGCTCGGCGGCTATGCGGCCGCGGCACTCTATGTGCATTTCGGCATCGGTCCCTGGCTCGGATTGGCGGCGGCGATTGCGATTGCGATGGCTTGCGGAGCCATCATCGGATTTCTCGCATTTCGCTTCGGCGTGGGCGGCGTTTACTTCGCGATCCTTACGATTGCCTTCGCTGAATTCGCGCGCATCGGGTTCGATCATTTCAAGTGGGTCGGCGCTTCGAGCGGCTTCTTTCTGCCAGTCGCCAATTACACGCGCAATGACTTGTGGAATCTGCGCGGTAATCCAATGATGTTCTACTACGTGATGCTCGCGCTGACGATCGCGGCATTCGCCCTTTGCCACATCCTGCTCAAGAGTCGCGTAGGTTATTACTGGCAGGCGATCCGTGAGGACGAAATCGCCGCCCGCTCCCTTGGCATCGATACGTTTCGCTACAAGATGTACGCGGTCGTCCTCTCGGCGGGCATGACCGCGGTCGCCGGCGTGTTCTTCGCGTTCTATTACAACAATCTCTTTCCGGAGCAGGTCTTTCACATTTCGCGGTCGATCGAGTTGATCCTGGGGCCGATCATCGGCGGCATCGGCACGCTGTTCGGTCCCCTCGTCGGTGCATTTCTCCTGACCGGGCTGTCCGAGGCCATGCAGGAGTTTTTGACCGTGCTCGGCTTCGACGCTCCCGGTGCCAAGCAGGTGTTTTATGGCCTTTGCCTGCTCGTCGTGGTGATGGCGCTGCCGGGCGGCGTGTGGCCGTGGCTTGCCGCCAAGCTGGGCGTAACCGGGCCGCGATCATGACACCGCTTCTGTCAGTCGACGGAGTTGCCAAGCGCTTTCGCGGCTTGCTTGCCGTCGACAACGTGAGCTTTCGTGTCGCCCAGGGCTCGATCTTCGCGGTGATCGGCCCGAATGGCGCGGGCAAGACCACGCTGTTCAACGTCATCGCAGGGATGTTCGCGCCCGACCGGGGATCGATCGCGTTCGCCGGGGAACGCATCGACGGCCTTGCGCCTGACGAGATCTGCCGCCGCGGCATCGGCCGCACTTTCCAGCTGGTGCGGCCGTTCCCGGCACTGTCGGTGGAGGACAACGTCGTCATCGGTGCCATGCTGCGCCGGCACGATCCCGCGGCAGCGCGCCGCCGCGCCCACGAAGTGCTGGGGCGCCTCGATCTCTTCGGCAAACGTCATCAACTCGCGTCGGCGCTGACGCTCCCCGATCGCAAGCGTCTCGAAGTCGCGCGCGCGCTCGCCACCGATCCGAAGCTTCTGCTGCTTGACGAGGTGATGGCGGGGTTGCGGCCGGCCGAGACCGACCGCATGGTCTCGGTATTGACTGAACTCAACCGCGAGTCCGGGCTGACCATTCTGCTCATCGAGCACGTCATGCGCGCGGTGATGGCGCTCGCCGCGCGCGTGCTGGTCTTGCACCACGGTGCGACGATCGCCGAAGGTCCACCCGAAGCCGTCGTGCGCGAGCCCGCCGTGGTGCAATCCTATCTCGGCGCCGAGGCGGTCGAGTGATGCTGCGCGTCGATAACCTCGATGTCTTCCACGGCGACGCGCAAGCGCTCGATGACGTGTCCGTTCAGATCGACCAAGGGACGATCGTCGCCATCGTCGGGGCGAACGGCGCCGGCAAGACCTCGCTCATTCGCACGATCGCCGGCATGCATCGTCCGGCGCGCGGTCGCATCGCCTTCCGCGGCACCGACATCGGCGGATGGGAAAGCTACCGGGTCTGCAATCTCGGCATCGGCCAAGTGGCGGAAGGCCGGCAGGTGTTTCCGACGCTCTCGGTCGCGGAAAATCTCGACGTGGGTGCGATGCTTCCGCGGGCCCGCGCCAGCCGTGCGAAGAATCTCGAGCGGGTCCTGGCGCTGTTCCCGGTGCTCGCCGAGCGCCTGGGGCAGGCCGCGGGCACGCTCTCGGGCGGCGAGCAGCAGATGCTGGCGATCGGCCGCTGCCTCATGGGCGCGCCGGAGCTCGTCATGTTCGACGAGCCGTCCCTGGGCTTGGCGCCCGCCGTCGTGCAGCACCTGCTGCGCACGATCCGCGACCTCAACGGCGAAGGCCTCACCTGCGTGCTCGTCGAACAGAACGTCGCGGTCTCGCTCAAGCTCGCCGCCCACGCCTACGTGCTCGAGAATGGGAGGATCACGCTCTCCGGCACGGGCGAAGCCCTGTTAGCCGACGATCGCGTGCGGCGCGCCTATCTCGGACTCTGAATGCCGAGTTCTGCTCCGTGCTCTACGCCGCCGGCGGGGCAATAGTTACCGTCAATCGGCCCACGCCCTCGACCTCGCACTCGAGCTTATCGCCGGGCACGGTCGCGGCGACGCCCGACGGCGTTCCAGTCATGATGATGTCGCCGGCCGCGAGCTCGACCATTTCCGACAGCTTGACGATGATCTCCGGCACATTCCAGATCATCTGGGCCAGGTCGCCCTCCTGCCGCACCTTGCCGTTGGCCTTGAGCGCGATGCGGCCTTTGCTGGGATGGCCAATCTTGCTCGCGGGCTGCAGCGCTCCGCAGGGCGCCGACGCATCGAAAGCCTTGCCGATTTCCCAGGGCCGCTTCATGTCGCGCGAGGCAATCTGCAGGTCGCGCCGCGTCAGGTCGATGCCCACGCCGTAGCCGTAGATGCAGTCGAGCGCCTTGCTGAGCGGAATGTTCCTTCCGCCCGATTTGAGCGCCACCACGAGCTCCACCTCGTGGTGCATGTCCTTGGTGAGGGTAGGGTAGGGCACCTTTGCGCCATCCGGGACGATGGCGTCGGCAGGCTTGGCGAAGAAGAACGGCGGGTCGCGCACGTCCTGCCCCATTTCGCGGATGTGTTCTTCGTAATTGCGGCCGACGCACCAGATGCGACGCACCGGAAAGGTCTTGTCGGTGCCGGCAACCGCGATCGCAGGCTGGGGTGGCGGTGTGATGACGTAGCTGTCGGCGCTCATGATCTCTCTTGCGGTTCGGGCAGAGAATTCAGGCGGAGGATGCGATGGCGACCGGCGGGCTCGGCTCCTGCTCGCGCAGCTGCAGGCGATAGAAGGACGTGTAACGTCCGCCCCTGCGCAGCAGGTCCTCGTGACGCCCCGATTCGACCACCGCGCCGTCTTCGATGACGAAGATGCGATCGGCATCCACCACCGTATGCAAGCGATGCGCGATCACGATGGTCGTCCGCCCCTGGCACAAGTGCTCGATCGCGCCTTGAACCTGCCGCTCAGATTCGGAATCGAGCGATGCGGTGGCCTCGTCGAGCAGAATCAGCCGCGCGTCCTTGAGAAGCCCGCGGGCGATTGCAATGCGCTGGCGCTCGCCGCCGGCAAGCTGCAATCCATGTTCGCCGACGGGCGTGTCATATCCGCGCGGGAAGGCCATGATGAAGTCGTGTGCGTAAGCGGCCTTGGCGGCGGCGACAATCTCGGCCTCGGTCGCGCCCAAGCGCCCCAGCGCGATGTTCTCACGCACCGAGCCGCGAAATAGAAAAACATTCTGCCCGACATAGGCGACCTGGCTGCGCAGCGACCGGCGCGACACCGCCGCGATGTCCTGCCCGTCGATAATGACGGCGCCGCCATCGACCTCATAGAAGCGCAGCATCAAATTGAAGATCGTCGACTTGCCGCCGCCGGAGGGTCCCACTAACGCAGTGACCTTTCCGGGCTCGGCGACGAAGGACAGGTTCTTGATCACCTTCTCGCCCGGACGGTACGCGAACTGCACGTTTGCGAATTCCACTCGTGCCTGCGAAAGCTTCAGCGGCGGCTTGCCTTCCTCGGCGGGTTCCGTGGGCGGATGGTCGATGACGTCGAACAGGATGCGCACGCCGACCAGTCCGCTATTGAGGTCGAGATTGAAGCGGGCAAGGCGTTTGGCCGGCTCGTAAGCGAGCATGAAGGCCGCGAGAAACGAGAAGAATTGACCCGGGGTTGCTCCGGTCTCGATCACCCGGAAGCCGCCGTAAACCAGCGCGCCGGCGATTGCGAACCCGCCGAGGGCCTCCATCAGAGGACCCGAGCGATAAGCGACCCGCGCCCACTTGTTCGACTCGTGCTCGAGCTCGGCGACACGGGAATTGAAGCGCTCGCGCATAGCATCTTCGAGCGTGAACGCCTTGAGGATACGCATGCCCTGCAGCGTCTCCTGCAGCGTTTCGAGAATGCGCGCGCTGCCGGTGAACTGATGGTGCGCGATCGTCTTGATGCGGCGAATCATCTTGCGCAGGATCAGCATAGCCGGCGGCACCACGATGATGCTGAGCGCAGAGAGCACCGGGTCTTGCACGGCCATGACGGCCACGAGGGCGATGAGCGAGAGCAGATCGCGACCGAACGCTGTGATCAGCAGGTTCAGCACCTGGCTGGCGGCGGCCGCACCGGTGGTGAGCCGCGCCATGAACTCGGAGCTGTGGCGGTCGGCAAAAAAACCGATGTTGTGTCGGAGCAGCTTGGCGAACATCTGCTGTTGGTTCTCGGCGATGATCCGGTTGCCGATGCGGGCGAGCATCACCGCCTGCCCATAGGTGGCCATTCCCTTGACCATGAAGATCACGGCGGTGGCGAGCGCGAGGATGACGATGTTGGTAAGATTCTTGTGGACGTACGCCTGATTGATCACATCACCGACCAAATAGGCGCCGAGCGCGGTGCTGGCCGCGGCTATTCCCATCAGGCCGAATGCGAGTGCATAGCGTCGCCATTGACCTGCGGCCTGCTCCGCGAGCAATCGGCGGACCAACACGGCCGTGCCGTTGGGGTCGGCAAACCATCGTTGAAAATACGACTTGAGCATGCCCCATCCATTACGCGGCGCAACCGGCGCGCTGCAGCGAGCCGTTCTTGCCCAGGCCAGCGGCCTTTTCAAGCTGAAATCGGCAACTTTGCAGAGGTCAGCCGGCGCGCGTTAGAAGCTTGCGTTCCCATGCCAACGCGTGGCACACGATGGTTTCCAAATCGTCAAGATGCGGCTGCCATTTGAGCACAGCGCGGGCGAGCTCGGAAGCCGCCACGAGCCATGCGGGATCTCCCGAGCGCCGGGGAGCGGATTCGATCCTGAAGTCGACGCCGGAAACGCGCTTCACCGTGTCGATCACTTCGAGCACCGAGAAGCCCCGGCCGTAACCGCAGTTGAGCGTAATGGAGGCGCCGCCCGTGCGCAGATACGCCAGCGCATCGGAATGCGCGCGCACGAGATCGGACACGTGGATATAATCACGGATGCAGGTGCCGTCCGGCGTCGGGTAGTCGGTGCCGAAGACCTCGACTTTCGGCCGCAGGCCCAGCGCCGCTTCCACCGCGACCTTGATAAGGTGGGTCGCCCCTTTCGTCGATTGGCCGGTGCGGCCGAGGGGGTCGGCGCCAGCGACGTTGAAGTAGCGCAAGATGACGTGCCGCAGACCATGGGCGCTCGCGGCGTCGCGCAGCATGATCTCGGTCATCAGCTTGGAGGACCCATACGGCGAGGTTGGAACCGTGACATCCTCTTCGCGTGCCGGTATCCGCTCGGGATTGCCGTAGACCGCGGCGGTCGAGGAGAAGATGAAATGACGCACGCCCCCTTTGACGGCCGCCTCGATCAAGGCGCGCGAGTTCATAGTGTTGTTGCGATAGTAGGCGAGCGGATCGCGAACCGAGTCAGGCACGACCACCGAGGCGGCGAAATGGATAATAGAATCGATTCGATGCTTGGCGATCAATTCGGTCACGAGCGGTTGATCACCGGCGTCGCCAATGATGAGCAAGGCGCCCTGCGCTACGGTCCAATCGAACCCGGTTGCAAGGTTATCAAGCACCATCACCCGTTCCCCGGCATCGAGGAGGGCGTGAACCATGTGGCTTCCGATATAGCCGGCGCCGCCGGTGACCAGGACCGTCATGCTGGAGGCCCACTCATGCCTTGGCGTCGCTGCTTGCGCTCTCGTGAGCATTCGCCCGGTCGCGTGAATGCACGCGTTGGCGCCCGGTGACAAGCCGCCACGGCCCGCGCAGGGCTTTTGCAAATGTCCGATATCCTATTCATCAAGACTTCATCGCTCGGCGACGTGATCCACCACATGCCGGCGCTGACGGAGGCGCGGCGGCAACGGCCACGGGCACGGTTCTGCTGGGTGGTGGAGGAGGCATTCGCTCCCCTTGTTTGGCTTCATCCGGCCGTCTCCGACGTCATCCCGATTGCGTCGCGCCGCTGGCGGGGAGCACTACTTGCACCATCGACATGGCGCGAGATCGCTGGCTTCGCTCGCGTCCTTCGGGCGCGCGCCTACGATGATGTCATCGACACCCAGGGCCTGGTGCGCTCCGCGCTCGTTGCGCGGCTCGCCCGCGGCCAGCGGCACGGCTATGAAGCGGACAGCATCCGCGAGCCGGCCGCGTCCCGGTTTTACGACGTGAAGCATCGCGTCGCGCGCGATCTCCACGCCATCGCACGCAATCGCATGCTGACCGGGCTCGCGCTCGGCTACACGCCCGATGGCGGCATCGACTTCGGGCTGTCGCGCAAGGAAATTGGAGAAACGACCGGAGCGCCATACGGGATCCTGCTTCATGCTACGGCACGCGTGGAAAAGGAATGGCCCGAGGCCTCGTGGATCGCACTCGGTCGCGCACTCTCCGCGCGTGGAAGTTCGCTCTTGTTGCCATGGGGGACCGAGGCGGAGCACGCGCGCAGCGGGCGCATCGCTGCGGCGCTCGCGAATGCCCGCGTGGCAGAACGGCAACCGCTCGACCGCATGGCGGCGCTCATTGCGGGGGCATCCTTCGTCATCGGCGTGGATACCGGGCTCATCCATCTCGCGGCGGCACTCGGCGTGCCGCTCGTCGCAATCTTCGTGGCGAGCGAGCCCGGCCTCACCGGACCGAGGGGGACTGGACCGATCGCAGTGGTTGGGGGCAAGCACCAGCAGCCGTCCGTCTCGGATGTCCTCGGTGCATTCGAACAGCTGACCTAAGCATTCGGCGCGCGGATCGTGCCGGGCAAATGGGCAATGCGAGGCTCAGATCGACGCACGGGCAGGCGCACCGGCAATGATTTGCCGGACCGACATGGCGACCCGATCAACTGAAATGTCGCGCATGCAGCGGTGATGGCCGAGGCGGCACACCGGCTTATGGCAGGGCCGGCACGGCAGGTCGTACGTGGTTTCGATCATTGCGGCGATCGGGTTGAGCGGAGCCCAGTGCCATGCGCTGGTCGGACCGAAGATTCCAATAGCCGGGGTGCCGAGAGCAGCTGCGACGTGCAGCAGACCCGAATCGTTCGATACGGCGAGATCGGCCGTGGCGAGCGCGAGAATGGCGTTGCGCAGGTCGGGCCCGGTGAGGTCGCGAATGTCGTCACGGTTGGCGATCTCGGCAGCAAGTTGCTTTTCGTTCGGTCCGCCGATCACCCAGATCCAATGGCCCTCGGCGGCAAGCCGGCGCGCGAGCTCGGCGTAGGATGGCCAGCGCTTGGAGGGCCCGACCGCGCCCGGTGCGAGCACAACGACGGTGCGGCCGTCGGGCGCCAGTCCCAGCCGTCGCCGCCAGCTGGCGCATTCGGGCGCCGGCACCTCGAGTTCAGGCAATGGCCACGCGGCCGGTGCGGCTTCACCCTTGGGGAGGGCCAGCATGGCGCAGCGGTCGGCCATGCGCGGGAGCCGGCGTTCGCCGAAGCGTAAATCATTGATCAGCCCAAAACGGGCCTCGCCGACGAAGCCAGTGCGGCGCGGAATTCCGGCAAGCGAGGGCGCCAATGCGGCTTTCCAAGTCCGCGGCATGACCAACGCCTGAGCATAGTTTTCTGCCCGCAACCTATGAGCGAGCGCGTGATGCTCCTTCCAGGCAAGGCGTCGGCGCGGCAAGTCGGCGACAATGCCCTTGCGAACGCCCGGCATGTAGTCGAGGAGTGGGGTGACCATCGATGTGGTCAACACGTCGATTGCAGCAGTTGGCAACCGTTGTTTCAGCAGCTTTACGACCGTGTGACAGCGAACGAAATCGCCGATCCACATGTAGGGAATGATCAAAAGTGGCGAGTTCGACATGGGTCCGCGGCACCGCGAGCCGTGAAGAGTTCAATTTAACAGAAGAACTGAATAGAGCGTCAGTGCTATCCTGGGCGCGCCCTGGGTTGAGCCGAAAGGCCGGTTAGCGTGCCTCTGGGGCCTGTCCAGTGTGCCGAAGCCTACCAATATCACGGCCCGGCCCGCTTTACGCTGTTTCGCTCGAGACGTTGCACGGTTGGACGCCCTGGGGCAAAGGGAGGCCAAGGAACCGCGGCGGGTAGGGATGCTGTTGGTCACCGGCGGAGCCGGCTTCATCGGGTCCAATCTGATCGCCGGCCTCAACGAGGCCGGTCGAACCGACATCGTGGTCAACGACGCATTCGGCAACGCCGGAAAGTGGCGCAATCTCGGCAAGCGCCAGCTCGCCGATGTGGTGCCGCCGGACGAGCTGATCGGCTGGCTGGATCGCCGCAAGCTCGACGCGGTCATCCACCTCGGCGCCATCTCGGACACCACCGCCAACGACGCAGATGTCGTGCTCGCCACTAATTTTCGTCTTTCCCTCAAACTTCTGGATTGGTGCACGGCAACGCGCACGCCCTTCATCTATGCCTCTTCGGCCGCAACCTATGGCGAGGGGGCTGCGGGCTTCGATGACGATTGGTCGGTCGCTGCGTTGCAGCGGCTCAAGCCCATGAATCTCTACGGATTCAGCAAGCATCTGTTCGATCTCGCCTTAGCCGACCGCTTCGTAAACGGGGCGAAGCTTCCCCCGCAATGGGTAGGGCTCAAGTTCTTCAACGTGTTCGGCCCGAATGAGTATCATAAGGGCGAAATGATGAGCTTGGTCGCCAAGCGCTTCGATGAGGCGATAGGGGGCAAGCCAGTGCGTTTGTTCAAATCCCACCGGGACGGCGTCGGCGATGGCGAACAGAAACGCGACTTCGTCTATGTCGATGATGCAGTCGCGGTCATGCGCTGGCTCCTCGACACGCCCTCGGTTTCGGGCATCTTCAATGTTGGCACGGGCAGGGCACGCAGCTTTCGCGACCTGATCACCGCCATGTTCCGCGCACTCGGGCGAGAGCCGCAGATCGAATACATCGATATGCCTTCGGCGATCCGCGAGCAGTATCAATATTTCACGCAAGCCAAGGTCGAAAATCTGCGCCGGGCAGGCTACAATGGCGGCTTCACCCCGCTCGAGGAGGGGGTGTATCGCTATGTTACCCTGTTCCTGAATCAGCCCGACCGGTACCGATGAAGGTCGCCGCACCGGCGGGTATCCAGCGATAGCGCCATGTTCCATTTCGAAGACGCGCTCAAGCTCATTTCCGAGCAGACCATCGTCTGCGTTGGAGATTTGATGCTCGACGACTTCGTCTACGGCGAAGTATCCCGCATTTCGCCCGAGGCACCTGCTCCGATTCTCGCAGTGAAACGCAACGAGCTCACGGTCGGTGGGGCCGGCAACGTTGCGCGCAATATTGCGGCGCTCGGTGCGCGCTGCATTTTCCTCGGGGTCGTGGGAGAGGATGACGCCAGCCGCACACTGATGCGGGCGTTGGCTGCCGAGCCCTTGATCGAACCCCATCTTGTCGTCGATGCAGGGCGTCCGACCACCCGCAAGGTTCGTTTCGTCTCCGAGCATCATTCCACCCATCTGTTGCGGGCGGACTGGGAGTTGGCGGAAGCGCTCAACGCCAAGACCGAGAAAGCTCTGATCGATCGCACGCTGGCGGCTTTGCCGCGCGCGGCGAGCATCGTTTTGTCCGATTATGCCAAGGGCACGCTGACATCGCGCGTCATTCGGGAGGTCATCGACGCAGCGAGAAAGGCGGGAATACCGATAATCGTCGACCCGAAAGCAGTCGACTATTCCGTTTATCGGGGCGCGACGGTGATCAAGCCGAACCGCAAGGAACTCTCGGAGGCCACGCGCCAGCGCGCCGATTCCGACGCAGACGTGATCGCGGCGGCATCGCAATTGAATCGCCTGTTGGGAACCGAAGCTGTCGTCGTTTCGCTGAGCGACGCCGGCTTGATCCTGGTGCCGGCAGACGGCGCCGCGGTTCATGTGCCCGCCTACCCCGTCAAGCTGAGGGACACGTCTGGCGCGGGCGATACCGTGGTTGCAGCGCTCGCGGTGCTGCTGGCGACCAAGGCGGGCTATGAACCTGCCGTGCGTGCGGCCAATGCGGCTGCGGCCGTGGTGGTCGGCAAGCGCGGCACCGCTACGGTCTCGGCGGCGGAGCTGCGCTCGCGCATTCTTCCCACCGCTTCGCTCGCCCCCGAGGAGAAGGTCATTTTCGATTGGTCGGTGCTCGACGAGCGACTCGCTGAATGGCGGGACCTGCGCATCGGCTTCACCAATGGCTGCTTCGATCTGCTGCACCCTGGCCATATCAAGCTCTTGTCCGAAGCGCGCGCCGCGTGCGACCGGCTGATCGTGGGTCTTAACAGCGACGCCTCGGTGAGACGTTTGAAGGGCGAGGGCAGGCCACTTCAGGAGGTGCACGCGCGGGCGGAAGTGCTGGCAGCGCTCGAGGCAGTCGATCTCGTCGTCATCTTCGATCAGGATACGCCGCTTGAGCTGATCCGGCGCGTGCGTCCCAAGGTCCTGGCCAAAGGTGGCGACTACCGCCGCGAGGAGGTGGTGGGACAGGACCTCGTGGAAAGCGACGGGGGCGAGGTGATCCTCATCGATCTCATGCCCGGTTTCAGCACGTCCAAGATCGTCCGTCGATCGCGTGTGCCTGCCGGTTAGGGGGCTCTTGAGACCGCACGGAGCTGTGCGCATGACGTTGCCCGAGCGGCGCGAACAGAAGCTTGTGCGGGAATTTTTCGGCGGCGCGCAGTCGGGCTTCTTTGTCGAGGTCGGCGCCAATCGGCCGCGGCAGGAATCGCAGACCTGGCATCTGGAGCAGCTCGGTTGGACCGGCGTCCTCATCGAGCCGCAGCCCGACCTTGCCGACGATCTCTGCCGTGCGCGCTCGGCCAAGGTGTTTGCGGTGGCTTGCTCGTCGCCGAAGAATGCGGGTCGGCGCATGCAGCTGCATGTTGCCGGCGCACTGTCGGGGCTCGATCGCGACCGAATGGCACCGGGTG
>Ga0114129_10013398_pt1 | contig 11686 bp, 3 predicted proteins | sample RhiMetdeltSRZDD1_FD_80071 | JGI IMG/M metagenome (GOLD analysis project Ga0114129, IMG submission 80071) | Populus rhizosphere microbial communities from Tennessee, USA - Rhizosphere MetaG P. deltoides SRZDD1 (version 2) (version 2) | ecosystem: Host-associated > Plants > Roots > Rhizosphere >... | reverse complement strand
TGCGATCTGCTGATCGATGTCGATATCGACAAAAGTGATCGCGGTCGCCGGATTGAAGGTCGCCGGATCGAAGTGCGCCTCGAGATGCAGGTGGCTCGCCGTCGCCGACAATCTCGCCGACGTGAGATCGGTCTCTCCTGTCCCGACGTCACCGATTGGATCGGCCGTGGCGCCGGTGAACGCGACCGGCTCGAACCACACGTTGTCGATCCACCATTGCGGGTGAGCCGTGAACGAGCTCAACGCCCGGTTGAACACCAGCTCGAACGTGACGGTTGTCACGCCCGTGCCCGGCGTGAACGTGCCGCTGAACACTGCCGTGTGAGTCAGGGCGTCGCCGTACGTCACTGTCGCAACCACCGCGCCGTTCAGGCGCACCGCGAAGGTACCCAGCGGGAAGTTCGGGTCACCCGGGTTCTGAACTTCGCGCGCGCCCACGTCGACCGACCACGCGTACGGCTTGCCTGGCGTGACACTCACGGTCTGCTTGAGTCCTGCGTCAGGCGCTGCATTGCCGGGCCGAATCTTGTACGCCATGCCGCTCTGCGGCGGCACGAATTCCGGCGGCGCCGCCAGGACCGCCTGCTGCAATTCGGCATTCGATTGATTCATCGTCCAGCCGCTGAGATCGCCGGTCTCGAAGTCGCCGTTGACGATCAGCCCGTTCACGCTCGCGACCACGATCGCAAACGGTTTGGTCGCCACCTGGGCCGGGTTCGCCGAATCGGTTACGCCGACTGAGAAGTTGAACGTTCCCGGTGCCGTCGGACTTCCGGCGATCACGCCGCTCGGCGTCAGGGCCAGGCCGCCCGGCAACGCGCCTCCGGCAATCGACCAGGTCTTGTTACCGAGCCCGCCCGTGCTCGCGAGCGCCAGCGGACCGTACGCCTGCCCGACCGCTCCAAATGCGAGCGGCGACGCCGTCGTGATGACGAGCGGGTCGGCAACCCGAATGACGAGCGTTCGCGTCGTCGCCTGCGCCGGCGCACTCGCGTCCGTCAGCCTGGCGACAAAGGTGAACGTTCCAGTCTGAGTTGGAGTGCCGCTGATCACGCCAGTCGCCGGGTTGATCGTCAGCCCGGGCGCGGGATTGACTGGCGTCGAAGACCACACGTACGGCGTCTTGCCTCCGGTTCCGCTGAGTGTCTGCGAATACGCCGACCCGTTGACGCCGTCGTTGAGCGAGGCTGTGAGGATAGACAGCGAGCTCGTGACCGGCGGAACGTCGTTGTTGGGATTGCCGTCCGTCGCTTCTTTCGTGTTGACGGCTTGCGGTTGCGCCTTCACTTCAATCACGCCCGCCTCGACGACCGGCGTGAGGTTGACCGGATCCCAGATGCGAACGCTCAAAAACAGCGTCTCGCCCGGATCAAGTGAAGCCATCGCTTTCGACGCGCTCGGCGGCACGTTCACGAAATCGGCCGGATCGGTCAGATTGAACATCACCTGCGTCGAAGCCACGAGGCCTCTCCCGCATCCGTCCATGGCCGGCGTCGCGGTCAGCTTGTAGCCGACCAGTTGGAGCGACGCGGTGCCGAGCGAGCCGTTGACCGCGACCGAGGTGTTGACGGCGGACGTCGTGTTGCCGGTGTTCTTCTGCTTGAATCGCGCCTCTCGAATGGATCCGTTGGGAGCGCCGTCTGGAAACGCGCCGTTCTGCCAATCGGGGTTCTGCCAATCCGGGTTTTGCCAGTCTGGATTCTGCCAGTCCGGATTCTGCCAGTCCGGGTTCTGCCAATCGGGATTCTGCCAGTCGGGATTCTGCCAGTCGGGATTCTGCCAGTCCGGGTTTTGCCAGTCGGGTGTGGTCCACCCGCTCGACGAGGTGTGCGGCGCCGTCAAATCAATGGGATTGAGGGAGGTCAGCGACACGTCGTGCACTTCGAACTGCGCGATGTCGTAGTTCGGATCCAGCTGCGGAACCGAGTCCGGTCGATCGAGGCTCGGCGGCGCGGTCGGATCCGCATTCAACAGAATCGTCTGTCTGAACGGCCCGCCGACCTGCGTCACCTGCACCAGCACCGGCGCACGGACGACTCCCGGAGAAGAGACATAGACGGTTCGCGCCAGAGTGGATCGCGATCGAATCTCGACGTTGGTCAGCGTCTTGATCGTCGGATCGAACTGATTGAATGACGCCACGACGCCTGGCTGCGCCTGGATCGTGAGGTTCACGAACCGCGTGCCGGGATCGGCCGGCGTCGGCCCGTTGACGTTCTGCACGAACACCACGAACGCGCGTTGAATCGCGCCGGTCGGTTTGTTGTTTCCGGCCGAACCGGCGAAAAGGCCTCCCGGCAGCAGACGTGCGGCGAACAGACTCTGGTTCTTGGTGCCGGTGTAATTGGCATCGCATACCGGGCGCGCAACGGACGGATCGCCGGTGCTCGTGTTGTTGTTCGCAAGAGCCTGCGTCAGCGTGGGCGGCGTGTACGGTCGGGGTTTCGAATAGTCTTCCCCGCTGAACAACTTGACCAGCCGGTTGTCGGTGAACGACACGTAGTTTGGCTGTGCTCCCCACGCGTACCCGCGCGTCCATTGACCCGGGCTCGCAAAGGGATCCTTCGGCATCAAGTCGACACCGCTCACGTCCAGGTAGTCGGAGTGGAAGACAATCGACATCTTCTTGAACATCCGGACGTTCACTGGATTCCACTGAAGCTGTTCCAGGTGTCCGTTCACCAGGCCGGTGATGTACTGCGACACCTTGTGATAGGCGAATGGACCCGGACCAGCAGCGTTCACAGACGCCTGTGCACCGCGAATGTCCGCCGTATGCCGTTTCATGCCCGGCGCGCCTTGCGCGATCGCGTTCAGGATGGACTGCTCTTCGATGAACGGAAAGCCGCGAAACGGCGCCGCCGCATCGTCGCGAAAGTCCATCCAGACAATTTCCAACCGGTCGCCGTTAATGGTGATCGCCGGGAAGACTTGATGGCCGAACTGAGGGTTCGGCTCGACCTGCGACGCGGCACTCCACCCGAGGCCGTCCATGGAAGACTGCAACATGACGCGTGCCTGGCCGTTGGCACAGCTGTCCAGGATGCCTGTCGTGGCCGTGCGTGCGGCGTACGCAACGTAAAACCGACCAAACCTGTCCACCGTGAGGGCCGAATACGCAGTATGCCGAAATGAGTACGGACTCGACCCCTGATCGAACGGACAGAAGTCGGCGACCGTTGCCGGTTTGGTGAACGTGTCTCCACCATTGGTTGAGACGACACCCGCGAGCCCGTCCGCAGCGTTCGCGGTTTGTCCGCGGCGCCACACGACCACGACTCTGTCCTGGCCGGTGATTGGATCGCGCGACGCAGCGACCTGTGCACCCTGGACCACCTGCTGCGACTCACTGAGCTTGATCGGGTTACTGAACGTCTTGCCGCAGTCGGTCGACTTCGCGAACATGACCTTCGAACGGAAGTCGGTCGCCCCTGTAAAGGCCGACCAGACGACGTACAACGGGCTTGCGGGCACGACCTGATGCACGGTTCGCGAACCCGTGGCATTCAGACCAGCATTGGCCGGAACGGGAACGACGACATCCATGACGCACGTCGCCCCCGGCAACGGCTCTCCGACGAACGACCACGGCTTGTCGATGAAGCGTCCCGCGCTGCCTTTGTCGATCTCCTTCTCCCACACCCACTTGGTGGGCATCGGATCGCCTTCTTCGTCATTCAAGTGGATCCACGTCGACGTGAAGACCGAGCCCTGACCGTTCGGATCGCGGTTCAGCGCGATCGCCGTGTAGTAGAAGACGCCGGCGGCCGCCTGCTTGACGGAGACGTCGGCAATCGCCTGATAATTCTTGAGAAACGACGGCTTGTTATCGAGCGGGTGACCTGGGTGGATCGTGCTCTGCCAGGTGGTGCCGCCGTCCTTCGACTGATAGACGCCGCCCCAGGCGTCGGTAATCACCTTCGACGTGTCGACGCCCGGCAGATCGACGAGCCGATAGTCGTTGCCGCCGCCGAAGATGACGAGCGAGTTGCGCGTCGACGGTGCACTAGAGCCTTCGTTCGACTGCGCGCGCCACGGGTTGCCGACGATTTGCAGCGGCGGAAACGTGACGTCCATCGGACCGCTGGTCATGCTGACGTTGCGATACGGCACCGGCACGGGCGAGGGCGGCGCCGGCGGCGCTTGCGCCGCGAGATCGGCAAATGCAAACGCGAGAACGATTGCGAACACCGACGCCGTGAACATCTTCGCCGACCGGATCCGGGACACGTGGTTCATTGCTGCAGTCCTGTTTGAAGGTGGACAAAAAAATCCGACCGGCGCTCTCGACGCGACAGGCGGCAAGCTCGTTGTTGAACGAATGGAGAATTATGAGGAAAGAGACGAGCCGTGCGCCAGCGTTTTACAGGGTGATCGCATTTTCTTCTTCAACGGGCCCTTACAGCAGAGCTTCGGGATCGCGCTTACAGTTTTTGTCCGCGTTGGCCGTTCGACCGAAGAATAGTTGCGCACGATCTCACCGTTGTACTTATGCATCGACGCGTGCATAATCATTGGCTATGAAAAGAACACTCGCCTTGTTCGTTGTCTGCTTCGCGCTCGTCGCAGCGCCTGCTCGCGCGCAGATGACCGCGGGGCTTCGCGTCGGCGCCTCCGCCGATCCCGATCAGTTCTTTTTCGGCGGCCATGTCGAGTCGAAGGAGCTGGTCCCGAACGTACATTTCCGGCCGAACGTCGAAGTCGGCGTTGGAAACGACGTCACGGTGATCGCGCTCAACTTCGAGCTCGCGTACAAATTCACGACAAGTCAGCCCTGGAATCCTTACGTGGCTGCCGGTCCTTCGCTGCTCATCATCGACACTCCGGGCGATACAGGCAGCCACGGCGGATTCAATATCGCGCTCGGCGTGGAGCATCGCGGCGGGTTGTTCGGCGAGGTCAAGGTCGGCGCGATCGACAGCCCGAACTTCAAGGTCGGGATCGGCTATCGATTCCGCTAAATTCACGATCACGTGGGATCCGGCTTCAGCCGGATTTCAGTCGACGCGCCAAGGGCGGAGCAAGCTCCGCCCCTACTTGAACGCGAAGATCATCGCGCGCGCGGCACCGTCGACCGCCTCGACTCGTTCGACCGATCCGCGTGAGTAGTACTTCATCACTCCGGGAACCACGACCTCGGTCGACGCCGCCTGCCCCTGCGGGGCCACCCGCAAGGTGGCGTCGGCCAACCACACGACAACGGTATCGCGTGGATAGCGCGACCCTCCCGAGACGCCCGGCTTCCACGTGCAATCCCATACGGTGACCCGCTCGTCATCGAGCAGTTGCTTTGCGCCGTCGCGCGGAAAGGCGGACGGAATCGTTGAGACGACTTCGGGCACACCGGATGGAGCCTGCTGCATCATTTCGATGAAGACAGCCCGCAGCGGCGGATCGGTTGTGCCCGCCTCGATGTGTGTCGTGCCCATTTTGGTTGTCGAGAGCGCACCCACGGGTGTCGTCGTCTGCCGCGTCGCGCCGTCGGGCGTGGTGATAGCGCGTCCACCCGTCTGGTAGTACGTGCCGACCTGATCGTGCAGATGCCGATGCATCGGCGTCGCCTGCCCGTTCGGCCAGACGATGTCCCAGACGACGATGCGGTCGGTCTCCATCAGCTTTTTGGCGGTTGGGCGGGGAAAGGCAGGCGGATACGCCTGCGCGGCGAGCGTCAACGTCAGCAGACCGCAGATCGGGGCTCTCATAGAAATCGTCCTTGGGCCTGCCCCCGGTTATGGGATCACGTTTGTAATCACAAACCAGATCCGAAGTGCGACACGAACTGTATCACTGATGCTCTAACGGTCGATGACGAAATTAGTGCTTGCGACGACAGACATGTGATGCCTAGAATCGGATTCTTAGTCCCTTAACGATCCCTGACCGGAAGCCACGAGACGTCAACGTGTGACTCGGCGCGGCACTCTGTCACTTGCCGCGCGTGCACAGCTCGACACGAGGGAGAGTCAATGCTGCGATTCAGGCTCGACAGTATCGCTGCCACCCAGTCAACGAAAAAAACCTGGTCCTTGTTTGCGCTCGGCCTCGCGCTCCTCATCGGGCAGACGGGAGGACAGGCGCAGAATGGCGACGCGTTGCCGTATGCGAATGGCTACAAGAGCTATTTCATCACCGGCAACTACGTCGTCGGCAGCGTCGATCTCGCACCGCAGAATACTGTCAACGGAACTCTCTCTGGCGAGATCGAGATTCGTGACGTTCCACCCAACGCCGACATTCTGGCGGCGTTTCTCTACTGGGAAACGATCTCGACGAGCAAGTTGCAGCTGAACGGCGCGAAATTCCGCGGGAAGCCGATTACCGTTGTCAGGGAAAACTCGACACCACTGACCGGTAACACCGCTTCGTGCTGGAGCGGCGGCGGCGGACAGGGCGCCGTTTACACAATGAATACGTTCCGCGCCGACGTTCTGCACTTGTTGCCGGCGCAGTATGACGCTACCGGCAAGCCGACGGGCAAGCGCCTCGCCAACACTACAGACCTCGACAAATTCCTCGACGCACAAGGCAAGCGCATCGGCCGCCATATCGTGACGTTGCCGGAAGGTGGTAATGGAAACGTCATTCCGCAGAGCGCCGGCGCCTCGCTGGTGATTGTCTATCGGGATCCGTCGGAGCCGCTGACCCACATCGGGATCTCGGATGGGGTCTACGTCCTGCCGCAGGGCGGCGTGATGACGCAGACGCTGCGGGGATTCCTCGAATCGGACGCGTCGGCGGCGCATCCCGCAAAGTTGACGCACCTGGTCGGCAGCGGCGCGCCGAACAAGACGGACCGGGAGTTCCTCGGCAACTTGAGCGTGCCTCTCAAGACCGACGCGTTCAGGTCGGTGGCAAGTCCCGGATCGGATCGCGCGTGGTCCGATTGGACGATCAAAGCGCCGACCTTCCAGACCAGCGACGATCCCGTTTACGGCCAGCAGGTCGTCACGAAAGTCGATCATCAGAGCGCAACGCCAAACGACTGCCTCGCCTGGGCAGCGATCATCTTCAGTACGCCGGTCAAGGACAAAGAGCTCGACGGCCTGCCGGACAGACTGGAAGATTTTCCGGGACTCAAACAACCGAACAACGAGCCGTTCCCGGCTCTCCCCGGCGCAAGCTCGAAGCACAAGGATCTGTTCGTCGAAATCGGTGCGATGAAGGCCGAGCCTGGTACGACTTACGGGTCGCCTGAGGCGCCGCTGAATCCGGCTCCCGGCCTCCCGTCGGTCACCGATTCGTTTGGGCACAATCACCTGCCCCCGCCCCCCGTCATCAAGATGTTGGGCGAAGCGTACAGTGCCGCACCGTTCGTCAATGAGGACGGAACGCTGGGAATCAGGGCACACTTCGACGTCGGCAACGTGATTGCCTACCACGGTGTCTTTGGCGGCCTTCCCTCGCCGGACGTGGATCAGTACTTGGTACCGACCGGTTCTGCCCGAGGCGGAGAATCGATCAAAGAAGTCGCCTGTGTCGATACGGCCAAGGTGAAGTGCCAGTTCAAGGCCTATCCGGGGACGGTGAGCTGGCAGATCGGCTACCAGTTGTATCGAGACGAGTGGGTCAGGCCGGACGGCACCGAGTGGACAACGGCGGCGGAGTTGGACGCGTGCGATGTCTCGGGCACGTGCCGCAGACGATTCGATAAAGAGCGCGACGGCTTCTATCACTTCATGATGTACGCCCACAACCGCGGCATCCCGCGCTCGACCTTCCCGTGTCTGGACGGCTCGGGCAAGCCGGTCAAGGGCGATGCGGATCACAACTGCAGCGTGGGACAGACGCCGAACCCCGAATTTCACGTGCCCAAGAGCGTGTCGGGCGTGAGCCAGATCGCCGGCGGCAACGGCATGGTGACGCTCGGGCAATGGGACAACTACCTCGGCACCGACGCCTTCATCGCCAACACGACGATGCACGAGATTGGGCATCAGTTCGAGCTGTGGCACGGCGGCAAGCCGCCGACCTACACACCGATCGAAGGCGGCGTGTCCGTTTACTACGAGCCGAACTGCAAGCCGAACTACTTGAGCATCATGAGCTATCTGTTCCAGCTGCACTCGCTGCTGGACCTGTCGGGGCTCGCCCACAGGGATTACTCGAGGGGTCCGAACGTCCTCGTCAACGAGAACAGCCTGCCGGGCGGCCTGGGCACACTCGACTACCGCACAGCGTGGTACGTGCCTCTCGTCCCCGGGTCGCTCGCGTACGCGCTCGGGACGCCGGGAGCGAAGAAGTACTGCAGTGGCGCTGCGTTCCCGGGCACGCCGCCTTCCCCGGAGATGGCTCGCATCGATGCGACGACCCTGTCGGGCGCGATCGATTGGGATGACAACCCTGGGAGCAACGTCGTCTCCCCGCAGGACGTGAACTTCGATGGCGTGGTCGATGCGTCGAAGCCGCTGAACGGATCGAACGACTGGGCCAGCGTTCATCTCAACCAAATCGGCGCCGGCCCGAACATGGCGGGCTTCTCGAAGGGAATCGATTTCGGCAGCAACGCCGACTTCAACGGCGGTCTCGATTTCGGCGGCGGTCTCGATTTCGGCGGCGGCCTCGACTTCGGCGGCGGCCTCGACTTCGGCGGCGGCCTTGATTTCGGCGGCGGCCTCGACTTCGGCGGCGGCCTTGATTTCGGCGGCGGCCTTGATTTCGGTGGCGGTCTCGACTTTGGCGGCGGCCTCGATTTCGGTGGCGGCCTCGACTTCGGCGGCGGCGACGAGATCAGCTTCGACACCGCGAAAGCGCTCGGCAATACGCCACCCGCCAACTTCTCGGTCTGCAGCATTGGAATCGGCGCATGCACCGACCCGTTAGGGAATCCGGTGCCGCCGAGCCGAAATCATCGTCACCGCGCGTCGTGGGACGTGCCAAACGTGGGCGCGGCCAGCGTCGAGGAATACTCGGTTTACCGTGTGACAGGCAGCGCTGTCACACCGACCAGCCAGAGGACGCTGGTCGGCGGCGCGCCGGTGCCCGCCTCGACGAGATCGCTCGTCGACCTCGAGGAGCTGCCCAACGGCATCGCCTTCACCTATTTCGTCGTCGCGAAATTCACGGACAACACGCTGAATCCTCCATTCAGGTTGAGTCCGCCGTCCAATTTCGTGACGGTGACCGCCGTGAACGCGGCGCCGAACGCGATCGCCGACAGCTTCCAGACCAACGAGGACACGCCGCTGGCGGCCAATGTTCAGGCAAACGACGCGGACGTCGACACGATTCCTGCTCGCTGGCAGTCCAGTGTGCTCACTGGCCCGACGCACGGTCAGCTGACGTTCAATACGAACGGCACGTTCACCTACGTGCCCGGCCAGAACTACAACGGGCCTGACAGCTTCACCTACATGTCGAACGACGGGTTGTGGACGACAACGCCACACGTTGGCGATGTGCCGCTCAGCCCCGATTCGGCGCCACCGCCGACCGTTGTGTCGATCATGGTCCGAGCGGTCAACGACAAGCCGACCGCCAACGCATCGAACGTGACGACGGCCGAGGACACGCCGGTGGCGATCGTGTTGAACGGGAGCGATGTAGAAACCAGTCCGGCCAATTTTACCGCCGCGATCACGCAGGCTCCGGCTCACGGAGCGGTGAATGGCACCTGGCCGAACTACACCTATACGCCAGCCGCGGATTTCAACGGGGAGGACTCGTTCCTCTACACGGTAACCGACCGCGGCGATCCGGATAACTGTTCGCCGGGAGTGCCGCCTCAGGGCTGCTCCGCGGCTCTGACGAGCAATCCGGCACAGGTGTCCATCGTCGTGCTCGCCGTCAATGACAGTCCGAACGCCAACGGACAGGCCGCCAGCACGCCCGAAGACCCGACCACAGCATTGGCGATTACGCTGACGGGCAGCGATCAGGAAACGGCTGCCGCTTCGCTGAAGTTCACCGTGGTGACGCAGCCAGCGCACGGCACGCTCACCGGCAGCGCTCCGAACGTGAACTACATGCCGTCGGCCGACTATTTCGGCTCAGACAGCTTCACGTTCACGGTGACCGACCGCGGAGACCCGGAGAACTGCAACCCGGCCGCGCCGCCGCCTCAGGGCTGCACGCCGCCGTTGACCAGCGATCCAGCGACGGTGTCGATTACGGTCACCCAAGTCAACGATCCGCCGACGGCCGTCGACGACACAGCGACGATCCCGGAGGACACGCTGCTGACCATCCCGTATGCCACGCTGCTCGCGAACGATCAGGCAGGGCCGGCCAACGAGAGCGCGCAGCATTTGCAGATCGCGTCGACTACGACGGGGGCAAACATCCACGGCAACCTCACGATCGGTTCGACGAACTACACGTATCTTCCGGATCCTGACTACAACGGGCCGGCGAGCTTCCTCTACAACATCGTCGACGACGGGACGACCAACGGCACACCCGATCCGCGGACGTCGCAGAACGCGCTCGTCAACATCACGGTGACCGAGGTCAACGACCCACCCGTCGCCAACGACGACGAGAAGAGCACGCGCGTGAATACGACGCTCGTCTTCCCCGCCAGCGATCTGCTGGCGAACGACTCGCCTGGACCGGCCAACGAGAGCAACCAGGTGCTGACCGTGGTTTTCGTCATCAACACCGCAACGACGCAGGGCACGGCGACGGTCGAAACGGTCGAAGGCGTCAGGCGGATCAGGTTCGTTCCCGCAGCGGGATTCATTGGAACGACCAGCTTCGATTACAGGCTCGAGGACAACGGCACGACCAACGGCGCTTTCGATCCGCGGTCGACCATCGGCCACGTGAAGGTCTATGTTCACGGGCACCGTGTGGGCTACTACGATCTGGACTTCGATCAGGGGAATCCCAACCAGGTGTCGCCGATCACAACCGCCGGCCTGCAGGCCATCGACATCGGAAGTCTGGCAGCGGCTGACCTGAGTCAGGTCGACGTGCTGTTCGTCCAGAACCCGGACAACTTTGGCTATTCGCCGCTCTATGCGAACAATGTAGCCAAGGTCTTCGAGTTCATCAGGACCGGCGGCGTGCTGATCTTCCACGATCGCTACGTCGCGGCGGCGGCGACGGTGCTGCCCGGGACGCCCGGCCAATTCTTCCGGGATGCCGCGACCGACACTGCCAATATCGACATCCTCGATGCCACAACGTTGGTCACCAACGGGCCGGGAGGAGTGTTGGACAACGCGTCGCTCGATGGCGGGACATTGTCGAGCCACGGCTGGGTCCTGGCGAGCAGCGTTCCCACCAACGCGCGCAAGATCTTGAGTCGAACCGATCCCGCGCACCTGACCTTGTTCTCGTACTCGCACGGTCTCGGAAAGGTCGTGTATTCGACGATTCCGCTCGACTACTATCTCAATGGAGAGGGTCCGGCTGGAGTCAACGCGAACATGCGGAAGTACGGAGCGAACGTCGTCGCTTACGGAGACAGCATTCCCTAGGTACGTGGCGATGTGAGACGAGTTGGCGTTCTGACAGTATCGAGGGTAGGGTGATGAAACAGTTGCTGGATTCGTATCGTTGGATCGCCGCCGGCGTTGCGTTTGTCGTGCTCGCCACAACCGTATTGCAAGCGGCCGGCACTGGGACCGTCAAAGGCTCGGTCAGCTACAGCGGCAGTCCTGTCGTCGGCGCGAAGGTCAGGCTCGCGAGCGCGAGCAACTCGAGTTACGACGCGACCGCGCTCACCGACAAGGAAGGGCTGTTC
>Ga0114129_10013397_pt1 | contig 11686 bp, 11 predicted proteins | sample RhiMetdeltSRZDD1_FD_80071 | JGI IMG/M metagenome (GOLD analysis project Ga0114129, IMG submission 80071) | Populus rhizosphere microbial communities from Tennessee, USA - Rhizosphere MetaG P. deltoides SRZDD1 (version 2) (version 2) | ecosystem: Host-associated > Plants > Roots > Rhizosphere >... | reverse complement strand
GACATCAAAATATCCGGCTTGCCTCTTCCATTGGCATCGGGTACGACGCCGGTGATCACATACCCCATTTTCTGGTAAAAAGTGAACGGATGTCCCTTGAAATTACGGATCTTTTGAATCTTTTCCCACGGATTTTCATGCAAATCGACGTTCGATAAGGAAGTCATATCGTCTTCGTCATCACTTCCAAGTGTGATGGTCAGCCCGCCGCGCAAACGGACCTGTTCCTCAAAATCCTCCACCAACGCGCGACCGATCCCTTGTCCCTGCAGATGCGGTTGAACGGCCAGTGGATGTAGTTCCCACACATTACCATCATAGCCTGCGATGCCGCCTATGAGGCCGAGCAAATTTCCATTATCGTCCACGGCTGCACGACAAATTCTTTCGGCTTCGAGCATTTCGTGAACTTCCTTCCAGCCCTCTTCAAACGTGGGCCAGGCATCCGGCCAATGCTCGTGGAACGCGTCCATTAGAAGTTGGGCAGCTTGATGAATGAGGTGTTCGTTATCACGTGTCAGGGAGAAAATGTTCATTTTCAAATGACCAGGAATTGGCTAGGGAGAGGCGGGTGCCAGATGATGATCCGCGATATGATGTGTGTCACCGCAATTTTCACATTCACATGGGTCCACGTGAATCGTCACATCGGCCAGCGCGGGCATATCGTGGAATAAGTCATGCCGAACTTGTTCAGCAATGCGATGACTGTCGCAAGTAGGCATCTGGCAGTCCACCGTGATATGAAGCTCCGCGCGCTGACGATGACCCACCCAGCGGACGGCAACATTGTCGACCTCCATAACATCCTTTACCTTTGAAGCGATTTTTGTGATCGACTCCGTGACCTCCGGTTCAACAGCATCCATAATACGATAATACATATCGCGCGCTGAATTCCAGACGATCACCAAAATTGCGAGTCCGATTCCCAGTCCAACGATGGGGTCGAGCAAAGGGTAACCCAGCCACACACCAATGGCACCGGCCAGCACGGCCAAGGATGTGAAACCGTCAGTGCGCGCGTGATTTCCATCTGCCACCAGTGCGGCAGAACCAATCTCTTTCCCGGTGCGGATGCGGAATATCGCGACAAGTTCATTGCCGAGAAAACCAACAAAGCCTGCCACCGCAACCCACGCCAGATTTTCAATGGGCTGCGGATTCATGAGTTTTATGATTGACTGATAGATCGCTTGAAAGGCGGTTACGAGAATCATCAATACGATGATGACACCGGCAATATCTTCCGCGCGACCATAACCGTAGGTGTAACGTGAATTACGGGCGCGGCGTGAAAGGGTAAATGCCAACCCTAATGGGATCGCGGTAAGCGCGTCTGAAAAATTATGGATTGTGTCTGCCAGCAGTGCGACACTGCCGCTGATGGCCACGATCGCCACCTGAAACCCAGCCGTGAGCAATAAAGCGATCAAGGATATCTTCACAGCTCGAATGCCACGGTCCGTTGCAAGGGAAGCATCCAGCGCGGCAGTTTGATAGCCATGGTCGTGCGGCGTGAAGGTATGCCGAAACCATTCGATGAGCGGATTCCCAGAATGTTCATGGTCATGTTCATGATCGTGATCGTGGTCATGACCTTCGGGATGCTTATGGTCGTCGGGATGTGTCATGGGCTTACTCCATATGAGTTTTCAATATTAAATCGCAAGACGTGGAGATTATAAATCCTCCACGTCTCCTTTCCCTGATTATTCTTATTGTATGTTAATCACCAATGGTCACTTCGGCGCTCATGCCGCCCAGCAGGCCTTCTGGCTGTTCAGTGAACGCGATGGTCACTTCATAGACTACGTCACCACCGAGCGTGTTGGCCACTGGCGAGATGACAATCACTTTGCCTTCGAATTCCTGTGATACCGCGTCCACCAGGATCCGAGTTGGATCACCGATTTTCACCTTTGTGATATCCCGCTCGCTCAGGTCGGTGGTTTTGACTTGCAGATGATCGGTATCGCTCAGTACGATCAAAATCTGGCCTGGCGAGGCAAATTCTCCCGCAATTCCATCCACCTTCCCGACGATTCCACTGAACGGCGCCATCAGGCGGGTTTGGTTGAGTCGATCCTGTGCGGCCTGCAGGCCATTGCGGGCTTGCTGTAATTGAGCAAGTTGTGCACCCGTGGCATCCGAAGGAATCGACTCACCCTGCAACTCCGCTAAATACCACTGTGCTTCCTGCAGGGCTGCCGAGGCCGCGTCAAAGTTTGCATTGGCGAGTGCGACGTCATTGGCCGAGGGTGGGTTGGCATACCAGTTGAGGTTTCCCAGAGCTGTGTTATAGGCTCTTTGAGCATTGTATAAATTGGTGGCGGCCTGTGCCCTGACAGGGTCGCGATCGGAGCGCCCGCCGGTCTGCTTGTAGGCATCCCGTGCCCGGTCCAGTGCATTCTGGGCGAGGGTTACCTGGTCCTCGAGATAATCAATTGTGACGTTATCAGCGTGCCGGTTTTGTACGCTATCTACTTTCTTTTTGGCATCGTCATACGCTTTTTGGGAATTGGCGACCGTCTGTTCGGCGGCTGCAACGGCGGCGGCAGAGGTAAGCTCCCGTACCGTGCGTTGCGCTGCTTCCACTTCCAGTTTGATGGAGTCATTGTCCAATTCGGCCAGAACATCACCTGCACCGACCTGGTCGCCTGCCACCACATTAATCATTTTTATACTGCCTGGCAGAGAGAATGCCAGCTGCGCTTCTTGAAGCGGGACAACGATGGCAGAAGCCACGACGCTCCCATCATTGTCACTACTCGAGACCGGAACGCTGGTGCTTTGATTGCCGCTATCCAGTACGACGGTGGGGATGGCAGTGGCCGCAGAGGGGGAGCCGCAGGCGGATAACAATAATGCGAATGCAGTGATGAGAATTGTTATTATGTAATACGCGCTTCGACTACAGGAAAGAAGTGCACTGTCCCTTCGGTCAGCGCGGTAAAAATTTGTTTTCTTCATTCTTCCCTACCTACGGCTTTCCATTGGATCTGCTGTCTTTTGTGATGACGCCATCCTGCAAGGTGACCACGCGATTGGCATACCCGATCACACGCGGGTCGTGCGTGGCGAACACAAATGTGACGCCGGTCTCTTTATTGAGCCGCTGCATGATGTCCATGACCTGTTTGCCGTTCTCGGTATCGAGGTTGGCAGTAGGCTCGTCAGCGAGTATCAGCTTGGGATTCGTAGACAGCGCTCGGGCGACCGCGACGCGTTGCTGCTGTCCGCCGGAGAGTTGATCGGGACGATGATGCGCGCGGTCAGAGAGTCCGACGGCCTCCAACATCTCGTTGACGCGTTTCTTGCGTTCGGCGGGTTTCGTGCCGTTCAACAAGAGAGGCATTTCAACATTTTCGTAGGCGGTCAGCGTTGGAATTAGCGCAAAGAATTGGAATACGAATCCGATGGCATCCTTGCGCAGGTCGGCGCGTTGATTGCGGTTGAGGTGGGTGGCCTCCTGACCGTTGATCACAACACTCCCTGTTGTAGGCTGGTCCAGCAGACCGATGAGTTGCAGCAAGGTGGTCTTACCGGAACCGGACGGTCCCACCAGGGCGGTGAATTCGCCGTCTTCGATTGAGAGATTTACGCCGCGCAGGGCCTTGGTTTCCACTTCACCGATCTTGAAGACGCGCGTGGCATCGGTAACTTTTGTAACTTCCATTTTAGACTCCTGATCCATGTAAGGCTTCGACCGGTTCCATGCGCGCGGCGAGCCGGGCGGGGTAGAGTGAAGCAACGAGGGTAATAACATAGGTAACGATGGCCAGCGTAACGGTATTTGCCAGCGTGAGGTGAGCATAGATGCGGTCTTCGAAGAGTACACCGGTAATGCCGTAATCGCCGATGTAAATTCCATAGACGGTGAAGTAGGCGACGACCGCGCCGCCGATGATGAGACCACCGATCACACCGCCGGTGGCGAGCAAAGCCGCTTCAGCGAGAAACTGTGCCATGATGCCGCCACCTTTCATACCGATGGCGGAAAGGATGCCAATCTCACGCGTGCGTTCGAAGACTGCCATCACCAATGTGTTGGTGACGACGGTTGCCGTGATTCCCAGAACGATGAGATATAGGATGATAAAGAACGCGTTGGCATAATCTTCAAACTGGACGACGAATTGATTCTGTTCGCGCCAGGTGAGGACCTTTAAGTTGTTGGATTGCAAGGCCTGTGCAACGGCTTCCGCATCTTCGCTGTTTTGCAATAGGACAAAGATCGAGCTGGCGTGATTTTCCGTGGCAGTAATGGCCTGGGCCTTGGCAAGCGGCATGAAGATGGTGCTTTCATCGTAGCCGGGCGTGCGAGTGGTAAAGATGCCGCGCACTGTAAACGGCTGTTCGTTGACATCGCCATTCGAGGTGGTCACCAGCAAGTTGACGTTATCATTGACTTTGAGATTTAACTTCTCGGCGAGAATGTTGCCGATCAGGATGCCTTCGCGGTCATCGGCCTGGATGAATTCTCCCGAGAGCATGCCATCCCGGAAAGGCTTGTTCGCAGCCGACTCGGGGTCGATGCCGAGAATTTGTACGCCTTTTGATTCGTTACTGAGGTTCAGGATTGCGCTGGCGCTCAACCGGGGAGTCGCTACAGTGACCTGCGGTAGATCTTCGATCTTTGCAGCCACCTGCCCGGGATCTGCGATCAGGTCTTCCCACTTGAGGCTGAGCTTGGTCTCTTCATAATTTGCCGGGCGGATTTGTAAGTGTCCGCTTTGCAGGCGGATGGTGTTCTGCAAGGCGCCGGTCATTTCCCCTTCCAGGACCGAGACCATCAGCAACAATAGCGCCATGCCGACACCGACAGCCAGGGCGGAGAGTAGGGAACGGGTTTTGTTCCGCCCTACATTGCGATAGGCTAATTTGAATGCTTGTATCATACGATTATCTTTTCTGCCCCACGCAGGAGTCGAACGTGTGCCGAGCTTGCGCTATAGGACATTTTCGAATTGTTCCTTCCATTACGACTGAGCTTTCAGCATATAGAGCGCCAGCATAGTCACCCAGGTAAAGCCAATGAGCAATGTGATGCGTTGGAACAGGCCAAAGTTCGCCGCCAGATCGGGATACGTTTCCAGCATCCGAAAGCCGAGGCGGGCTACAAAGAACACCGCAAACATCCCGATCCCGCTGAGGCGCGAGTACCATGCCCAGTTGTGTTCCCCGCGTCTGGCGAAGAGTCGGGCAAATACGAAGCCGGCAATGGGCAAGCCCAGAAAAACCGGAACGCCAAAGAGATCGTGAAGGATTCCATGCGTCGTGCGCGCGGTGGGGATAAGCGGTGTGCCGGGTGGGTAACCATTGAGTGGATCACTAACGAAAAGACCTGCACCGATCAGGCCCACGCCGATCGATCCGATCAACACCGGTCCCCAAACCGAGCCGGAGGCTCCCCGCAGTATCTGTCGCAGTGCAACCGAAAAGGCCAGGATGAGCGAGCCGGTAATCAGGAAATTGGCGATCTGTATCCAGCCAAGTTCACCGACCGATAACGAACTGATCGCGTATCGCATGGGGTCATAGCCGGAACGAGTCAGTCCTTGTATGAACCACACGATCGTGAAGAATGGACCGGCAAGCGCGCCGCACAAGAGTAACAGCCTTCTCTGGCTGTCCAGGCTTGTCGACATAACTCTCGAGCTAGACATGATGCAGCGCCTCAGACGGCTCGCGTTTGGATGCGATCATGGCGGGAATCAGTGCAGCCAGTGCCGCGATCACAAATATGATGATGGCGCGCATAGGCAATTTGCTGATCCCCAGTGTTGGGTACACCTTGCCGCTAATTAACGCCATGTAATCCGTGATGCCTGCAAACTGACTGTAGTCCATTCCCACTTGCATGAGGCTGAGATTGGTGATCAAACCAAATACAATACCGGCGATCACACCGACGAACCCGATCAACGCACCTTCCAGAATGAACGTGGTAGCGATCTGGCGTGGCTTGAGCCCCATGGCCCCGAGCAGACCGATCTCACGCGTCCGTTCGTACACTGCCATCAAGAGCAGGTTCAAAATACCAATCCCTGCGATCATTACGATGATGACGCTGAAAATATCCATCACAATATTTTTGCGACCGACGGCATTGCCAAGTTCGGGGTAATTGTTTGCCCACGATTCCACTTCATAGCCGGGCAGGAGCGGAGTCAACGCATTGACGACAGCCGCTTCGGTACCGACTCGCTTCAACGTAATCTGCACTTCGGTCGATTGACCGCGCAAGCCAAAGAGATTTTGTGCCTCCGCCAGGGAAATATAAGAAGTTCCTTTTTCCATGGATGGAATGCCGATATCGTAGATGCCGATCACGGTCATAGTGCGCTGGCGGTTTTGCTTGTGAATGTCGCTGCCGACCATCGTGAGACGGTCGCCGACTTTAAGGGCCAAGGCATCTGCCAGACCTTTACCGATGAGGATCGAGTCTTCATCGGTATTTTCAATATAACGTCCATCGACGATATGTTCGGCAATCAGGCTGACGGGCGCTTCGGCTTCCGCGTCGATGCCGATGATGGTCATCGGGAACGCGCCTTCACGGTTGCTTATGAGTCCGCCCGTTTGGATGCGACGTGAGGCCGCGATCACATTCGGCTGGGCTAATGCGGCTTGAACAACCGCCATATCATCGGTGAGGGGGAGAAGCGGGTTGCTGTCCACTTTTTCACGATACCCTTCGGCATGGACTTGAACATTACCGCCCAGCACCCGGACCGCGTTCCCGGCGATGGCATTGTTGAAGCCATCCATCAAGCCATCGTAGAACATCATCATGGCCAGGGAGAGTCCCATTGCCAGCACGATGATGACCGTGCGCCGGCGGTGCCGCCAGATGTTGCGCCAGGCAAGGCGCAGATATAAATTCATAGTTGCTTCCTTTCTTGCAAGAGCTGGCTGGCCGTAAATTCCGACTCGGTTTTGCGTAAGCCATACTCCATTACGTACAACAGTTTGTCAATCGTTTCCTGTGTTTTCTTGGAACGCATCCACTTCAACACATCTTTTTGCTTCATGCCTTCGTTCAGGACATAGTTGGTGATGGCGTTGCTCCAGGTTTCCATGATCATGACCGCCAGTTCCACATCCACACTCGGGTCCACTTCGCCGCGTTCCTTAGCTTGTTTGATCATCAGGGTAAGTGCCTTGGTCGTTTTCTGGCGATAGTCTCCGAGCCGCGTTCCGTAATAAAAACCTTCGCCGAGCAAGACACGCCACGCGGCCTGGATCATGCGCGGGTGGGCGAGACCAAATTCCATGCCTGTTTTCAGCATCCAGCGGAAGTAATGGAAGACATCCATATTGTGGTCTGGAGGATGCACGTCTTTAAAGTATTCCAGTTCCTTCTGCTCGATCACTTCGAGCATGTGCATGAAGACATCCTGTTTGTCCTCAAAGTACTGGTAGAAACTACCTTTGGCAATGCCGCTGTTTTTGACGATCCGATTGGTGGAGGCGTTCTCCAAACCGTATTCGGCAAATTCCTCCACGGCGGCATTCATGATGATTTCGCGTTTTTCAGGGGATAGGTTGAGAAATGTTTGTTTGGGCATAGCAATGTGACCCGCAGGTCATATGACCTGCGGGTCACATTATAGGACGAAACCGGTCCATGTCAATGGAATTATGAGAGACGTCTGTCACTTCCTGGTGGATTAAGCGCTCGGTTCGTTCTCCGCTGACCTCTGTGGAGGCTTTCCTGACACCGTACGTCAGGACGGTCGCGAGAAACCGAGTCTTCCGCCAAGCATTTTCAGCATTAAGCCCGCCCGCCAAAAAGCGACCGCCGCCATCCCATGCGCAAGGACGGCAAACAACGGTGGCTTTTGGAGCGTGTAGTATATCCAGCACTCGCGAGTGGTGCCCCAGAGTTCGAGGTAATATCCGAGCCCAGATCCGGCGATAAACGTGAGCAACGCAAAGCGATGATCTGTGGGTGTGACAATTAGGAGTATGCAGAGAATGAGCGCGAACCAGCTAAAGGATTTGTCAAAGGTTGGGGCAACAAAGACCAGCATCAGGCTGAGAAAAGAGGCGAAGGTCAGCCAATAGAGAATGGAGAATAGTCCCACAGGGAGGCTTCGCGAAGAGTGAAGAGTCGTTGTTCTGATTGTCAAACGGTTGAGGATCCAATTCAGGCCTCCTGTGATTCGATCAATCGCTAAACTTGCGATCGGCCAGGCAGGGATGATCCACAGCGGCGGGCGTTCGGCGGTGTAATAGTGCCAGAGATTTGTCTGTGTTCCCCATGACTCAATGGCCAAGCCACCACACATCCCAACGAAGATGATGAGCAGATCGGTCTTAAGATCCGCACGGCTGATAATGGTGATGGACATGAACCCGAAGATGCCGAGCAACAGCCAGTCGATGTAACGCCACCAGGCGCCGTTCCAATCCACATATTTGAAGTAGTCCACCGCCAGCGGCCACCAGATGTAAATGATGAGGAAGATGGTGACCAAAAACCCGCCCAGCAAAATGCTGCTGTCGCGGGTCCAGAGCTTCGCCGCAGTGCGGACGGCGGTGCGGAACGATGACATGGGCGGCATTATACCGCCTCCGATAGGGAGCGAAGAGATAGGTATAACTGTATACATCTCTTTCGGAAGTCTAGGGTCGAAGCCTGAGGCTGCTGGTTGAAATATCGAACGTCCAGCTATTGGAATTATCCAGGCAGCTGGTTCCGTTGGTCACGATGAAATAGCCATCCGGATCGGGATTCCAGGCCCAAAGGGTATAACAGCCCTCCACCAGGTCAGTGATGACCAACGATTCTCCGGGAGCGAGCGTGTAGCCGCGATAGCCGCATTCACTTTGGGGTCCGGATTGTTGTAGATTAACAGAGAGCATAAGTGTCGCCCGGGTTGGATTGTCGATGCGGATTCTGATAGGCTCACCCTCCAGCGAGGCCGGCAGGACCTTATTGATACATGGATCTGCGGCACCGGAATTCCCGCCGGGGATCGCAGTGAATGTTTCCCCTAAGGCTGGCAGGAGAGGAAACGTGGCGGTGGCCGCCGGTGTATGTGTAGAAGTCACCGTTGCTGTTGGCGACGGCGTTGGCGTGGCGGTCGGGATGGCGGCGTGGGTCTCTGCGAGCATTGTGACGATTTCCGAGACCATGGTGTTTTCTACGTCAGTCGCGTTAACGGTGGGTGTGGCCCGTGGTGCACACGCACCGCTGATCAGCATGATCAACGTGAGCACGAGCGCTTGGGGGAGAATGGAAAAACTCTTCATGGGGACAGCTCCTTATTGTTTCAGGCTGGCTCCGGGCAATAGCAGGATTGACCGAAGCCCATGCAATTATATAATGCCCCCGGGTCACAAACTGCGCTTCTCCCAGAGTTAAAAGGCGCAATTCCCGATTTGCTTGGCAAATCGCAGCGCGCTCGCACCCCGCACGACCCCTGCATGATTTGCCATGAATTGCTTAGCAATTCAAAAATCACGTGCGGTGCAAGTGTCGTACTGTGCGGGGCAGGTGGCAGGTGTGTGACCGTGAAGGGTATAGTAGTAGACACGTAGTGAATCTGTAGAAATGAACGACTACCTCAATGCCAGCATGATAACGAAGGATCATGGGGATGGTATCATCGCCACAAGATCACCGCGACCGTCCCGGCCGCACGAAATTCCAGATAGGAGGAGCCAATGCAGTCCTTACATAATAAAGTTACCCTCGTCACCGGTGCGAGTCGTGGCATTGGGAAGGGAGTTGCACACGCCCTGGGTGAAGCGGGCGCGACGGTCTACCTAACCGGTCGGACGGAGGATTTAAGCCACGCGACCGTGCCGCTCCCCGGAACGATCCACGAGACCGCCGCGCTGGTGACCCAGGCCGGCGGACGCGGGATTGCCGTGCGCTGTGACCACCGCGAGGATGACCAGGTCCGCGCTGTGGTCGACCGCATCCAGGCCGAGCAGGGACGGCTGGACCTGCTGGTCAACAATGCCTGGTCCGGTTATCAAGCGAAGCAGAGCAGCAAGAAGAGTGGTTTCCATACCGCGTTCTGGAAACTTCCACCGACGTTTTGGGACACGATGTTCACCGTCGGGGTCCGATCGCATTATGTCACCAGTGGCTATGCTGCGGCGCGGATGGTGCAACAAGAGACGGGCTTGATCATTCATCTTACGGCCGCGGCGGGAGAAAAGTATGCTGAAAATGTCGCCTATGGGGTCAGCAAAGCCGCGGTCAATCGAATGGTCGCTGATATGGCACACGAGTTACAGCCTTATCAGGTCAGCGTGGTGGGGCTTTGCCCGGATATTGTTGCGACCGAGATGCTAATGAAGGGTCGCCAGGGCCAGGGGCTTGCAAAGTGGATGGAGTCCCCGCTATTTGTCGGGCGGGCTGTGGTGGCATTGGCAGGCGACCCCCAGATCAGCGAGAAAACCGGCCAGGTCTATCGCACGCGCGCCCTGGCGCGGGAATATGGTTTTACCGATATCGACGGCCATCAACCAAAATGGGACCCGGGTGGTTAACCACACCCAGCGGATCCTGGTGTGCGGTGCGTGAGCCTTCACGCCCAGGCTCGCTTACAGAGTGCCGCACGCCTGTGGCGTATTTAAACTTGAACCGGGAAATTTGGCCTGTAATTGAAAGTTTTAGTTACTTTTGAGACAGGCGGCAAAAAAAGCTCATAAAAAACGTTGTGCAATCGTTTGCCGGGCGCAGGGCAGCCGCCCAGCAGGTTTTGCAGGTCGATGATAAAGTTGCCTTCGTAAGGTGATTTCTCTTCTCCTCCTTAGACATTGAAAGAGCCAGGTCGGCGTCCTGGCTCTTTCAATTTAAGGGGAGACCCTGCATGAACAACCCACGGCAGGTTTATCCTCTCAATATTCATCTTTTCCAGATGATCCACCGCGCGGACCTTCGACAGGGCGAAACGATTCGCATTCAGGTCCAGCCGGACGATGACGCGAACGCGACCGTGACAGGCGTGCCGGTGATGTTGGCAGGGGAGTGCCTCTCCCAGCCAGCCGCAGGTCAACAAGCAGACGCTCTTATTGCCCCGCTCTGCTGCGATAAAGTTGGAGCGCCTCAGTCAGAAGCTTTCGCGCTTCGCTGCTGTAGGGCTCGCATTGAAACATGATGTGCTGCACGCCCAGTTCCGCATAGCCGCGCATGGCCGCAGCGATCTCCTCCACCGTACCTGTCAAGGGATCCTCGAAGAAACTCGGTTTGTTGGCCTGAAGATCGGGGAACCAAAGGCCGATGAGCGCCGTGATGCCCAGAGTGGCCGGATCGCGTCCGACCGCCCGGCACGCCTCTCGGATTGTAGTGAATGGCTCGATCATTGTTTCGGGTTTGCCCATATAGCCCGTGTTCCAGAGGTCGGCATACTGTGCGGTCAGCTTGAGCATGCGTGGACTCCCGCGTTCGCAACCCACCATCAAAGGCGGCCCTTCTGACCGCGGACCCCGCGGTAGGATGTCACAGTTTCGGGCTTGATAATACTGCCCCGCAAAATCAACGTGCCCTTCGCGCAGCAATGGCTTGAGGATCTGCAACGCTTCTTCAAAACGTCCCACGCGATGGTCAAACGGCAACCCGAACGCCTCATACTCCGGCTCGTTCCATCCCGCGCCGACACCCAAGATCAAGCGCCCCTGGCTCACCTCATCGAGGGTCGCTGCCATTTTCGCCAGCACG
>Ga0114129_10013396_pt1 | contig 11687 bp, 10 predicted proteins | sample RhiMetdeltSRZDD1_FD_80071 | JGI IMG/M metagenome (GOLD analysis project Ga0114129, IMG submission 80071) | Populus rhizosphere microbial communities from Tennessee, USA - Rhizosphere MetaG P. deltoides SRZDD1 (version 2) (version 2) | ecosystem: Host-associated > Plants > Roots > Rhizosphere >... | reverse complement strand
CCCTGTCGGTCGATCCAGTCGAGAAGCACGTCACGTGGTCAAAGGACATCGAGGAGACCCAGGGCTTCGCGCCGAACTACCCGATGATCGGCGACCCCACGCTCGCGATCTCCAAGCTCTACGACATGCTGCCCGCGTCCGCCGGCGACAGCTCGGACGGTCGCACGGCCGCAGACAATCAGGCGGTGCGGACCGTCTACGTCGTCGGTCCCGACAAGAAGATCAAGCTCTCGATCTCCTACCCGATGACCACCGGACGGAACTTCGATGAGTTGGTGCGGGTGCTCGATTCCCTGCAGCTCACCGCAAAACATCGCGTCTCCACGCCGGTGAACTGGAAGCAGGGCGAAGACGTCATCATCGCCGGGTCCGTCAACAATGAGGAAGCGAAGAAGATCTATCCCGACGGTTGGAAGGAGCCGAAGCCGTACATCCGCATCGTGCCACAGCCCGGCCGCGTACGGTACCAGAAGGAAGCCATCACGACGTTCGACGCCACCCCCGAGAAGATCTTCCGCTACATGAGCGCCGGGAACCACCCGCACAAGGCGTTCAAGAACCACAAACTCGTCGGCGTCGCCGGCAACGTGGTGACGGTGGACGTGGACGTCTACAATCCCGACGGCTCGACGACGCGCATGATCGTCAAACACCAGCTGCACGTGCCTAACGGCGTCGAGACGACGATGATCGGCGGGCACTTCGATGGCGCCCGCTTCGTTCACTCCTACACGCCGCTGGGCGAACGGACGAAGGTGGACCTGCGGGGAGACTTCCCGGCTCTGCCGGGGATGAGCGAGGCCGACGAGCTCGCGATGATCGACGGCTTCTTCACCACCGTCTTCGCCGAGGACACGGCGACGTTGCGCACGTGGTCGCCCGAGACACCGCGATGAAGAAGCGTATCCTCGTACTCGGCGCAGGGTTCGGTGGGCTCGAGCTCACCACCCTGCTGTCCGGGTCGTTAGGCGACACCGTCGAGACGCCGCCGAAGCCGGCAACGAGTTCTACTCCCTGGCCGGGGCGGAGCGACTCCGCGAGCTGCTCCCCACATCTGTTTCTGGGAGTTCCGAAGCACCGCGCTCCGAAAGTCGTCGAGGCGGCCGGGCTGACCGAGAACGACTGGGTACTGGTGAATCCGAGGACGCTCGAGACACGCTTCCCGGGTGTCTACGCAATCGGCGACATCGCGAAGACGGGAATTCCGAAGGCTGAAGTGTTCGCGGAGGGAGCGGCTCGTGCCGTTGCGTCGTCGCTGATCGCGTCGCTGGGAGGCCGTGGGCAACCGGAGCTCAACGCGGGAGCAGGTTCCTGTTACGTCGAATTCGGCGGAGGACGCGTCGGTAGGGTCGATGTCGATTTCTTTTCTCAGCCTTCCCCTGTCAGCAGCTTTCAGCAACCGTCCGCGTCCCTGTGCGCCGAGAAGGAACGCTTTGGTTCGAGCCGGCGCGAGCGCTGGTTCGGCGGAGCGACGCCCTAAAAGTGCCATCCCACCTTGAGCGACACCTCGCCTGTCAACCGCTTTGGTTCGTAGGTCTGGGAGCCCACCGGAACTTTCGTGTCGCCGCCCACGATCAGGTGGCCGGCGCCCCAGGGGTTCAGGTAGAAGTTCCCGCGGAACTTCCACACGTAGCCGCCACCTAGCGTCGCAGCCACGTTGTCCCAACTTGCCGACCGCCCGTCCGTCTTGCTCCGAACATCGTTGTCCCAGTATTCCGCACCGCCGCCGAGCCAAAAGCCCCGAAAGCCCGGCTGGAAGAAGTGGTCGACGAGCGCCGCGATCACGTCGATTCGGTGGTCTTCGAAACCGTCCTGCACGAGGAAGCTCGGCAACGTGCTCCGTGACACGACGGCCCGGGCCCGCCACGGTGACCGGCCGACCCACACCGAGCCGTAGTAGCCGCTCAGGATGTACGGCAGTACATCGAGCTCGACTCCGACCGTCACGCCGCGCGCCTGACTCTCTGCCGGGGCCTGCGCCCGGGCCGCACCGGCAACGGCCAGTATTGCGACCAGCGCTTTAGCAGTCGTGTTCACCGTAGACCTCCGGCTGTTCACCGCGCTTCTCTTGTCGTGCAGGCGGCGCCGCGGGCGACCACAACTAGCTCGACAGCCTTCGCAGGCCGATCGGCCGCGGTGACGGAAGGATCGCGAGCAAGAGCGCTCGTGGGGATGATAAGGGCGCCTCGCCGAAGCTGTCAAAGGGCCGGCGGAACCATAACCTCGAGAACACGATGCTCCCAATTCGTGCCTAACGTCATCTGGAACCGCGGCTGGACGCGGTTTCGCAGTCGTAGCACTTCCCCAAATACGCGCGCCGCCGCCCCGCAGCACTGGCGCACGCGCCCCGCATTGCGCATTACTCAGAGTGCCGAACAGAGGTGAAACGGTGAGTCATCACGACGACCGCCAAAGGCCGCCGGAGACCGCGGCGCGGATCACGCGATCGCCAGCAGCGCAGAGAGAATCGGAACGGGTTCGCGCGTTCGACGCCGTCGAGGCGACCTTCCCGCCACCGGCTGCGGCGACGCCAGACGAGCTAGTCCAGATGGCCATCCATGCGCTCGGATTCGACGCGGCGAGTCTTGCCGCTTCGTTAGGGATTGCTCGAGCCCAAGGCGACGCCATGATGCGCAATCCGGGCACGATCTCCCTCCGCCACCGAGCGTTGCTCGCCCAGTATCTCGAGATGCGCGGAGACGCTCGCACAGCCGAACGCAACCGGGCGATCGCCACGAGATTGCGCGAGCGAGCGACAACCGATGCGCGCCCCGGCGCCGAAGAGCCGGTGGGTCGAAGCCCGGGTGCCTGACAACCTTACTTCTATCGAGCTGCTCGGGACGGCGTGACGCATGGCAACGACGCCTCACGTGTAACGCCCCCCCCGTGGTGACACCCGTGACCTCACCGTCGATTCGACTCCAGGACCTCCCCAGCGTCCCCGTCGCGGTCATCCGCCGACACGCCACTCGCTCCGAGCTCTCGAAACTGGTTCCCGAGTGCTGCGGCATCGTGTGGCAGGCGCTGAAGGCGCAGCAGGCCAAGGGCGGCCGCCATGTCGCCATCTACTGGAACGCCGACATTCTTCTCGAGGTCGGCGCGGAGCTCGAAGGGCAATTCGCCGAGCGTGACGGCGTGATTCGATCGGCTACGCCCAGTGGCCCCGCTGCCTTCGCGACGCACCTCGGGCCATACCACATGCTCGGCGCCACTCATGATGCCATCCAGGCCTGGTGCAAGTCACAGGGATTCCGATTGGCCGGCCCGAGCTGGGAGATCTACGGGCACTGGCAGGACGACTGGAACACAAACCCGGCCCTCATCCGGACCGACGTATTCTATCAGGTCGCCTCGTCATGACATGACGTCACGTTAGGCGTCAACGCGGGATGGACACGAGCCCCGGCGTGATGTGCGGCTCGGTCGCGCCATTGCCCAACTGCCCGTACCTGCCGTCGCCCCAGCAATAGATTCCTCCGTTCCCGACGACGCCGCAGACGTGACTGAAGCCGACGCTGATCGCTCCGAACGCGTGACCGCCCACCACCATACCCGGTCGAGTCTCGTCGTCGATGGCCTGCTGGCCGAGTGCCTCGGATTCCCATCCCCAGCACAGAGCCGCCCCATTGTCGGTGAGGCCGCAGGTGACGTTGCGACCCGTGCCTCGCTTGGCGCTGATGGTGCGAAATCGATGACCGCCAGCCACGGCTCGCGGCACGAGGGAGATCTTCGTGCTTCCGTCCCCGAGCTCTCCTCGCTCGTTGTCGCCCCAGCAATACGCTGCGCCGGCAGTAGTGATCCCGCATGTGTACAGGTTGCCGGCACTGAGCGTCGAGAAACGCAATCCGCCCGCGACGGCGACCGGCCGATTCTGCGACGTGCTGTCTCCGGCCCCAAGCGCCCCCAGGCGACCGTAGCCCCAGCAATACGCTCGTCCGTCGGTCGCGAGGCCGCAGCTGTGGCTGAGCCCCGCACTCACGGACCGGAAACGCACGTCGGTCGCCACGCGAACCGGCGTTAGGCTCGCGGCCTTCGATCCGTTCCCGAGTTGTCCATCATCGTTCTCGCCCCAGCAGTACGCGGCGCCTGCAGTGCTGACGCCGCACGCGTGCTGGAACCCGGCGCTCAGCGACGACAGCGTGAGGTCGCCGCCGATCGCGATGGGCACGCGACGCTCCGTCGGATCACCGGGAACGGGACCCGCGTCGTCGGGCTGCGCGTTGCCCCAACAGTACGGGGCACCCGACGTGGTGAGCGCACAGGCGTATGACCAGCCGGCGCTCACGCTCGCGAACTTCTGGTCGGTCGAGACGGCAACAGGCGTTAGGCTGCCGTTGCCACGAGCACCGTTGCCGAGCTCCCCGTGATCGTTGCTGCCCCAGCAGAAGGCGGTGCCATCGCGCCGCAGTGCACACGTGAATCCGCCGCCCGCGCTCACGAGCTCCGGGTCGGCGAGCGCAAACCGGCCGCGAAGCGCCACCGGGAAACGCCACTCGCGCAGCATCGCGGCGACTTGCTCGATGTTGCGCGCCGTTGCCTCCGGAGGCTGCACGTTCAGCAGCAGGCCGACGATCTCGCGCCGCTGGTTGAGCAATGGGCCGCCGGAATGTCCCGGACTGACCAGCGTCGTCTCGAACGTGAGCAGGCTGTCGCTCGTCGACGAGATCGGCGCGGGCGCGACGTTCGTGCCCCACGGTCTTCCCTGCGGATACCCTAACGCGTAAACGCCGTCGCCGCGCGCCAGCGACGACGGAGCGCCCAGCCGATCGAACGGGATCCGGGCGACGTCGATGCCGGCCGCCTTCACGCCGACGATGCTCAGGACGGCCACGTCGCGCCTGGCGTCGAACGTGGTCGTCAGTGTCGCCGGCACGGGCTCACCGGGCAGCGACCGCAGCTCGACACGAATGTTCGTGGCGTCGGTGGCGCCAAGCCGAACCACGTGATTCGCGGTGACCACGTACAGCCGATCGTTCCCCGCCCCGAAGATGATCCCTGCGCCGATGCTTTCCTTTCCATCGAGCGTGCAGCGGATCATCACGACAATCTGCTCCACCTCGCTCGATTCGCTCTGTGAACCCTGCGAGGCGAGCGGCATCGCGCCGCTGGTCGCCGCGAGCATGACGGTGCACATCACGCGAAGCCGCTGACGCATCGGGAAACTCATTCCGGCTTCCGCCACCAGCGACGAAACGTCGTGATGACGCCGAAGAGATAGAGCGCCGTGCCCCACAACAGCGAGAGCCCCTGACGCTGGCGCAGCCAGTCGAGGAGCGTCGGCATGATCGAGCGGGGATGGTCGCCGACGCCGGTGCGCACGTCCCGGACATCACCCTGAAACGTCGCGGTGATCGCGTCGTCGCGCAGGTCGAGCGTGAGGATCGTGCCGCTCGCGCCTCCGAATCGCAGCAGCTCGCCCGGCCGAAGCTTGCGCTCGTTGCCTCCTGTCGACTCGAAGAAGATCGAGCCGGTGAGAATCGTGGACATCGGTCGCACGAGAGGGCGGTCCGCGTCCTGGTCGTTCTCGACGCGGTAAACCTGAAGGTCGCGCGCTTCGATCTGCTGCCATCGTGGTGCCGGCCCTGGCGCCAGCGTCAGGTCGAGGTCCAATGAGCTCGTCGTCCCGGTGAGCTGCACAGGCCGTGGGGCTCGCATCGTGGTTGTCGTCGACTGCGCGTCGGCTGGCGCAGTCGCGATGGTCCCCATCACGTCCAGGTGCACAGCGATGGGAACTGGAGTCGTCGAGCGAAACGAGACGCGATACTGGCGAGGGATGTCTGTGCTCGACAGCCACACGTGCGTTCCCGCCGGAACGGCGATCCGGTCGACGACAATGCTCCCACGTTTTCCGTCCTTCGCACTGTCGACGGCGATGCGAATGGCGCGCATGCCGCCGTCCTGCAGCGCGACCTCATCGGGTAACTGCGCTTCTTTCAGTCCGGCAACGCCGAGCGCCGTTACACTGAGCGGCCGGTTGAGAGGCTGCTCGACGCCCGAGACGAAACCGAGTCCCGTGAACGTCCCGCCGAATTCGACGGTCGTCGACGGGACATGCGTGAACAGCAGCACGCTCGCGATGATGAGGGTCGCGGCGAATATCGCCGCCGGAAGCCAACGATTCGGCGGCGACGGTGCCGGCGTTGCGTCCGCTCGATTGTCCGGCGGCGTCACTGGTTGCCCGACGCGGGTGGAGGCCCGGGATGGAACAGCAGAAACTCTGACGTGGCCGATCCGCCTCCCTTGAGCGTCGCCGCGATGAGCACGTAATAGATACCTCGCGCCGTGAGAGGCTTGAGCCGAATATCGACCGCACGCTCGGCGGGATAGAAGCCGTACGCGAGGTCCTCGTCGCGCTGGAGGTACGTCACCGGCTTTCCGTCGGCACCCGCGGTAGCGAGCGTGACGAACACTTCGCTCAACTCCTTGCCAGGCCAGATGGTGACGCGATACCGCGCGGAGTGAGCGGGCGCCTTGCGATGACCGATACGGAGCGGCACGAGCACCTCGCGGCGCACACCGCCCATCATCGGCGAGGCCGTCCCGACGACACCGATGTCGCCGTTGCCGATTCGGAGCGCCTGAAGTACGTCTGCCGGCCAAACGTACGGACTTGCCGCGATCGGCCGCGCTGTCTCCATTCTGTAGTACAGTCCCGGCTTGATCGAATACGCGCGCAACGCGACGGCCTCACCGTCCGGCGGCGTCCACTCGACGCGGAGCGGAAGCGCCGACGTGTCGTCGATGGCCTCGAAGCTCTCCACCAGCGAGGCGACGAGGAGGTTCGAGCTTCCACCGACTTCCTTGCCGTAGACGCCCTCGCACCGATCGCCGCGCTGGCGATAGCGCAACGGATCGGTCGCGCGCGTCTTGACGAGCGAATCACATGCCGGCACGACGTTAGGCGCGCCGCGACTCGGAGCGGGTGATCGGGCGAGCAGGCCGAGGCCGAGCAGACAGAGGAAACCCGGTGACCGGAGCATGGGTGACCTTACTCCCGTCATGGAGAACCCGCCAGACTGTGTCCGACGCATTGCGACTGGCGCGTCGCCGTACCTTGTGCCATGGTGTACGCCTTCCTTTACACGCGACTCAGTGAACATGACCCAGATCGCACCCCTGACATGCGATCCCATTGCCCTCCCCGCTGCGGTTCGCCGCCGACTCGAGGAACTCTTCGGGGCCGACCTCGACACCATTCGCGTACATCCCGCGTCAGCCCACGCCGCCGCTCTCGGCGCGCGCGCCTTCGCGCGAGGAGACGAGGTCCACTTCGCGCCGGGTGAGTATGACCCGTTCTCGCGCGAGGGATGGCGCGTTCTCGGGCACGAGATTGCCCACGTCATCCAGCAGCGATGCGGTCGCGTGCCAAGCGAATTCGGAAGCGTTCGGCTCGATGATCCGCTGCTCGAGCGCGAAGCGCGGATCGCTGGAGCGTTCGCCGTCGCGATGTACGACAGCGGCCGCGCTCCGGACCGCCCCCTGTATGACGGCGCGATTCCCTCCAGGCATTCTGGTGCGCGCGCCGTTCAGTGTCTGATGGAGGAGAAGGAGTTCAAGACCGCCACCACGGCCCCGGGGCTGCGCGACAAGATCGCCGTCATCGACAAAGCCCTGGCGCAGTACAACGCCTTGGACAGAGTCAAACCGCGCGACTATGTAAAGCTGCTCGCCCAGCTCCGCGCGCTGTTCCAGGCGTGCAACACGTACAAGCAGCAGCGTGCTGACAGCAAGCGCACTGCCGGCGTGGACACCCTGATGAAGCAGATCGCCAAGGAAGAAGTCGTGCTCGCCCCGCTCGCGGCGTACTATCAAGAGCCGAATCCCGTCAGGAAGTTCGAGCATCTTGAGACGGCGCAGGAGCTCGTTCTGAAGATCCATCGAGATCCGGACTACAAGCGCGCTGAGGGCACTCAGGAGCTCATCGACCTGATCAACGCGAACGCCAACGTCCTCTCGAATGCGAACGAGGCTGCGGCCGCAGTGGACCGAGACATCGATGAGCTCCGCAAGCTGGCCGATCGCGACACGCTTCCCAAGGTCCTCAAGGCCGTGATAAAGGAATGCACGGCCGTGGCAAACACCCGGCAGCTGGACAAGCGGATCAACAGGCCGGGCCTCATGTACAACACGGCGAATGGCGCGACCCAGAAGTACGTGCTGAACCACGCAACCGAGCAGTACCTCGGCAAGAAGTTCCGAATGGGGTCACTCCTGCACGAGCTGACGCATTGTTCCATTGCCGAGACGTTCAACAACACGTGCGTGATGCTGGCCATCAAGCCCACGGCCACCGACGCCGAGATGCTGGCGCTGGCACGGTCGCGCAACGCGAAGATCGCTCGCCTACAGAGTTTGCTTTCCAGCTCGACGATGGACGCTCAACTCAAGAGCGAATGCGTCGACAAGGCTGGCTATGCGACGGGCACCAAGTTCGCGAGCTATGTCGGGGCATTCAAAAAATGCCTCGGCGACGCGATGGTCGCTCGCCTCAGAAATCTCATTGCGCAAGGGATGGCGTCGGAGCTCGTGGAGTACGACACTGTCATCAATCAGATGGCCTTGTGGTGTCATCTGTGGGGCGTCCCGGAGAATGAGCCAGCCTATGCCGAGCTACTGACGCTCGTGCAAGAGGCAGCCTTGTATCGGTCCAGTCATCGGCACATTTCAAAGCCACTCCCTGTTCCACCAGTAAGGCCTGTCGCTGTCCCAGCACCGGGACGAAAGCCACTGCCTCCGACGCCGGCACGAAGGTCGTAGTTCATCCTCTACGCCAACTCGCTACCTATCTCCCCGGCTGCTCGGGCTCATCGGGGCTGGCTGGCCAGTCGGGGCGAAGAAGCAGCTCTTCGATGCGATACGCGTGCAAGAAGTCGTGCAGCGCCAGGTGACGGAACACGATGAATACGGAAATCATCCGATACTCTCGGTCCACCCGGAGTGGCTGCTGCCTAACGTCTTGTAACCTCCTCTGGCTATTTTCGCTCGACCTTAGCGACGATGACCGAATTCCCGTCCGCCGAAATTTTTCTGACGCGGGGCACCCAGGCGCGACGATCCTCGACCTCGGTATGCAGGTACTCGAGGACATACACGTCGGTGCCGAAGAGGGCGACGGCCGTCGGCGACCAGGGCGACTCGAGCTGAACCAGTTTCGTGACCCGGCCATCCGGCGAAATCCTCAGCACGCTCCCGCAGCCGCTGGCGGCAACGTACATCACCCCGGCCGCATCGACGCTCAAGCCGCGCAAAAACAGGCTGTCGCTCGGCGCGTTGCCTGGAATCGATACGCAACCAGCAACACGAAGGTTCGTCGCCACCGTCGTGATCTGACCCTGCATGCTGACTCGGCGAATCGAGTTATTCTCCGTGAAATACAGTGCGCCATCGGCCCCGCTGGTGAGCCCGTTCAGCCACTTGAGCGGTTCACCGTCCGCCGCCGTCGCCGGAAGGGTCGCGAGTACCGAGGTCGCTCCCGACGGCAGTTGACGCATGATCTGCACTCGCCCGCCCGGACCCACCGACGGATAGTACAGATTGCCGTCCTGTCCCATCGCGATCGGATAGTCGCTGGCGATGAGTAGCGTCGGGCTGGTGCCGATGCGCGTGACGTCGCGAGGCAGAGGCGTTCTACTGAACAGGTTGCCCTGATCGAGCGCCATCCAATGGAAGCGATTCCCACCGACGTGAATCAGGGCGCCATGGGTGTCGATCTTCCAGAGCCCATCCCCCGTATCAAGAAACCAGATCTGACCGAGCCGATCGACCACGATAGCCGACCCGGGGTGGGCCATAGCCGGCGTCGCTGCCCAAAGCGTCGCAGCGACGGCCAGGCTCAACATTCGTTTAGTCATTGACCATCTTCACCGTTCGAGACTGATCGGTGTGATGCCGGCCAGGCATCGGGCGTTTAGTGGGGAAGTGCGGTCCGACGTTGGTTGTCTTGGCCCGGCGCGCGACGTCCTGTCGCCTAACGACTTCGCAGTCGCCTCGTCAGGTCAGGGACAACACCTGTCCGAGGAAAACATCGTGACCAGGATATATTCTCTTGGGAACGGTCGCGCGGTCTACCCAGAAGAACGAGAACGTGAACACGCCGTTTCCTTCCTCGACGATCCGGTCCCATGTGGCCGGTGCGTCCACAAGGAGCGGGAGCTCGAAGAAGTGCCGCTCATGGATCTCGCCCTTCTCATCGTTGGGCTCGTAGTGGACTATGCCGAGTCGCCGTGGGACACCGAACTCAGTGAATCCGGTCTCCTCTCGAGCCTCCCGAAGCACGCCATCCACCGGATCCTCATTCTCGACCAGCGTGCCACCTGGGAGCTCCGCGCCCAGTGTTGGTGCCTCCCTCGCGCGGAAGAAAAGGACACGACCGTTCCGTGTGATGTACGCGACTGCCTTTCGAACGATGCGCAATGTCAGTCTCCGTTAGGCGCAGTCTCTCCGTTGTTCCTCCCCAATTTCTGGAGGTGGACATGGTCGGGCTTTCCGCGTTGTGGCTGCCGATCCTCGTCTCGGCGGTGTTCGTGTTCATCACGCTCGCGATCACTCACATGATTCCGGGCTGGCACAGTGGCGACATGACGGCCGTTCCGGGCGAGGACAAAGTCATGGAAACGCTGCGCGGCCTGAACGTGCAGCCGGGCGAATACCGCTTCCCATACGGCAGCACCACGAAGGAAATGGAGGCGCCGGCCTTCGTCGAAAAAATGAAGGCTGGCCCCGTGGGGATCATGACCATCCGCCCGAGCGGCGAGCTCCCCTTCGGCAAGATGATGGGCCAATGGTTCGTGTATTCACTGTTCATCGCCGTGCTCGCCGCCTACGTCACGGGACGCACCCGCGGGCTCGGCGCGCCGTTTCTCGAAGTATTCCGCGTGAGCGGCACGGTGACGTTCTGCTGCTATGTGGTCGCGCACTGGCAGAACTGGATCTGGTGGGGGAGGAGCACGCGATTCACGCTCACGTATTCGGTGGACGGCCTCGTGTATGCGCTCGTGACGGGTGCGACGTTCGGTTGGCTGTGGCCGAAGTAAGCAGGTCGAGAACGCGGGCAGCAGCGATACTACAGCCGCATTACTGACGAACGACTTCGTAGTCTCCGCGCCGTGGTCCTTCGCGAATGACCCATCCCGACGCGGCCTGCTGGTCGCGCTGTTCTTCGCGTGAAGCCGGTTCCCGGCTTGTCTCCTGACCCGTCTGGAATGGCAGTGCAACACACGTTAGGCGTCGCGAGCGCGACGATCGTGACGCGCGGCTCGGCTCGCGCCACGGGCCCGTCAGACCGGCAACGAGCGCACTTGAATCCCGCGTCCCTGACTTGTTGGGCAGCAGCCTTGTTTGCTGTGGTCGTCGTTCCCCGTTGGGTGTTTGGCGTCAATACCGACGTCCCGATCCCTCTCGTCTTCGGTGTATTCGGCTTCATTGCCGGGGTCACTTTCTCCGGGCTCCTCGTACTGACCGAGGGCCGTCGTCGGTTTGATCAGATGTCGCTTCCGCGCTTTGCGGGGTGGAGTGCCGTGGGCGGCCTTTTGCTCTCGGCAATCAAGGCCAATGCCTCATCCCTTGGGGGGGGAGACGTGCTAGCGATCGCCCCCACGTTCGGCGTTGCGTGCGCGACCTGCGCCTCTGGCTCGCTCGTTGTGGCCAGGCGAGCGGTAGGGCGAGAATTGCGCGACATCCGTGGGGAT
>Ga0114129_10013395_pt1 | contig 11687 bp, 6 predicted proteins | sample RhiMetdeltSRZDD1_FD_80071 | JGI IMG/M metagenome (GOLD analysis project Ga0114129, IMG submission 80071) | Populus rhizosphere microbial communities from Tennessee, USA - Rhizosphere MetaG P. deltoides SRZDD1 (version 2) (version 2) | ecosystem: Host-associated > Plants > Roots > Rhizosphere >... | reverse complement strand
GCCACAACGGCGCCGTCGAGGCGATCCGCAAGAGCCAGGATGCCGCCCGCCGAACGGGTGATGCCGTGTTGGGCAGCGAGGATGCTAGCCCGTTCGGCTCGAATCGCGACCTGAAGCTCGATGCCGAGCGAGGCCAGCAGTTTCGGCGAGATGCCGGCCGCGACCATGCCGACGTCGACGACGAGCGGCGCGCCATGTGCCAGCGCCTGCACCGCTGCGCCAATCGGGTTGCCACACAGGGTGACCTGTCCCACGAGGTTCGGGTCACCGGCCGCGTAGACCAGCCGCGCGACCAGACCTCGCTCTGGCTCGGTGGGCGGCAGGCGATCTCCGACCAAGGCGTCGATCCGGAGCCGGCTCAGCGGCTCGATCTCGTCGGGCGGCAGGCCGTGGTGGCGTAGAAGCGGACCTGGGACCAGAATCGCACGAGTTGTCGAGACGCCGGGCGAGGCGTCTAGCGCGGAGACAGGGTCGGGTGATGCGAGTGACGGTGACGGCGAGGCAGGTGAGGGGAGGGGCGAGACAAGCCTCGTCCCTACCATGGCTGACCCGTTGTCGCGGGTCCCGATTGGCCGGAGAGATACTGGCTCCTGGCGGGCGCAGGCTTCCACGAAGCGCGGCGCCAGGTCAGGATCGCTGCCGAAATGAAGATGGACGTAGGAAGCCAGGACGTTGCCAGCCGTGTACCCTTCGACGCGTGAATGGTCGCCAAGGACGTCGTAGGCGGCGACGCCGTCATCTGGGGGCTCGCAGACCGACCAGTGGAACTCGTGGCCGCGCAACGTCTGACCCGCACATGCCAGCGGCGTGTCTCGACGAGCTCGAACCTCCCGGTAGCCGAGCGTCAACCGCTTCCCGACCAGTGTGCTCTGGCCCGGAACGATGCCAGTCATCCGATGGCGGCGGCCGTCGGCGTCAATCAGGGCCTCCTGCAGGTACATCAGACCCCCGCATTCGGCGTAGATCGGGAGGCCAGCGCGGGCGGCAGCACGAAGCGTATCCAGCATCGGGGCGTTGACGGCGAGGTCGATCGCGAACAGCTCCGGGAAGCCGCCGCCGAGGTAGACACCGCCCACGTCTGGTGGGAGCGACTGGTCGCGCTGCGGACTGAACGGCACCAGCTCGGCGCCCCAGGCGCTCAGGAGGTCGAGACTGTCCTGATAGTAGAAGCTGAACGCCTCGTCCTGGGCGACGGCGATGCGCGCGCGTGCTGGAACGCGTTCACGCGGGAACAGGCCCGCGGCTGCCGCCGCCGGCAGAGCAATCCGAGCCAGCGCGAGCACGCGGTCGACATCCAGGTGCTCCTCCACGAGGGCGCCTAGCCTCTCGACCATACCGGGTGACAACTGCCGCTCGGAGGCCGGCACCAGCCCGAGATACCGCTCCTCCTGGCGCAGGTCAGCATTTCGGGGGAGCCAGCCGATGACCGGCACCGACGTCAGGCTTTCGATCGCCTCTCGTCCGATCTCAGCATGGCGTGCGCTCGCGACATTGTTGAGGACGACGCCGACGATTCTGAGACCTGGATCGAGCGTCTGGCAGCCGAGCACGGTCGCAGCGACGCTACGGGCGGCCTTCGCGGCGTCTACCACCAGGAGGACCGGAAGGCAGAGCAGCTTTGCGACGTGCGCCGTGCTGCCGACCTCCCCACCGCCGGTTCGTCCGTCGAACAGGCCCATCACCCCTTCGACCAGCGCCACGTCCGCCGAGCTCGCCGCCCGAGCGAACAACTCACGCAGGGCAGGCTCCGGGACGAGCCACGAGTCGAGGTTGCGCGAGGGCCGGCCGGCCACCTGGCTGTGCTGGCTCGGGTCGATGTAGTCTGGCCCGACCTTGAAGGGCTGGACGGTGAGCCCGCGCCGCCTGAGTGCCCCGATCAGGCCGAGGGTCAACGTCGTCTTGCCGACGCCGCTGGCGACTCCTCCGACGACCAGCCCGATCACGGTGTCAGGCTCGCAGCGACGGGAGTGCGACGGAAGCGGCCAGGATGGCCGCGCTCCCAAGGGCAGTCCGAACGTTTGCCGCGTTTTGGCATCAGGCTCGTCCGAGGCCGATGTTCGCGGCGCGGAGTAGCTCGCCCGCTCGGAGCTGTTCAAGCGGCAGGTACGTTGCGCCGAGCGCCTCGCTGAGGGGCCGGCAGAGCCCGACGCGCATCGAGCCGCTCTCGGTGTCCACGACCACTGACTCGATGCCGCGCGCCCGAATCTCGCCAGCCAGCGTGTAGAGCTCGCTCGCAGGGTCGCCGCTGCCCAGGGGCACGTTCGCGCGCCCATCCGAGACGACCAGCAAGAGCGGGACGTCCTCCGGATGGTTCGCACGGTGACGCTCGAAAGCGAGCATCCCGACCTGCAACGCGTGTCCGAGGGGCGTACGTCCGCCGGTCGGGAGCGACTGAAGACGGCGCTCTGCGAGATCGACCGAGGTCGTCGGCGGCAGCAGCAGCTCGGCGCGCGAGCCGCGAAAGGCGATCAGACCGACCCGGTCGCGCTTCTGGTAGGCGTCGAGGAGGAGCGAGAGGACGGCTTGCTTGGCGGCGGCCATACGGCTCCGGGCGGCCATCGAGCCACTGGCATCGACGGCGAACAGGATGACGTTGCCGGCGCGTGTCTCGCGGACTTTCTCGTGCAGATCCTGGCCGCTCACCAGGAGGGCGGGACCATCCGGCCGCTGCTCGCGACGCCGCCGTTGGTGGGGCGCGGCGGCCCGGACCGTGGCGTCGAGGGCGAGATCGCGGGTCTCGGGGCCGGCCACCCTCGCCCGAACGTAGGCGCCCTGACCGTCCTTCGAGCGGACTCGACTCCGCTTGCCGGCTCGGGAGGGGCGGTCCTGGCGCGCCGGCGCGGCCGGCGCGAGATTGCGGACGGCGTACGGATCGCCGGCCGCCACGACCTGCTCGTCTTCTGCCGATTGGCGTTCAGGCTCGCGTTCACGCTGGTCAGGCGGCGGCGAACTGTCCGGACGGTCTGGCTCCGGCTCGGGGGGCTGCTGCTGACGATGGTTGTCGATCGAGCGGTCGAGGTCGCCGGGGTCCATGCGCGGCTGTTCGAACGGCTGCCTTCGCCGACGGTGGAGGAGGGCCAGCTCGGCCGCGTCGCGGACGTCCGCTTCGTTCACCCTCGTCCGTCCAGCGTAGGCGGCGAGCGTCACGGCGGTCTTGTACATGACGATGTCAGCGCGCAGGCCGTCCACCTGGAAGTCGGTGCAGAGGTGGGTGATCAGGTCGAGCATGCGGTCGGACAGGATGACGGACGGCAGGAGCTCCCGAGCGGCGAGGATCCGTTGACGCTCCTCGTCCTCGGCGGCGCCCCAGCGCTCCATGAAGCCGATCGGGTCGTTCTCGAAAGCGATCCGGCGACGAACCACCTCGGCTCGCTCAGCCCGGTCGTCGAGGCCCTGGACCTCAACGGCGAGGGCGAATCGGTCGAGCAGTTGGGGTCGGAGATCGCCTTCTTCGGGGTTCATCGTGCCGACCAGGATCAACTGGGCCGGGTGCGAGAGCGAGATCCCCTCGCGCTCGACGTAATTGGTGCCCATCGCCGCCACGTCCAGGAGGACATCCACCAGGTGATCGTTGAGGAGGTTGACCTCGTCGACGTAGAGGATCCCGCGATGCGCGGCTGCCAGCAGGCCCGGCTCGAAGCGCCGCCGGCCCTGGCTGATCGCCTCCTCGATGTCGATGGTGCCCGTCAGGCGGTCTTCGGTGGCGCCGACCGGCAGGTTGACGATCGGCACGCGGCGGGCGGCAGTGGGCAGCGGCGCCGAGCGGTCCAGACAGTCGGCGCACCAGTCGTCAGGGCTGGTCGGGTCGCACCCGTAGTGGCAGCCGACGACGACCTCGATCTCGGGCAGGAGGCTGGCGAGCGCTCTGACCGCCGTCGACTTGGCGGTCCCCTTCTCGCCTCGGATCAGGACGCCGCCGAGTCGTGGATTGACGGCGTTCAGCAGGAGTGCCCGCTTCATTCGGTCCTGTCCGATGAGCGCGGTGAACGGGAAGACCGGGCGCCCGATTGGCCGCCGGCCGGTAGTGCTCGTCGTCGGTACGCTCAGCTCGGTCACGCGCCCACCTCGCCGTCCGCCGCTTCGCCACGAGCTTCCAGCTGACTTTCCACGTCCAGGTAGACCTGCTCCAGCCGCCGTCGAGTCTCGTCGTCGGGAGCTTCCCAGAGTCCCCGATCCATCGCCTCGACCAGCCGCTCGACGATGCCGCGCAACGCCCACGGGTTCTTCTGCTCGAAGAACTGGCGGGTGTCTTCGTCGAAGACGTAGGCGTCGGTGACGCGCTCGTACATCCAGTCGTCCACGACGTGCGCGGTGGCATCGTAGCCGTACAGGTAGTCGACGGTCGCGGCCATCTCGAACGCGCCCTTGTAGCCGTGGCGCTTGATGCTGGAGATCCACTTCGGGTTGACGACCCGGGTCCGGAAGACCCGGCGCGCCTCATCTGAGAGGTCGCGCTGCTTCGGCTCCAGCGGGTTGGAGGAGTCGCCGAAGTACTGCTTCGGGTCCTGGCCTGAGAGCGCGCGAACGGTGGCGATCATCCCGCCGTGATACTGGAGATAATCGTCGCTGTCGAAGATGTCGTGCTCGCGGTTGTCCTGGTTCTTGGCGGCGACGACGATGCTGGAGAACCGCTCCTTGAACTCGGCGGGTGCCTCGGCGCCGAACGTGCCGCGACCGTACGCGAAGGCGCCCCAGGCCTGGTAGACGGCTGCAAGATCCTGGTCGGTCTGCCAGTTCTTCTCGTCGAGGAGCGGGAGGATGCCGGCGCCATAGGTGCCCGGCTTGCTCCCAAAGACCCGATAGGTGGAAGTCCGCCAGGCCGCCTCGCGGGACATGCCGGCCAGCTCCTTACGCACGGCGTCGGAGCGGACCCGGGCCGCCACGAAGTTCTGCTCAGACGGCTCGTCCAGCTCGGCGACCATCCGGACGGCGTCGTCGATCAGGTGGATCAAGTTCGGGAAAGCGTCGCGGAAGAAGCCGCTGATTCGAGCGGTCACGTCGATTCGCGGGCGCCCGAGCTCCTCCAGCGGCACGACCTCGACGCCGCGCACGCGACGGTTCTCGCGCTGCCAGATCGGTCGCGTGCCGAGCAGATAGAGGATCTCGGCTACGTCGTCGCCGTGGGTGCGCATCGCCGAAGTGCCCCAGACGACGATGCCGACCGACTCGGGGTAGCGGCCCTCCTCCTGAAGGTACTTCGCGAGGAGCGCGTCGCCAAGCGCCACGCCGGTCGACCAGGCGTTCGGCGAGGGGATCGTGTTGGGATCGACCGAGTAGAAGTTTCGTCCGGTTGGCAGGGCGTTCGCCTGCCCACGCGTCGGGGCACCGCTCGGCCCGGCTGGCACGTAGCGGCCGTCCAGACCACGCAGCAGATTGGTGATCTCGTCCGTGGTGCGGTCCAGACTTGGCACGAGCGTCTGGCTGACGTAGTCGAGCGCCTCGCGAACGACCAGGCCGTCGGCCGGAAACGTCCGCTCCACGAGCGGCGCCACGGCATCAGACGGGAAGCCGATCGCCTGCAGTTCGGCGAGCAGTGATCGCCCGAGCAGCTCGAGTCGCTCGACCACGTCGCCGTTGCTCCGGACCGGGCTCGACTCGTCGAGTCGGGCGAGGACGGGTGGGACGGCGCGACCGAATCGGGCGCCACGGTCGGCCAGGAGCGCCGGGTACGGGAGATCGAGCGCCTCGGCGAGCGCCCGACGCAGGCTCGGGGCATCGACGTTGTCCAGGCGCGTGAGCGCGAGCAGCAGACCGATTTGCTGCTCGCCGACCGGCGCCTGCCCGAGGGTGTGGAGGCCGTCGCGGATCTGGGCGTCCTTCAGCTCGCAGAGGTAGCCATCGACGTGAAGGAGAAAGTCGTCGAAGATGTCGTCGCCGGGCTGCTCTGATTGATGGAGGTCGCGGTCGAGCTTCGCCTCCTGAATCGTCGCCCAGATCTGCTCGCGGACGGTCGGCGCCTTCTTCGGGTCCAGGGTCTGAACCTGGTAGTACTCGTCCATGAGCTGTTCGAGCTTGACGATCTCGTTGTAGGCGTCGGCGGTCTGCATGGCCGGGATCAGATGATCCACGATCGTCGCGTGCGCCCGGCGCTTCGCCTGCGCCCCCTCGCCAGGGTTGTTGACGATGAACGGGTAAAAGTGCGGCATTGGCCCGAGGGCAACCTCCGGATAGCAGGAGGCCGAGAGCCCGAGGCTCTTGCCCGGGAGCCATTCGAGCGTGCCATGCTTGCCGATGTGGCAGATGGCGTGCGCCCCGAAGACGTCGCGCAGCCAGGCGTAGTAGGCCAGGTAGTGGTGGGTCGGCGTCAGGTCGGGCGAGTGGTAGATGGCGATCGGGTTCTCGCCGAAGCCTCTGGGCGGCTGGATCCCGACGAAGACGTTGCCAAACCGCAGGCCCGGAACGACCAGGTCGTTCCCGTCGCGGTAGACCTCGCCCGGCGGCTCGCCCCAGGCGTCGCAAAGCTCCTGCTGAACCGTGGGGCTGAAGCCGTCGAACGCCCGGCGGTAGCCTGGCGCGGTCAGACGGCCGGCGCCAGCCATCTGCGACTCGGTCAGGAACTCCTGATCGTACGAGCAGTGGTCGATGAGCTGGTGGATCAGGTCGTCGCCGCTCGCGGGGAGATCGCCGACGACGTAGCCAGCGTCGCGGAGGGCGTGGAGGATGTGGAGGACCGAGGCCGGCGTGTCCAGCCCGACGGCGTTCCCGATCCGAGCGTTCTTCGTCGGATAGTTGCTCAGGACCAGCGCGACCTTGCGCTCGGCGGGGGGAGTCCGCCGCAGGCGTCCCCAGGCAGCAGCCAGCGCGGCCGTGAACGCTACCCGGTCGTCCCAGGGGACGTACCGCATCAGGCGAGCGCCAAGTCGTTCGTCCTCGACGGCCTCCTGCTTGAAGGAGAACGGAACACCGATGATCCGCCCGTCGAACTCAGGCATCGCGACGTTCATCGCCGTGTCGATCGGGCTCAAGCCGGACGCGCTCTCGTGCCACTGTTCGGCGGTACTGGTCGAGACGATCGCCTGGATGACCGGCACGTCGAGCCGGTCGAGCCCAGCTACAGACCAGCCGCTCGCAACCGTGACGCCCTTCACCTCGACCTGGCTCATCGCGAAGCTCAGCGTGTTCAGCACCGAGTCGACGCGGGCGGCGCCATCCGATCCGAGGAGAAAGTCGCTGAAGACGACCGGCACGCCGTCCGGACCGCCCTTGAGACTCTGGCAGAAGATCGGCAGCGGCGTACAGGCCTCGGCTTCGAGGGCGCGTACGAGCGCGTCGACGAACGCCAGATTCCCGCTCATCCAGTGGGCGCGGTAGAAGAGAACGGCGACAACCGGGCGATCCTCGGCGCCTCGCCGACGCAGATACTCCTCCATCGAGACGCCGTCAGGCTCGTCCGGGTGGTAGACGCCCTCCCAGGCGACCGCTCGTGGCGGCGACGTGGGAAAGGTGGTGCCGAGCGCCTCGTTCGCCAGGAGCGCCAGCATCGCCGACAGGTTCTCGATTCCGCCGTGCGCGAGGTACTCGGCGACCGCGCTCACGAGGCCGGGCGAGGCCGTACAGGCGGCCTGGAGATCGAGGTCCGGCGCCTGATCGCCGGGGATCGCGACAAGCGGTACGTTGCGCTCGGCGCACTCGCGCGTCAGCCGTTCCCAGCCGGCGCCGAAGGCGCGCTTGCCGCCGAGCAGCCGCGCGACCACGATCCCGGCGCGCGAAAGCTCGGCATCCAGAAACGTCTCGGCATCGTCGGGAGTGGCCAGGTCGGAGGGGTTGACGGCCCGCACCTCGGGGAAACCGTCCGGCAGCCTGCTGAGGGCGTGGCTGAGCGTCAGCAGATCGGTGTCGGCGGTGCTGAAAATGAGGATCGACCGCTCTGTCATCAGAACTCGATCCCCCGCTGGGCCTTGATGCCCTGTTGCAGCGGGTGCTTCACCAGCTTCATCTCGGTGACGAGGTCGGCGGCATCCACGAGCTCGGGCGGCGCGCCCCGTCCGGTGAGCACGAGGTGCAGACGCGGCGGTTTGTCGCGGATCAGGCCCAGCACGTCGTCGAGGGCGATCAGGCCGGCCTTGATCGACCCGAGGATCTCGTCCAGCACGATCATGTCGTACTCGTCGGCCAGGACGACCTCACGGGCCCGCTCGAAGGCGCGGGCGGCTGCCTCCTCGTGCTCCTCCATCGGGATGCGGGGATCGCGCAGGCGCTCGATGGTGAACCCCATGCCCATCCTGACCAGCTGGATGTTGGGCGCGAGTTTCGGAAGCGACTGTGACTCGCCGGTCTTCCAGCGGCCTTTGATGAACTGGATGATGAGCACCCGGAGCCCGTTGCCGGCGGCGCGCACCGCAAGCCCGATCGACGCCGTGGTCTTGCCCTTCCCATCGCCGGTGTTGACGATCACCAGCCCGTGGGGCTCTTTCCGTTCTCGGACCATCAGCCTCGTCCCTTCCCGTTCTTCGCCGCGCCGCGTCAAGCCGGCACGGCCGGCGGCGCGAACGGGCGGGTTCGCAAGGCTGGCGTGTCGGGCGGCCCTCTAACGCGGAGGGCAGAATCCCGGCTCGCTCGGGCAGGTCTCCTGGCTCGCGGATCGACGTCGTCGGCGCCTTCCCACGTCAGATCGAACGCAGTGGCGTGCTGCCGATGACTCCCCGCTCACAGTGGCGCGACCGCGGCGGATTCGAACCGCCTTCCCTATTCTGCCTCGGCGACATGACGTCACCGTTGAGGCCACCCGAGCAGCGATATGTGGATGTGTACAGGTGCGTAACCCGTAGGATACCCGCCGAGTCATTCGGCGTCCAGTGAGGCGCAGCCGGGGGTGTGCAATGAAGGCGGCGACGTTCTATGGCGGGCGCGACATCCGCGTTGAGGAGCTCCCCGACCCGATCCCGGGGCCGGGCGAGGTCCTGGTAGACATCGGAGCGGCGGGTGTCTGCGGTTCCGACTTGCATCCGTACCGAGGCGCCGATCCGTGGGGCGGCCAGGTGTCCGGGCCGCGTCGGGCAGGGCATGAGTTGTCCGGGATCATCGCGGCGATCGGTCCAGGAGTCACCCGTGTGGAGGTTGGGCAGCGCATCGGCGTGGAGCCGATGCACCTGGTCGGCTGTGGGTCGTGCCGGCAATGCCGGCGGGGCGACTACCACGTCTGCCCGACGCGCGGACTCCGTAACGGCGTTCGCCACGGCAGCGCCGGGTTCTCCGAGCTGGACCTGGCCGTAGAGTCGAACGTCTACCCGCTGCCGGACTCGATCTCGCTCGAAGCTGCCTCGCTGCTCGACGTCTACGGGTGCGGGGTCCACGCGATCAATAGGTTGCCACTCCGGGCCTCGGAGTACGTCTGCGTCGTCGGGACTGGGCCGATCGGCCTGACGATGGGGCAGGTCGCCAGGGCGGCTGGCGCCCGGAAGGTGATCATGATCGGGCGGCGGGACGAGCCGCTCCAGTTCGCGCTGCGGGTCGGGGCCGCGGATGCGGTGGTCAACAACGCACGGGATGCGAGTCTCAGCGAAGCAATCGGCGACCTGACCGAGGGCGCGCTGTGCGACGCCGTCTTCGAAACGGTCGGCGGGACCGAAGACACGATGGCGCAGGCGGTCGAGGCGGCAGCATTCGGCGGACGGATCGGGATCATCGGCGCGTTCTGGGGCGACGTCGCGGTGGCGTACCGGGCCGCGAATCGCAAGGAGCTAGACCTGCGCTGGTGCAACAGCTATTCGACCTGGCACGGCGTCAGGGAGTTTCAGATCGCGCTCGACCTGCTGGCCGAGGGTCGGGTGCAGGCCGAGCCGCTGATCACACATCGCTATTCGCTCGCCGAGATCTGCGCGGCGTTCGCCGCCGCCGCCGACAAACGGGCGTCAGGCGCGGTCAAGGTGGTGGTTCAGCCCTGACTCTCAGCCGGGGCGGATGACTCCGACAGGTAGTCAGTTCTGAGCAGACGGTAGACTGCGCGCTCCCGAAAGCGGCCGTCGTTCTCCCAGGGGCTATCGGGACGAACGCGCTCGAACGTAAACCCGAGCCGTTCGAGGAGCCGAATCGACCGGGCGTTCTCCGCCACGGTGAGCGCCTCGATTCGTTCGAGGTCGAGATTGCCGAATCCGAAGCGCAGGACGGCGCGCATCGCCTCGGATGCGATGCCCAGCCCCCAGTGCGAGCGCATCAGGTCGTAGCCAAGGGCCGCGCGGCGTCGGTGCCGGCTCAAATCGTGGAGTCCGCAGAGGCCGAGGACGCGGTTCTCGCCATGGAGCGTGATGCCCCACTGAATCGCGTAGCCGGTGGTGTACCACCCCTGCATGGTCCGGACGAGGTTTCGGGCTTCACGAACGTCGCGCATCGGCACAAGGTTGAATTGCTGAACTTCGGCGTCGCCACGAAAGGCAAGCAGATCCTCGGCATCCTCGGCGACGACTTCGCGCAGGATCAGTCGCTCGGTGGTCAGGACTGGAAAGGCCGGCAGATCCAATCAGCACACTCCGTCCTGAACGTTCATCATCCTGAACTAGAGCAGCGGCGGCTGCTCCGGACTGACGGATCGTGGACGCTCGATCCCGAGGTGGTCGTAGGCGCGGGCGGTCGCCCGGCGGCCGGAGGAGGTTCGGATCAGGAAGCCTTGCTGGAGCAGGTACGGCTCGACGACGTCCGTCAGGGTGTCCGTCTCCTCCTGAAGCGTCGCGGCCAGCGCTTCGATGCCGACCGGCCCGCCGCCGTAGCGGGAGATGATCGCGCTGAGGACCTTGCGGTCGAGCTCGTCCAGACCCTCGTCGTCGACGCCTTCGAGCTGGAGGGACGCACGCGTCACGTCGAGCCCGACAGTCGCCTGTCCCTTGACCTGGGCGTAGTCACGGACGCGCCGCAGCAGACGATTGGCGATCCGAGGCGTGCCACGGGAGCGTGTCGCGATCTCGGAGGCGGCTTCGGCGTCGAGCTCGACGCCGAGCAGATTTGCCGAGCGGCGCACGATCGCCTCCAGCTCGGTTGCGGTGTAGAAGTCCAGGTGAAAGAGCAGCCCGAAGCGGTCGCGCAAGGGAGAGGCGAGCAGGCCGGCCCGTGTCGTCGCCCCGACCAGCGTGAACCGCTTGACCGGGATGCGGATCGCCTTGGCGAACGGCCCCTTGTCCAGCACGAAGTCGACCGCGAAGTCCTCCATCGCGGGGTACAGGTACTCCTCGATCGTGCGCGGGGTGCGGTGGATCTCGTCCACGAAGAGGACGTCGCCGGACTGGAGATTGGTCAGGATGCCCATAAGATCGGCAGTCTTCTCCAGGGCCGGGCCCGACGAGGTGATCAGCTTGCCGCCCATCTCCTCGGCGATGATCCGGGCGAGCGTCGTCTTGCCGAGGCCAGGAGGACCGTGAAACAGGACGTGCTCCAGCGGCTCGTCGCGCTCCTGGGCGGCGCCAATGGCGATGGCGAGGCGCTCTTTGAGGCGCCCCTGCCCGACGAAGGTCGAGAGCGAGGTCGGGCGGAGCGACCCGGAATCGCCGTCGTCCTCCGGGTCCGACCAGGGCGAAACCAGCCTGTTGCCGATGCTCATCTCGTCGCCCTCCGGATCATGACCGTCGCCGTCCACCCGATCGTCGCCGTTCACCAGATGTTCACCGCTTGAAGTATTCCATGACCACGTCCTCGACGGTGCGCGGCGGCGGGTCGGCCTCGAGCAGCTTCACGACCGCTCGACTGGCGTCCGGCCGGCG
>Ga0114129_10013393_pt1 | contig 11687 bp, 6 predicted proteins | sample RhiMetdeltSRZDD1_FD_80071 | JGI IMG/M metagenome (GOLD analysis project Ga0114129, IMG submission 80071) | Populus rhizosphere microbial communities from Tennessee, USA - Rhizosphere MetaG P. deltoides SRZDD1 (version 2) (version 2) | ecosystem: Host-associated > Plants > Roots > Rhizosphere >... | reverse complement strand
TGCAGATGCTGAACATTCTCGAGGGATACGACCTGGCCGCCCGCGGCGCAGGCTCGGCCTCACACGTGCATCTCGTCGCGGAGGCGATGCGCCGCGCCTACGCCGACCGCGCGCGATATCTCGGCGATCCCGACGCCAACCCGGACCAGCCGGTCGCGCGTCTCGTCTCGAAAGAGTATGCGGCGGAGCTGCGCCGCGGAATCCGCGAAGACCGCGCCTCCACGTCCGCGCCCGATCGATTCGAATGGCCGCCCGAGAGCGGCGAGACGACGCACGTCTCGGTCGTCGACCGCGAGCGCAACGCCGTCGCCCTCACCTACACGCTCGAAGGAAACTACGGAAGCAAGATCGTCGTGCCGGGCGCGGGGTTTCTCCTCAACAACGAGATGGGCGACTTCGGCGCGGGCCCCGGGCTCACCGACGAGAGCGGCCTCATCGGCACCGACCCGAACCTCGCCGCTCCCGGGAAGCGCATGCTCTCGAGCATGGCCCCGACCATCCTTTCAAAGGACGGCGCGCTCTTCATGGTCTTGGGGAGCCCCGGCGGACGCAAGATCATCAACGCCGTGTTGCTCGCGACGTTGAACATCCTCGACTTCGGGATGAATGTTCAGCAAGCCATCGACTACCCGCGCTTTCATCATCAATGGCTCCCCGACGTGATCGTGCACGAGAGATGGGGGCTGTCGCCCGACACGATCGACAAACTGGCCGCCCGCGGGCATCGCTTGAGCGACGCGTGGCCTGCGTCCTCACCCACCGCCGTTCAGGCGGTCGTCGTTCGCGACGGCATCCTGGAGGGCGGGTACGACCGCCGCACACCCGACGCCGGCGCGATAGGATATTGACCTCCACTCCGAAAGATTTGTCTCTCTAAAATCTCTACCGCCAGGCCTTGCCAAAAAGCCGTCCCCTACGCATATTCACGTATGGCAGGCATAGCGTGCGCTTGCAGCCAACGCGGGCCACACGCGGGTGGCGTCTTGGGGAGGAATGATGCAGCTCAGAAGCCTAGTCGCGGTCCTGTCACTCGTACTCGTCGGGCAATCGTCGAATGTGTTTGCGGTCAAGCCCCGGCCGACGCCGACGCCGACTCCGCCCGGGCCGACGCCGACTCCGACTCCGGCCGCGGGGGCGTGTGCCGTGATGCCCTGCCGCTACCAGCAGACGCGTTACAGCAATCCGGCCCGCACCGACGTCTTGAACGCCCAGAGCCAGTGGCTCGCGACGTTCACCGACAATAGCTACTCGGTGAAGGTCAAGGGCACCACCCGTACGTTCTCGGAGCCCATCATCCCCGAGACGAGCGGCGTGACGCAGTACACGGTGACGACGTTCATCTGGGTCCGTCTCATGGTGAACAAGTTCACGGGCACGGTGGACGAGAACTGGCTCGACCAGCAGCTCGCGAGCAGCTCGCCCGACGTACTGGCGATGTCGATGCAGTACATCGCCAACGCCCCGCCGATCTACAACGGCGGCGGCCTGCAGATCGCGGGAGACTCCGGCTACGGAGACGCCGCGGGCGCCGACTTCAACGACTACCTCCCGGTGACATGGAGCTACGGCAGCTTCGGCGGGAACGACGCGCCGGAGTCCAGCGAGCTGCGTGAGATGGACTGCTCGGGGTTCATGCGGATGATCTTCGGCTACCGCGAGTCGCTGCGCACGCCGAACCCCGCCACGAACACGGCCGGCGGCATCACACTGGCCGCCTACGCCAACAATCGGCCCGGCATCGCGTTTCCCCGCGTCTCCGCGGACCAGTGCAATCCGAGCAAGGGCGTCGGCGTCTACGTCGTCCCGTACGTCTCCGGCCAGAAGCCCACGAGCTACGGCAACCTCACGACGGGCGATCTCGTTTGTTTCGACGCCGATTCCAACGAGACCGGCATCGATCACCTCGGGATGTTCCTGGGGATCGACTCCGGCGGCCACTACCGGTTCATCTCGAGTCGGAACTCCCTCAAGGGGCCGACGATGAACGACTCGGGCGTGAGCCAGACGGGCCCGCCGTGTTACAGCCCGTCGACGCTCGACGGCTGCGGCTGGGCCCCGGACGGCTGGCGCAGCGCGGTGAGGCCCTAGTCGTTCGCCGGCATCCCTCGCCCGGTGCGCGGTGCCGGGCGAGGGAACGAGATCGATCTTCATGACCGTACGGCTTCTCGCAGCGCCTCTTCTCGTGCTGGGCCTCGCCCCTTCCCTGCGCGCGGGCGTCACGATCGACGTGCGGAACGGCCTCGTCGACGTGCGCGCGGTGGCCGCCCCCGTCACCGAAGTCCTGGAACGGCTGGGCGAGAAGACAGCCATACGCGTCGCCTTCTCGCAGCGCCCCACCACGATCGTCAGCCTCGACCTGAGGGGCCTGGACCAGCGCCGTGCCGTCGAGGAGGTCCTGCGGCGGCTGGATGGCGGCTTCGGTTACGCCCTGGGCCTGTCACCAGACCATGCGCGCGTGGTAGCCGTGATCGTCACCCCGCGGGGCGGCGTGGTCGTGAAGCCGCCGGATCCGTTCGAGCCGCCACCGGGCAAGGGAGAGGCGCTCGAGCCCGTGCCCGAAGCGTGGGAGCTCGCCGCGCAGCGGGAGGCGGCGACGTTGGCGGCGACCCCGCCGCCGGCGACACGAGTCCGGCGCCCGGCACCGCCGCCCGCCGATCCCGACGAGCCGACGTTCGGCCACGGCATCGATCCATTCACGCCGCCGGAGGGCCGCGGAGACCGCCCGGAGCCCGTGCCCGACCCTCACCGGAGGTGAACATGCCTCGACCGCTCGCGTGCCTTTGGGTCTGCCTGTTGGCCGCATCCGCGGCGGGAGCAGACCTCGCCGACATCAAGAAGAGCGGCACGCTGCGCGTGCTCGTGAACCTCGACGCCAACCGGCCCGAGTTCTTCGCGGTCGCCCCGAGCGCACTCCCCGGGTTCGATCACGAGGTGCTCCGTGCCTTCGCCAGGGTGCGCCGGCTGAGTCTCGAGGTCGTGGCGGTGAACGGCTGGGACGCGCTGGTGCCCGCCCTCCTCGCGGACAAGGGTGACGTCATCGCCGGCCGCTTCACGATGACGGACTCGCGGCGAGAGCACATCGACTTCACCCGCGAGATCTTCCCCTACCGGCTCGTCGTCATGACGCGGCGGCCTCATCGCGTGGTGCGCACCTTCGAGGAGCTGCGGACCGAGAAGGTGGGCACGACCAGGGGCTCGAGCCTCGTCGACGCCCTCGACGCCGCCGGGGTGCCGCTGGACAAACGCGACGACAAGATCCCGACCGGAGGGTACGCCGAGGCCCTGCGGAGCGGGCGCGTCACTGCCGTGGTCTGGGGTCTCGAATGCGCGATCCCCAGCCGGCGCGAGGACCCGGAGATCCAGCTCGGCATGTTCGTGGGGCCTCCCGGGCGGCTGGCCTACGGGGTTCGCAAGGGCGACGCCGCGCTCCTGCGCGCGCTGGACGAGCATATCGGCAGCCTCCGGCGCTCGCCGGCGTATTACGACCTCGTGCAGAAGTATTTCGGCGACGACGCGCCGGAGATCCTGAAAAAGGTGCGGATGGCGGAGTGACCGTCCGCGTCGGGTCACCCGAGCTTCTCGTCCTCGGCATCGCCGCTCTCGCCCTGGGGATCGTCATCCGCCGCCGCGTGGCACTCCTCGAGCGCTTGAGCCTCCCCGCCCCCGTCATCGGCGGGCTCATCGCCTCCCTTCTCGGCCTCGCCCTGTGGCACGGCAGCGTGGTGGTGGAGTTCGACACGCGCTTGCGCAACGTCTTGATGGTCGCCTTCTTCACCACGGTCGGACTGGCGGCGCGCCTCGATCTCATCCGCGTGGGCGGGCCGGCCCTCCTGCTGCTCCTGTCGATCTCGGCGGCGGCGGCCGTGCTGCAGAACGTCGTCGGGATGGCGGTGGCGCACGGGATCGGCGCGCATCCGCTCCTGGGAATCATCGCGGGATCGGTGACCCTGGCCGGCGGACCGGCGACCGGCCTCGCCTTCGGCCCGACATTCGAAGAGCTCGGCGTGCCGGGGGCATCGAGCTTTGCTTTGGCCTCGGCCACGCTCGGGATCGTGGCGGGGGGCCTTCTGGGGGGACCGCTGGCCACCCTGCTGATCCGCCGGCACAACCTCGTGCGCGGGGATGCGCGCGCCGCGCCGGTGCCGTATGTGAGCGTGACGGAAGCCCGCGGCCTCCTGCCCGAGCTGGCCGCACTCGCGGTCGCGATGGCGGCGGGAGCCTGGCTCAGCCAGTGGATCAGCTCGCGGGGCGTGGTCCTTCCGAGCTACATCGGCGCCATGCTCGTGGCCGCCCTCATCCGCAACGCCGGCGACGCGCTGGGCGTCGTGCGGCTCTCGAACGAGCACATCGCCCGGATCAGCGCGGTGTCGCTGAACCTGTTCATCGCCATGGCCCTCGTGGGCCTGCGCCTGTGGGAGCTGCGCGGCCTCGGCGGGCCGCTCATCGCCATCCTGGCCGTACAGGTCGTGTTCCTGCTCGCCCTCTCCTACGTGGTCGTGTATCGCGTGATGGGGGCGGACTACCAGTCGGCCGTCATCTCGGGCGGCTTCGTCGGCTACATGCTGGGGATCACGCCGAACGCGGTCGCAAACATGGAGGCGCTGGTGGAGAAGTACGGACCGGCGCCGCGCGCCTATCTCATCGTGCCGCTGGTGGCGGCGTTCCTCATCGATTTCGCGAACGCCCTGATCATCACGGAGATGGCGCGCTGGGCCGCGCGCTGACGAGGCAACGCCGGCAGCCGCAGGGTTCCGCGGCCGCCGGCGCCGAGACTTCCTAGAACCGGTACGTCGCCTGCGCGTAGAGGAACCGCCCGTTCATCCCGTAGGGCGCCCGGCTGGAGTACGTCTGGATGCCGAAGCTCGAGTTCGCGGGCAGCAGCCGGTCCGGGAACACGTCGAAGACGTTCTGTGCGCCCAGCGCCAGCGTGTAGTGCTTCCGTTTGAACGCCATCTCGACGTCGGTCACCCAGTCGGCCCCGATGCGCTGCTCGCTGCTCGCCGAGCTCGACAACGTGCAGTACTCGCCGTAGCGATTGGCGCGCACGATGCCCGAGAAAGCGTTGCGCGTCCAATCGGCGGAGAGGCGAATGTTGTCCTTGGGTTGTCCGCAGGTGACCAGCTCGATCTGGGTGCGGTCGAAGAGGACGTTGCCGAAGCTCGCGAGCTGCGGCGGCGTGGTGACCTCACCCATGATGTTGGTGTCCGTCTGGTTGTAGGCCGCCCAGAGGCGGACGGTGCCCACACGGCGCAGGTCCAGGCGGTAACCCGCCGATAGATCGACGCCGCGTGTGCGGGTGTCGATGGCGTTCGTGAAGAACCGCGCGGCATTCGCCCCGAATGGCCGCACTAGTGCCTGGATCTGCGCACCCGTGAAGTTCCCCGACCACACGATACGGTCGTCGATGTCGATCTGGTAGAAGTCCGCACTGAAGGACATCCCCGCCATCGGCTCCAGGACGAGGCCGGCGCTGAGGTTCACCGAGTTCTCCGCTTTGAGCGCGGTGGCCCCCAGGACCTGCGCCACCGGGCTCGCCACCGCGAAGGTACCCACCTCCGTCGGCGTCACGACGCCGCCCGAATTGATGAAGCTCGTGGTAACGCTGGAGTAGTGAGACTGGACGAGCGACGGCGCGCGGAAGCCCGTGCTGGCCGCTCCGCGCAGGACGACCCGCCGGTGAGGCGTCACGCGCAGGGTGACCTTGCCGTCGGCCGTCCCTCCGAAATCGTCGTAGTGCTCGAAGCGGGCGGCCAAGCCCATTCGCACGGCGGCGACGAGGTTGCCTTCGACGTCCACGTATCCGGCGAGGTTGTTCCGGAAGGCGTCCACCTCGTTGCCCGGACGGAAGCCCGGAAGGACCTGCACTCCGGGCTCCGCCTGCTGTCCGAACTGGTTCCTGGAACCTCCGTCGCGCCACGAGTCCGGCTCGCCTGCGATGATCCGGAAGTTCTCGCGGCGCAGCTCCGCGCCCATGGCCACGTTGAGGGGCCCCGCGAGGCCGACCTCGAAGGCCCGGGTCACATCAAGGTTCGACGTGAGCTGCGCGAAGATCATCGATCCCGAATAGAAGTCCCGCTTCTCCTGGTTCGGCCCCATGGAAACGTTCAGCGAGTTGCGGATGTTGAGGTCGAAGCTGTTCCTCCCGTACTGCGCCGACGCGTCCCACACCCATCCCGCCTTGATGCCGCGCACGCCCACCGTGGCGGAGGCGTCGACGTCCTCCGGCTCGATGAGAGGGAGATACCCTTCCGGATAGATCGTCGGCCAGTTGCGGTTGTCGAGGCCGCGGCGATAGAAGCCGCCGTGGGAGCCTTCGCGGCGGCTGACCCCACCGAAGGCGTACACGTTGGTGGTACCGTCCGCGTTCAGCGGATACGAGCCGTTCACGAAGCCGAGCGCCGCCCTCTCGTCCGAATCGCCCCAATGATGGTTCGGCTGGGCCACCGTGTTGGTGTTCGCGTCGCCGGCCGTGATCTGGTCGCGCAGATCCGGCGAAGCGCGGTTCGTACCGTTGCGGTCGCGATACTCGGCGCTGGCGAACACGCCGCCGCGGCCAATGCGGAAGCCGTAGCTCGCCGACGCGTCCACCATCTCTCCATCCGAGTGGCTCCGCCGCCTGTCCGTCATGTCGACGAAATGGCCCAAGGTGGATCCACCCTTCAGGGACAAGGTCACCGGCGACGCCCCCGAGCGGGGCACCACGTTGACCACGCCCGCGATGGCGTCGGATCCGTACTGGGCGGCCGCGCCGTCACGCAGCACCTCGACCCGCTCGACGGCGGAGGCGGGAATGGCGTTGAAGTTCACCCCCGTCGATCCCCGCCCCACGGCGCTCGTGGTCGGGATGTGGGCCATGGTGTGCCGCCGCTTGCCGCCGATGAGAACCAGGGTCTGGTCGGGACCGAGGCCGCGCAGCGTGGCCGGCCGTGCGGTGTCGGCGCCATCGGCCATCGTGGTGCGCGGGAAATTGAACGACGGCACGAGCGTCTGGAGGATCTGCGCCGTTTCCGTCGCGCCCGCCGATTCGAGCCGTTCGCGGGTCACGATGTCCACGGGGACGGCCTTCTCGGCGTCGGCACCACTCGCCCGCGACCCGACGACCACCTCCTCGCCGAACGACAAGGCCAGACCGAAGTCCCGAGAGACGGTGGCCGACGACTCCACCGTCGCCGTCTCGGCACGGAACCCGTTGGCGGCGACTCGCAGCTCCACCTTCTGACCCGTGCGCTCCGCGGGAACCGCGAGGCTGTATTGCCCCTTCGCGTCGCTGACGGCTTCGGGACCGGTCGGCGCGACCTGAACGGTCGCGCCGGGCAGCGGCAAGCCGTCGGCCTTGCTCGTGACCCGGCCGCTGATCACCATCGGTTCGGCCAGCGCGTCGCCCGCAAGAGACAGCGAGGCCAAGCCCAGCCCGAACACCGCGCAGAGTTTTTTCATGCACCTACCCCCTCAATGAGCCCGCGATCTCGCAGACCGAGACCAGGGCATCTGTCGTGTCGAAGGTCGTTCCGGGGGGGCGATTTGTCCAGTGCGGCTAAGTGAATTTGCCGCACGAGATTAGGCCTAGCTTGGGGCGAACGGCGGGCACGTGGGCCCGAGAATTTGTTCGAACGTGAGTCGGCGCGTGGCTACACGGACGGCGCCATCGTCCAGCACGGCGTGGCTTCGGACGCTCGGCCCATCGCCAAGCCTTTCGCCGCCGACGCCCCGTTGCGACGAGTCCGGCAGCTGCTCGAGTCGCGACGGCCCTTCACTTCCATTCGCCCTGGAGTTGAAAGGCCGCCCAATAGTACGGATGCCGAAAGTGCGGCTGCTTCGCCAGGGCGAGTTGGGCGTCCCGCAGGGCCGCCGCCGGGGAGAGGTGTTGGTTCCGCAGCCGCTGATAGAGAACGGTCATGAGGGCGGCGGTGGCCGCGTCGTCGACCTTCCACAGGCTGGCGATCACCCGCGGCGCGCCGGCGTACATGAATCCCCGGGTCAACCCGACGAGGCCTTCGCCCCGGATCTCCTTGCCGAGCGCCGTGCGGCATCCGCTGAGAACGACGAGGTCCGCGGACAGGCGCAGGTTGAAGACCGCAGCCGCCGTCAAGAAGCCTGGCTGCGGCCGCCCCCCGCGGTCGACGAGCGACAGGACGAGGCCGGACAGCTCGGGATGCGAGGAGTTGAGGAAACCGTGCGTCGCGAAATGCACGAATCGATACTTCTGCCAGTCGGCGTCCGTGAGGGCGGCCTGGCTCGCGTCGAAATCGAGCGCCGCTCGCGACTGCTCGCGCGAGATTCCCGACAGGATGGCACGCGCCTCCCGCCGCGTGAACGGAAGCCGCGCGAGAGGACCTTCTCCGAGGCCCAGGTCGGTGGCGGCACGGGAGAGATCCGATTCCGGAGACCGCGGCGTCGGTGGCGCTCCCGCCGCCACTTCTTTAGACGATGGGGTCAGGTCTGTCGTATGGCCTATAGCCTTGCCGTGAGCGGCCCTCGCCGCGTCGTGCACGCGGCTGTCGCTGGCGTGGAACACCGGATCCGCCAGGACCGCCAATGTCTTCGACGGCGTCGGACGGCCTCGGGGCTCCTGCCGCAACAGAGCGATCGTCGAGGCCGACGGCAGCCCGACGATCTCGTGGTGCTCGACCAGCCGATCCTTCGCCGGACCGCGCAGCGCGGACAGGGGAACGTACTGGAGCGCGCCGTCGGCGACCACGACGATCCGCCCGCCGCGCAGGCGATCGCCGACGGGCGCCAGTATCATCCGGGCCAGATCGGCAGCGGGCTCTTCCCATCGTCCTTCGGGCCTGGACATCGCTTCGTGAGCCCGCCGGGCCGCCGTCTCCAGGGCGACCCGCGGCGGCAGGACGTGGCTGGCGAAGGAATCACCGGTGATCACCCAGAGAAAACTGCGCTCGTCGCCCAGGAAGTACTCGAGCAGCAGCGTGTCCGTCCCCAGGAATCCCTGGACATCCGCGAGGGACAGGGAGGACGGCTGCGTCACCGCCGCGTAGCGCGGGCTGCTCGCACGAATCTCCGCCTCCGTTCGCTCGAGGTTGGAGGTCAGCTCCGCGATCTCGCGGTCCCGCGCCGTGGCCGCTTCGGGGCGCTCCCCGCGCGGCGCTCGCAGACGTCGTTCGGCGGCGGCGTTCAGCCCGCTGCGCAGCGCCCGCTCCCGGGCCAGGAGCTCGGGCGCCACCCCTTCACGGATATCCGCCCGTGCCTCGGCCAGAAGCTCCCGCAGGCTGCGCGAACGCGACTGCTCGGCGGCCTGAAAGGCCAGCGCGTCGAACCCGCGCGACGGCTCCTTCTCGTGAAGCCGCATCAGGACGTCGACGTGGAGCTCGAAGATCTCCCGCACGGAGGCCACGTACGCGGCACGAAGGTCGGCCCCCGAGAAACGCGTGCGGCCCGACTCGATGATCCCCAGGGCTTCTTCCACGGCCTGCCGCGCCGCCGCGAGGTCGCCGCGCGCGCGCTCGATCCAGGCGAGGCGATACAGAGCGAGGGCCAACCGCTTCGGAGCCTGGATCCGGCGGATCACGGCAAGGGCGAGCACGCAGCGCTCCCTTGCGCCGTCCGCGTCCCCCGCCTCGGCCTCGAGTCTCGCGATCTGCAGGAGGGCGGCGGACTCCGTCGCCGGCGCGCCCAGTGTGCGGGCCAGCGCCAACGCCTGATCGATGCACAGGGCGGCTTTCGATCGATCGCCCTCCCTTCGGTGCACGTCGCCCAGGTTCAGCAGGGTGATGGCCTCCGAGCTCTTGTCGCCCGCCGCGCGCTCGAGCTCGAGGGCCTCGAAATAGGCCGCTCGCGCACCGCCGAGATCGCCTTTGGCGGCGAGTGCGTAGGCCATGTTGTGGACGGTGATCGCTTCGGCGTTACGGTCTCCCATCTCCCGGAAGATGGCCAAGGTGTCTTTGAAGTAGTCGGCCGATCGGGTCCAGTCCCCCAGGCTCATGTAGGAGACTCCGAGGTTGCCGAGGACGACGGCTTCCCAGTAACGGTTGCACTGAGCGCGATGCAGGGGCAGGGCCTCCAGCAGCATCTCGATGGCCTTCTGGGAATGGCCGGCGCGCTCGTAGACCGCACCGAGGCCCGAGAACGTCTCCGCTTCGGCTTTCCGGTCGCCGAGCGCGCGAAACAGGGTGGCGGACTGCTCGTAGGCCTCGATCGCGCGCTCCTGGTCCCAACGGCCGTAATGGGCCGAGCCCATCTCGCTCAGCGTCTCCGCCTCTCCCGCCGGGCTCCCGACCTCCCGCCAGATGGCGAGAGCCGCCTCCCATCGCTCCAAGGCCTTGTCCGGGAGACCCTGGACATAGAGAGAGGCCCCCGACACGAGGAGCGCCGCCGCCTCGAGGGGCCGATCGCCGTCGTTTCGGCAAAGGGCCAACGCGTCGTCGAGCCACGCCGCCGCCCGCCTGGGCTCGGAGAGAGCCACCGCCGTCCGGCTCAGGGCGAGCAGTGTGGCCGCTTCCTTCTTCCGATCGCCGACGGACTTCCAAAGGGGAAGCGCGGCCTCCAGCGTTTCCATCGCCTTCCGCCGCGATTCCGCCTTCTCTTCGGCGAACAGTCGCAGGCCGTCGGAGAGCCGCCGCTCGGCGTCGGCGCGCTCGCGATCCGGCGCCTCGGGAGCCCTTGGCGCCTCGAGCCGAAGCGTGAATGATCCGGGCGCGCCACCCGGGGTCCGGGGGCGGATCTCGAGCCGATGAGCCCCGGGCTCGTCGGCGATCCACGCCAGGGTCTCGATGCCCTGCAGTCCGGGGGACGCATCGACCTCCAGGGTCCGCCCGCCGTTCGCGTCCAGGACGGCCAGAACGACGTCGATGCCGCGGTGATCGACGGCCACGTTCAAAAAGTCTCCGGCCTTCGAGTCGACGATGAAGGTGCGGGCGCGGCCGCCGGTCAACTCCCCGTCGAGCGCCTCTCCCGGCACCAGCGTCGGCGTCTCCTCGTCGCTCTGGGCCCAGGCGACGGTGCCGCCGGTGAGAGCGCCAGACAGGCACACGGCAAGACAGTGCGCCAGGCGGTACCGCCACCAGGAATCGAACGGGTGTGGCGTGGAGGACTCCTCGAGAGCTGCCGCGCATCGGCACGAAGGTCTAGCGCGGGGCGTGATTATGAGACGTTCCGCTCCCGAATCCCAGTAGTTATTTCGAGCAACTGGTTTCCGGAACCAGCTCGAACCGAGGTGGCTTTGGCTTATTGGAGCTGGGCTTCCGAGACCTTTAGCACCGCGCCCGCCGAGCGCGCCGCGAACTCCGGCGCGTACATGGACTGCACCTGCGCCGGGCCGACGCGGAACGTGCCGGCGGTGGCCGCGCGCAGGCGGTACCGGAACGTGTACTCCCCCGCCGGCAGCCATTCGAAGAAGAAATTCGCGCCGCTGTCGCGCACCTCTTCGTACACGCCGATGCCGGTCTGCCACCGGAAGCCGGAGACGAGGGTCACGGGCTCGAAGCCGGCGCCGCGCGGATCGCGCAGGTGGACGTACTCCGCCTGCTGCTTCGCGCGCAGCGAGAGCTGCACCTCCAGCTCGTCGCCGGGCGCGATCACCGTCTCCGCCGCGATCGGCACGAGGGTCCACGTCCCGGCACGGTTCTCGCGCCGGAAATAGCGCCGCGAGACCGAGAACAGATCGCCCGCCTCGTCCTCGGGCAGGCGGTCCGTCGAGTAGTGCCAGGTCGCGGAGGCGAAGAGCATCCCCG
>Ga0114129_10013391_pt1 | contig 11688 bp, 6 predicted proteins | sample RhiMetdeltSRZDD1_FD_80071 | JGI IMG/M metagenome (GOLD analysis project Ga0114129, IMG submission 80071) | Populus rhizosphere microbial communities from Tennessee, USA - Rhizosphere MetaG P. deltoides SRZDD1 (version 2) (version 2) | ecosystem: Host-associated > Plants > Roots > Rhizosphere >... | reverse complement strand
CAAGCAGCAGCCGCCCGCGGAGGCGAGCCAGAGGCGAGCGGTGGCAGCGGCGGGGTAAAATGCCTTTTAAACTTCCTATCCGTACGACAGCGCTCGTACCTGGTGCGCCCCCTTCAGGGGAGGCTCCACCATCTGTCGTTTGACATCTGTGTCCTCATCAGCAAACGGCACTCTCGGGACAAACACCAGAAGTATTTTCTGTGCACCGACCTGTCGTTGTCGGCACAGCAAATTCTGAGCATCTATCAAAAGCGCTGGCCCATCGAGGTGGACAATTTCTCTGTCAAACAACATTTGGGCTTGGCCGACTTTCGGGTGCAATCGTACGAGGCGACCGAAAAATGGTTTGCCATTGTCTTCCTCGCCTTGGTGTTTTTGCAATGGCGCTTGAACCATGCCCGCGCCAAGGATCACGTGCATTCGCTGGCCGATGTCGTGCGTCAACACCGCTATGAACATGCACGGACCCTACTGGAGACAGCCTGTCAGGAGGCAGCGCAGGTGCGTGACTATTTCCCAGTATTGAAGCGCTTTTTGTGTCAACCGACGTAAGACAGCAAAAGACGCCAGAGTCCAATTGGTCAGTGTTCTAGCGGTCTCGTCCAGACGGTGACCTGGCAGGCCGGCAAAGCCGCTTCGGACCAAGTGAAAGAGCGCATCGGCGGAGAGATGTTTACGGACGTGCGGCGCCACGATGGACATGGGGAACCTCATTCCGAGCGCAAAATCGTTCCAGTCAGAGGGTATTTTCGCATTGAAGTTTACGAAAGGCCAGTGCAGTTCACCCAGTGATCACTGGGCTTGGAGGCTCAGTGGGAATTGCTGGTGTTTTAGGGGGTTGTCAACCGACTGCACAGGGCACGATCCTCGCGGCTGACATCGGGGCCGTTCTGGAGATAATCCTCGAGCCATGGGCAGGCTTTGGAGACGAGTTCCTCGGGAGATTCGACGCGCCACAGGCGAGGCGGGAGGGGAGTGCGAGTGCCGGCGGCATTGTCATAGGCGGCGGCCACCATGATGTACTTCCCGTCATTCGAAAACTTGAGTACGACATCCCCGCTACCTTGAAACCTGGCGACAGGCAGCTCTGTTTCGACGTCCCAAAGCGTGGGGACTGTGTATTGGTAGCTGCTCATAGCCGCCAGCAGCCGTCCGTCCGGGCTCAGCACCCCGCTAACTATTGTGCCAAAATGGGCAATCTGTGTACCGTTCTGGTCGTACACAAGGACGTCTCCTTCCTCTCCTCGCTGGAGGGCAATCCGTTTGACGTCGGAGCCGGGCAGGACGGTGGTATACCCTTCCAGATTTTTCTCGAATCCAGAGAGGCGCTTCCCGTTGAGATCCCAGACGCTCACGCCCGTGGCAGAGGTGGCGACAATGTGGGTGCCATCCATGTTCAGCTCGACGCTGAACGGAGAGACACCAATAGAAAACCGTCTGATTGCACCGGACCAATCCTGCAGCGAGATGGCATCGGCATCGCGCATCACCAACTGGGGCTCAGGCAGGGAGAAGGTAACACCGATGACTGCGCTTGTGGTACTTTGTGGATGGATCTCTTTGTGCCCATGGCTCTGCGTGTTCCAGAGCCGGGCGGCGCCGCTTGGTTCCAGGACCACCACCAGACTTCTGGCATCAGGGCTGAGAAAGATACGGGCGTCGCTATAACCAGACTCCCCTGGGAACTCGCCCAGTTTTGTCCCATCTGCCCTCCACAAAGTCACGGCGTGGTGCCGGACGGTGCCTGACTTGCTCCCCTCATCGCTGGTATCCGCAGTGGCTAACACCCTCGGGGGGTCACTGATCGCCATATCCTGCGTCCCCGAAGTCTTGAATTCAGCCACGTAGTGGGGTCCTACATCCCATAAACGGATGGTGCGATCTTCACCCGCCGTGAGCACCGCATGATCTGGGCCAATGGCCTGTACCGCGCCGCCTGCCCTGTGGCCGTGCAGCTCGGCCACGAGCTGTCCGTCCTGATGATCGAAAACCTGCGGCACGACGACCTCCGTCGAGGCGGCCACCAGGCTTCCGTCCGGGCTAAAGACGTCGCCCTTCACCGAACCTACGCGCTTCGGGGTGAGGTCCCACAACTGATCCTCGACGGCGATGCGTGTGCCGCCGGGGAGGAACGTGACGGGTGCCCTCCCATACCATGCACCCGCTTGTGAAGGAGGGAAGCGAATAATGTACAGCACCCGCTCGGGCCTGGCCAAATCCAGGACGCGGATACCAGCAGTGCTGCCCCAGGCGAGTTTGTCGCCTTCTTTACTAAAGTCGACACTCACGGCCCGCTCCGGGAAGTTGCCGAAGTTGGTGAGTTGTTGCCCCTGCAAGTTCCAGATGCGGAGGCCGCCCTCACCCGCGGTGGCAATGTACTTGCCTTGTGGGTGAATAGAGACGGCCTCAAAACCCCTGTCGAGCGATTTCATCTCCGCCATTTGGCTCTGCTGGTTGAGATCCCAGACGAGCACCCTGCTCGTATTCCCGCCCTCGGGAGCAACCGGGCTATGCACCGTCACCAGGAACTCCAGGCCAGCGCTGAAGCGAGCAAGCGTGACGGCGATGCGGCCCGAGGGGCCTGGAAACTGTGCCAGTTGTTTGCCGGAGCGGTCCCAGACGTAGATGCGCCCATCCCGTGTGATGGCCGCCAGACGGCGCCCATCGGCGCTGAAGGCAGCGCTGGTGATTCTGGCGTCCAGTTGTATGCGATTGCGCTCGCGGGTGCCGTAGACGGCCTGCTGCAGCGCACTCCACACTTCGGACTGAAGTCGCGGGGTGGCTTGTGGTAAGGTGTGAACCACTTGTGCCGCGCGCACCGCGCTCTTCAGAGAAGCGAGGTCGTCAACTTCCGTATTGGTCGAAAGAAATCCTGTGCTCGCATGCACCAGTGATTCGACCAATTGCTTCCGTGATTCGACCAATGCAGAGTCGGCCCTTATCCTTTGCCCTTCCTCGCCGCGAAAGAAAGTGTACGCCATGGCCGCAATCACGACGGCCAGTAACGCCAGGACGGCCAGGGCTCCGAGCAAGCGGCGCAACCTGGCACCTGACCTTTGCTGTGCTTCCAGGTATTGCTGCTGTTCTTCCGCCTTTTGCCGTTCGGCTTCGGCCAGGGCCTGCGCCTGCGCCAATTCGCGCCGCGTGCGCTCAGCCTCTGCGCGCTGCCGCCGTTCGGCTTCAGCCAGGTCACCGGCGCGCTTCTGCTCGCTCGCCTGCAGAAAAGATATGGCAGTGTCGAAATCCGCCTCGTAGCGGCGGGCCCAGTTTGCATTCGGCCTGTTCTGGTCCTGCCAATCCAGCGCCAGTTGCAAATCGGGATCACCCCACAATCCGGCTTTGCCTTCACGATGCAACGCCGCAGTTTCCGCCAGGCGCCGGTAGATGCGGGCCGAGCGCGTCTCTTCCTCCACCCAATCACGCAGCCGTTGCCAGTTGCGGATCAGGCTCTCGTGCGAGATGTCAATCAGCGCTTCGCCGCTGAGTTCCACTGCGGCGGGCGGCATCAGAAACGCCCTGCCGGGTTGACGGAACGGCTCGATGACGGCGCTGACCTCTTGCGCAGTGGCCCCGACGATGGCGGCGGCTTCGCCGAGCGTTATAGGACGGCGCATTTCGCGGTTGTCCGGGCCTTTTTCAGTCAGGCACTTGAAGAGCCTTGCGCAGATCAGACGGCTACGGTCGTCGGGCAGTTCGCTCCACGCCTCATCGGCGTGCAACGAGAGCGCTGCGGCCATGCCGCCGATGGCCTCGTAGTGACGCAGGTCCAGAGAGGGCAGAGAGCAGAGGGCGGCGGACGCATTCCCTGCACCCACGCTCTGCCGCTCTGCGTCTCTGTCGCGCTCCCGCTCCCACTCGTCCCATGTCCGCATCAGCGCGTGCTGGAGGATTGGCAGTTGATCGGGGTTGTCACCCACGTCGTTGAGCAAGCGGTTGACCAGGCGCGGTGTGATCTCCCCGCCGGCCACGGCGACAGGGCCTGTAATAGCTTCGCGGCGCTGGTCGCGCGTCAGGCGCGGGATCAGGTACTGGGCTTCGTTGATCGCCTCGGGCAGGTACTGAAACTGGGCGCAATCGCCGAGGTAATCCGAACGCATCGTCAGCACGACATAAATCTTCACTGCCTTCTGGCGTGACGCTTCGAGCAGCAGTTTGACAAAGGCCGCCGCTTCGTTTTCGTAGCGCGGGTCTTTGGCGGTCTGCGCGAAGCGGAAGATCTCTTCGAACTGGTCGGCCAGCACCAACAGGTTTTCGCCCGCCGGCATCGCGTTCTGCGTGGCCACGTCAACAAGGCCCAGCGTGCCGCGCCGCAATGTTGCTTCGGTGATGGCGGTCTGGACCGCACGGTTGTCGACGTGTTCTGCACCGAAGACCTCCGGGTCGCAGAGCGCCTGCGCTAGATTGCCGATCGGACTATGGCCGGGACGCATAATGGCCATCCGCCAGTTGGACCCGGCGCTGCTCATAAAGCCGGTAAGCAGCGCCGGCAGCAGCCCGGCGCGGACGAGCGACGATTTGCCGCTGCCCGACGTGCCGACGACGGCCAGGAAATGGTTGCGGGCGAGTTTGGCGATCAACTGCTCGCTCTGGCCGTCGCGCCCGAAAAACAGGTAGCTCTCGTGCAATTCAAACGGACGCAGCCCCGGGAACGGGTTCGCTTGCGTCTCGACCTGGGCGATTTTTTCAACGCTCTGGTGGATCATTGCGGCTGCGCTCCTTGCATCGCCTGGACCTGCTGGATGAACGGCGCGATGGCGGCGGGCGAGAACTCCCCATAGTTTTTGATGACCATGGCTTCGAGCGTGCGGAAGCCCTCCTTTTGGGGTGTGGCTTCACCGCCAATGTAGATGGCTTTGGCGGGCAGCGGGTTCGAGCCGCGGTAGGCGGGCAGCTTGCGCAGCTCGTTCAGGCTCATCATCAGCCACGTGTGCTTCGCCGCGCCGCAGTAGAGCAACACACCATCGCAGACGCTGAGCTGGTCTTTATGAAACTGTTTAACCTCCGTCTGGTCGTCATCGCGTAAAGGCTGGATCGGCTCAATGTTCTGGTCGAGGAGGTGGCTGGTCAGCGGCACGATGTGCTCATCGTCCACCTGATCGCACATGATGTAGACGCGCTTCGGGGCATGGTCGGCGACGCTGACGGCGGGCGGCGGCTGCAACTTCTGCGCAATCTTGTCCTGAAGGATGGTCTTGAGGTCTTCGATCTTGGTTTGCAGTAATTCAGAACCATGGCCCGCGATGACACTGTTCTGCAACTCGGCAATGAACTGTCGTTGCTTCTCCTCTTTGGGCTCGAGCGCCGGAGGCATCCAGACGATACGCGAGAAATGTTGATCGTTATCGCGCGCCGCTGCCAGTTCGTGTTGCAGGTGCACGACCGAACGCTCCTCCAGCTCCGGGACGACACCGTAATAGTGGCCAATCAGGTGGACTGAGAGCTGGCAGGATTGCAGGTAACCGCTGACGGTGTCGCGGAGTTTCTGACCGTGCAGCGGCAGGATGTCCTGATCGGGCAAGACGGTGTGCCCGCGCCGTTCGAGCTCGCGTTTGATCATGTCACGTTCGTCGGTCAGGTCAGACGTGGTAGTCGCCAGATAGACGTGCAAGCCGGATGACGTGTCCGAGGTCGCGGTGGCGTGTGAGGCCGGCGCCGGCTGATGCTCGTGCGGCAACTGTTCGAGCAGCGCTTTGATGTCCCAGGCGAGATCAGTGAGCCGCTCATAATACCGGATGTCCTTGCCCGGATCAGGCATGAACTCTCGCGCTCTGCCCGTGGCCGGGTCAAGCACTTCGTAGAACTCGTACCCAAGCATGCCCTGCAGTAGCGCCGGGTGTCTGTCGCGCGACACCGGCGTCTTGAGCACTTTGAAGACTCGTTTCTTCGACCCGATCTGCAGGCTGTCGCGCGCCTGGGCGGCGAACGTGTCCAATTCGCGCAAGCACCATTCGGAATTGACATAGCGCGGCGAGATGACCGAGATGAGAATGGCCGAGCCATGGAGCTGGGCGATGATCTCCTGACCAAACTCGTCATTCCCCTGCAGCTTTTTGTCGCGCCAGACTTTGATCCCTGTATCGCCGAGCAATTGGGCAATAAGCAGGCTCAGCCGTTCGTGGAGCAGCGACACCCAGCCCTCCTGCTCTGTGCTCAGCGTCTCGTTGTCGAGGTGGGCGTAGCTAATGAAGAGATCGTTGTCAAAATGCGGGAGACTCATGCCATGCTTTCCTCATATTCCACCTCGCTTGCTCGGGTCACGGCTGGCTTTTCGTGACGCTCCCTTCAGGGTGCTGTGTCGTCACGGGTGGCCCATCGCGGTGCGGCACGTCCGGCTTGCTGGCCGTTTGTGCCTGCGCCTGAGACGTCTGGGCGGCGTCTGGGGCCGTGGCTTTCTTGACCTGCTGGACACGCAGTTCGGCCAGGGCATCGTGCATCGCCTGCACCCACCCCTTAAATTCACTGGCGAGAATATTTTCGGTGTGCTCCACCAGCAGGTCAACATTGGGCTGGTTCGCACGTTCCTCCAGCGATAAGGCCATCCACCAGCCTTGGACATTCGCCAGGGCGGTTGCGGCCTGGTTGTATGTCAGCAGCGTGTGCTCGCTCTGCTGGTATCCCAGGTAGGCCGTACACGCCGTCACCAACGCGGTGGTCAGGGCAATCCACAGGTCCAACCCCATGGCAGCGAGCAAGGTGCCGGCACCACCACAGATGTATAGCGCCCATTGCCAGCGGCGCCACTGCCGGTCTAGGCGCAGTGCTTTGTGCTGATAGTACGTGAGCTGATCGGCCAGGCGCAGGGTGATATAGCGTTCAGGGGTGAGAAAACTGAGCCCGTCATCCATCCCAGGTATCGTGCCCATCGGCGGTGGCATAGGCCCCGTATACAGGCCCAAGGCCGACAGATTGACGTCCGTTTGCATCAATTGGCGGCTGATGGATTCTATTTTAGAGGCCAGCGTGGCTTCACGGGAAAGTTGTACTGCCTGGGGATCCACATAGCTGGCGGCCCGGGTGCGATAGCGGAAGATCTCCTGCTTGATGGCTTCGGCACTGGCGCGCAGCATGACCCATTTATTCCCCGCATTAAAGCGGTTGGCCGCGGCCACCAAGATGGCCATGGCGATAGGCACGAGGACAATGATCCAGTGTAGCAGGCACCTCCAGTGCAGCAGGCACCTCCACTGTACTGCTCCTGCGGCGGCAGCCTCTGGGGGCAGCGATGTTTGGGTCAGCACCAGGAGTGTGCCGAGCACCCCCAGCGCCAGTAACCACCCTTGCAGCCGGCGAAAGCTCGTTTGCTGCCGTAGCGCGTTGGTATCATAGAGAGCAAAGCGTTCCCAGGCGAGCTTGAGTGTGGTGTCACCGCGCAGCTGGCGGGTGATGAGATCCTCCAGGGCGGCGACGGCGCCATCCAGCGGAAAGAGGTGGATGGCACCATCGGCGCTAATCTCGGCCAGCACTGGATCGGGAATGAAGGAGGGCTTGTCCTGCCACAGCGTCGCAATCTCGTCCGCCAGTCGCCCACTGCCCTGCACGACGATGATGGGCCAGCCTTGTCGGACACTCCGTAATACCTCGTCTCGGGCGAGAGGCCCACCATTGATCAGCACGGTCACCACGGGAATGGCGGTCGCGAGGGCCGCGGCGACGGCATACATCGTCTCGATCTCGCCGCCCCACTCCTGGCTATCAACCAGGACAAAATGCGAGTGATTGGGATCGAGCGCCATGCTATCGGCAGGGCTCCCGTCGGCCGGCCCATCCGGGTAGGTCACCTTCCCGGCAGGGGCTACCCCCAGCAGGGCGGTTGTGCGTCCCCGATCCGCCACGCCCTGCCCCATCATGGCGATCACTCCGGCCTGGGTGCCCCCGTCGATGATCAACGCCCCGAGAGTGGCAGCAGCGCGCGCAATGCCACGACTGCACAACTGGACAAGCCGGGGTTGCACGGCGGCGTCGAGGTCCGCCGTACCGCCAACGACCAGGATCAGCGCCTTGGGTTGCGCGATGCCCAACATATGGAGGATGTCAGCAGCCTTCATGCCAGCCGGTGGAGCCAGCAACAGCGCCCGATTGCCGTTGGGAAACAGGACGACCGTGGGATGGTGGTCCTGGCTTATGTGTGACGTCTTCACGTATGGCCCCCTTGCTGTTGCATCATGGACACTCTCTCCAGTCGCTCAGACGGCCTCACCACACGTATCTGGCGCCGCCGTGGCAGCACTCCCACTGGCAGGACAAGCCCTCTGCCTCCACCAGCGACATCCTGACAGGAACGGGTGATAGTACCTGGGGGCGGTGTGTTGCTCTGGGTAGAGTCGGTAGGACACCAGGCGCACAACATCCGGGGCCCTGCACGGTACAGTCGGGCCCGTCTTACGATAGGACTCGTTGTGCAGGTATCGGCGCCACAGGCGCCGCATGATGAAACAACTGATGCTCGCCAGCACACGTGTCCCGACTCGGGCATGGGCTGGGGTCTGACACAGCTCGTGGAAGTCAGTGGCATCTTATCCCTCGTGTCACCACCTGTCAACAGACAATTTGTAACTCCAATAGGTAAGCCACCGCCTCTGGCGGTGAGACTCGCAAAGGCTCTGCCGTTCCAGCGTGCACAGGTCGAGCGGAGAGATGCGCTCGCAGCGCACGATGACCTGCATACGGCTGATGGCGCCCATGCCCATGCCTGGGGCGCCGTGGTCTCCGGTCATACGGCAAGGCCCGGACGACGTTATGACACATACGCAACGGCAGCAAGGGGTGTGCAGGGCCTTCAGGCCCTTTCTCCACATCACTGGCCCCCTCTGGGGGCCTTCATCAAACTACCCGCTCTGCGGGTAGTACATGATTTTCTATAGATCTACTGTCTCCCCTCTAATGATTCCGCTAATCTACTGTCATATCAATAGTTTTAACGAACATCCAGCGTGGAGAAGCCATGGCCAGGAGGCGAAAAGAGGACAGACGGGTGGGCAGCGCATCCCGTGGAATGGTGAGGTGATTGGGTCGTTGCTCCTCCCGTGTGCGCTACCGGGTGCTCCCTGAGCGCGAGAGGGTGCCTGATCGGTGCCACGCCTCGGGGTCAGCCGTGGACGTCTGCAGTGACGCTCCCGCATAGGCACAACGGGCTGAGCGCACAGCGGATGGCGGGGTGGTGGACATTTCGCGAGCCCTCTCTGGGGCGCCACGTGCACCGCGAATAACTGCGCAGCGCGGTGCTCGATGTGACCCGCATAATACCCGCAACTACTTGCCGCCAAAGAAATTAGGGCGAGAGATACAGTAGGTGTAATTCCGTCGCCAGCAAATCAGGTACAATCCCCCCATTTCACCACCTGTGTGAGGGGGCTGTGCCATGGTATCACACCTCGTTTTCTACCAGCTGATGTTCCTGGGACTCCTAGCAGCACCTGCTATATTCGAGGCGGAATGTGCTACCAGTGAAACGCATAGATGGGTCGCTCGTGATGGTCCATCAGCACGCGGCGCACGCGCTGATAGAGCTGCCCTCCAGCTTCTCCCGACGGGCCGTCCCGAGGCCCTCGAACCGGGAAACCCGTGCGTCCTCAGCGTCACCCATCCTGCGCGGCCTGTCCAGGCGGCGCTAAGCCGCACCACGCCTTGCTGCTCGCCGCCACGGCAAGCAGCCACGGCGTGCTGGGGGAGCCGCCATCGCTGCGCGCAAGCAGCAGGCGCCCGCGGAGGCGAGCCAGAGGCGAGCGGTGGCAGCGGCGGGGTAAAATGCCTTTTAAACTTCCTATCCGTCCCAACAGCTCTGAAACACCTTCCCTAATTCATTGGTATTTGGATCGAAGGATCCTCAGTTGTGTCGAGGTGGGATCTACTTGACAGCCGAGGATTACTTTGTGATTATTGTGCATCTTCTCCATTCTCACAGGCTCTACGGAAGGTTGCTCACCCTGGTCATGGTAGGGAAGAACCCATGCGCCACTTCACCGTTCGGTTGCTCCTGCTCAGTTGTTTCTCTGTCTGCATCGTCCAAGGGGTGGGTACACTGGCACCGGTGGCGGCCTTTGCTGATAGTGCCAATATCCTATCCAGCTTCTTCACCAAAAATGATGCCTCCTACTCCGGAGGACGTGGGCTCATTACCTTCGAAGGCATCTCCGGCATGTTCCTCAACCCCACTTCTGGCACGCTCGGCCAGGGTCAACTCACCCTCCAGTATTGTGCTGCCATCCTGGGCGAGAGCAACACCACACAAGTTACGCACACGGCTATGCTTACCTACGGGATCACCGACTGGCTCGAGGTCGGTGTCCAGGGCCGCATCAGCGACTTCAGTGACCCTGATCGGACCATTGGTGCCGGTGGGCCGCTCCTGCGCGCCCGTTTGCTCAAGGATGAGAGCTGGTGGCCCGAGCTGAGCGTTGGAGGCTTGCTACGTGAGGGTCAGGCGGACCTCACCAGGCGCACCCTCTTTGTCGCCGCTTCCAAGGGCATGCAGATAACGAATGCCGGCTTCTTCCGCTCCTTCCGCCTCCACGGCGGTTTTCGCCAGTTCTGGGAGAGCACGGCTGAGCACGAGGGCGACGCCTCTATCGTCTACATTGGAGGTGAGATCGAACTACTCAAGTATCTCTACTTCGTTGGGGAGGTTTCTAACAAAGACGATGCCTTCGCGCACACTCCTTTCGCCTTTGGGGTCCACCTGCGTCACCCTAGCGGCTTCGCCTTCACTTTCAGTGGCGTCCAGAGGGGTAACCAGGACCACATTGACCCCTACGTTGGCATCGGCTTCAACTTCCGTTAGACTGAGACGCCGCATAGAGTTCGCGTAGGAGTCGCTCGGCCCGCTCGGCATCCCGACCAGCCCGCATCGGCATCGCGATAAACTGCTCACGCGCCTGCTCCAAGACAGCGCCAGCGCGTTGGCTCTCGCCCAATTGCCGCAATGCCATAGCTTGATAGAGCGCTGTCCGTGCTGCTTCCTGGGCACGCAGCCGTTCGAATCCGGCACGGGCGCGCTCGAACAGGCCGAGTGCATCGGTAGCTGCACCCCGCATGAGCGCAACCCGCCCCAGACCCCGCCAGGCGTGGGCGACCGCCACCGGATGGTGTGCCTCATCGTAATTTTGTATGATCCTGTCGAATTCCCTCTGCGCCCCTGGCGCGTCCCCACACTCCAGGCGTCCTTCTCCCAATATTGCCAGCACCCACCCGCGTAGTTGCGCGTTGCCGGAGCTGTTCAGCATTGCCAGTGACGCCTCGGCCACAGTGACGGCACCCGCCAGATCGCCTTCCTCGATGGCGCCGAACGCGAGGTTCAACTGTGCTAAGGCTGCCCCATCAATGTTCCCAATGGCCTGGCAGGCCGCACGTGCCCGTTCGTGGTGCGCCTGGGCTGCTTCAAAGTCGCTGCGGCTCATCGCCAGGTTGCCTAAGTTGTTGTATGCCATAGCGATGAATTCGACTTCGCCCGTCAGCTCCCAGATCTCTAGGGCGCGCTCGAAATGGCGTTGCGCTGCCTCGTAATCCCCTAGGTCAAGGGCGTAATTGCCAAGGCCAAGACTCGTGCGAGCGAGTTCAGACAGGCTCCCGGCACGCTGCGCCGCCGCGTGCGCATGCGCGCAGAGCGCTGAGGCATCGGCGAATCGGCCCTCGACGTCCGCAATCCTGCTCTCTAGATCGTCAGCCAATGCCAGGCTCTCCTCAGAGTGCGCT
>Ga0114129_10013390_pt1 | contig 11688 bp, 7 predicted proteins | sample RhiMetdeltSRZDD1_FD_80071 | JGI IMG/M metagenome (GOLD analysis project Ga0114129, IMG submission 80071) | Populus rhizosphere microbial communities from Tennessee, USA - Rhizosphere MetaG P. deltoides SRZDD1 (version 2) (version 2) | ecosystem: Host-associated > Plants > Roots > Rhizosphere >... | reverse complement strand
TTTTGAGCTGTTCGATCTGAGGAGCGATCCGGCCGAAGTCCGCAACCTTTACGATCGCATGCCGGAGAAGGCCGCGGAGTTGAAGAAACGCTTGGGGCGGTTCATTGATGTGCTAACGGTAAGCAGGCCCTGGGACGCGGATGAAAGCCAATACTTCTTTGGTCCGACAGGCGAAGCGCGCGAAGCGAAGTGACCAGGCTTAAGCTCACCTTCCTCTCACTACTTGCGCTAACACGCGCACATCATTCCGGCCGAGCTCCCGACAGGCGATCAGCGCGATCACGTAGGCGATCGATAGCCCGATGAGTTGAAGCAACGTCAACAATTTCGAAGAAGGATGCGAAAAATAAGAGGCAAGGTAGATGGCTGCCGCGCAGATTGCGATGCGCAAGGCCGACGCGGCCGGCATCAACACGCCGAACTTTCGCCACAGATAAGCGCAGCCAGCCGCGGCGCCTGCCAGCATTGACGCGGTCGTCGCCGTCGCGGCCCCGACAAGCCCATAACTCGGAATCAACAGGACATTGAGGGCTGCGCTTGCTCCTAAACTAATCAATCCGACAAGCAATGAAATTGACGGGCGGCCGCTTGCCGAGATCAGCGTTGTCACAACGTATAACAGCCCGAACAGCAGCATTCCATACGCAACGATCCGCAAAGCAGTAGCGCCGACTTGATAACTCTCCGGGTATATCAAACCCAAAACGCCGCCCGAGTTAGCCGACACCAAAGTCGCGGCCAATGCCATAACCATCAACGTGTATCGCAGCGTGTTCGAGATGTAAGCCTGAGTTCGCTCGCGGTCCTTCGCGAAAGTCGCCTGTGATACGAGCGGAAAGATGACGAATGTCGCGGAGATGATTACTTGATAAGTGATGTTTGCGACGTTTATGGCCGCGCCGTAGTACGCGGCATTCTCGCTGGCCGCGGTTGCATCCGGCGACGACAGCGCCTTTATGAGAATCAAATCTGTTTTCTGTAGCAGGTTGATCGCGAGTGTGAAGAGCAGGAGATAACTCTGGAAGCCAAGCAGATCTCGCGCTCGCACCGTGCTGCCCCGGCTCGCTTTGCCGGCTGCTATCGCGGAGATTGCGAGCACGCTTGCGGCGGCGAGCGCGAAGCCGCTAATCCCGCCGCCTACGCCAAACCCAAGCCACACAAACAAGACTATGAAGCCGAGCTTGAACGTCGAATACGAAGCATCGAGCGCAGCCTGGGCGAGAAACCTTTTGAGACCGTTAAAATATCCAGTGAAGACTGCGTAGAACGAATAGCAAAGCGTGATAAGCGAAGCCAATCGTAAATAGTTTACGAGCCGCGGATCGTTCAAATAATTGGAGACCACCGGCGCAAGCAGAAAGAATGCGAGCGACGCCCCGCCTCCAACCAGCACTTGCAGTTTGAGCGCTGTCGCTTTGACCGAGCCTGCGTTCCCTTCGTCGCCGGAGATGTGCTTCGATACCGTCTGGTAGGTCCCGGTGATGATGACTGCGTTGATGATCGAGACCACCCCGACTACAACCTGGTAGATCCCGAATTGCTCGGCAGTCATCAATCGAGCGAGGATGAAATGTATGCCGTAGCCGCTGGCCAGAAACCAGAGCTTGGCGGCTGTGATATAGATCGTTCCGCGTCCGGCGACCGCCGCGATGTTATCAGTCGATGCCTCCGGCGCTGATTCTTCTGTTGCCAATCGCGTCATTCTTCTTTACGACGGGTTCGTAGTCCGGATTTCAGGCGGAGTTGGTAATCGGCTCTGTGTCGGGAGACTCACTCTACGAACTTCCGCCTGAAGGCCGGACTACGAACTTTCTTTTTAAGGAGCTCGTTATGATCTGATTGAACCGCGAGCCAATCCTCGGCCAATCGTAAGCCTCTGCCGAGCGTTGCGCGTTCTCGGAGATCTTCTGTCGCAAGCTATCATCGCTCAGAGCCAGCATCAACTTTTCCTTAAGCATCCGGTGGTCGCCCTGGTCAAAGAGTAGTCCGTTCTCACCATCGACTATCACGTCGGCAAGTCCTCCGGCTCTCGAGGCGATTACCGGTCGCCCGGCAGCCAACGCCTCCAGACAAACCACCGGCGTACCTTCAGTCCGTCCATCGGCAAGAATGCGTGAGGGAATTGCGACCGCATCGCAATCGGAGAGTAGCTGCTCGCGTTCGGATGCGCTGACGCGACCGACAAAAATTGCGTCCACCGACAGTTCGCGCGATAACCTTTCGAGTTCATCTCGTTTCTCCCCGTCACCGGCGACAATAAGCTTCAGACTGTTGGATCCCTCCATCGCTCTCAAAAGTACGTCGAGCCCTTTGATCTCAGTAAGCCGTCCGACAAACAAGATCGTGCGCGCGGTCTGGCTAGATATAAGCGAATCAGTTCCTTGTAGAGCGCTACGGCGAACGCCCATCGGTATCACGTCGATCTTGGCCGCCGCTGCCGGGCACATCGTCACAAGCTTCCGTCTCAGGTCGCCGCTTACGGTCACGATTCGATCGCTGCCGGCGACGACGAATCGCGCGATCGCTTTGCCGCCCCGCATTTGCGCGAGAAGATGAAGCGCTCCTGAGTGTTCCACGACCACGTGAGGTTTTCCGAGAATGAGGGAAATGAGCGCGCCCGCGAATCCGCCAGGGACCATCCAGTGAGAACAGATCACATCGGCTTGCAAAGCCAGCCGGCACGCGCGCGCTAGAAAACACAAGAGCGATATAAGTAAGCCGAGCTTTGCGACTGGACTTCCGGCGAGCACATGATTCAAATCAACAGAGGCCTGAAAGGGGTCGAGCCGGTTCGGCAATACAGGCAGCGGGCGAGTAAGCGTGAACGCATCCGCGGACCAATCACCTGCCCGTCTATCACGCGGCGCAAGCACTGTGACATTGAACTCTGAAGAAAGACTGCGGGCAAAATCACGTATGTAGCCGCAGGTCTCGTCGCCCGCCGAGGATGGAAAGGAACTCGTCAGCAGCAAAATGTGCGGTTTGAGCGTCCGGTCTCCTTTGTAGGCTGAGTATGAACGATCCACCAACTGCGTTGGTGGGATTGCACCTGAAGTTTTGTGTCTCATCGACTTTTTCAGCAGCCTGCGAGGCGCTGAAGACCTGCATTCCGTTCTCGCATGAGCCGATGCCGGACGCAGCCTCGCGCAATCAGCCAGAGTATCGCCGGGACCGCTGTGAAAGGATTTATGCCGGATACTTCGCCGTCATACACCGTCCGCACGGCAACGCTCTCAATCGCAAGCCCGGTCCTGAAGGCCGCAAAGAACATCTCGGTTGGAAATCCATAACGATCGTAGAGCTCTTCCAGCGCGAGTCGCTCCAGAGCCTGCCGGCGAATTACGGTATAGCCGCAGTGTGCATCGAGACTACCGGCGAATGACACCGCCCGCCGAGTCAACCAGCTAAAGACGCTGTTGCCAACAAAACGAACGAGCGGCATTTTTCTTATGCTCTTCTGATCCAGGAACCGATTTCCTTTTACAAAATCAGCACCGCTGAGCGTACGGTCAATCAGCGAGCAGAGGTCACTGCCATCCATCTGCCCATCGCCATCCATGACGGCGATCAAGTCGGCTGCCACACTCAGGCTGTGACGATATCCTGTTTTTGTGGCCGCCCCCACGCCCCGATTGCGCGAATGCCTTAGCTTCGTTACTCGTTCGTCAGTCAATCGAGAAAGCACGCTCCAAGTATCATCGGTGCTACCGTCGTCAACCGCGACGATCACGTCGACAAAGCGGGGCACTCGACCAACTGCTCGCTCGACGTGCGCCTGTTCGTTGTGAACGGGCATCACAACCGCTATTCGATGGCCTCGGTACATTAGCTGTGGTCTCTCGCTTCCTTCCGGGTTTCAAGCTTTAGCTTGCAACGACTCCGATATTCGTTTCTCGTCACGCGTAACTCGCGAGCGTGAGATGTAAACGATTCCTCCGACGATCGCGTTCAGGTAGATCGGAGCAAACGCCAGGATAGAGAAAGTCAACGACTGCTCGCGTGCGATTCCTATGCTTCCGAACAGAGCGATGACCGCCCATTCGCGCACCCCGAGTCCGCCCGCCGAAATCGGCATCAACCTGACCAAATCAACCAGCGAGATAAACGCGAAGAGGGTCAGCAGCCCGATAGGCAATCCCATCGCCCAAGCTACCACGTAGCAGCCTAAGCTCCACACGACTCGGATCAAGATGGAAATCATCGAAGTCCGAAAAAGCAAGTTCGCATCACGTCTGAACTCTGAAGTAGCTTCGAGCGTTCGCGCCGCGGCTTCCGCCAGTCGGACCATCCTTACTCGATTGCCTGCTGCCCTGATCAATCTCGCCACCCGTGACGAGACAGAGTTGCTCATCAGAGTCGCTACAACGATAAACGCAAACGCCAATATCCCTTCGCTCACATAGATAATCGAGCCCGTCTGACCGGAAGCGCGCGTCAACAGCGTTGCGGCCAGCCCGATCAGCAACAGCGTGAACACCCCGACCAGGCGCTCATAAACAAGCGTTGAAAGCACAAGCGCTTTGTCGCGCACGTCGCGGTCGATGTAGATGAGCCGCGCAATGTCTCCGCTGACGCCGCCGCCCGGAACGAAGTTGGTGAAGAAGATACCGATCAGGTAATAGACGAACAGCCGGCGAGTCTGGAAGCGAAGACCTCGTGCGGCGAGGATCGTTCCCCACCGGTAAGCCATCAGCCACGTCACCGCGAACGATGCGGCTACTGCAACCGGCAAGTAAGCTACGCGCGTGTTCTTGAGCGCTTCCAATAAGCTGGTCGCATCCGATTTCATCACCACCAGCACAAGCGCTGCAATGCCTATGCACGCTTGCGCCAGCCCGCGCAGATTCAATCTGCGGTGACTCACCCGCAGCTTAACGTCGGATATGGTTTGTTCCGCGTTTCGAGTCATGTCGATCACCGCTTGGCTCGAGGCTTCGAGTGAATGTTAATCCATATGTGCGCCAGTTCCCTCAACGTCGAGAGGATGTGACTTGGGCGAACTGTTGAGCGGCCGGCAGCTCTCGGATAGTGCCGGACGCCTATCTCGGTCAGCCTCAGACCGTGATACTTTGCCTTTGCCAGCATCTCGGCGTTGACAAAGAACTTCTTCGATTCAATCGTGACTTTATCGAAAACCTCGCGCCTGAACAGCTTGAACGCGCAGTCGATGTCGCGTACGTTGATTCGAAAAATAATTCGCACCAGCAAGTTGAATCCCCACGATAACACCAATCGCGTAAGGTGATCGAACCGATAGATCCGAAAGCCGCACACAATGTCTGCGGCTTCGATCAATGGAAGCAGATTTTTTAGCTCACTGACATCGAACTGAAGATCCGAGTCGGTGAAGAAGATCAGTTGATGGCGGGCGTTCGTGAACCCGGTTTTGAGCGCCTCGGCGTAGCCGCGATTCGGATGGTGACGGAGGACTCGAATGTGAGCAGGATCGTTGGACGCAAGGCGGTCCGCGACCTGACCCGTTTTATCGACCGAGCCGTCGTCGACGATTATCACTTCCCAGTCTCGCAGACCAAGCGATCGAAGCACTTCAGCCATTCGCATCGTCGCTGTCTCGATGTTCTCTTCTTCGTTGTAGGCCGGCAGCACAGCGGAGATGGAATCAAATGGCATAGGAAAAACCGAGCAGCGAGTCACACCGCAGAACGAAGATGCTTGACCGGAGAAAAGAGGAATTGAAAAATGAATGAAGAGTCATCGGATCTTCAATCTTACGTCTTGTTTTTCAATTTGCAATTTTCATTTTTCAATTTTCATTTTTCAATTCCTATTCTCCATTTTCAATTTCCCTCTTCCTAGCCAAGGTATCCCAATGCTCTGAGCCGTTGTCGTATCTCGTCGCTCTCTTCTTCGGTCATCGCGCCGGCTCTCTCCGGCATCGCGTACTCCGCCGCTTCTGAGGTCCGTACGGGATTCGCAGTCATGTATTCGGCGGTGAATATCTCTTCCAACACGCGGCCGTCCATATCCGAAGGAACCTCGACGCCGAACGAATGCAAAATCGTCGGCGCATAATCGATGATCCTTGCGCCTTCGACTCGGGCGCCGCGTCTGAGTTCGGGTCCACGGCCGAGCAATATCCCGTGCATTCGATGATCCCCGGAGTTTCCGTAGACCGGCGTTATAAACTTGTTCGATGTTAGATCGAGAGTGCCAAGCGGTTTGTTCGACATATCACTCGGCAGGAATTGGATGTCGGGAGACTGATCGCTGTAGGGACCGGTGTAGAGATCCTCGCGCCGCCAGATCGGACCGATCAGAGGTTGCTGCGTCGCCGGATCGGCCAGCTCGCGCAGCTTGTCGATGACCTGCTGCATCACTCGTTCGTATTCGGCTCCCGGCTCGACCGCCCCTTCCGCCTCGCGCCCTCGCAGGTTAATGAACATCTGCCCGTAGTTCCCTTTCGAAAACGCAACCGTGCGAGACCAATCCACGTCTTCAAGCGACAACATCAGCGAGTTCGCCAGCGCCATCAGCTTCGAGCGATTAGTGACGCCCACCGATAATCGCAAGTGCGCGAGCCCCATCTTCATCGCCGAGCGGTACGCGAGGTCGGGGGTCAGCCCTAGCCGGAAGAGTGCACGTTTGAACCGGGTCATCGCATCGCGCTTCAACACCAAAAGTCCCTCGTCGATCAACCAGACATTGAAGCAGAGAAACTTCTTGATCGGTCCGAAGCCGTGATCCGAACCCATGTAGACGGTCGCGTCGTCATCCGTGGCGTCACACATCTCGCCAATCATTTCGTCCACAGCGTGCCAGTATTCGTGGATGCGGCTTATGTGAGCGTTGTGCTCTTTGCGATCGAAGAACGGATGGGTTTCATCAAGCAAGTGCCAGAGTTCGTGTTGAAATCGATCGGTGCCCCAGTAATGCGTCGCGAACACGTCCCAGCCGTAGTTTTCCATCAGGTAGAGATTGACCCTGGTCTTGTATTCGAGTTCGGTGAATAGCTGATCGAGAATCTTGTCTACGTTGCCGGGCGTGTAGACTTCGGTGATGTAAAGTTCGTACGGGCCAAACCTGCTTTCGACCTCTCCAATCAAGCTCTCGGGAAAAGTGAAGTCGCGGCGGCCTCTCGGCGTCAAGAAGTCGGAGATCATCACTCCGTTGATCAGCCCCGGCGGATAGGTGCACGGGACATTAGTCACAATCGCTTGCTTGCCCACCTGTCCGAGCAAATCCCAAAACGGGAGTCCATCGCGAGACCGGGAGCTCACGGGCATGTCGGGGAGCGCGCCGCTTCCTTTTCGCCTCAGCAGAAACTCGAACACGCCGTGTTTTCCGGGATTCTTGCCGGTCATCCACGAGACCCAGGCGGTGGGTGTGATAGGCGGGATAGTCGTCTCGAGCGGCCCGCGAACACCTTCTTCGATGAACCGTTTAAGCCGGGGCATCAAGCCCTGGTCAATCAGCGGATCGAGCACATCAAACGTAGCGCCGTCGAGCCCGATAAACAGAACTTTCTTGCTCATAACAAAAGATCGAGACTATACCGGATGGATTTGCACTTCTCAACCGCGCCGGATTGCGGCAATCACCATTAGACCTAAAATCAGTATCGCGCCGATGCAAGCAACAACTAACATCCAACTCTCCCTCAATCGTCGCCGCTTCAATGTCAAGGTCAGGCTCTGCCAGAGTTCGCGCATCCTTCGAAGCTCGCGCTCGTCGTAGAATCGAAACGCAAGCAGCACCAGCGGGAACGAAAGCGCCAGCGAGGTCTTTATCGCCAGCGAGACAAACAGGCTCGCTCGGTTCAAGGAGTCGCCGCGCATTGAATCGACCAGGTAGCATAAGCCAATCAACGCCGAGCCGACGCCGAGGATCGTGAATACGCGGCCCCATTCATACCGGACTTTGAAGAACAGATTCGAGGCCCAATATCTGAGTCCGCAAAACACGACGTAAGACGCCAGCGTCGATATAGTAGCTCCCATGCTTCCGTACCGAGGGATCAGCAGGAAGTTCAATCCGATGTTCACCGCGAGCGCTGCCATAATCACGATCGGCGCAAAGATGGTTCGCTTCTTCAGCGTGATCCCGATATTGAGCACTCGTGATGCGCAGTCGAGCACCGCTGCCATCCCAAGCAGAGGGATTATCGCTGCCGCCGACCAGTAGCTCTTCAAGCTGTAGAGAGTCAGCCCGTCACCCGCCACAGCCGACACACCCAGCGCCAGGAACATGCTCACAAACAGAATGTAGGTCAGCACGCGGGAATAGTATTCCTCGGCCCCTTCTTCGTTCATCACCGAGAAACGCATCACGGTCCACACCTGACTGAACGGCACTGTGACCAGAATCGTCACAACCGATACCAGCGTGTTTGCCATCGAATAGGCGCCCAGCTCCCTGGCCGTCGCGTATCGCTCGAGGAAAAACCGATCGATCATCATGAACAAATGAAATGAGATCTGGCCGAAGATCAACGGTGCGCCAAAGGCAAGCATCGCGCGCAGCTCTCGCGCTGAGAATTTCAGGCTCAAGTCGCGGCCAACCATCGCATAGAACAACAGCGCCTCAAACGCAGCGCCCGCCAGCCGGCCTATCAACACGTTCTTCACGCTGGCGCCGACGCCGATCACAAGATAAGCGATCAGAACCAACTGGAAGACAAACGCGGTAATGTTGAGAGCCGAGTATCGAGCCGATCTGAACCTGGCGCGCAGTATCGAGTCGGGGATCAGCGTAATAACTTCAAAAAAGCTGATAAGAACAACAAGCTGCATCAGGTCTGCTCGAGATGGATCGCCGTTGAAAACGGCAGCAGACATCCAGGGCGCGACCGTCCACAACAATGCAGCCGCTGCGGCCGATGAAACCAGCAGGAAGATCAGCGTCGATCCCACAATCCTGCGTTGATGCTCAGGATCGTCAGTCTCGTAATAGTGCCGAAAGAACGCGTGGTTGAGCCCGAACTTCAGGACGATCGTTACAAGCGTCAGCGTGATCGTAAGCAGCGAGAGCACACCGAACTCGCTCGCGCGAAGATATCGCGTGTAGACCGGAACCAACACCAGCCCGAAGGCGCTGTTGACCACACTTCCGATGCCGAAGATCAAGGTGTGCTTGATCGTCTTTTTGATCTTGTCGTATATCGTAGCCTTTACCTCTGTCTTCGCTTGAGCGCGGAAAGAATGAGGACAACCAATGTCAAAGCGGCAGCAGCGAGGCTAACATACATTGAGCCCAGAAACGTCGCCGGCATAAACACGAATGATACCAGATGTCGTCCTGCGGGCACCGCCACCGCGCGCATAGTGCAATTGGTTCGGTAGATCGTGGCGGGTGCGCCATCGACAAACGCAGACCAGCCGGGGTAGTAGTTGTCGCTGACCACTAACGGCTCGGCTTTTTGGTTGTCGGTCTCAATAACTACGCGGTTGCGTTTGTCTTCAGCGATTCGCGCTGCGCCCGAACTCGGCTTATTGATGGCGGTTTCAAGTTCGTCGGCTCGGTGCGTAACCGCGGCAAAACTTGGCCCCGCGTTCTCAATGATCGCGGTTGTGTCTGGTTTGAAGTGGGCAGATTGCAAGACACCGATCGCCTCTTCGTGACTGGAGGCGTCAACAACATTTGAGACGAAGAATGCGCGCGGCAACGCGTTATCGTTCTCGTATAGTGAAACGCCTTCACTCGTAGCAAGCAGATCGTAGCCTGGCAGGGACGCGGATTCGTGAGTCATCACATATCTCACATTGAGAAGATCCAAATAAGGCGAGCGATATTCATCGAAGACAATGTGACTCAAATTGTTCTGTGGCTCAACGAGCGAAGCGAATTCACGATACCACTTCGGAAACTGCTGGTTCTTTCCGGTCACCGTTGAAATCTGGTAGGGCAACAAGGTATTCGGCGGCGCGATGATCTTTTCGCCGGCGTTTCGGCTGACTCTTCGGTTTGACTCAAGACCTGAAGGCACGACGAGCACTCGGCCCGGCGGCAAAGAGTGAAGCCGCTCGGTTATTTCGGTTTTAGGGAAGACGCGCGATCGATCAAAGCTGTGGTCAAACTGCGAACTGTTCCAGAACAGATCTGCCATCAACAAAAGAACGAGGCAAGCGAAAAAGCGTGCGCGCGTAAGACGCTTCTCGGCTAACGCCCAAACTAGCACCACAGACACGGGCAAAAGCCCGAGCGCAATCAGTATGCTCAGATTGGGAGGCGTGAACTGGACACTCAGCGCCGACGCCGCTCTCCTGACAAACGCCAACGAGCCCCTCTCGCCGGTATCAACTGCAAAGCCCGTAAGCTTGATCAGATACGATCCGATCACAGCCAGCAGGACAAAAGCCACGATCCAAAGCGCGAACTTTCGTGCGAGCTTCCCGTAGCGACGAAGCGCTTCTGAGTCGGCGGCGAGCAACAAGTCTGTTCCAAATGCCGCAAGCACCGCTGCCGAGAACAGGAACAATACCCCGGCACGAACAGCTACACGTATGACTTGCAAGATGGGAATGAACCGCGTGACCGGCACGTAGAGCGGCGCTGCCATCATAATTATTAGCGACAACCCTGCCAGGCATACAAAGAAGTTCGCTCGGTCGTGAACAGAGTCGCCGAGACTCGAACCGACGAGTGCAATCGGCCGATGGTGATTGCCCAATGATTCAGCCTCTCGATCTGGCGCGGCAACAGCGTCCGGCGCAAAGTTTTCGACTGGCGCCTGCGCATTCTTGCGATTCTGCCTGGTTGACTTGAGCCACCAAAGGCTGAACCCTAATGGCAAGAGCGCGGCGATGCCGATATAGAGAATATGGTCGTGTGAAACTCCGACGGCAGTAAACAGCGTCAGAAATTTTGCGTCATAAGCCGTGCCAAACAAGTTGGGAAAGACCAGCGTGACTGCGTACCATGGAGGCAAGTAAATGTAGCCAAGCTCGGCGCCGACTATTTTGCGATTCGAATTCGAGAGCAGCTCGAGCGCCGGCACCCACTGCGTCGCTGAAAGAGCAAATCCTGCGACAAGCGTCACAACCATCATCGCAAGGTTCCGCCCGACCGCGGACCGCTTTCTACCGATAAATGAAAAGAATGCGTAGTACAGGACTATCGCGCCGACGTAGTAAATCTGATTCGGCAGATATCCACAAAAGAATTGCGCCGCCAGACACACTCCCGCCAACAACGCCTGCACGAAGCTTTGCCGCCTGATCGCGCGGTCGACAAACAGAGCGATCAGCGGCAGCCACATCAGCCCGCCCCACCAGCCGAGTCCAGTGAGGTGCAACATCGAGTGAGCTGAAAAACTGAACACAAGCGAGCCCATCAGCGCACCGTTCGCGCTTGCTCGGATCGCGATCAAAAAGATGTACATCAACACCGCGGCGAGCATCAGTTCGGTTATCCGCGCGATCGAATAGCCGAGCGGAATGTCGAAGAACTTATAGAACAATAGAAAAGGAGAGAGCGTGCGCGTCACGCCGTCTGCGTAGATCGGATGCCCGGCCATCGTGTACGGGTTCCACAATGGAAACTCGCCGGCTTGATAAGCAGCAGCGACGAAGTAATCGCGAGTGACGTAAGTATCAGTCAGATCGCGCCGGTTGTAAGGATAATCCGATTGACCCGCGGAGTAACCCCACGGAAGCTGATTGTTGAGCGTGTTGACGTCGATCAGAGTCTCGCCGAGAAAGAACACTCGCCAGAACAACGCGACGATCGCGA
>Ga0114129_10013389_pt1 | contig 11688 bp, 4 predicted proteins | sample RhiMetdeltSRZDD1_FD_80071 | JGI IMG/M metagenome (GOLD analysis project Ga0114129, IMG submission 80071) | Populus rhizosphere microbial communities from Tennessee, USA - Rhizosphere MetaG P. deltoides SRZDD1 (version 2) (version 2) | ecosystem: Host-associated > Plants > Roots > Rhizosphere >... | reverse complement strand
GTGCCACCCACCTGCTCCCTAGGCCCGCTCCCGCTAGCCCTTTAGCTCCTTCTTAAGCTGGTTGAGATACCGCCAGTCCGTGCCCTGGGCGATGAGCTTCTGGGGGGTGTTCTTGATCATCCCGGCCTCGTGCAGGCGCAAGGCGTAAAAGCGTAGCGTATCCTCGGGATCGTCCTCGCGCCATCGGTTATAGGGGACTTCCTGCAGGGTCTGGAGGGCATAGTCGTAGCGCGTCGCGTAGCCCTTGTCGACGATCAGTTGCGCAGCGCGGGTCGGTTCGAGCGCACAGAGGTCGGTCGCCTTCAGGATCGCCCGCAGCGCCCGCTTGGTGGCCACAGGGTGCTGACGGACGAACTCCTTGTTCCCCGCGACAATGCAGCAGAAATACTGGGACCAGGGCCGGTCCACCGCACTGTCCACCACCACGCGCCCGATCTGCTTCGCCCGGAGTTCCTGCGCAAAGGGGGGAAAGGCCATGCAGGCATCGATCTGCCCCGCGGCCAGGAGCTGCATGGCCTCCGCCGGGGGATGCAGATCCCAGGTGAGGTCCGTGCGCGGGTCCAGGCCGATGTACGCCGCCATACTGGCCAGGAGCACATGCTCGACGCCGCCCCACTCGTTCACTGCGACAGTCTTCCCCTTCAGGTCGTGAATGGCGCGCACCCGCTCCGTCCCGAACAGCGCGAAGCAGCCGACGTGCATGCCCGTGAGCATGACGAGGGGAGCACCCACGTCCAGGCGCAGGAGAAACGGCCCACTGAACACCGTGCCGAGGTCGACCTCACGGGAGACGAGCCCCCGCTCGGCCTCGCCGATGCTCTGTTTGACATACTGCACCTCCGTGAATCCTTCCCCCCGCAGGAGTTCTTCGGCCACGTACATAGGGGCCAAACAGAGGGAGGGCGTGCTACGCAGCCGGAGCCTTGTCGTCTCGGGTGGCGGCTCCGCAACAACCGGCCTGGGGCGGAAGCCAAGGAGTCCTGCCGTCCCCGCGAGCGTCACCCCTCGCAGGAACCGCCGTCGGCTGAACCGTCTCACGTGTTGCATACGCATAGGAACCTCCTTTCCAGAGGCTGGGCAGTGCGACCCCTGCAGCCCTGGAGGCAAGGAGCCTGCGAGGACGCCGACGTGGGCTGAGGGGTCACAAATGACCCAGACGGTGAGCGAGGCCCCTGCTCCCCCCCTCGGTGTGGGCACAGTGAGGCGTGATGAAAGGATACATGCTCCGGGCCGTCACTACATCGGCGGCGGCGCCTATGGTGGATGGGCGCTTCCGCCCACTGCCGGGGGAACGGCCCACAGGCACGTCCAGGGACATCACCACATGACTGCTGCGCTCACGACGTCAAAGCAGCTTGTGGTGCAGTGCTTTGGGACTGGTCTCACGGCGTTGGCCCTCGCCGCTCTCGCCAGGGGAGGCACACGCACCGCAGGCCAGAGGCGTGCATGAACGCCACCGTCATAAAAAGTCCCCACAGTGGCCGACGCGGTGATTGAAACCCTTCACGCAACGACAAGTCAACCACCCACACCCCTCGGTGCCGTTCGTTGGTGTGGCCAAGGCATCAGACTTCCGGGCGTACCGAGAACTGACCGTGTGGTAGACGCCAGAGCTGACGCTGAGCGGTTGTGCCCGCCAGGACATATTGCCAGGGATGCTTACCGTTGGCCACGGCTCACAGAGGGCACTCGCCCCGGCGAGCACAGGAGCTGCCGGTCACGCTAATGCGTCCAATAGCGCCTTCGCCTCTATGAGATCGGCGGTGTCAAAGCCTTCGGTGAACCAGCCGTAGATGGGTGCCAGCAACTCCTGCGCTTCCGTGCGCTTGCCCTGCTGCTGCCACAGGCGTGCGAGACTGGTGGCGGTTCGTAACTCGATGGACTTGGCTTGTTGGTTGCGAGCGATGGCAAGGGCATGCTGGAAGCAGGTTTCGGCTTCAGCCTGATTGCCCGAATTCTGCTGTAACAGGAGTTCGCCTTTGAGGCGATGTATCCCTGCTTCATAATAGCGTTCCCCAGTGTGTTCAACGTGCACGAGCGCTTCTGCGAGCACCGTGAGCCCTACTTCTGGCTGCCCTATGGTGCCATATGCCTCAGCGAGGAACGTCAGAATAGTCGGTCGCCCTAGCTCTGCTCCTGAGGCACGCCAGGCTGTCAAGCCCTGCGCGATCTGCGCGATGCCTTTCTGCGCCTGTCCTTGATGCGCCAGTGCCGAGCCATGATAGATAGCCCCTCCCGCCGTCCAATACTGAAATCCCTGTTCCTGGGCGAGGCGGAGGAGGGCTGCGGCACATTGCTGGGTCACACGCACCTCGCGGCGGAAGAGATGGAGCATCGCCGCAAAGAACAGCGCGAATCCCAGGCTAAAAGGGTGTACCCCCTCCTGCGCCAGGGTCACTGCTTCCTGGCTCCGCGCCAACGCCTGGTCAGGATACCCCAGCGACCACAGCGCCCAGGCGGCGAAACTGTGACACACCACACCAGCGTCTTCCCCATAACGGAACGTCACGGCATGGTGCTGCTGGGGCTCGTAGAGGGCTATACCCTGTGCCAAATGCGTGTGCGCTGCGGCGACCGTGCCCAGGTAGAACAACGTCCTCCCCAAGACACCATGCGCCACCAGGAGCATGGTCGAGTCGTGGGCTTGCTGTGCCAGGGCAAAGAGCTGTTCGCCCAAGGCATGTGCGGTCTGGTACTCAGCGCGCACGAGCGCATACGCCCACAAGCCCCATAGCACGGGAAAAAGCTGGTGCGGATCGTCCAGGTGTGTACAGCTCTGTCGAGCGTAGGCGTAGGTTTCTCCCACGTCGGGAGCTGCCCATCCTTTTGTCGCAATCAGCGATGCCCCGAGAGCAAGCAGCATATCCACTTCGCGTTGGGTACGCTCAGGGATTGCAGGGAGCGTCTTGAGCAACGCTAACCCTGTACGCAGGTGACTGATGGCTTCTACATGCGCTGAGCGTTGAATGGCACTTTGCCCCGCTTGATACCAATAGTGGACTGCCTTCTCTGTGAGTCTTGCTTGAGTGTAGTGATGTGCCAGCAGTTCGGGTTGCTGGTCAACTGTTGCTGGGAACGTGGCTTCCAAGACGTGCGCAATGCGTTGGTGGTAGTGCTGTCTCGTGCTCTTTAATAGCGATTGGTACGCAGCGTCTTGAACCAGTGCATGCTTAAAGATGTAGGTCGCCTGTGGGGGCAGTCCGCGCTGATAGACGAGTTCCGTCTCAACCAGCTTGCCCAACTCCCGCTGCAAGGTGACTTCATCCAGGTGTGAGACCCTCGAAAGTAAATCATACGCAAACTGGCGACCGATGACCGCTGCATATTGGGCGACGGCTTTGGCAGTCACCAAGTGATCAAGGCGAGCCATCAGGGAGTCCTGCAATGTCGCAGGAATCGCTAATGTGGAGAATGTCCCTACAAGTTCGTAGTGCCCATCGACTTCTTTGAGGGAACCCGATTCGAGAATGGCTTTCGTCAGTTCCTCGACAAACAATGGCACACCATCCGTCTTGGTAATGATCTGTTGGAGGACCTCTGCTGGAAAGGTTTTCCCATCGGTCATGCCTGTAACAATCTGTTCAACTTGGGCATGTGATAAGCGGTTGACCGTCATTTCAGTGAGATACGAACGATGATGCCACGCAGGTTGGAAATGAGGTCTACAGGTGAGCAGCACAAGCATGGAAGTGGTTGGTGTCTGGTCAATCAGCAGATTCAACCATTCGAGGGTTGTCGGGTCTGTCCAGTGTAAATCCTCGACGATAAACAGTGCCGGGTGTTGCTCGGCTTGTTCCAGGAGGATGGCAATAATGGTTTCAAGCGTTTTCTGTCGTTGGCGTTGTGGTGACAGATGGAGCGGAGCATACCGCGACTCTGGAAGCGACAACGAGAGCAGCGGAGCAAAGAGTGGCACCGATTCCTCTAGAGGTAGGCGATACTGGCTCAGTGCATATTCGAGCTTCGCCAATTTCGCGTCCGGGGTCTCGTCGTGCTGCCATTGGAGGATACGTTGGAACAGCTCAATTAGAGGAAACAGCGCCGTGTTTTGATAGTACTCCGCACTCCGACACTCCCAGCGCGTATGGGGCTCGTTGGCCACATGGTCCTTGAGCACTTGCACGAGTCTCGATTTTCCTAGCCCTGCTTCCCCCGTGAGTAAGACCACGTGCCCAGGTCCTGCCTTGGCTTGTTCCCAGCGTTCCAGGAGGAGCCCAACTTCTTGCTTTCGCCCGACCAAGGGGGTCAGGCCCCTGGTCGCAGCCACATCGAGACGCCCTCTAGCGCCACTTTCCTGGAGGACACGGTACACGTGGACGGGCTCAGCCACACCTCTGAGCGTCTGTGCTCCCAAGTCCTGACACTCGAAGTAGCCTTGGATCAATCGATACGTCGCTTCACTGACAGCAATCGTATTGAGCTGAGCAAGTGCCTCGATGCGAGCACAAACGTTTGGAACTTCCCCGAGAGCCAAGTGTTCCTGTCGCCCTTGACTCCCCATCTCCCCCACAACGACCAGTCCAGTATGCATACCTAGACGGAGAGCGAGCTGGATGCCTTTATCTTGTTGCAGACGGGTATTGAGGTCTCCTATCGCATCCAGGATACCCAAGCCAGTCCGTACTGCTCTTTGGGCGTCATCTTCGTGTGCCTGAGGATACCCAAAGTACACGAGGAGTCCGTCCCCTAGGAGTTGTGCGACGTAACCCTCATAACGTTGGATGACATCCGTGCAGACTTGTTGGTAGGCACGGACGACTTCCCGGTAGTCTTCTGGATCGAGCTGGGAGGAAAGTTTGGTGGAGTCCACCAGATCGCAAAACATCACGGTGAGTTGCCGTCTTTCGGCGTCGGGAGTACGGGGTGCGAGTAGTGGAGATGCTCCTTGGGTGGATTGGGCTTTTGGCGAACCATGCACCGTCTCTGGCAGGGTGATAGTGGCAACTGGTGACTGACCAGTGAGGGATGTACCACAGTCACCACAGAACTTGAAGCGTGGCGGATTCTCAAACCCACAGTGCGGACAGCGGTTCTGCAATGCGGTACCGCACTCCCCACAGAACTTCATGCCGTCCGGGTTATCAAATCCACAGTTGGCGCAGTGCACGCTGCGATGTCCTTATACTAATTCGTCCAACAACGCCTTCGCATCCTTCAAGTCAGCCGTATCAAAGCCCTCGGTGAACCAGTTATACACTGGCGTAAGGAGGTCATGGGCTTCCTGGCGTTTCCCTTGCTGCTGCCAGAGTCGAGCGAGGCTGGTGGCAGCACGGAGTTCCCAGGATTTTGCTTGCTGGCTTTGGGCGATGCTGATGGCGTGCTGAAAATAAGTTTCGGCTTCAGCCTGGTTGTCCTGAGACTGAGAGAGCAGCAACTCTCCTTGGAGACGGTAGAGTTCGGCTTCGTAGAAATGCTCTCCCGTCTCCTCGACAGCTCGCAGCGCTTCGATCAAGACGGCGAGCCCTTCCTCTCTCTGTCCTAGGGTTCCATACGCCTCTGCGCATAGCCCAAGCCACACCGCACTCAGCGTCTTGGCTCCTGTCGCTCGATACGCTGTGATCCCCTCCTCTATCCGTGTCATCCCGGCTTGCCCTGCGCCCCTCTCAACCATCGCCCACCCTAAGAGCATATTGCCCCATGCAACCCGAAAGGGGAATCCGTGCTCTGTAGAGACGGTGACGAGTGTGGCTGCCTGGTCCTGGACGAGGCTGGTCTCCCTGCGCAGGTGGTGCAGCAACGCTTGCAGAGACAAAGCAAAGGCAAAACTGAATGGGTGCGACAACTCGTGGGCAAAGCTCAACATCTGGGCACCGTGCTGCACAGCGCGCTCCGGCTCGCCCAGCACCCACAGCACAAGCGCCAACGACCCGAGGTTATGGAGGAAGGGATGGTGTCCAAAAAAATACGCCGATGGGACATACCGCTGCGGGCGATACAAAGCGATGCCGTGTTCCAGGTGCGTCCGGGCACGTGCGAATTGCCCCTGGTATAACAGCGATTGTCCCTCCTGAGTGTACGACTGCATGAGCGCGAGGGGGTCCTGGATAGTTTGCCTGAGCTGGAGGAGTTCGCCCGTCAAGGCATGCACTGCCTCATGGTTGGCGCGCACAAAGGAGACGGCGTAGAGTACCATCAACGCCCGCACGTGCTCCACGGGATCGTCGGCTTCCAGACTCAGGGCTCGTGCATGCCGATAGACGTCTTCCACCTCTGCGGAGGCGTAGCCACGGGCAGCTATGAGCGCCTGCCCCAGCGCAGTCTGCAAAGCCAGTTCTTGCCGGGTGCGCTCGCGCGTGTGCGTCAAGGTCTGGAGCAGTGCCAAGCCTGTACGCAGGTGACTGATGGCTTCGGTAGACGCTGAACGCTCGCTGGCTCTTTGACCAGCTTTGTACCAATAGTGGATTCCCTTCTCGGGTAGATTTGCCTCGGTATAGTGATGCGCCAGCAGTTCGGGCTGGGACTCAGCCGTCTCAGGGAAATGGGCTTCCAGTACCTGGGCGATGCGCTGGTGGTATTGCTGACGTGTGCTTTTGAGCAGGGATTGAGCGGCTGTGTCCTGAATCAGCGCATGCTTAAAGGTATAGGTTGCCTGGGGTGGTACACCTCGTTGGTAAACGATCTCTGCCTCGACGAGCCTTCGTAACTCGTGCTGTAGCATTGCCTCATCTAATTGCGAGACTGCCTGGAGCAGACCATATGGAAACTGCCGCCCGATGACTGCGGCATATTGTGCAACGGCTTTGGCAGTGACCAGACGATCAAGACGAGCCATCAGGGAGTCCTGCAATGTCGCAGGAATCGTGAACGTAGACAAAGACCCGGTGAATTCGTAGTGATCATCGACGGCTGTAAGCTGTCCTGATTCCAGAATCGCTTTCGTCATTTCCTCCACAAACAACGGCACGCCATCCGTCTTCTCCACAATCTGGTGGAGTACTTCAGGTGGGAGTTTCTTGCCACCCGCTACGTGCTCAGCCATTCGTGCAATTTGATGTCGAGATAAGCGGTTGACTGTGACTTCTGTCAAATAGGACCGATGATGCCAGGAGGGCTGAAAATGGGGTCTGCAGGTCAACAGGGTGTAGATGGAAGCAGTCGGTACTTGCTCGACCAGAAGACCGAGCAACTCCAGGGTCGTTGGGTCTGTCCAGTGCAGGTCTTCCAGGATAAAGAGTACCGGATGACGTTCGGCAAGTTCCTGCAAGAGCGCCACGATAGTTGCGAGCGCTTTTTGGCGCTGTCTTTGAGGAGAAAGTTGCAGCTGTGGATATGTGTCTTCGGGTATGGGGAGTGAGAGCAGAGGAGCAAAGAGTTGTACAGATTCCTCCAAGGGCAGTCTATACTGGCTCAGTGTCTGTTCGAGCTTGCCCAACTTCTCGTTAGGGGTCTCCTCAGCTTGAAACCGTAACAGGCGTTGGAACAAATCCGTGAGAGGAAACAGCGACGTATTTTCAAAGTAAGATAAACTCCTGCACTCCCAGCACGTATGGGGCTCGTTGGCAGCATGCTCTTTGAGCATTTGGACCAACCGTGACTTCCCGATACCAGCGTCACCACTCAGTAAGATCACCTGTCCTTGACCAGATTTCGCTTGCTCCCACCGCTCTAGCAAAAGCGCGACTTCCGATTCGCGACCCACCAGTGGAGTCAGTCCCCTGGGCTGAGCCACATCCAGGCGACTGGTGGCACCACTCGCACCAAGCACGTGGTAGATGCGCATGGCCTCGGTGACGCCACGCAGCGCTTGTACTCCCAAGTCCTGGCACTGAAAATACCCCTGCACTAAGCGATAGGTTGCGTCACTGATGGCAACCGTATTGGGCGCAGCCAATCCTTGTATCCTGGCAGCAATATTCGGAGTCTCGCCCAGGGCTAAGTGTTCGTGACGTCCCTGGTCGCCCATGGCCCCAATCACGACCAACCCGGTATGTATCCCCAGCCTGACAGCCAGGGTGATGCCTGTGGCGTGGGGTAACCGCGTAGGCAGGCCATCCATCGCAGCGAGGATACCCAAGGCAGTGCGTACAGCCCTCTGCGCATCGTCCTCGTGGGCGCTAGGATACCCAAAATACACGAGAAGCCCATCGCCCAAAAGTTGAGCAATGTGCCCATCATAACGTCGAATCACTTCTGTACAGGCGGTGTGATACGCACGGACCACGTCTCGGTACTCTTCGGGGTCGAGCTGGCTGGAGAGTTTCGTGGAGTCCACCAGATCACAGAACATCACGGTGAGCTGGCGCCGTTCCGCTTCGGGCGTGGGAGGGGTGACTGGAGCGGCCTCGCCCTGCACCAGAGAGACGTCCAGCGTGGCAGGCGGAGGCATTGGAGAGGCGGGGGTCGGTGCGCTGGACGTGCCACCCGTCCACACCAGGACTCTGCCCTCTTCATCCACCGCCAGACGTTTGGCATAGATGAGTTCATCCTTGAGAGCCTCCAGGTCCTCGTCATCCAGCGCGAACTGGCGCTTCAGCGCCCGATAAGAGACCCGGCCGCGTTGGGAGAGGAGGTCCTGGACCTTGTCCAGCACGTCATAGAAGTCCATCACCGCTCCTCCATCTGCGCCAGGGCCGCCTCGGTCTGAGGAAGCCAGAACGTCATTTCCATCGACCTGTACATCTCAATAGCCGTAGACAGCGCAGCGCGGGCCTGCTCGCGCTGGCTGGTGGCGGCATACAGAGTGCCGAGGCCCCGGTGGCAGTGCGCCTGCAGCGGGCGCATGCCCAGTTCTTCGGCTAGGGCGAGGGCCTGGTGGTAATGAACGGTAGCCTGGGCCACGTCCAGGGGCTCACGACGCCTGGCAACATCGCCGAGGAGCCGGTAGGCATGCGCCTGATAGCCGCGCCCTGTGTGGGTGCGGGAGAGTTCGAGCAGGCGTCCTGCATACGTACTCGCCTCGTCCATGCGGCCGACAAGGAGCAGGGCCTCGCTCAGCTCAGTGAGCACGAGGGCATGGCAGAACATGCGGTGCCCGGTGCCCACACGCTCTCGCATCTGGTCCAGGAGCGGCAGGGCCTCGGCAGTACGCCCGGCCAGAGCATAGGCCACACTCAAGAGGCTGGCGATGATGGGAAAGATGAGTATGTTGGCGAGCTGGGAGAGCGCCAGACCCTGTTCGAGCATGCGGATGGCGGTGTGGACGTCTCCCTGGCGGCAGGAGACGAGACCAGCAAACCACAGCGCAGCGGCTATACTGGCGGGATGCGCCACCGTCTCGCCCAACCGTACCGCGTCTTCTCCCATGCCGGTTCCCGTGGCGAAGTCTCCCAGTTCAGCCAGGCCCCAGGCCACGAAGCCGCGGTGTGTTGCCGCGGGCAGGATGGGGAGGCCAAAGCGCGCCTCGTACAACTCGCTGGGGATCAACGCGATCACCCGCCGCGCCATGTCTAGCCCCTGCCGAAAATCCCCAGCAGCATAGTATGCCAAGCTCAGCTGGGCCTGGGTACTGACCTGGACATCAAACACCCCACTGGAGCGAGCCAACCCCAGGGCACGCTGGCCAGCTGTAATGGTATGCTCATGCTCGCCTCTCGTTGAGAAATATATGCATAGATAGCCAGCAATCCGGCCGAGCCGCTGCGGATTGTCCAGCCGCTCGGCAAGAGCCTCCGCGGCGTAGAGGTGGTCGAGGAGCCGTGCCTGTTCATCGAGCGGCAGCAAGGCATTGTGCAGGTCGAAGCGCAAATCGATCGCCTGCTCCAACGTGTCGCGGCGCTCAGGGAGCTGTGCCAGGGCCGCCAGCGCCTGCTCAAAATACGCCACGGCTTCACGGTTTGCCGAGCGCGCGAAGGCCTTGGCACCAGCCTGCCGGCAGTAGGCGAGTGCCTTGTCCCACACCTCGCCCCGCAGGGCGTGATGGGCGAGCTGTTCGACGTGTTCAGTGAGGCGGTCCGCAGAGAGCTGGGTGAGGGCTGTGACGATCTGGGCGTGGAGGACGCGTCGCCGCTCCTGGAGCAGACTCCCGTAGGCCACCTCGTGGGTGAGGGCGTGCTTGAAGGTGTATTCGCGCTCGGGGAAGAGTCGCGTCTCATAGAGAAACTCCGCGGCCTGCAAGCGGGTCAAGCCCTGCTGAAGCACCTCCTCGGGCACCTCAGCACTCGCCTGCACCAGCGACAAGGGCACCTCCGTGCCAATCACGGCAGCGGTCTGGAGGAGGCGTTTCTCCTCGGGTGGCAAGCGGTCGATACGAGCGGCCAGCACCGCCTGCACGGTGGCGGGGACCTGAATCGTCGGCAGGGCCTGCCCCAGCCGATAGGCCCCGCGCTCGCCAATCAGGGCCTGCGTCTCGACCAAGGTACGCACGCTCTCTTCCAAGAAAAAGGGATTGCCCTCGGTCCGTGCAATGAGCAGGTGGGTGAGCGGCTGCAGTCTGGTATCGTCCCCGAGCAGGGCGTGCAACAACTCGTCGGCGCTCACAGCCGAAAGCGGGTCCAACCGGAGCTGCGTGTAGGAGGTCTTGCTCCCCCAGCCGTGCTGGTACTCCGGCCGATAGTTGACCAGCAGCAGGAGGCGGGCGGACGGCAGGCTCTCGATCAAGCTCCCCAGCAGGTCCTGCGTCTCTGCATCCATCCAGTGCAGATCCTCACACACCAGCAGGAGCGGGTGTTCCTGGCTCTCGCGCAGGAGCACCCGCTTGAGGGCGTCAAGTGTGCGCTGGCGGCGCTGGGGTGGATCGAGCTGTACGAATGGACTGTCCTCCGGCAGGGCATCCAGCAGCGCCAGCAGCGCTGGGACCGTGTCCTGGAGGGTTGGGTCGAGGGTCAAGACCTGCCCGGTGACCTTGGCGCGGATGGTGCGCGTGTCGTCGTGCTCTTCCACGTGGCTATAGCGCTTGAGCAAATCAATGACGGGGAAGTACGGCGTCGCTTTGCCGTACGACACCGACGCACTTTCGAGCACCAGCCATCCCGACGTGTGGTGGGCATGGATGAACTCGTAGACGAGGCGCGACTTCCCCACGCCCGCCTCACCGACGATGGCCACGACCTGGCCATGCCCCGCCCCGACTCGCTCCAGCACCTGCTGCAGCGCCGCCAGCTCCTGCTGCCGTCCCACGAAGCGCGTCAACCCCCGCGCCGCGGCGGCCTGCAAGCGGCGGCGGAGGGGGCTGACTCCCGTCAGTTCGAACACCTCCACCGGGTCTGCGAGCCCCTTGACTGGCACCGGCCCCAAGGCCGTGACGTGCACGAGACCCTCAACCAGGCGCAGCGTCGCGGCGGGCAATCGGATGGTCCCCGGCGTCGCCGTCTGTTCCATCCGCGCCGCCAGGACCGTGGTCTCCCCCACGGCGGAGTAGTCCATGTGCAGGTCGTTGCCAATGGCGCGCACCACGACTTCCCCGGCATTGAGCCCCACGCGCATGCGCAGCTCTAGGCCGCGGGTGCGGCGCACGTCCTCGGTATAGACGCGCATCGCGCCCTGCATCGCCAAGGCGGCATAGCAGGCACGCAGGGCGTGGTCCTCGTGGGCAATGGGGGCACCAAACAAGGCCATAATGCCATCGCCCATGACCTGGTTGACGGTACCCTCAAAGCGATGCACCGCGTCCATCATGTGGTGCAGCGCGGGGTCGAGGAGCTGCTGGGCCGCTTCGGGATCGAGGCCCCGGATGAGTTCGGTGGAGTCTTTGAGGTCGGCGAAGAGCACGGTGACCTGCTTGCGTTCGCCTTCCAGCGCACTACGGGAGGT
>Ga0114129_10013388_pt1 | contig 11688 bp, 7 predicted proteins | sample RhiMetdeltSRZDD1_FD_80071 | JGI IMG/M metagenome (GOLD analysis project Ga0114129, IMG submission 80071) | Populus rhizosphere microbial communities from Tennessee, USA - Rhizosphere MetaG P. deltoides SRZDD1 (version 2) (version 2) | ecosystem: Host-associated > Plants > Roots > Rhizosphere >... | reverse complement strand
CTTGAGCCGCGTGTGGGTCGCCGGCGTTATTCCTTTCTTTATAGGTTTGGGAATTATCGTCGCTAGCCTTGTCGGCGGGCGGACCCGCCCGAAGCAAGCGACGACCAACTCGCTCGAGAGCGCTGAGGCTTATCGTGCGCTTCCGGCGAGCGACACCGAGCGCTTCGCAGCCGCGCCTTTCAGCGTGACCGATCAAACCACCCGGCACCTGGAAGATTCAGACAAAAAAGTTGATGTCGGTCCGCTCGCCGACGATTCCCCCAGGGAGTTCTGATAACTATTTTTGGTCCGATGTCATTCAAGGTTCATGCCTTGAAGAATTCCCACGAAGCGAGGGTTTGCTCGCAGCCGATCCCAGGTCGGATCAACGGTGATGAATGCTGACAAAAGCACATCTCGCTTCTGCTGAGCCCGCTCCAGCCAGGTAAGCGTCTGCTCATGCTCACCCAACCCGTTATAGACCATTGCAATGTTATACGGCGGAACATAACGCTGCGTGGACAGGACCTGCAGTTCGTTCAGCACCTCAAGCGCCCGTGGTCGATCGCCCGATTGCGCGGACGCATAGCTGATTGTACATATACGGCGACACCGCCGTTGTAGCCGGGAGCGAGACAGTGGTATGGGCTGGAAAGATGCCGAATGCTGGAAAACTTTCGCACCTTCGTTTTACGGCAGTGTGGATAAAGCAGAACGGACGCTGGCAACAGGTCGCCAGACATGCCAACATTATCGACCAACAGTGACGAACCTGTGTGCTGACTTGTAATAAACCATCTCTTGGCGCGTTTATGGTTATGTTGCACATTAGACTACGGAAAGAGGGGATGCCACGTCGTCGGCTGGATTCCACGTCCCAGATCGAACGCAAAGCGTCACAATGATACCCGCATGTTAAAGCTGTCAGGACTATCCAAAACCTATCCGGGGAATATCTCGGCTCTGCAAAACATCAATCTTGAAATTCAAAAAGGCATGTTCGGTTTGCTGGGCCCCAACGGGGCGGGCAAATCCACTCTCATGCGCACGGTGGCCACTCTGCAGGAGCCGGATGCAGGCTCAATCACATTTGACGGCATCGATGTGCTGAAAGAAAAAACCGCTGTGCGCAAGATGCTCGGGTATTTGCCTCAGGAGTTCGGCGCCTATCCACGGACATCGGCAGTGACGATGCTCAAGCATTTTGCCGCGCTGAAAGGTATTCACGGTAAGGAGCGCGAAGCGGTCGTCCAAAATGTTCTGATCAAAACCAACTTGTGGGAAGCAAGGTACCGCAGGGTTGATCAATTCTCCGGCGGGATGAAGCAGCGCTACGGTATTGCCCAGGCGCTGATCGGGGCCCCCAAACTGATCATCGTCGATGAGCCGACGGCCGGGCTCGATCCGGCCGAACGACGTCGCTTCCAAAATCTGCTGGTGGAACTCGGCACGGATGTCGTAGTGCTGCTCTCAACTCATATCGTGGACGATGTTGAGGATATATGTCCCCAGATTGCGATCATGGGGCAGGGAAAGATACTGCTTGCCGGTGAAGCCACTACGCTGATCAAAGGTCTCGAGGGAAAGCTGTGGAGCCTGGTGACCGAGAAATCGAAGCTCGCGGAATTACGCGCTATGCATCGCGTTACTTCCACCCGTTTCAAATCCGGCAGTCTGGACGTAAGAGTGCTCGCCGACACGCAACCTGCCGGAATGGCTGCAGCCCGCCCTACGCTCGAAGATGTCTATTTTTGCGCATTAATCGAAAACGATCTGCCGGCAGAGTTGGAATAAACTGTGCGCACGCTTTGGGAAATCCTTCAGTTCGAGTTTCGCCAGCAGCTCAAGACACCCTTTCTGTGGGCTGTGTTGCCCGTGTTCTTTCTGATTCACCTTTTCAGCATCACCTCCACCGGCATCACGCTGTGGGCGCATCCGCAGGCGAACATAAACAGCGCCTATGCCATCGCGGTGACCGAAACCACACTGGGGTTTTTCGGCATGCTTCCGGTGATCGTGTTTGTGGCAACCGCAATTCTGCGGGACGGTGACACCGCAACCACCGAATTGTTCTTTGTGAAACCGATCACCAGGCAACAGTACCTTTGGGGAAGATTTGCGGCGGCGTGTTTGCTGGCAACGCTGGTAGGGTTGACCGGGTTGCTTGGTTCGCTGACAGGTACTTTGATGCCGTGGTTGGATCAGTATCGCATCGCTCCATTCTCTCTGCAGCCTTTTAAGTTCTGTTTTTTCGCCATAGTTCTCCCGAACGTGCTGATCCTGTGCGCTCTGTTTTTCAGTGTGGCCAGTCTGACCCGCTCGCTCGCCGCCACTGTTGGACTCGCATTGGTCTTGATGGCGGCAGATCTCGTATTGGCAAACTATGTGTCGGTCGGGAATTCCGGTCAGGATGGCGTTGGGGCTTTGGTATTGTTGGATCACTCCGCGACACTAATTGTTGATGCTTCATCCCGGAATCTGACGGTTGCCGAACTCAATGTGCTGTTGCCGCAGGCGCTGCTGCTGGACAACCGTCTGCTTTGGCTCGCGATTGCTTTTGGTGTGCTGCTTCTCAGCTTCAAACGTTTTCGATTTGATTTTACTCAGTCCTGGATCACACGACGGCTCCAATGGAAAAAGGCGCGACGAAAGAGAATTCCGCGAAGATCGTCGCCCGTACTACAGAGGTTGCAACGGGCAACCCGGTCCTCATCCGGCACTGTCCTGCCCCAGTTGGGCTCGCAACTACGAATGGATCTTCGCTGTGTCCTGCGGAGTCCACTCTTCCTCTTAATTCTCGTGCTGGGAATTGGCCAAATGCTGAGTGAGTTCAGCGCCCACGTCAGCCCCATAATGGATGTTCCCCTGTATCCGGTAACGAGTCAGATGCTGGGGTTCTTTCGCTACGTAATGATGATGTTCGTGCTGATAATTGCCATCTATTATTCAGGTGTGCTCACGCATCGTGAACGCGAATCCGGCATCGCGGAGATCGTAGCCGCTTCGCCTTTTCCCGATTGGATCGTGCCGGTCTCCAAAGCCCTGGCCCTGTGCGCCGTCATCACCATGTTGCTGCTGGCGATGATGCTGACGGCGATCACGTTGCAGGCGTTTAACGGCTATACCCAGTTTGAACTCGAGCTCTATCTACGTTCCGTCTTCCTCTATAACGGTTTCTATTACTGGATGCTTTGTGTGCCGGCGGTGCTCATACAGATTGTTGCTCCAAACAAATGGCTAGGGATGCTATTGCTCTTCGTGCTGTATGTGGTCTTGCTCAGTCTGGGTCCTTTGGGTTTCGAACACATCCTCTACGGCTTTGCAATTCCGGACGTCATCTACTCGGACATGAATGGATTTGGCCACGTTAGTGAGCAGGTTCACGCCCTGATTGCGTATTGGGCGTGCTTTTGTGTACTGCTGCTTTTACTGGGGCATCTTCTGTATCCACGCGGTGTCTATGCGTCTTTCAGGGAGAGGGTAAGAGATGCACTGGCGCGACTCACCCCGCCGGTAACGACCGTCATGGCGTTATTTGCTCTTGGATTTGTTGCGGCAGGAAGTTGGATTTTCTACAACACCAACGTGCTAAATGCATACCAAACTACCGATGACCTAGAGCGGGCGAAGGCTTCCTACGAAACCAAATACGGTAAGTATGAGAATAGGCCGAGTCCGTCGTTCAACGATATCGACATGACAATCGATATTTTTCCGGAAATGCGGCGTCTGGAGTCACGCGGTAAGGCCATCCTACGTAACAACAAAAACATGGCCATCGACGAGTTTGTTGTTTCAGTGAATCCGAAGATGAAGGTCAATCTACTGGACATTGGCGGCGCAACGTTGACCACAACGGATGCTGTGCAAGGCTTTTATCTGTTCAAACTCAACACGCCGCTGGAACCGGGGATGACCGCAACCATGACCTGGGATATGAGTCGCATCAACCGGGGCTTTGCCAACTCTAACCATGACACGGAGGTCGTGGAAAACGGTACGTTTGTAAGCGGGTTGGCGGTGATGCCGGCGCCAGGGTTCGACTATACGCGGAAGCTTGATGATAATGCAGTGCGCCGGAGACTTGGACTTAAAGAGGCAGCACGCCTCCCGGCGCTCGGTGATCCGGAGTTTCTCGACAAACTTGCCTTCGGTGTGGACGGCGGCTCCGAGTTCCGTGTGGTCATCAGTACGGCAGCGGATCAGACCGCAGTCGCGCCAGGTGTACTCAAACGTGAATGGCGCGAGAATGAGCGACGTTATTTCGAGTACGTCGCCGAACGTCCCATCCCGCCGCACCTTGCATTTACTTCGGCCCGTTACGAAATCACGAGAGACAGATGGCATGATGTCGCGCTTGAAATCTACTACTACCCGAAACACGCCTATAACGTCGAAGCAATGCTGGCGACCGCGAAGCGCTCGTTGGACTACTTCACTCGGGAGTTTTCTCCGTATCCGTTATCCCATTTCAGAATACTGGAATATCCCCGCTACCGTACGGCGGCCCAGGCGTTCCCCGGCGTTGTACCGTACTCGGAAGCCGCCGGGTTTGTTACGAATCTGGCAACACTGCAGAACATCGATTATTCCACCATCCACGAACTCGCTCACATTTGGTGGGGTGGCCAGGCTGCCGCAGCGAGAATGCAAGGTAGAGAGCTGTTGAATGAAAGCCTGGCTCAGTATTCCACGCTGATGGTGTACAAGGCGAATGCTGACCCCGCTCTTATTAATCGGATGATCGGCTCCTTTCAACGTGGGTATCTTGAGAATCGAAGCAAAGACACCTTGGGAGAGCTGCCCGTGATGTACACCGAAGACCAGGGGTATATCAGCTACTTCAAGGGTGCCCTGGCGCTGTATGCACTGCAGGAAATGATCGGGGAGAATACGGTAAACCAAGCCTTGCGCAACTATCTCACGAAGTTTGCGTTTAAGCGTGCGCCCTTTGCAACATCCAGAGATCTGGTGAATGAATTGCGCTCGGTGGCCGGTTCCGACTATCAGGATTTGATTACCGACCTGTTTGAAAAGATCGTGCTCTACGATGTGCAGCTTGTAGAAACATCAGCCGTGCGGGTGAGCGATGGTTATGAAGTTTCATTGACTGTGTCCGCCCAGCAATTCGAGGCCAATGGTAAAGGCGAAGAAACCGAAGTGCCGCTGCATAACTGGTTCGACGTCGCCCTGTTTCCGAATGCAGAGCCTGCTGTTGAAGGTCAAACTCCGCTTTATCAAAAAAAGCATCTGCTTAAGAGCGGCGAAAACAATATTACCGTTCGAGTTTCGCAAAAACCCGCTTACGCTTGTGTAGACCCATACCACAAAATGGCTGACCGAAGGCCTGAAAATAATGGGAAGGCGGTTCATGCGAACTGAACGGCTACCGTGAGTACGACACTCGTTGTGAGAAGCGAGAAGCTAAGGTGAGACTAAGAAGCGGAGGGCTGGCGGAGGAATTGCGCTCTGACAATCTGCTGAGCCCCGCGCATCTCTACGTAACGCACTCGGACATAGGTGTAGTAGATTCCGTATGCGCCGTTGTCCTTTCGAAATCTTGCTGGAAGCGGAAGCTCCAAGAATAGTATGTCTCCGTTCAACACTTTCTTTGACAGCATTAGCGCCACTCCGCCCGAACTCACGTTTAGAGTTTTGCCCAACTCACTCCACTGACGCTTGAAGCTATCGGTCCCTGCTACTTTCACGGGAAGGATCATCGTATGCCTCAGGTCCCTTCGTCTCTCAGTCTTTAGATTAGGAAGAGGCCGCTGGTTATAGGAGGTTGTGGCTGGGTACGGGCTTCTTTTTGACACCTGATTCTCCAGTTCGTAATTCACTACTTCGAAACATCATTTGTGCAAGGGGTATACCATTTCCTTTGAGCTGGAAACCTTTTATTGAACGCAATGAGATACGGGGCCCGCAAAGCAGAATTGCAGTGAGAATGTGGCTGTCTGGGGCAACGTTGTTAAAGCGACACTGGTCTGATGAGCATCAAGGCCCGGTGTTGAGATTCAGAGAAACTCTCACATAAAAATAGAACGATGTTAGATCGTGCGCCAGGGTTTGCTGAAAAACTTATTCTCATTTCCTTAAGGGTCGGACATTACTTTTCTTCGAATCGCGACAGCAAAACCCGCAATGAGGATTACGAGCCAAGCTGTAGAAATAGCCCTGCCTGCAGCCCGGGGGCCTGTGTCCTCGAGATTCAACTTTACTTCATGCTGCCCTTGCTCAATTCTAATTAAAATTCTCCCCTGCTCGCTCGGCACCGTTTCGATCGGTCTGCTATCGACTCGCGCGGTCCAGCCCGGGAAATACAACGTCCGAAACCTCAGCTCCGAGCTTGTAGCCGCGCTGACCAGATAGGCCTGATTAATACCGCGGTCATCTTGCGCTTGAATGTCTGCAGTGCCGCTCACTGTTACTACCGACGGCAGCGTCTCATCTTCATGAAGCTTGCCGTCCCACCAAAAAGTCCGGTATTCGGGAACCTCGCGACGCAGAACAGTGGCGTTTAACGCCTCCTCATCAAGCGGCATTCTAATAATTACAAATGCGCTCAGCAGAAGATTGAATGCTACCGCTGCTGCGATCGGTGTGACCCAAAGAATCCCAAATTTGTATCTGGCCGCACTGGTTGCGGTGACGGCGACGAACAGGCACGAGGTCGCAGTTGCGATCACTAGAAATCGCGAAGGGAACTGTAGGAGAGGAAGCTGCGGAATGAGTCGCCAGACACCTTTTGCCAAAAACGTTGTCATTACTAATGCTAATACAGTTATGAGTGTTACCGCGCGGTGGAGTGCGCATTTGAACATGGGTCTAGTCAGCGCGGACCGCATGAGTATCACCGCACTAATAATAACCAGAACCAGGATCCCCACAGCCACTTGCTCGGTTTTGAGCAGATAGACGTAGCTGTTTGCCTTTATGTCTTCTACAAAATCATCAGCTGGCGTTTCCGGAAGTAATAACCTCGTCGCAAATGCCTCGTTGACATGCTGAAACAGGAAAAAACTCGGATATGCGAATCTCAGAAGCGCAGCGATGTTTACGTAGTCTCTCTCAAACACCACTGGCGCGAGAAAAACAGCGGCGAGTGCGAGTCCCAGGCATAGACCGGCGCCGATCGCAAAAAGACGGCTAAACTCGCGAGTCAAAAGTAAAACGTAGAAAGGTAGAAACAAAGTGGCCAAAAAAGATGCTGGCAGGTGAGTCATCAACAGCAGCGCGTAAATGATTCCAAGGCAACCAATCGAACCCCAGCTTCCCTCTTGCGCAACTCGGCTCGTCATATGAAACAACAGGGGCAGCCACACGAACGACCAGAACTCAGCCATCGATGAGCCGTGATATAAAACAAAAAGATGATATGGAGCGAGAACATAAAACAATGCCGCAATCAGACTCGGCCAATGCGAGAGAATCGACCGGCTGAAGGCATACATGGTTAATCCTGATAAAGTGAGAGCCAGCCAGCAGCTTAGTGAAAGTGCCCTGAGCGTGTCTCCAACCAGAATCTTCAAAGCGCCAGCGACGAAGATTGACAACGGCGGGTAGTAGAACAAAACGGGGCTTCCTTGTCCGTTGTTCGCCGTACCCAGCCATCGCGGATACCAAACGCCAGGCTCCCGCCAGGCCTCACTAAATTCATTTACCCATCGAAAATGAAATCCAACATCCGTCCCAGCCGGAAAGCCTCGCAGATAGATTGGGGTTAGAACCAGAGTTGCAACCAGGCATACGATCAGACAAGCGAAAAGATCGCGACCTGCTACAAGATTACTGATTCCTTTCAGGCTAAAGAATTGATTGTGATCGGAAATGTGATTGCGGGCGTGATCTCCTGCTTCTCTGGCTTCAGTCACTGCGCGTCATTCTGATCCTTTCTGCGAGAACCTGTCAACGAAGCAGTCCGGCTTTTTCTGACGCCATAACCTATTGCTATCAGAAAGGAAAACACCGCGGCAACAGAGATGATTTTGCCCGCGGTTCGCGGCCACGTGTCTTCAAATGTCAATGAGATACTGTGATCACCTGGCCCCACCGCCAGCTGAATATTGCCAAAAGTGTTTGGAGTCGCCTCAATCGGCCGGCCATCAACACGTACAATCCAGCCCGGGAAATAGTAGGTTCGCAGCGCGAGAATTGACGGCGTGCGGGCGTTGGCAGTGTAGGTCTGCCAGCGTCCTGAATCGTCGATTACGCTAACGTCGGCATCGCCTTCCGTTACTATGATTGCAGGCTTTATCGTTTCATCGAGGCTTTTCTGTCTATCCAGCCACACGGTGCGGTATTCGGCGACCTCTGCCGCTCCTAGCCCCTGTTCAAGCACATCTCGGTCGTACGTGGCTTGCGTAATGCCGAGCGCACTCGTTGCAATGTTAATGACCGCTGCTGCCGCAAGCGCCACACAATAAAGCACGCGAAACTTTCCCAGTCGGACGGCGACAAACAGTGCGATGCCCGATAACATCACTGCAGTCGGAGTGGTGATCGTTAGCCATCTAAACGGAAACTGAATGTAGTGAAGTTGAGACCATGCATTCCAGACCGGAGTTGACAACCGGATGGTCATCAGCAAACTCAATAACGCGATAACAAACAAGGATCTTACCAATGACCTGTGCACAGGTGTGTTCAGAAACTGTTTCCCGCGCAACAGAACTGCCGCAGCGACAATAAGCAGAAGCGGCAGGCCCACGGATACCAGATCTAGCGCGTTTCCAAAGTACGTAGAATGCTCGGCGGGCGTTGGAAAGCGGTGAAGCTGAACCGCACCAGCAACGTTCTCAAACAGAAAGAAGTTTTTGAATGGGATTCTCAGCGATCGGTCGAGCCGAACGTAATCACGCTCCAGTAGCAGCGGCACGATAAACACGGCGCTAATCATGACGCCAATACCGAGGCTTGCGGCGACTCGGAGCCACCGACGGAACTCCGTCGTGTGGGTTAAGACATAGATCGGAAGTAACAACGTAATAAGGAATGATATAAGCACGTGGGTAAGAAGCAGCAGGCTGTATGCGACCGCAAGGTATGCGATCGCGGCCCATCTTCGTTCTAACAGAACTCGTCTTGTCGCGCCGAAAACCAACGGCAGCCAGGCAAAAGACCAATACTCAGACAACGCCGATCGGTAGTATAGATCGAAGATGTGGTAAGGCATGGCCATATAAAGCAGGGAGGTGAACAGGGCGATACTCATCGGGAGAACTGACCTGCTGAACAGGTACATCGACAAACCCGATAACACCATGCCGAGCCAGCATGTGACGGACAACACCTTCATAGGGTCTCGAATAAACAAACTGAAAGCTCCGGATAGATAAAACGGCAATGGCGGGTAATACAACATTACCGGGCTTCCTTGACCAAAGTTAGATTTCGGAAGCCAGCGCGGATAAAGCGAGCCTTCGCGCAGAGCTTCGATGAAGTCGGTCGTGCGGCGGTAGTGCATCTGGGCATCATCGCCGTTTGGAAGCCCGTGTATCAAAATTGGCAGGACCAGCAGCGTGGCGGATACGAGGATAATCAGGCAAGCGCCAAGGTCTAACTTTGTAAGTCTGAACCGTTCCGTATTATTCACCTCTAACATATAACTAGCTGAGTCATCTATATTACTCCGCTGGCCAGGGGCTCCTTTTTGCTAAAGCTGTGCCGAGAAAAGACAGCTATCAAAACGCAGATCATCAGGCTCGCGGCAGAAAACAGTTTGCCCGCGAATCGTGGCCGGGTATCCCCGAATTTCAGTGTGAGCGTGTGCCGGCCACCCGGAACAATAAGCTTGAGATGCCCATCTTCAGTTGATTGTAAGTCGATTGGATGTTCATCAATCCGCGCGACCCAGCCGGGAAAATATAACTGCCGCAGCTGTAGTTCCGATTCGACGCTTGCGTCGATTTCGTAGCTCTGCTCGATTCCCTGATCGTCGATGATTCTAAGGTCTGCCTCACCTGCTTTGAGGGCGATCGCTGGAAGCGGTTCTTGCATGTGCAGCTCGTTGTCCCACTGTACTGGGCGATACTCTGGAACCTCGAGCGCCGTCAAACCCTCTTCGAGCGGGAGTCGATCATGCGAGGCACGGGCAATCGCCAATCCACTTATCGTGAGGTTGAATACCACTACCGCTGCCAGAGTCGCCGAGCAGAGAAAGCTTCGTCTGAATGAGCCGAGCAATGTTGAGAATGCGATTCCTGCTAAAACACAAGCGCCGAGCGTAGCAATCACGAGCCATCGAAATGGGAACTGCATGTACGGAAGTTTGGGGATTACGCGCCAGATCGGCGATGACACTCGAGCGGTCATCAGCAGGCTTAGGCCCGTGACCGCCAACATTGCGCGAAGTAGCGCATTACCGAGCCGTTGATGCTCGTCGCGGCGCCTGCTCCAAATTACCAGCAAAGCCGCGATAACCAGGAGAACTACACAAAAAGCAGTGACATCGATCCACTCCCCAAAATAGAGACGCACTTCTTCGCGGGTGAAGAGCCGCACGTTGATCGAGTTGAAAAGATTCTCAAACTGAAAATTATTCGCGTATTTGAGACGGAGAGCTCGATGGATACGAGAGTAGTCTCTCTCGAAGATAATTGAAGCGGTGAACACCGCGGTTATACCAGCACCGAGCGCCAAACCGGACGCTACTTCAATCAATCGCCTTGGCTTGCGTGTCAGCATCAAAGCAAAAACCGGCAGCACCAACATGACCGCAAATGCCATTATTACGTGGCTAAAAACTAACAGCGAAAAGCTCAATGCGAGATAAATCACCGTTCGCCAGCCGGCACCTTTGGCGATGCGGCCTATCGCATCCAACACCAGTGGCACCCAGACAAAAGCCCAATACTCCGATATCGCAGTTCGATGGTAGAGATCAAAGATGTGGTAAGGCGCAACCATATAGAGTATTGCTGCAAAGAGGCTGGGCACCGGGGAGACCAGTGCCCTCGCCAGCACATAAAGAGCGAGCCCGGATGCTGTCATTCCCAACAGGCAACTCAACTGAAGGGCTAACATTGTGTTTCGGACCAGCGCGTTGATAGCCTCCGAAACAAAGAGAGGTAGAGGAGGGAAGTACAACATGACCGGGCTTCCCTGACCGTTGTTCGCGCTGGATAGCCACCGAGGATAAAACACCCCCTTCTCGCGAAACGCCTCGTGGAACTCGGCCGCCCAGCGGTAGTGCACAAACCCGTCATCACCATTCGGAAAGCCGCGCACGAGTATAGGCAGGGCAAGGATTACCGCCCCAGCGATCACGATGAGGCATGCTAATAGATCACATCTATGGACTCCGAAGAGACTCAAGCGGGGCGAGCCGTGACCGGCTTTGCTGTTGTGGCGCGAGTCAGAATGATCCTCAGCTGCGCGGCTCTGTTTCATCGGGTCAGCACTTGGTTCTTTGACTTAGATAGGTGCAGACCTAAACATAAAGTCGACTATTTACTAGCGCTACAGGTCGGCGCTCCTTAGAACCCTGACGGTCTTTCGTGTGCCACTCCGAACTCGCGCTCCAGAGCCAGTCCCACTTGCCCCACCAATCCGTCGTCGAACAGCCGGCCGAGAATCGTAATGCCATGCGGAACGCGCCGCCCCGGATTGAATTTTGGCAACGGATTTGCCGGATCCGGCGCCCAATCGCTTCGCGCCTCCGAAACCTCCACAAACCCGGCACGCAACGTCAGCGACGGATGCCCCGTG
>Ga0114129_10013384_pt1 | contig 11690 bp, 7 predicted proteins | sample RhiMetdeltSRZDD1_FD_80071 | JGI IMG/M metagenome (GOLD analysis project Ga0114129, IMG submission 80071) | Populus rhizosphere microbial communities from Tennessee, USA - Rhizosphere MetaG P. deltoides SRZDD1 (version 2) (version 2) | ecosystem: Host-associated > Plants > Roots > Rhizosphere >... | reverse complement strand
GCCGCGCCGAACGAGCTCTTCCGTGAGGTGGGAACCAATGAAACCGGCGCCGCCAGTCACCAGGTAATGAGCCATGCCCTTTACCTTAGCAATATCGGGACCGGTCTGCATGCCTCGGAGCGGAACGGAGCGGGGCGACGGGGCCCCCGCGAGAGGAGCGAGCGAGGGGGTCCGGGGGAAGCGGCGCGCAGCGCCGATATTCCCCCGGATTAAAAAAGACCGCCGCAGCGCACCGTAAGCCGAATTCTGTTCCCCGCCTTCGTCCGCCTTCGCGCCCTTACGGGCGCTACGGCAGACTTCGGCGAGGTGACGATCATTCCTCTAGCCCTGTCATCACTGACAGGATCAAGCGGCCTACCCGGAAGCCTCGGACGGGTCGTCCGATGGGCCCCGTTGCCGGGACCCGCGCTTCCCTATTTGGCCTTGCTCCGTGCGGGGTTTTGCCTGCCACGCCTGTTGCCAGGCGCGCGGTGCGCTCTTACCGCACCTTTTCACCCTTGCTTGTTTGCCCCGGCGATGCCGGGACGCCCGTCAGCGGTGTGTTTTCTGTGCCACTGTCCTTCGAGTTGCCCCGACCGGGCGTTACCCGGCGCACTACCCTGTGGAGTTCGGACTTTCCTCCTCCGCCTTCGCCCGCCTTCGCCGGCTTCGCGGGCTACGGCGAGACAGGCTGTTCTGATGTCTTGGTCAGAGACATCATTCAGAGCCTGCCTCGCCGACGCTCGCGAAGCGAGCGAAGGCGGTCGAAGGCGGAGACGATCGTCTGGTCTGCTGCGGCGGCGATTTGGTACTAACGCGTGTCAAGGGAGAAGGCAGAAGGCAGAAGGGAAAATCTTTCTGCCTTCTGCCTTTCGCCTTTTTCTCTTATCTCTTTTCTCTTTCACTCCTAACCGTCGGTTTCCTGCGTAATCCCGTACTGTTCCAGCTTCTTGTAGAGATTGCTGCGCGGCGTGCCGATCACTTCCGCGGTCTTGGAGATGTTCCAGCCGTTCTCGCGGAGCTTGCCGACCAGGAAGGCGCGCTCGGCGGATTCCTTGAACTCGCGCAGCGTGCCGGGATTCTTTTCATTATCCGGGGCGGCCGGCTTTGCTTCAAGCCGGACCACGTCGCGCAGATCGTCGACGTCGACGCCATCGCCGGGCGTCATGATCAACAGGCGCTCGACCGTGTTCTTCAGCTCGCGGACGTTCCCCTTCCAGCGCGCCTTCTGCATGTACTCGAGCGCGGCCGGCGTGAAGCGGGGCGGCCGGCGGTTGTGCTCGCGGCTGAAGAGATCGGCGAAGTGCCGGATCAGCAGCGGAATGTCCTCGCGCCGTTCGCGGAGCGGGGGCACCGTGATCGGGATGACGCTCAGGCGGAAGTAGAGGTCCTCCCGAAAGGTGCCCTTCTCGATCTCCCCTTCCAGATCCTTGTTGGTCGCGGCGATGACGCGGACGTCGACCTTGATGGTGCGCGCCGATCCCAGCCGCTCGACCTCGCCTTCCTGCAGCACGCGCAGCACCTTGGCCTGCGTCTTCGGGCTCATGTCGCCGACTTCGTCCAGGAAGATGGTGCCCTTGTCGGCCTGCTCGAACTTGCCGATCTGCTTCTCGGTGGCGCCGGTGAACGAGCCCTTCTCGTGCCCGAACAGCTCCGACTCGATCAGCTCCTCGGGAATCGCGGCGCAGTTGACCTGCACGAAGCGCTCGCGGCTGCGCAGGCTGTTGCGGTGGATCGAGCGGGCGACCAGTTCCTTGCCGACCCCGCTCTCGCCGAGCAACAGCACGGTGGCATTGGTCGGCGCGGCGCGCTTGATGGCGTCCCAGACATGCCTCAGCGCCGGGCTCTCGCCGACCATCTGGTGCCGCACCTCGACGGCGCGTTTGAGGTTGCGGTTCTCGTCGGCGAGCCGCGTCTGATCGAGGGCGTTGCGGATCGTCAGCAGCACGCGCTCGCTGGCGAGCGGCTTCTCGATGAAGTCGAAGGCCCCCGCTTTCGTCGCCTCGACTGCGGTGCTGACCGTGCCATGGCCCGAGATGATCACGACCGGCAGCGTCTCGTTGACCGCCCTGATCCGTTGCAGCGCCTCGAGGCCATCCATCCCCGGCATCTTGACGTCGAGGAACACCAGCTCGGGCGACTCCTTCTCGGCGAGCGCCACGCCTTCCGGTCCGCTCGACGCTTCGAGCACGTCGTACCCTTCGTACTCGAGAATCATCCGCACCGATCGCCGGATCTCGGCTTCGTCGTCGATGACGAGGATCCGCGCCTTCATCGCGCGCCCTCACACCGGTAGCAGCACTGCACCATCACTCTCCGCTGTCATTATTGTCGCGATCGACCCGCCGCCCGTGTGGGAAGCGCCTGGCCCGCCTATTCGACGGTCACCGTGACGAGTGAGCGCTGGGTCAGCGTGGGATCGTAGACGAAGAACACGAGGATGTCGCCGGGACGCGCCGCCGCGATGATCCGCTGGTATTCGGCGACCGAGCTCACCGGGCGCCTGTTGATCTCCATGATCACGAAGCCGCGCCGCAGCAGCGCCTGGAAGCCGCTGCCGGTCGGATCGACCCTCGAGATCATGACGCCGGTCACGGTGTCCGGGATCTCGAGCCGGCCGACGACGCCGCGATCCAGCTCGCGGACCGTCAGGCCGAGCGGCGTCTCGCTCGGCTCGGGCAGCCGCGGGCGCGGCCGCGGCCCCAGATCCTCGAGACCGTCGGGCGAGCGATCGCGCGGCGGGCGCTCGGCCAGCTTGACCTGCGCGGTCTGCTTCCGGCCATCGCGTACGATCTCGAGCCGCGCGAGGCTGCCGGGCTGGCGTGCCGAGATGTCGCGAATGACCTCCTCGTTGTTGATCACCTGCCGCCCTTCCACTTCCACGATGACGTCGTAGACGTGGAGGCCGGCCCGTTCCGCGGGCGAGCCGGGCGTGACGTCCTGGATCATCGCGCCCTTGGCGACCGTCACGTTGAGCGCGCGCTGCAGCGCCGGCGTCACGTCGGTCAGCCCGACGCCGATGAAGCCGCGCGACACGCGCCCGCGCTCCTTCAGCTGCGGCAGGATCGCCACCGCCTGGTTGATCGGCACGGCGAACCCGATATTGCTCGCGCGCGAGCTGATCGCGGAGTTGATGCCGACGACTTCCCCGGCGGAATTGATCAGCGGGCCGCCGCTGTTCCCGAAATTGATCGCCGCGTCGGTCTGGATGTAATCGTCCAGGCTCTTGTCGAACAGCTTCCGGCCGATGAAACTGACGACCCCGACGGTCACCGAGTGGACGTAGCCGAGCGGATTGCCGATCGCGCAGACCCACTCGCCGACCCGCAGGTCGTCGGAGTTCCCGAGCGCCGCTTCGGGCAGGTGGCCGTCCCCTGGGACCTTGAGCAAGGCCACGTCGATCGCCGGGTCGGCCCCCACCACGGTCCCGCGGAAGGCGCGCCCGTCCGACATCGTGACCGTGATGCGCTCGGCGCCAGCGATGACGTGGTGGTTGGTGAGGATGAAGCCCTCGCGATCGATCAGGAAACCGCTGCCGGAGCCCTGGCGCGGCCCGTCCAGGTCGCGTCCGGGATCCTCGTCGCCGCGGCGCCGCTCGCGCGAGGTTTTCGAGGTCGCATCGATGTTCACGACCGCGGGATTGATCCGCTCGGCGACGTCGGCGAAGTTCACGACCCCGCCAGCCGCCCTCGCCACGGCCGGCTTCGGCTCGGCTGGCGCGGCGGTCCGCCGTGGCGCGGAGGACACGATCGGACCGGGCGTGACCCCACCGGCGATCATCACTCCGAGGAGGAAGGCCACCGCACACGACAGGACCACGGTGAGGAGCGTGAAGCGACGCATCAGCTTCCTAGTATAAGCGCCTTGAATTCGTCTTCCGTGAGCAGCGGGACCCCCAGGGTCCTGGCCTTGTCCAGCTTGGTGCCGGCCTCGTCTCCATAGACGACATAGCTGGTTTTTCGGCTGACCGACCCGGCAACCTTGCCTCCCCGCCCCTCGATTTCGGCGGTAGCTTCCTCCCGCGTGAACCCCTGCAGTGTTCCGGTCAGCACGAACGTCTTTCCGGCCAGCGGTCCAGGGCCGGCGACGCTGGGCTCGGGCTGCTGGCTGACCATGTTGACGCCTGCCGCCGCCAGCTTTTCAATCAGCGCGCGGTTGTGCGGTTCGTCGGCGAAGCTGCGGACCGAGGCTGCCACGACGGGGCCAATCTCCGGCACCCTCTGCAAATCCTCCAGCGAGCCCTCGAGAATCCCGTTCATCGTCCGGCGGTACCTGGCGAGCGTGGCCGCGGCCTTCTCGCCGACATGGCGAATACCCAGCGCATAGACGAGGCGCGAGAGGTCGTTCTGCTTGCTGCGCTCGATCTGTTCCTTGACGTTGCGGCCGACCTTCCCCAGCTTGCGCGGCACCGCGCGTTCCGACCGCGGCTCACGCGGCGTGACCACGAGATTCTCGAGCTGCGCCGCCTCGAGCGCGTAGAGGTCGCCGAAGTCGCTCACCAGCCCCTGCTCGATGAGCTGATCGACCAGCGACTCGCCCAGCCCCTCGATGTTCATCGCCGAGCGCGACGCAAAGTGTTCGAGCCCGCGCCGCAACCGCGCCGGGCAGGACGAGTTCTCGCACCGCCAGACGACTTCCTCCTCGTCGCGATGCAGCGGACTGCCGCAGGCCGCACATGCGGTGGGCATCTCCCAGGGCCGGGCGCCGGGTGGGCGCAGTTCGAGCACCGGCTCGACGACGCGAGGAATCACGTCGCCGGCTTTCTCGATGACGACGGTATCTCCTTCGCGGAAGTCCTTGCGTGCGATGTCCTCGGCGTTGTGCAGCGTCGCCATCGAGATCGTCGATCCGGCCACCAGCACCGGCTCGAGCACCGCGTAGGGCGTATTGGCGCCGGTGCGGCCGACGTTCACCGCGATCCTCAGCAGCCTGGTTCGCTGGCGCTGGGCGGGGAACTTGAAGGCGGTCGCCCAGCGCGGGAACTTCGCGGTCGCGCCAAGGCGATCGCGCAGCGGCAGATCGTCCAGCTTGACGACGACCCCATCGGTCTCGAACTGCAGGTCGTGGCGCTTCTCGGCCCACTCGCGACAGAACTGAATCACCTCGTCGATGCCGGCGCACCGCTGAAAGTCTCCCTCGACCGGCATCCCCCACCGGCGCATCGCCTCCAGCAGCTCGAAGTGAGTGTGCGGAAGGTCGACGCCGGGCGCAACGACCTGGTAGGTGTACGCCCCGAGACGGCGCCGCCTGACCAGCCGCGGGTCCAGGTTCCGCATGGTTCCGGCCGCGGCGTTGCGGGGATTCATGAACGGCGGCTCGCCTTCGGCTTCGCGCTCGGCGTTGATCCGCGCGAAAGACGCGCGCGGCAGGTACACCTCACCGCGGACTTCAATCCGGCCAGGCGGCGCGTGCTCGAGTCTGTGGGGGATCGACTGGATCGTGCGCACGTTCGGCGTGACATCCTCGCCGTGCACGCCGTCGCCGCGGGTGGCGCCGCGTGTCAAGGCGCCGTCTTCATATACCAGCGCGATGCTGAGGCCGTCGATTTTCAGCTCGGTGACGTAGGTAACAGGCGCGTCTCCCAACGCGGCGGCACGCCGCAGCCGTTCGTCGAACGCGCGCAGGTCGCCTTCGTCGTAGGCGTTGTCGAGGCTGAGCATGGGCGCCAGATGCTCGACGGTCGGGAAGGATTCGGTCGGCCGTCCGGCCACGCGCTGCGTGGGCGAATCGGGGGTCACGAGATCCGGATGCTGCGCCTCGAGCGCCTCGAGCTCGTGAAGGAGGCGATCGAACTCGGCGTCGGTGATCTCGGGTCGATCGTGGATGTAGTAGAGATCCTCGTGGCGGCGGATCTCCTTGCGCAGCCAGGACAGCCGCTCGTCCGGCGACGTCTGGGACACTCCCGGCGGATCCTGGTCGGTCAACGATCGCGGGCGAGGACGTAGTCGGGCAGCGCCAGCAGCGCTTCGCGCTCGCGGCCGGGCGGGAAGATCTCGAGGCAGGCCTTCGCGCGCTCCGCGTATTCGACCGCCCGCTCGTAGGCGAGGTCGATGGCGCCGTGCTCGACGAGCATCCGGCGGATCTCACGCCACTGATCCGGCGAGACCGCCCGTTCGTTGACCACCGAGCGGATCAGCCGATCGGCATCCTCGCCGCCGCGGCGCAGCAGAAAGATGATCGGCAGCGTGACTTTCCCCTCACGGAGATCGCCGCCGATTGGCTTGCCGAGCGCGGCCGCATCGGCGGTGTAGTCGAGCAGATCGTCGACCAGCTGGAAGGTGACGCCGAGATTGAACCCGTACTCGCGCAGCGCGTTCGCACGCTCCGGCGTCACCTCGCCGAGCATGCCGCCGATCTGGGCGCACCCGCCGAAGAGGAACGCGGTCTTGCGCCGGATGATCTCGAAGTGTTCGTCCTCGGTGATGTCGACGTCCCCGGTCTTGGTGAGCTGATAGAGCTCGCCTTCGATCATCCGCAGCGTGACGTCGCAGAGCACCCGGATGATCTCGAGCGAATCCTGGGTCAGCGCCATCGCCATGCTCTTGATATAGAGGTAGTCCCCGAGCAGGACGGTGATGTCGTTGCCCCAGCGCGAGTGGACCGCGAGCCGGCCGCGCCGCAGATCGGCGCCGTCGATGATGTCGTCGTGAACCAGCGTGGCGGTGTGGATGAACTCGACCACCGAGGCGTACAGCACCGCACGATCGCCGGCGTAGCCGCTCAGCCGCGACGCCATGAGCAGCACCGCCGGGCGGACCCGCTTGCCCCCGCTGCTCTGGATGTAGCGGCCCATCTCCGGGATCAGGGCGACCCGTGACTGGATGTGGCGGACGAACTCCTGCTCGACCGCCTCCAGATCGCCGCGGATCGGTTCGAAGATCTGGGCCAGGTCCGCGGAGACTGGCATGTTCTGCGCTGTGTCGCTCAATGGGGAATGGGTGATGGCCCGGTCGACCCAAGATACTGGACTTCCGCGCAGAGTGTCAACGCGCTAAGCCCTTGCGCCATCGCGGATTACACATTGCGGGCGGCTCCGAACACCCGCTGGAAATTCGCGGTGGACTCGTCGGCGACCCGTGAGGGCGTCGTCGCACGCACCACGGCCAGCGCCTCGACCACCTGTGCCACGAACGCCGGCTCGTTGCGCTTCCCTCGATGCGGCACCGGGGCCAGATAGGGCGAATCGGTTTCCACCAGATAGCGGTTGGCGGGTACCATCTGCGCGACTTCGCGCAGCTCTCCCGCTTTCGGGAAGGTGACGATGCCCGCAAACGAGAGCCAGGCCCCGGCATCGAGCGCGGTCCGGGCCATCTCGAGCCCGCCCGTGAAGCAGTGAAACACCACCCGCAGTCCTGCCCCTTCCTCGCGGAGGAGCCGAAACGTATCGTCCGTCGCTTCGCGGGTGTGGATGATCACCGGCAGATCCCGCGACCGCGCGAGACGCAGCTGCCGGCTGAACACTTCCTGCTGCACGTCGCGCGGCGAGAAGTCGTAGTGGTAGTCGAGGCCAATCTCCCCAAGAGCCACCGCTTCGTGCGCGGCGAGATCCGCATCCAGCCGCGCGATGCCCGCGTCGAGATCGGGGGCGTGCTCACCCGCCTGGTGCGGATGGATGCCGACGGAAAAACGCACGCCCTCCCAGGCGGCCTTCACGGCCTTGGCGCGCGCCGCTTCCCCATCGTCGCCGGCGGCGAGGATGACCAGCGCGCCGGTCAACCCGGCCTGCCTGGCGCGTTCGACGACAGGGCCGAGGTCACCGGCAAATTCCTCGCCGGCGAGGTGGCAATGTGAATCAATCACTTACGGTGTCAAGGCAGAAGGCAGAAGGCAAAAGTGAGAAAGCTTCCTGTTTCTGCCTTCTGCCTTCTGCCTTGTCGCTTGTCCCTTGTTCCTTGTCCCTTTGTCCTTAGCGCACCCGCGTCCCCGGCGGCACGTCCTGATCGAAGCCGACCAGCGTCGGCTTGCCCCCGTCCGGGCTGGCCGCGAGGACCATGCCGTTCGACTCGATCCCCATCAGCTTCGCGGGCTTGAGGTTGAAGACCACCACGATGGTGCGGCCGACCAGCTGCTCGGCCTCGTACGCTTCGGCGATGCCGGCCACCAGCGTGCGCTGCTCGGTGCCGGCGTCGATCGTCATCTTCACCAGCTTGCGCGAGTTGGGGACCTTCTCGGCGGTCAGCACCTTCGCCACCCGCAGATCGATCTTCATGAAGTCGTCGATCGAGATGCGATCGGTGCCCGCGGCGGCGGGAGCGGCAGCCGCGGGGGCGGCGGGCGCCGCCGGCGCTCCGCTGGCCGGCTGGCTCGCGGGCTGCGGTGCTGGTTGTCCTGTCGGTCCGTCGCTGGTCGCCATCGCCCTCAACTCCTCCACGGTGTGCTCCATTCTTGGAAATAACGGCTCGATCCGGCCGAGCCGCAGGCCTGGCGTCAGGGTGCCCGCCTCCAGGCCGACCCACGACTCGGCGCTCGTCCCCAACATGCCGCGAATCCGATCGGCCGAGGACGGCATCACCGGATCGACGAGCGCGGCGACGACGCGCAGCGCGTCGGCGGCGTTGTAGAGCGTCGCTTCGAGCAACGCACGCGAATCGGGCGATTTCGCCAGCGTCCACGGCTCCCGCGCGACGATGTACTTGTTGAGCGCCGAAATCAGCTCCCAGGTGTCGCGGAGGGCCTGGCTGAAGTCGTACGCCGCCGCAGCCTTGATGGTTCGCGCGATCGCCGTCGAGACGCGGCCATGCAGGTCGGTGTCGGCCGCACCCATCGTGTCGCGTGGCCGGTCGGGTATCCGCCCGCCGCAGTAGCGCTCGATCATCGTCGTGACGCGGCTGACGACGTTGCCGAGATCGTTGGCGAGGTCGGCGTTGTAGCGCGTCAGGAAGATGTCGTCGGTGAAGCTCGCGTCCTGCCCGAGCACCATCTCCCGCATCACGAAATACCGCAGCGCGTCCACGCCGAACCGCTCCACGTAGCCCTGCGGCCGGACGACGTTGCCGAGCGACTTGGACATCTTGGCCTCGTTCATCAACCACCAGCCGTGGCCGATGACCCGCCGCGGCAGCGGCAGATCCGCGGCCATTAGGAACGCCGGCCAGTAGACCGTGTGCTGCCTGACGATCTCCTTCCCCATCAGGTGGATGTCGGCGGGCCAGTAGCGCTTCAACCTCGCCTCGTCGTCCGGAAATCCGGCGGCGGTCAGGTAGTTGGTGAGCGCGTCGAACCACACGTACATCACGTGTGCGGGATCGCCGGGCACCGGGATGCCCCATTTGAACGACGTGCGGCTGACGCTCAGATCTTTGAGACCCGCGGAGACGAAGGACACCATCTCGTTCCGGCGGATGTCAGGAGACACGAAGTCGGGATTGGCGCGGTAGAGCTCGAGGAGCGGCTCGGTGAACCGGGACAGCCGGAAGAAGTAACTCTCCTCGCTGAGCCGCTCGACGGCGTTGCCGCAGGTGGGACAGCGGCGTCCCTCGAGCAGCTGCGTTTCCGGCACGAAGAGCTCGTCGACGGTGCAATACCAGCCCTCGTAGCTGTCCTTGTACAGGTAGCCGCGCTCGTCCACCCGGCGCCAGATGGCCTGCACCGCCCGCGTGTGGCGCTCCTCCGTCGTCCGGATGAAGTCGTCGTTGGAGATGTTCAGCAGCGTGGACAGGTCGCGGAATTTCGCGGCGATCCGATCGGCGAACGCGCGCGTTTCGAGCCCCGCCGCCTGCGCGGCGCGCTCCACTTTCTGCCCGTGCTCGTCGGTCCCGGTGAGAAAGAAGACGTCGTCGTTCAGGAGACGGCGCGAACGCGCGATCGCATCGGCGACCATGCTGGTGTAGGCATGTCCCAGATGCGGCTCGGCGTTGATGTAGTAGATCGGCGTAGTGATGTAGAACGACGGCATCAGCGTGGTCTGTCCATCCAGGCTTTCATCGCGCGGGCCTGCACTTCCTTGATCGAAAGGCGCCGGTCGGCCGCGGCCTTCACACAGTCGTCGAACTCCGGCGACACGTTCATGACCCGGCCGTCGCGGAGCGCGACCTTGAACCGGATCGGTCCCACCGGCGTGTCGATCGTCACGACTTCTCTCTCGAGCCGTTCACGCTGCATCTCCCGATGCCGGACGCCGATCGTGGTCGTTTCCGAGAACAGGATGCCGGCGAGCGCCTCGCGGCGATCGGGCGGGGCGATGATGGTGACGAGCGTGCCCGGCCGGTTCTTCTTCATCTGCACGGCCGCATAGAACACGTCGAGCGCGCCGGCGGCGTGCAGCCGTTCCATCAGCGGCCCGAACAGCTGCGGATTCATGTCGTCGATCTCGCACTCGATGGCCACGATCGTCTCGAGCGCGGGCGCCGCCGTCGACTCGCCAATCATCAGCCGCAGCACGTTCGGATAATCCACGAAGTCCTTGTCGCCCGCTCCGTAGCCGATCTTCTCCACGCGCATCTCGGGCAACTGTCCGTAACCCTGCGCGAAGCCGGTCACGAGCAGCGCCCCGGTCGGCGTCGTCAACTCGGTCGCGACACCACGAGCGTAGACCGGCACGCCCTCGAGCAACCGCGCGGTCGCGGGGGCGGGAACCGGCAGCACGCCGTGCTCGCATCGGACGGTTCCGCTGCCGACATTGACGGGTGACGCGACGACGCGGTCCGCGCCGAGCCACTCCATACCGAACACGGATCCAACGATGTCGATGATGGAGTCGAGGGCGCCGACTTCGTGCAGGTGCACGCGATCGAGCGGCACCTGGTGTATCGACGCCTCCGCCTCGGCGAGACGGCGGAACAGTGACACGGCCCGCTCCCGCCCTTCCCCGGACAGAGCCGAGCGCTCGATCGCGCGCTCGATCTCGGCGAGGCTGTGGTGGCCGTGCGTGTGCTCCGGCGACTGGCGATCGTGATGATGGTGATCGTGGGCGCCGTGCGCGTGCGCGTGACCGCCGCGCTGGCGCTGCCGGACCGCGGTGACGGCGGGCTCAGCGGCGGCCGGCTCGATCACGTGGAACTTGGTCGCCGAGATGCCCGCCCGCAACACACGATCCGCCGTCAGCGTCCCGTGCTCGATGGCGAGGCTTCCGAGCGCTTCGCGCAGCGCCTCGAGCGGCAGCCCGAGATCGAGCAGCGCGCCCAGGAACATGTCGCCGGCGGCCCCGGAGAAACAGTCGATGTAGAGCGTCTTACCCACCGCTCAGATCTTCCCCTTTTCCCGATAGCTGAAGTAGCGCGCGTCGCCGAGGATGACGTGATCCAGGACGGTGATCCCCATCAGCACTCCCGCTGCCATCAACCGTTCGGTCAGGACCGTATCCTCTGCGCTCGGTTCGGGATCGCCGGACGGGTGATTGTGAAACAGCACGATCGACGCCGCGCCGCCCGCCACTGCCTCCCTGAAGACCTCGCGCGGATGGACGATGCTGGCGTCGAGGGTGCCGACGGAGAGCACGGTGCTGCGGAGCACGCGGCGCTTCGTGTCGAGCAGCAGCACGCCGAACTGCTCGACGCGGCGGTTGCCGAACTGCGGCATCAGGTACTCGGCCGCGACGCGCGGGCTGGTCATCTGCACGCGCGCCGAGCCGGCGTGCGCCACGGTGCGGCGCCCCAGCTCGACGGCCGCTAACACCTGTGCGGCTCTCGCCGGCCCGATGCCTCCGATGCGCAGCAATTCGTCGGTTCCCGCACGCGCCAGACCCGAGACCCCGCCGACGGCCGCGAGCGTGT
>Ga0114129_10013382_pt1 | contig 11691 bp, 6 predicted proteins | sample RhiMetdeltSRZDD1_FD_80071 | JGI IMG/M metagenome (GOLD analysis project Ga0114129, IMG submission 80071) | Populus rhizosphere microbial communities from Tennessee, USA - Rhizosphere MetaG P. deltoides SRZDD1 (version 2) (version 2) | ecosystem: Host-associated > Plants > Roots > Rhizosphere >... | reverse complement strand
ATGTTGGCGGGCCTCTACGGCAAAGAAATCGATGCCAAGGAGATTCTGGCAGGTCAAGTCAAGAGCCCAGCTGGCGCGAAACCTGTCATTGATGTTCTGACCAAGTATTCGCCCCAGGGCAAGTAGGGTCGCGTCATTCGATTAGAAGGAGTAGCGAGAAATATCATGTCACATGCGATCGGCATGGGGAGCCGCGTTGTTCTCCTTACCGGAATCGTGCGTTTCACATATTCCTCCTCGATACGAGAAGTTTGCGATTGAGCTTGGCCTGATCGTGAAAATCCAACCGTGGATGATGCTCGGTACTATCGCCCTCCCGCTGCTACCCGCCGTCGTCCGACATAGAAATTCTGCGAAACGATAACACGCTGCGTTTGCCTCGAGGACTGCCTATTTGTACAGTCATCAGAAGCAATTTGGAAAGGAAACCCCTGTTGATTAACTGCTTAGAATCCATGCGGCGCCACAAAGTGTTGGCCGCGCTCCTCCTCGGTTATTGGCTGGTTGCCCTTGGAGTATACGGCGTTTGGGAGCTGCGAGGATGGTATCCGCCAGCCGGGGATGAGCCACATCACATCATTATCGGGCGCGCTATCCTTCACCACGCCAGCTTGGAACAAACTCGGGCATATGAGGATGAGTTTGCCAAGGGCTATCTAGGCCACACCGGCGACGCCATCGCGCGGTCCAATGCTCATGTTGTCGAAGGGCCTCGAGGGAGATTCAGCATCCATTCGTTGGGTACGGGAATTATCACGCTTCTTCCGATGGAGTTGGCCGAATTGCTGGGATATCACGATGTCCCGTTCATCAGGGCCTTCTTCGTCCTCCTCAGCGGGTGTGCGGTAATCGCAGCTTGGACATTGGCATCGCTTTATGTGAAGTCCACATCGGCCCGGTTGCTCGTGGTCCTCTTAACCTGTTTCAGTTTGCCTCTCGTGCTCGCGGCAAACCAGGTGTTTCCAGACCTGCCTGCGGGTGTGATCGCAGTATGCCTCCTATCATGGCTCGCGTCGCAGTCATCTCGGCTGACCGCACCGCTCTGGCAATACATCGTCGCGATGTGCATCATCGCGTACCTGCCCTGGCTGCATTACAAACTGTCGGCTATGGCATCTGTCATGGCGCTGGCAGTGCTATACGCCGCATATCGAAAGGGCGCGTGGTGGAGACGCGTGCTGGCAATGTGCGCAATTCCGGCCATTGCCGGTGCGCTGTTTTTCTCGTACAACTGGTACGCGTTTGGCAGCCCAATCGACTTTCATTCGTCCGCCGGCATCCAGGTGAATTCGCGCGCGCTCATGTGGTTTCTTGCACTGAACCTGGACCGTTGGCATGGATTCCTTCTTCAAAACCCGGTGTTCTTTATCGGCCTGTTATTCCTCGTGCCATTCGTTGTCAGACAACCGTTAGTCGGCGTGACGGCACTGTTTGCTTATCTTGCAGCGACGGGTATCAACGCGGCACATGGCTCGCCAGGATACAGCTTTGCGGGACGACATGCCTGGACCGGATGTCTGTGCTTGATGCCGGCAACGATCTACGGCTTAGGCCGTCTGGAGAGTATTTCCAGGCGCCTTTACTTTATCGTTGGCGGTGTGTTGCTGTCGCTGCAAGTGGCGGCAATTGGTCCCCTCGTTATCACAAAACATGATCTGTACAACACGAGCGACAAAATCTGGTTTGAGGTCTACCCTTCTTTTCTTCCGGAGACGCTTAACCGCTTCGTTCCTGCCTTTTACAATCTGAATTGGTGGTACAAGCTTCCAATCAACTACATCTTTATTCTTATCGCCCTCGGGTTAATCGGGTTCGGTGCCTGGAGTCAGGCGCGACGCCGCAAACAAAGAGCGCTTCCGCTAGGCCGGTTCGTTTTATTAGCGCTTGCCGTAATCGTATTCGTCGGCCTGGCTCAACCAGCGCCTCCTCGAGAACCACTGGTCTTCGGTGCCACCTCGATGCTCCGCAACTTCGGCACATTACGGGACGATGGGATCTTTGCATCCGTGGACTTGCACAAAGCCGGCATCTGGACTTTCGGCCCGTATATTCGGTTGCCTGTTGGTGATTACCGCGTAACCTTCCATCTTCAGTCCGACGCACCGGCAAGTGTTAAAGTCGGCAGCTGGGATGTGACGGCGCAAGTCGGCAGTGAGCGTCTAGCATCGGGGGACGTGATGGGCACTGGCGGCACGCGCCGCGAAGTTGTGGGGCAATTCCGAATCACCTCCCGCAAACACGGAGCGGACCTAGAAACGCGACTGTTCTTTGAGGATGTGGAGGATGTGCTCTTCTCCGGCGTCGTTATCGAACCCGCGGACTATCCGGTGATCCATTGATGTTGGCCGAACACGCGCAAACTTCACAACATGATTCTTGTTGGTCAGGCATCGGCCCGATGCGGGATTTAAGGGCTGATCCGCGAAGAACTGTCGGAGGATCACATCAAAATCAGCGCCGCGTTTGAACTGAAGCGGAGCCTACTCTCCGCTTCACGTCTGCGAACCAGTTCAGCACGATATTGAGATGTGTTACCGGTGCGATCTGTGCTTCCACGGGTTCGAGCACCACAAACCGCTGCCCGTCAGGGGACACGTCGTAAGACTGACTGCCGACCAACAAGTAGGGGCCTTCGAAGAGCAGACGCGGCATCGCGGCCGTGAACTCCGGTGCGAGATTCACTGCGACCGACATCCACTTTTGCCCATTCCGATAGAAGAGTTCTTTACCGTCCCGCGACCAGATCACGTGCACACCCCCGTCGTTGGAAATCTGCCACTTGCTACCGGGACCAGGGTACGGGCGCACGTAGATTTCATATTGGCCGGATTCATCCGAACCATAGGCGATCCACCGCCCGTCCGGAGAAAACTTCGGTCCCGCCTCGGTAAATCGAGTCCGCAGGAACGGCTGCTGCGTCTGGGTCCCCTTTACGGGCTGCACAAAGAGATCCAGACCTGTAGAGGGATCCCCCTGGACCGTTGCCACAAGTTCCCCGTCCGGCGAAAAAGAACCGAACACGAACGGATCAGGCTGGCTACTGCCGTCCCTGGGCACCGAAAACGCTCGTTTTCCGTAGCGACGCGAGCCAAACGCGATGCGTTTACCATCAGGTGTCCAGGTCACTACTTCGGGCTCCGCCCCGAATGTGCGTTGAGTCAATGCGCCGCGCTCAAGATCCTGAACCCACACATCGTTCCTGGGATCTGCAATGATGAGCGCCAACATTCGTCCGTCAGGCGAGAGACTCAGGGTTCGGTACGATCGCGCGGGCATATCCAGTGGTTGAACCTTTCCTTGCCGATCCACCCAGACGGGTCTCGTGAAGTTTCGGGGTGCTCCGCCCTGCGCGTAGACCAGCGTGCCGTCACGTGAAAAGACAGCCTGAGGCTCAGGCGCTACACCTTCCAGTTCGGTCCGCACAGCTTCGAGAACGACCGTTTCGGGTCCAGTCAAAGCTAGCCGCTCCAGATCGAAGGGAGCCGCGAGCAGCAATCCCGGGCGCGCGAAAACCAAATGACCCGGCATATACCGCCCCCCGCCGGCGTCGGCTACCAGGAGACGGAATTCGCCGGTCTCCAACGAAAGCACTCCTACACCGAGCAGCGGGTTTGAAACGATCGCAGCTTTTCCGCCAGGCAAGATGTCCGGCCGCGTAAAGGCACCTTTACCGATGATCAGGATGGGCTGGGGGACGCCACCATTCTCTGAGACTTTCGTGGGACGCCGGCCTTCATCGGTTGCAAACAGAATCGTTCCGTCCGTTCCCCAGCTTCCGCCCCAGGCATTCGGAGCGGCGCAGAGCTCAATCGGTTCCCCGCCCGATACCGCAACTTTCTTCAATTTGTTTTCAGCGAAGAACCCGATCCAGCGGCCGTCAGGAGAGAAGAAGGGGCCGAACGCACCTTCAGTGCCCGGGATCGGTGTCGGCTGCAGCTTGTCGAGTTCGTGGAGATAAAGTTGGGTGACTCCCTGACGTGCCAGAACATACGCTACGCGTGTGCCTTCGGGAGAGATCGCTATCAACAGTTGGGCAAAACCTAGAGGCATCGACCACCCGTTCTCGGGCGGCCCTGCATCGGGCAGTCGGATCTGCAACCGCTTTACGGAGGAAGCGGTTTCAGGAGCCGGGCTCCCCAGCCGGATTCGGAACCAGAAGGCGCTCGTGATAATGGCCACGGCAGCAATACCGGCTAAGGCCAGAACTACTGGCCAGTGGCGTTTCCGAGGAATGCGCATCGGTGTCGGGACACCAACGTCCTCGATCTCAATTCTCGCATCGGCGATGTCGTGCAGCCGCCGGTCTGCATTCTTCTCGAGGGATTTGCGCAGCAGCTTCAGAATGTCTGCCGGCGTTTCAGGAGGAATCAAGCTCCAGTCCGGCTCCTGATTCAAAACAGCTTCGAGAATGTCTTCGATAGCCTGACCGCGAAAGGCCGGCCGGCCGGTGAGAGTCTCGTATAAGACGCAACCGAACGCCCAGACGTCGGCGCGCTTATCAACTACTTCTCCGCGCGCTTGTTCCGGACTCATGTAGGCTGCCGTGCCGAAGATCAAACCGGCGTGGGAGATTGATGAGCTCGTGACGGGTTCCGGGTTAGACGGGGCTGAGCTTACATCGACAGCGTCGAGCGCTTTCGCCAAACCGAAGTCCAGAATCTTCACGGTGCCGTCGGGACGCAGCTTAATGTTGGCGGGCTTCAGATCGCTGTGAATAATGCCTCGCTTGTGGGCCGCTTCCAGCCCTTCGGCGATCTGTCTAGCGATTGATAACGCTTCATTGACGGAAATGCGGCTCTTGGCTATACGGTCCGCGAGCGTCGGCCCTTCGACAAGCTCGAGCACGAGCGCCTGGACGCCATCCGAATTTTCCAGACCGTAAATCGCGGCGATGTTCGGATGATTGAGCGCAGCAAGGATCTGGGCTTCGCGCCTGAAGCGGGCGAAGCGATCCGCATCAAGTGCGAAGACCGCGGGACGGACCTTGAGCGCAACATCGCGATTGAGATTCGCATCACGCGCCCGGTAGACCTCTCCCATGCCCCCAGCGCCGAGAAATTCGACGATCGTGTAGGGACCGAGAGCGTTGCCGGGCTCCAGCGCTCGCCGTCCCAGGTCGGGAATCCAGCCGGCAGGAAGGCTCGCAGAGAAGGACTGCGATTGAACGGCAGGGCGCTCGATAAAATTGCTTGCCTGCTCTATGGCCTCAAGTAGGGATTCGACCTCCGCTCGCAGGAATGCATCGTCACCACACATCTGCTGGATAGTCGCCGCGCGCGCCGCAGGTGCTCGCTGTAGAACACCCTCGATGATCTCTTTAACGCGATGCCAGGAAGGAGTGTCTATCATGGAAGACTCCGCTGCTGCCCGCTCGTAATCCTTCGGTACAACCAGCCTTTCGCGATCAGCCATTCCCGAGTCACCGTCGACCGCGATACCGTCAACACATTGGCAACTTCGGTTTCTGTCAGGCCGCCAAAGTATCGGAGCTCCACAATTTGAGCCTGCTGAGGATCGATGGCCGCCAGTTCATGGAGCGCTTGGTCGAGCAGAAGCAGCTCACAGTCCGGAGGCTCGCTCGTACCCACGCGTTCATCCAGTGCCACTCTCACGGCCGCGCCAAAGCGCTTGCCTCGCCGGTGCCCTCGGGCGTGATCGACGAGTATCCGACGCATCAATTGCGCGGCAATGCCGTAGAAGTGCGCGCGATTCTGCCAGACGACATGCTCCTGCCCAATCAATCGGAGGTACGCCTCGTTGACGAGTGCCGTTGGCTGAAGTGTGTGGTCTGTCCTTTCCTGGCGAAGATAGGCGGCTGCCCGCCTGCGGAGCTCCTCGTAGACCAAGGGCATGAGTCTTTCTCGTGCTTTGACGTCGCCTTTCCCCCATGCGCGCAACAAGCCGCTGACGGCACTAGTTTCAGGCGCGTCCTGATTTGGAGTTGGAATTCCGTCGGCTCGCATGACGCAATGGACTCCATTTTGTCGCGTTATATCTCAGCAGGAGTGGAGCAGTTGCCGGAGTTTACCACAGCAGCGCTCGGAGAGGGATTGTCTGAAAGCACGGGTGACTCTGGCTTTGGCGTTTGTGAGAAAGAAAGGGAAGGAGAGGTTTGAAGACATGGACGGCTCAGGAAGGAACTTTTTTGTCGCTGCTATCGGTTTCGCAGTTGTCGCTTTTGCTTCGATTCTAGTCGGCACCCCGCCGTCTATGACGACACAACTCACATTTTCCGACTGGTCCACGCCAGTCAACCTTGGACCCGTCATCAATTCCACCAACAATGAATCGGGACCCGCCGTTTCCAAGAACGGACTGAGTCTCTACTTCAGTTCCAACCGGCCGCATGGAGTCGGCCTCGCCGACCTCTTCGTCTCCCAGCGTGCCGGCGTGGAACAGCCGTGGGGACCTCCGATAAATCTCGGATCGGTCGTGAACTCGCCCGCAGATGAAGCTACTCCCAACCTGTCCCGGGATGGGCACTGGCTTTACTTCATGAGCAGGCGCCCGGGTAGTCTTACGAATGCGGCTGGGGTTATAGGCTTTGACATCTGGGTATCGTACCGCGAGCACGTCGACGACGACTTAGACTGGCAGGCCCCGGTGCACGTAGAGCCCACCGTGAACTCACCCAGTTTCGACCAAAGCCCTTTCTTGTTTGACAACGATGAGGTTGGCGTACCGCAGCTTTTCTTCACCAGGACTACGCCAACTGGAAACGACATCTTCGTTAGCAATCTAGTGCCGGACGGAACGTTCGGCCCGGAGACGCTGGTAGCAGAGCTCAACAGCACGGCACCCGACGCAGGTGCGTCTGTGAGGTTCGACGGGCTCGAGGTTTTCCTATTCTCGAGAAGACCGCACGGGTTTGGCGAATCGGATTTATGGACATCGACGCGCCACACGGTATTTGATGCCTGGTCGACGCCGATCAATCTGGGGCCGTTGGTGAACAGCGTCGGTCTGGACTTTGACCCGCACATCGACTCATCCGGGGAGGCGCTGTACTTCGCGTCTACACGCGATGGAGGGTTTGGCGGTCAGGATATCTACGTGACCACGCGCACGAGTCAAAACGCAGGAACGAAGGGGCATTGATGCAAAAAGTGATACTGATTAGTCTACTGGCCGGAGTCGGGGGAGTACTGTTCGCCGAGGGATCGCGAACACCCGCTGATGGTTCAGCACGGGATGCCTTGCTTGGAGAGGTGCGGGCGCTTCGCGCAGAGATCACGCAAGTAACGAGCGCCGGCATCCGAACGCAGCTTCTCGTCGCGCGGCTCCAGCTCCAGGAGCAACGTGTGATCACTGCCGCGCGTCAACTTGCGGAAACGCAAAACGCACTCACGGCGGTGCAGACCCAAATTGTGGGAGAGCGAGCCAGGGTCCGCCAACTTGACGAAGCCGCGGCGCGCGCGGGTCAGGGACGAGCGACGTTTCAGCAAGCCATTCTCGAGGCGGGAACGCAGATCGAGCAACTGCAGAAGCAAGAATTTCAATTGCAGACGCGAGAGAAGGAACTTCAGAGAGCCGTAATGGACGAGCAGACCCGCTGGACGGACTTTAATGATCGTCTCGATGCACTCGAGCGCTCCCTGCCTGCAAGCGTTTCACACTAAAGAATCAGGTGAAAATCTAGACGGATCGATGGCGAGCATCTCCGGAACCGTTTTCACGCACCAAATCTCTTTCGAAAAGCATGCTCTAGCGATCTTAGATAATGTTGGGCATCGGGCGAGTCGTCCGGGGGAGCCCAGGGGGCAAACTCCTTATCCGTAGCCGGATCAAACGGCCCAGCTTTCGCCTCGAAAACGACGGTATTCGTTTCGAGTGCTAACAGCGTGTGCCACACATCTTCGCGGCAGTCGGCGATAAGGGAGCCTTTGGTGGGATGAAGCCAAATAAAATTCTCTTCGTCAGGCGTTCCATCATTCAGAAAGGGAACAAAACCCATTGAGCCACTGAGCAGAACGAAGACCTCGGCCTTAGGCGGAGTATGGTGACGATGTGGCCTCACGTACGTTTGCGGTTCAATCGCGTTGAGCATGCGATGAAGTGGATCGGAATCGTCACGATGCAGTACGAGTATTTCGCGCTTCCTCGGGTTTGCCTTGGCCTCGAGGCTCTTGGTGTGAATCGTGTCCAGATCTATCCCCATAGCAGTTGTGTGCCGCGAGATCGTTGCCACTCGGGATAAGCGTTCAAATCGTGTCTTCCTCATGGAGTCCCACTCGACTGCAGGCGCGGTCATAGACCGCGCCTGCAGCTCGTGATCAGGAGGTTATCCCCATCGATTTTCTAGAACGTCAAGCGCAGCGAAGCCTGGAATTGGCGGTGCAGCGTCGACTTGGCATTCGTGCCTGTGATCAAACCGAAGTTTGCTGTATTGATGTCGAGAACAGGCGTAGCCGGCTCCGGATGATTGAGCACATTGGTCGCATCCAACCGAAATTGCAACATTTTGCTTTCCGCTAACTTAACGGACTTCGTCAAGTTCGCATCAAATCGCCAGCGGCCGGCCACCTCGATCGATCGAAGACCGAAATTGCCGCGCGTTCCCGGCTGTGGATTCTGGAGAAGAATCTGGTCTGTATTGGCATCTGCGATCGCACTGAGAGTGCAGACGGACTGCAAGCTCGAAGCGATCTGGGTGCACTGAGGATCGGTTTTTTGTTTCAAGGCGCCGTTCATGAAGTAGCTGCCGCTGGTGGCGCCGCTCTTCCATTCTACTTTTCCTTGCTTGTCGAACGGACCAACGACATCGGCGAGACCTGCGTTGAGAGTGGCGGTGGTATTGGCATAAAGAGTGTTTTGAGCTGTGAGCGTCATCGGCTGTCCGCTGTTCAGATTGACGATCCAACCGGTCTGCCAGCCTTCAACGATCCGCGCGAGAATTCCCTGGCTGCTACCCATCAGGAGTTTGCCTGGGCCAAACGGTAGCAGGAAAGACCCGTTAGTCCGGAAGTCGTGCGTCCGATTATCGGCCAGTACAGCATAGTCCCCGTGACGATCGAGGGGGTTGGTGTATTGGCTTCCGACAGCCCAATTGACTCCCAGATTCTTGCTCCAGGTATACGTGGACTGCATGCTGACTCCATGAAGCGGGCGCAGCGTCACTTGTGCTTCGAGGGAGTGGTAATTGTTGGAATTCGAATTGGCGATCATGAAAACGCTGCTGTACTGCGGATTGGTCACAATGAAGTTTTCCGGGAATTGCCCGCTGTAACGCAGCACTCCACCGTTGCTGCCGGCTGGAATCACCGGCAACGTGGGATTGGTGGTGCTCGAATAATTCATCACGTTCAAAATCGCAGCGACGTTTGCGTAGTTTCCATTGGCAAGATTGGTCTGCAAGTTGCCGGGAATGCCGGTCGCTGTCGCAGTAGAGGCCCGCAACTGGGCACCTGCCGTCTGCCCTGGCGAACCGACGGGCGCTGAGCCGGCAATATTGATTCCTTTAAACATTGTTTCCAGCACCTGGAGATTCGGACTACTGTCATCGCCGGCCCGCGCAGCATCGAAAGCTGCCTGCAATCCGTTGGTGAGAAAATTAGGTGAATTCAGCTGGAATGCGGCGTTCCATTGCTTGCGCCCGAGGGTGCCGATGTAGCGTAGATCTACCGTCACGTTTGACGTGATGCTTCGAGTGATGGCCAACGTGATGTCCTGCGCGTACGGATTAACCAGGCCCGGTTGAGGATTGTAAATCTGCTGGCTTCGGTCCGTGATCGGAGTCGGCTGCATCGGTGTGATGATGGTGGGAACCGGTACCAGCGATGCCACCTTGGTGAGATCGAGGTAAGTATTGACGCTGTCGCCAGCGTACGTCGCGGCGAGCGTACTGCTCGGTACGTTATTCTCCTGTGTGATCGCATTGGAAACCTGCCCGGCGTTGTAGGTCATCTGGTAACCACCACGTATCGTCGTCTTTCCCGCACCGAACCACGGAACCTGCCAGGCGAACCCGATAGCGGGACCAAAATTATTCCAGTCGTTCGAATACCACGACGTACCCGGCTTCGGCGAATTCTTTCCGACAAACTCGACGCTAGTGAGGTCGCCCCGCACGCCCGGTGCAAACCAACCTCCCGCATCGCCGGAGATACCGTAAATGCGTGATGGACCACCAACCGTCAGCGGCGTCAAACCATATCCGTCGTAGGGAACACCGTAGTAATCCCATCTCAGACCAAGATTGAGCGTCAGATTCTTCGCGACTTTCCAATCGTCCTTGAAGAAAGCGCTCGCTTCGTTCTGGTGCGTGTCACGAATTCTCTGCGGATACGTCTTGTAAGTCTCAAACGCATCGAGTTTCGTAGGTGCCTGCATGTAATAAAACTGCGTGACGCTTGCGAGAGAACCCGACAGGAAACTCAGTAGATTTCGCATGCGCTGATTGTTTCCAGTTGCGGTGGAGCCGCCGAGTCCCGGCATATTGGCCGGACTGATGGCTGGGTTTGGTATAGCCGCGAGAGGAGCATCACCTCCGGTCCCGCGCGGAATGCTGGTTATGGCGATGCCGGCGTCGTATCCAAGCGAGTGGCCGTTCCTGAATTCACCGCCGAATTTGAACGCGTGGTTGCCTTTAGTCCAACTGAGGGAGTCGCCGTAAGTCAGCAGATTCGTGATGTCGTTGTACGCTGAGGTGGACCCGCCGCCCAATGGCTGATTGGTCTGAAAATTTACTGTCCCGGTGCCCAGGGCGTAGACAACCGGATAACCGCCATAATTCGGGAAAAAGGCCTCGGCTTCCGAACTCCCTTTCGGATTGTTCAGCCCGTTGAATGTGTTTCCTCCGATACGCCGGTTTCCAACTCGAACTTCATTCACGATATTCGCGGACAGCGTGGTGGTGAAGTTCACCGCCAGCGTCTGCGGATGGCGGAATACACTGCCACGGAACCCGCCGGGCCAAGTTTCATAGTTGGCGTTGCCTGCGGAATCTTCATAGGTGTAGCTGACGCCCAGCTTGCTTCTCGAGTTGAAGTTGTGGTCGATCTTCGTGTTGAACTGTTTGCGCCCCAGACCCGCCAGTGTTGCAATTCCCGCCGCATTTGTTCCAAAGATCGATTCGGTGCCGCTGTTCTCATTCCGCGTCCATCGATATCCGGCTGTATTCAAACCGTCGCTCAGAATCTGTGTGGCCATGCCCGGGTTTTGGACAGCTTCATAGTTGTTCGGCAGAGGCATCTTGTTGAGGACGCTTGCAACGAAACCCGTGGGGTCCACTCTCGTCCGATTGGTATCCCAGGGGCTTCCCTGAACCACCGCGTCTGAACAATCCGGTTGGGTCGGAACATTGGCCAAAGGTCCGAACACACTGGAGTACCGCAGGGTTCCCGTAAACGGAGTGCCATCCGGATTTTTTTCAGGCCGCAAAGGATTCCCGAGACCGTCCACTACGGCTATCGTGGGAGTCGCACCAAATGCAGTCTGCTGGATCGCGTTTCCGTTATTCCACATGTTCATGGTTTGAGTGCTGCCCGCGCCCGTATCCCAATATCGGAAAATGCCGCGGCGTGCGCAGGGTGTCAACACAATCGAGTTCGGCTGAGTGCGTCCATTAACGAGCAGGCTGTCCCACAATACGAAGAAGAATGTCTTGTTCTTCACAATGGGACCACCGATGCTTCCTGTGAGTTGATGGTTGTTGGCCCAATCCGGCTGAGTCGGCTTCCAGGCGCCGGTTTT
>Ga0114129_10013381_pt1 | contig 11691 bp, 7 predicted proteins | sample RhiMetdeltSRZDD1_FD_80071 | JGI IMG/M metagenome (GOLD analysis project Ga0114129, IMG submission 80071) | Populus rhizosphere microbial communities from Tennessee, USA - Rhizosphere MetaG P. deltoides SRZDD1 (version 2) (version 2) | ecosystem: Host-associated > Plants > Roots > Rhizosphere >... | reverse complement strand
AAGCCTGGGATGCCGCGGGTCTGTACCAGGTAGGCAGCTTCATCGGGGACAGCTGGAAGGAATGGAACGGACGCTTCCGCGACGATGTCCGCAGCTTCTTTCGCGCCGCGGAGGGCTCAATCGAGCCGTTTGTCGATCGCTTGATCGGCAGCCCGTCGCTCTACGGCCACAAGCAGCGCGAGCCCGAGGCAAGCGTCAACTTCGTCACGTGTCATGACGGCTTTACGCTGAACGACCTCGTCTCCTACGAGGTCAAACACAACGAGGCGAATGGCGAGAACAATCGCGACGGCGCCGATGACAACCGAAGCTGGAACTGTGGCGTGGAAGGTGCGACGGAGGATCCGGCGGTCGAGAAGCTGCGAACGCGACAGGCGAAGAACTTCTTCACGACGACGATGCTGTCGGCAGGGATGCCCATGATGCTCATGGGCGACGAGGTGCGGCGCACCCAGGGCGGCAACAACAACGCGTATTGCCACGATAACGAGACGACATGGTTCGACTGGACGCTGCTCGCCAAGCGGGCTGATTTGCACCGGTTCGTGACCTTGCTCAATGCTCGCCGGGTGCTGCGGGACCCGGAGCACGAGCGCGTGGCCCTCAATCAGTTGATCCGAGAGGCTCAGATGACCTGGCACGGCGTCAGACTTCACGAACCTGACTGGCGCCACAGCTCCCACAGCATCGCGTTCACGGCAAGGCTCACGCGGGAACAGATGTTGTTTCACGTGATCCTCAACGCATATTGGGAGCCGCTGGAGTTCGAACTCCCGCCGGTCGTCGACGGCGGTCAGGATCCGTGGCGACGGTGGATCGACACCTTCCTCGACTCACCGGACGATATCGTCGAATGGGGTCGCGCTCCGTCGGTTCCCGGCCGGACTTATCGGGCCGAGCCGCGCTCCGTGGTGGTGCTGATCACCCGCCTCGATTGATGCGCAGTCACATGCCAATGGCCGGCACCAGTCAAAGATCTACCGACGCACCTTGACCGCGCGTTGTAATCGTTCACGGTCGTCATCGGTGAGTTGTGCGCTCGTCAGGCGCTCCGCCTCTGACCATCCGCCGCCGAGGGCTTTGAAGATCGATGCGGCCTGCCGCGTCACCTCGACACGGCTTTGCGCCAACCGGTCTTCGGCATCCAGACGCACGCGCTCCGCGTCGAGCACCGTCAAGAAGTTGTCCGCGCCGAACTGGAATCGTTGCCGGGCGAGATCGGCGGCCGCGCGCGCGGATCGAGCAGCCAGATCCAGATGACCGAACCGTTCCCGCTCCTGGACATAGGCGGTGATCGCGCGCTCGGCTTCCTCGAGCGCCGACAGGGCGGTTCGCTCGTAGTCCGCAAGCGCGATTTCGGCGCTGGCATCGGCGGCCAGGATTCGCTGACGAATGCGGTTCCATTCGAAAAAAGGCAGGGTGACGCCGACTCCGACACCGAACCGCAGCCCTCGATTGTTGATGTCGCCGACGCTATAGGACTGCAGCCCGACTCCCCCCGTCAGCACCAATCGTGGAAAGAGCTCGGCGGCGGCAACACCGGCGCGAGCCGCCGCCGCGACGACTGCGGATTCGGCGGCTACGACGTCCGGCCGCCGGCGCAGCAGGGTGATCGGCTCTCCGATCGCGAGCACGTCCGGCGGCGGCGGCAGCGTGTCGGGCACTCGCAGCTCGGCCGCCAGCGCTTGCGGCTCGGAGCCCACCAGCACGCCGAGCCGGTAGATCGCAGACGACTCAGCGGCGACGAGCGGTGGAATGGAAGCCCGCGTCGATTCGAGCAGCGCGATCGCTCGATCCACGTCGAGCTGCGTACCGCGACCCGCCGTCAGTAATTGACGCGTGAGCTCGGACGCGCTCTCCTGATTGGCGACGTTGTCGCGTGCGACGGCGAGACGCGCCTGACTGCCTCTGACGTCGGTGTAAGCAAGCACAACCTCGGCCGCCACCGACACCAAGGTGACGCGGCGAAGCGACCGGTCGCGCGCGAAGTCGGCGCGCGCCCCCGCAATGGAGGCGCGACGAGCGCCGAAGATGTCGACTTCCCAACTTGCGTCCACGCCGGCATCGAACAGGTTCACGTCGGCTGAGGGGGCGATGCCGACTTGCGACCGGCTGCGCCCGAATGCGGCATTCGCCCCGCCGAGCGGCCAGTTCGCGCCCTCCTGCTCGCGCAGCCTGGCGCGGGCCAACCTGACCAGCGCCGTGGCTTGACGAACGTCCGGACTTCGATTCAGCGCCTGCTCGACAAGCGATGTCAGGCGAGCGTCCTGGAACGTTGTCCACCACGCATCGACCGGCTGCTGCAGTGGAGCGAGCGCGGCGTCCGATGCGCCCTCGAAGGCAGGCGGCGCCGTCGGCTCGATCGGCCGAACGTTGGTTCCCCTGACACTACACGCACAGGCCAACACCAACGTGAGGCCGATGGACGGATGCAGTAGGCGTGTCACGAACGGAGTTCCCCATCTGGCGACGCGATGATCGGTGGCATCGGCGTCTCGGCTGCGCTGGCCTCCCGACGGCCGATCGATCGCTGCCGACCGAGCGCCAAACGCCGGCAGATGACGTAGAACGCCGGCGTCAGCAGCAGACCAAACAGCGTGACACCAATCATCCCGGCGAAGACCGCGGTCCCCAGCGCCCGGCGTGCTTCGGAGCCGGCGCCCCTGGCGACGACCAGCGGCGCGACGCCGAGAATGAATGCGAACGACGTCATCAGAATCGGGCGCAGCCGCAACCGGGCCGCGTGCGCGGCCGCCGCAAATCGATCGAGTGCGAGCTGATCCTCCGCCTGCTTCGCGAACTCGACGATCAGAATGGCGTTCTTGCACGCGAGACCCACGAGCACGACGAGGCCAATTTGCGTGAGGATGTTGTTGTCCTGGCCGCGGAGCAACACTCCCGTGATCGCCGCCAGCAGGCACATGGGAACAATCAGCACGACGGCAAGCGGCAGCGTGACGCTTTCATACTGGCCGGCGAGCACGAGGAACACGACCACGACGGCAAACGCAAACACGAACGCCGCCGTGTTGCCGGCCTGCTGTTGCTGGTACGCCAGCTCTGTCCACTCGTAGGAAAACCCCTCGGGCAGCGTGCGTTTCGCCAGCGCTTCCATCGCACTCATCCCCTGGCCGAACGACGTGCCAGGGACGACATCGCCGAGGACCTCGACGGCCGGGTACAGGTTGTAGCGCGTCACGCGCGTCGGTCCGCTCACGTCCCGAAACGTGGCGACCGATCCGAGCGGCACCATCCCGCCGGCATCGCTCCGCGTGCGAAGCTCGGAAATGTTCCTCGCGCTCCGTCTGAACTGCGAATCCGCCTGGGCGGTGACTCGATACGTGCGTCCGAGATAATTGAAATCATTCACGAACGACGAGCCGAGGAACACCTCGAGGGCCTCGAACACTCGCGAGGGAGGCACACCCAGCGCCTGCGCGCGGTCGCGATCGATGTCGACGTACAGCTGCGGCGTGGAGACTTCGAACTGCGAGAAGACCGCACTGAGCCCAGGCTCCCGCGCGGCTGCAGCAGTGACCAGGCCGGCGGCATCGCGCAACGCCGCCAACCCGTGCGCTGCCTGGTCTTGTACGATGAACTTGAAGCCGCCGGTCGTGCTCAGGCCGCGCACCGACGGAGGCGCGATGACGAAGATATTGGCCTCGGCGATCGCGGCCATGCGCTGTCGAGCGGTGCGGAGCACGGTCGCCCCATTGACGCCGCGCGCATCGCGCTGGGCGAACGGCGTCACCGTGAAGAACACGGCCGCCGCGTTGCTGGCGTTGGTGGATGTCGCGGCATCGAAACCGCTGAAGCTCGCGGTGTGCTCGACACCGGGAATGGCGAGAAGGTCTTTGATGGCCCGCTTCACCACCGCGTCGGTGCGCGCCAGCGACGAGCCCGGTGGCAGCTGCACGATGGTGATGAAGTACCCTTGATCCTGTGCCGGGATGAATCCGCCCGGCGCGCGCCAGAACTGAACGCCGGTCAGTACCAGGAGCCCACCGTACGCTGCGAGCACGAGCGCCGATACACGGACGATCCTGCCGACGCCTCGACCGTACAGGTCCGAAATGCGATCGAACGCCGCATTGAACCCGGAGAAGAATCTGGCAAAGAGGCGTCCGATGCGAAACCGCGAAACGTCGGCGGTCCGAGGCCGTAACAGCAGCGCCGCCAGGCCGGGAGACAGCGTCAGCGACACGAGGCACGAGATCACGGTCGCGGAGGCAATCGTCAAGGCAAACTGACGGTAGAACTGGCCGGAGATGCCTGGAATGAATGCCGTCGGCACGAAGACGGCCGACAGCACGAGCGCGATGGCCACCAGCGCGCCGCCGACTTCGTCCATGGTGCGACGCGCCGCGTCTCGAGGCGACATCCCGTCGTCGAGATTTCGCTCCGCATTCTCCACGACGACAATCGCATCGTCTACGACGATTCCGATCGCGAGGACGAGACCGAACAGCGACAGCGTATTCAACGAGAAGCCGAACGCCTGCAGCACGGCGAAGGTGCCGACGAGCGACACAGGAATCGCCAGAAGCGGAATGAGCGACGCCCGCCACGACTGGAGGAAGAGGATGACGACGAACACGACGAGAACGGCGGCCTCGAAGATCGTTTTCTGAACCTCGGCCACAGATTCCGCGATGAACTCCGACGGGTTGTAGATGACGTCGTAGTCGAGCCCCGGGGGGAACTGAGGGCGGAGGCTCGCCATCAGCGCCTGCACGCGCCGCGCCGTCGCGAGCGCGTTCGAGCCTGGGCGCTGAAACACCGGCACGGCCACCGCTGCCTTGTCGTCGAGATACGCGTTGGTCGAGTAGTCGACGGCACCGAGCTCGATGCGCCCGATGTCACGCACGCGGACCAGTCGGCCTGCGTCGGCGCTCTTGATCAGGACGTCCCCGAACTGCGCCGGGTCCGTGAGACGCCCGAGGAGTTGGACGCCGACTTCGTAGGCGCCTTGCCGCGTCGACGGTGGACGATCCAGCACGCCGCCGGCAACCTGCACGTTCTGACTGCGAAGCGCTTGCACCACCTCGCCGGCGGTCAGGTCGAGCGCCGAAATCCGATTCGGATCGAGCCAGATTCGCATGGAGTATTCGCGCGCGCCGAACAGCCGGAGATCGCCGACGCCGTCGAGCCTGGCCAGGCGGTCGCGAATGTTGAGCAGCGTGTAGTTCGACAGATACAGCTGATCGCGCGAGCCGTCGGGCGAGTAGATGTGCACTACCAGCAAAATGTCCGGCGTGTTCTTGGTGGTGACGATGCCGAGCCGCCGCGCTTCTTCGGGCAGTCGCGGTAAAGCAATGTTGACGCGGTTCTGTACCAGGACCTGGGCGGCATCGAGGTCGGTGCCGAGTGCGAATGTGACGGTAATCGTGGTGCGGCCGTCGGACGTCGATTGCGAGGAGAGATACAGCATCCGCTCCACGCCGTTGATCTCCTGCTCGAGCGGAGCGGCAACGGTGGCGGCAGCGGTCTCCGCATTCGCGCCTGGATATAACGCCGTGACCGTAATGCTCGGAGGAGCGACCTCAGGATATTGGGAAACGGGAAGGGCGAAGTAGGCGACCGCGCCGACCAGCATGATCATCACCGAGATCACGCCGGCGAGAATCGGCCGGTCGATGAACAGCTTGGAGAACCCCATCGCCGCCGCCGCTCAACTGCCAGCCGGCGGCTCGATGCGTCCGGTGGTCGGAGCGACCTTGACACCGGGCCGCACGCGCTGCATGCCGCTGATTACGATTCGATCGTCGCGCCGCAGGCCGGCGCGCACGATGCGCAAGCCTCGCTCGAGATTGCCCGGCTCCACAACGCGCTGCTCCGGAATATCGTCCTTGCCCAGGGCCCACACGAACCGCCGCGACTGGTCGCTCAGAATGGCGCTGTCGGGCACGAGCAGCGCATCGAACTCACCAGAGCCGAGGAGCTGAAGGCGTCCGAACTGCCCGGGGGTCAGGAAGCCGCCAGGATTGGGGACGAGTGCGCGGCCGCGTATCGTGCCGGTCGCCAAGTCGACGCGGTTGTCGACGAAGTCCATCTTGCCGACGTGCGTGAATGAGGTCTCGTCGAGCAGACGGATGCGCACGGGATTGGGCGTGTCACGCGAGGTGCGCCGTTCACCGCTGGCATTCATCCGGTTGTACTTCAGATAGTCCGATTCGCTCGCGTCGAAGAAGAACTGAATCGGATCGACGGCGACGATGGTCGTCAGCAGCGTCGATCCGGCCTGGCCGCCGGAGATCACGTTGCCCACACTCACGAACTTCTGGGAGATGCGACCGGCGATTGGCGCACGCACGCGCGTGAACTCCACGTTCAGCGCCGCCGCACGCTCGGCGGCACGGGCCACGATCAGGGCCGCCTCCGCTTCCTTCTTCGCCTGCGTCCGGCGATCGAACTCTTCCTGGCTGATGCCTCGGATGGCGAACAGTGCCTCGCCGCGAGTGAAGTCGGTCGTGGCCAGTTCCACGCGTGTTTGCGCGCGGACGACGTCCGCTCGCGCGCCTTCCAGCGCCGCTTCGTACGGTCGCGGATCGATCACGAACAGCAGGTCACCGCGCTTGACGATCGCCCCGTCGCGGAAATGGATGGAGTCGAGATAACCATCGACGCGAGCGCGAACGTCCACCCGATCGGTCGCCTCGAACCGGCCCGTGTATTCATCCCATTCCGTCATGCGGGTCACCACCGGCGTGGCAACGACGACCGCAGGGGGTGCCGGAGCCGTCGTCTCCGCCGCCGAGCGGCATCCACTCAAAGCCGCAGTCGTGAGCACGAAACACAAGACGACCAACTGCGGCGAACAGACACGGTGTGCATACATCTGAAACTCCACGCGGCAGTTCGAGCCTAGCCCAAAACGCGTGTCTGACGCTTGTTATCACAGCAGCGTCCGCCTTTTTAACGTGATCGGGGGCGTTTCGTCGAAACTCAGCCGTTCGACGATCGGCGTTATCGCATAGGTGGAGTGCAGCGGCGATTACACACAGTGCGCGGAGCCGAAATCCATTGGACGATGGTATCGATCGCGGCTTTGGGATCGCGCCGGATTCGAAGCCAAGGCCTTCGGCCACGGTGTAAGCGGTACGGTCATCGAAAAGCGCTCGCGCACACGCACGTCAACGTCGTCGAGTCGGGGCGTCGCGCTGATCAGATCGGACCTGCTCCAGAAGGAATGCCGCGGGCTTCCAGCTCCCGGGCGAGCGACGGGCCGGCCAGCCAGCGGAGCACTGCAATCGCGTAGAAACACGCGGGAGTGTGCGGCTGCGCACAGCTAATCGTCGTGCGGCGCATCACGACTCACGAAAAAACGCACGCGCCGACCCGGCGCGATCCTTGCTCCGACATCCCCGGGAAAGGCGGCCGGACGATGTCGCAAGGCAACGTTGACAAGGTGATTCACAGACTGCTCACCGATGAAGGCTTGCGCATTCGATTCGCGCTCGACCCCTTCGACACGCTGGCCGACCTGCACGAACGAGGGCTGCCGCTGACGCCGCGCGAAATCGACGTCTTCGTGCAGTCGGATGCTCAGATCTGGTTCGCTGAGAACACCGTCACGCAGGGCACGCTGAATTAGGCTCCAGTTGCGGATGAGAGATGAACGAATCGTTCGATGACGCCAATCGGCGGAAATTGTTTGCGTCGATGTTGGGCGCGGACGACTTCAAGCCGGCGTCGGCGGTCGTCCGCGCGGAGGTGGCCGCGCGGTCGCACCGCGGACGAGTGTTCAAGGAGGACGAGGATCACTATCTCGCGCTCCGGTTGACGCGATCCGAGGAGACGCTCCACGCGATTCTCGTCAGCCGCGACGTTCCGCACCAGTTCGAGGAATGCGCGTACGCCGCCGTCGTCGCCGACGGCGTCGGCGGGCATGGCGCCGGCGCGGTGGCCGCGAGGCTCGCGGTGAGCACGCTCGCACACAACGGCCTGACGGACATGATTCCCGACGACGAGATCGCCGACGCGCTCGCGCTACCATCGTTCCCGCGAAACAGCACTCGGCCGTAGCGTCCCCAATCCCGCAGCCATACGACCAGCGAGCTTTCAGCGGAAGACACAGTCGCGCGACTTCTCGCGCTGTTGCGGCAGCAGGGACGCTTCGAGCGGCTTCTCACGGACAGCCGGTTGTGGAATAGCATGGATTCTCGATGGAGATGGCACACATCGCGGCCGCCGCGGTGAGCGTGGCGTTGATCGCCGCTGTCCTGTGGGACGCATTCGAGACGGTCATCCTCCCGCGTTCAATCGTGCGCCGCTTCCGTCTCGCGCGTCTCTGGGTGCGCAGCATTTGGCTGCCATGGCGACTCGTCGCCGCACGGGTCACGCCGGCGCGGCGCCAGCGGTTTCTCGCGATCTTCGGACCGATAGCGCTGCTTGGACTGATCGCCGTGTGGGCGGTCTGCCTGATCGCCGGGTTCGCGGGACTGTTCTGGGCTGCTGGCTCTCATTTGGAGGCCGTCGGCGGCCGTGTGGGGTTCAGCGACGACCTGTACATGAGCGGCACGACGTTCACGACGCTCGGCATCGGCGACCTCCATCCAGTCGGCCGCCTGACGCGGCTGCTCACCGTCGTCGAAGCCGCAACCGGTTTTGCGTTTCTCGCGATCGTCGTCGCGTACCTGCCCGTACTGTACCAGTCGTTCTCGCGGCGCGAGGCGCAGCTGACACTGTTCGACGCATGGGCCGGATCGCCGCCCGCCGCGGCTGAAGTGCTGCGCCGGCTGGCGGAACGGTCCGAGTTGTCGATGGTCGGCGGCTTTCTCAAGGACGGCGAATTCTGGTGCTCGGATCTCCTCGAGAGTCACATCTCGTATCCGACCGTCGCCTTTTTTCGCTCGCAGCATCAGAAACAGTCATGGCTGTCGGCGCTTGCGTGCCTGCTGGACTTGTCCGCGTTGATCGAAATGGGGATCGATGGCATCCCGACGTGGCAGGCGCACGTAACGTTTGCGATCGCCCGCCACACAGCGGTCGATCTCGCCCAGGTGTTCCGCGTGCCAGTCGCAACAGAGGAGGACAGGCTGCCCGACGCCGAGTACGATCGGATGCGGAATCAGCTCGCCGCCGTCGGTGTGCGTGTCGTCGACACGCCTGCGGCGCGAGAGCGGCTGCGCACGCTGCGCCGGTCGTACGAGCCGTACCTGTTTGGCCTGTCCCGCATGCTGATGATGCCGCTGCCGCCGTGGTGGAGCGAGCTGCCGCGGAGGGACAACTGGCAGACGAGCCCTCGCGGCCTCGAAGAAATGCACCTCTAAGAACGGCTCGACGTGCCGGTTGGGAACGGGTTCTGGATCCGCAAGTTCCAGTCGGCAAATTTAGTCCGCGCTGGCGCAGACCTAAGTGCACGAAACGGTAACTCGGACAGGCGCCCTAGATGTTTAGTCCCACAGTGTCGTGGTGGCAGGATTGACGCCACAACCAAGGAGACGTGTGGGACAGGTACTTCACTGGAGCGCCACGACCACTCACGCCAACCGAGCAGCAATACAGCGATCGAAGGCTTCGCTCCAGACGCCGAGTTCAGTCAGAACTTTGGCTTTCGGTCCTGAAAGCGGTGTCTTGATCTCAGGCGCAGTCATTCTTGTGAGTCACGTCGTGGTCGGCTGGTCTGGCGCTCGAGCTGACGGCCGATCGCAGCTTCACGGGCCGCGTCCGCGTGGCGACCTTGCCGGTTATACACGTCGGCCAACACATAGTGTCCGAACGGCGCCATCGTCGAAGAGGTGGCCACGACGGAGAGACCCTGGCGAGCCGATGCGGCGGCGCGCTCGAGATCGCCGCCGGTGTCCAGATACAGCTTGGCCAGATAGAAATGCCCTTCGGCGAAGTGCGGGTTCATATTGATGGACTCGCGCAACAAAGACTCGTACTGCGTGACATCGCCCAGCTGATCGTGCAGTCGCGCCAGGTTGAACGCTGCACGATAGCTGTCCGGGTGGAGCTCGATCTCGCGAGCGTACTCGGCGATCGCGCGAGGAAAGTCTTTGCGCCGTTCCTCAATCAACGCCAAGTTGAAGTGCGCTGTCCCGATGTCGGCGCGTTGGACGAGAGCCGCTTTGATCTCGCGCTCGGCGGTTGCGAGGTCCCCTCGCTTGAATGCCAACACACCGAGCGCATTTCTCGCCGACGCGATTCGGGGATCGTCGTCTAATGCCTGCTGCAGCGCTGATTCGCCTCGCGTGAGCTCGCCGGTTTCGACCAACAGTTCGCCGAGCTGGGACCGCACGTAGGCGTTCTTGGGATCCCGCTCCAGATATCGCTCGTAACCAAGAATCGCCGCGTCGTACTGGCCCAGTTCCCGGTAGGCGGTTGCCAGATTGATCGTCGCGAGGTCGTAGTCCGGGTTCACCTCCAGCGCGTGTTGGTAGTGCGAGAGTGCGGTCGCCGGATCCCGGCGGCGAAGGAACTCGTTCCCGAGCATGATCCAGGCGTCGAGAATCTTTGGATCCGTTGCGAGGACGCGTTCCAACCGCGCGATTGGCTGCTCACCAGTTTCCTTGCCGGCGTTCTCCCGAGCGGCAAGCATCAGGTTGAATACGTCGATCTTCTCCTTCGGATCGGGCAGCCGGTTGCCGGACGGCGGCTTGACACCCGCGAACGTCCCGATATATCCAAGCGCAGCGAGGCGCGCCCGCGTCTCCGGATCGACAGTTGTCGGCGCCGTGCCGGCGGTGCGGCCGTCGGCGCGCCCGAGGCGAGCGAGCGCCGCGGACATCTGATCCGCGAGTCCTCGCCGCGCCTCGTACAGGTTGGTCGTCTCGCCGGGATCTCTCTCCACGTCGTACAGTTCGGGGTGCGGCGCGTCGACGAACTTATACCGGCCGACGCGAATGGCGCGGAGTTCGCTCCAACCGTAATGATTCCTGGCGTAGTAGGACTCGCTGTACGCGTCGAGATTGAGATCGGCGACCTCACCAGCCATCAGTGGAACGAGGCTCGTGCTCTGCGCGCTGCTTGGCGGCTCGATACCGCTGAGATCGAGCAGCGTCGCCAGGAGATCCTGGGCTCGCACGACCGACCTGACCCGCCGGCCCTGTAGACGAGAGAACGGCGCCCGGATAATCAGGGGCACTCGAACCGTCGCATCGTAGACAAACAGGCCGTGCGATGCCTCGCCGTGCTCGTTCAGGCTTTCGCCATGATCGCCCATGGCGACGACAATGGTTCGGTCCGCGAGGCCACGAACGTCGAGCCACTCTAGAACGCGGGAAATCTGCGAATCGACGTACGCGATCTCTCCCGCGTACGGCCGACCGGCGAACGCCGATCTGAACGGCTCCGGCGGATCGTAGGGTGCGTGTGGATCGTAGAAATGCAGCCAGGCGAAGAACGGCGCGGCGGCGTGTCCATCGAGCCACGGCAACGCTGCATCCACCACTTCAACCGCCTTGCGGTCGATCTCGCCAAGCGACAGCGTCGAGCGCTTTGACAGCTCGAAGTCATCAAAATACCGGTCGAACCCCCGATCGAGTCCCCATTTCGAATCGAGCACGAACGCGCCGACGAAGGCCGCGGTTTTGCGGCCCTGCGTCCTCAGCACCTCGGCGAGCGTTGTCTGCCGGCCGTCGAACACGTAGCCGCCATTGTCCCGCACGCCGTGCACCGGAGGCACGGTGCCGGTGAAGATCGTCGAATGGGCCGGCAGTGTCAGTGGCGCGGAGGCCAACGCCTGTT
>Ga0114129_10013380_pt1 | contig 11691 bp, 4 predicted proteins | sample RhiMetdeltSRZDD1_FD_80071 | JGI IMG/M metagenome (GOLD analysis project Ga0114129, IMG submission 80071) | Populus rhizosphere microbial communities from Tennessee, USA - Rhizosphere MetaG P. deltoides SRZDD1 (version 2) (version 2) | ecosystem: Host-associated > Plants > Roots > Rhizosphere >... | reverse complement strand
GGTTACCCCTGTTTTTGTAAAACCAGGTGGCTGGAAAGCCGGCGATACCCTGGTGCAAAAAGATCTGGCCAATACCTTAAAGCGTATTCGCGATAACGGACAAAAAGGGTTTTATGAAGGAGAAACAGCCCGGCTGATCGTTGAAGAAATGAACCGCGGTAATGGTATTATCGGTTACGACGACCTGAAAAATTATGAAGCCAAAGAACGGCAACCGGTTGTTTTCGATTATAAGGGATATACATTAATTACCATGCCATTGCCCGGCAGCGGCGGCATTTTGTTGCCACAAATGATGCACATGATCGAAGACAAACCTATTAAAGAATATGGTTTTCAGTCGGCACAGGCGGTGCAACTGATGACCGAAATAGAACGGCGGGCTTACGCCGACCGGGCCAAATACCTGGGCGATGCAGATTTTTATAAAGTGCCTGTAAAAATGTTAACCAGTAAAGCCTATGCTGCCGAAAGAATGAAGGACTACAATGCGCAAACAGCAGGCAGCAGCCAGGCAACACAGGCAGGCATTATTCCCGAAAGCGAAGAAACTACTCATTTCAGTGTGTATGATAAAAATGGTAATGCTGTATCAGTAACCACTACCCTAAACGGAGGTTATGGCAGTAAAACCGTAACAGGCGGCGCCGGCTTTTTATTGAATAACGAAATGGACGATTTCAGTATTAAACCCGGGGTACCCAACCTGTACGGCGCCGTTGGCGCCGATGCCAATGCCATTGCGCCCGGCAAACGGATGCTCAGCTCAATGACCCCTACGATCGTTTTAAAAGACAATAAAACTTACCTGGTGATTGGCACTCCCGGCGGCACCACCATCACCACCTCGGTATTTCAAACACTTGTTAATATTCTTGAATTTAATATGAGCATCGATGATGCGGTAAACAAACCGAAATTCCATCACCAATGGCTACCTGATGAAATTATGGTTGAGCCAAATTTTCCGCATGCGGTGCGGCAACAATTACAGCAAATGGGTTATAAAGTTACCCAGCGCGGCTCCATCGGCCGTACCGAAGTGATTCGCATCGAAGCCAATGGCACTATTGAAGCCGTTGGAGATCACCGGGGCGATGATGCAGCAGCAGGATATTAACGCACTCCGTACCTTTATAATAAAAAATGTCAGTTTCATTTGCCACCGAATACCTGCAAACAGCTATTAAACGGTTGCGGTATTACAAACAGCTGGGCGAACAAACATTCAACCAGTTAACCGATGCAGATTTTCATTTTACCCCTAACGGAGCATCTAACAGCATTGCGCTCATCATTCAACATTTGAGTGGTAATATGTGTAGCCGGTGGACGAACTTTTTAACCGAAGACGGAGAAAAAGACTGGCGTAACCGCGATGAAGAATTTGAAGTGCACAACTACTCCAAACAACAATTAATTGACCTGTGGGAAAAAGGATGGGTGTGCTTTTTGAACAGTCTCACCTCATTAACCGGCGACGACCTGTTAAAAACAATATACATACGGCAGGAACCGCTATCGGTGATCGATGCCATTAACCGGCAACTGGCGCATTACCCCTATCATGTAGGACAGATCCTCTACATCGGAAAAATAATTAAAGGCACGGACTGGAAAAGCTTATCGATCGAAAAAGGAAAATCGGAAGTGTATAATAAAAGTTCAGATATAAAGGACCCGGCGAAAAGGTTTTAACAGTAAAAGGTTTAGGGTTCAAGCGTATAATTGGCAAAGCGGGTTATCGTTAATTTTCCCGAATTCGGGTGAATTATCACACAAAAGCTTAAAGGTTACGAATCCGTGACTTTTAATTCTATAAAACTACCGAATTCGATAGCTTTATAGAAACCCCGTCTCCATTATCCATCATTCCATAAACGATGTGGGCGGTTTCATGAGCTTGTTGTCCATCCCTGCAAACGCAAATCGTAGTTTCCCAACGGCTTTTACGAACCCCTTTCACACTCCCCATTCACCCCGATATTGCCTATCAACCATTTTCCAATACCGGTATTTTTACCCACACCACGCATGATTTTCCGTTTTTAGGTGTCTTATATCCACTGAACCATTTACATAAAATATACGTTAAAAACCAGTAAAATAACCAACCTTCGCAAACCGTTATCAGTATGTATTATAGCAACGCAAAAATCACCCATGCTTTTCACTGTGTTAAAGACACTGAAAAGTTGTTCAAAAGCAAGTCATTGGTATTGATTTTGCGCAATAAACACGTCGGTTTTATTACATTTACATCTAATACGCTCCAACCCTGAGAAAGTTTTGGAAAATATCCCGGACCGTTCTGCTGATACTGATCGGCCTGATCATTCTGGCGTGGTTGGCTATTCAAACCACGTTTGTCCAAAACTGGCTTGTAAACCAGGTTACAGGCAAATTGTCTAAAAATCTCCACGCTACCGTTCGCATTAAACATGTTGATTTCGCCTTATTCAATAAAATGCTGCTCGAAGGCACCCTCGTTAACGACCAGCACAACGATACCCTGCTGTATGCCGGTACTGTAAAAGTGAACCTGACCGACTGGTTCTTCCTAAAAGACCGGATCGTTTTAAACTACATTGGCCTGGATGATGCCGTTATTCATCTGAAACGCACCGACAGCACCTGGAACTACCGCTTTCTGGCAGATTATTTCAGCAGCCCCCGAAAAAAAGAAGTTAAAAAGCAGGATGATATTGACCTCGATCTTAATACCGTTGAGTTTCGGAATGTAAAACTGATGCAACGGGATGGATGGCGCGGTGAAGATATGACGCTTCTGCTTGGTTCGCTCGATGTAAATGCCGAACAGATCAACCTGAAGAAAAAGGTAGCCCTTATCAAAAGCATCGATATCGAAAAGCCTTACTTTACTATTTACAACTATACCGGCAACCGCCCCGATTCGTTACGGCCTAAAGACGATACAACCGCCATTGTTAACGATCCCAAACACCTTCGCTGGAATACCGGGAACTGGGAAATTGTGGTGAACCGCATGACCCTGAACAAAGGCACCTTCAGCAACGACGTGCAAACCGACAGGCAGCCCTACCCGTATTTCGACGGCAATCATATTCTGTTCACCAATATCAACGGCGTTTTTAACCAGGTAACCTTTAAACAGGACACTATAAGCGCCGGCGTTCACCTTTCTACCAAAGAGCGCAGCGGCCTGGTGGTTAAAAAACTGAATGCCCTTATGGTTTGGCATCCCGAGGCCATGGAGTTTCACCGGCTCGACATTCAAACCAATCGCAGCCATTTACAGAATTACTTCGCCATGCGGTATGCCACCTTCGACGACATGAGCGACTTTGAAACCAAAGTGCGCATGGAAGGTGATTTTACCAATGCCGATCTGAACAGCGACGACATCGCTTACTTTGCGCCCGAGCTGCAAAGCTGGAAAAAACAAATACGCATTACCGGCAAAGCAAAAGGTACGCTCGAAAACCTGGTGGCCCGCAAACTGGTTATTCAGGCCGGTAAAGACACTTACCTCAACGGGAATGTAAGTCTTAAAAGCCTTACCAATATCGATAAAACCTATATCGACTTCGAGGCCAATGATTTCAGAACTACCTACCGCGATGCCATTGCCATTGTTCCCTACTTAAAGGAAATTCAGAGCCCCCGCCTCGATAAACTGGAATACCTGCGCTTCAGAGGCAACTTCACCGGCTTTATAAAAGACTTTGTTACCTACGGTACCCTCGAAACAAAGCTGGGCGTGGTGGTGAGCGACGTGAACATGAAATTCCCCGACAATGGACCTACCGTATATACCGGCAGCCTTGAAACGCGCTCGTTTGCACTCGGCGAATTTGTTGATGTGCCGCAGGTAGGGAAAATAAATTTCACCGGATCGGTAAACGGTCATGGACTTAAAGCCAGCACCCTCAACGCCAAACTCGACGGCAACATCCGCTCGCTCGATGTAAACGACTATACCTACCAGAACATAGTGGTTAAAGGCACCATTGCCAAGCGTCTGTTCAATGGTGAACTGGTAAGCAACGATCCGAATTTAACCATGCACCTGAACGGACTGGTTGATTTCAGCAAACAGGTGCCCAACTTTAAGTTCGATGCCGAGGTTACCAAAGCCGATCTGAGAAATATTAAAGTAGCAAAAGACAGCATCGATGTAAAAGGTAAGTTCAGGTTGAACTTCAGCGGTAACAGCATCGATAATTTTTTGGGTACGGCCCATATTTACGAAGCATCTGTTTTAAAAGATGGCAAACCCATTTCTTTCGATTCGCTGAGCATTGAATCGAAGGCCATGGGCAACAACAAAGTAATTACAGTAGTGAGCAATGAGTTCGATGGCGCCCTTGTGGGTGAGTTTTCGATCAGGGACCTGCCCGCCGCCTTCAGAACATTTTTGAATAAATATTATCCCAGCTACGTTAAGCCGGCAGACCATCCGGTACAGAAGAATGAAAACTTCAGCTTTGTTTTCACCACCAAAAGAGTGGATGAATACATGGGCTTTATCGACAAAAACCTCCGCGGCTTTAACTACAGCACTGTAACAGGCCGTATAAACAGTAAAGAAAACCTGCTCGATCTGAATGTTGAAGTACCCCAGTTCAGCTATAAAAACACTTTCTTTTATAACGTAACCCTGAAGGGGACCGGCAACCTCGATACGCTTTCGATGACCAGTTCCATTGCCGATGTGTACATTAACGACAGTCTGCATTTTCCAGGTACCGAGGTGAAAATACGTTCGGCGAATGATATGTCGCTGGTTCAGTTAAAAACAGCGGCCAATCAAACCCTTAACTCGGCCGACCTGGCAGCACGTGTGCAAACCATGCCTACCGGTGTGCGCATCCTGTTCAACGAATCGAATTTTGATTTGAATGGCAAGAACTGGACGATCGATAAAAACGGCGAACTGGTATTAAGTAAAGAACTTGTTTCAGCCGATGGCGTTAAAATTTACAACGGCCAGCAGGAAATTCTGGTTACCACCCATCCGTCGGATATCGGCAATACAAATGATATTAAGGTTGAACTGAAAAAGGTGAACATCGGCGACTTTGCGCCCTATGTAGTCACCCAAAACCGCCTCGAAGGGTTGCTAACAGCCACTGCCGATATTATTGATCCGTTTGGCAAACTTCAGGTTGACCTGGCCGGTGAAGCCGATATGTTCAGGCTCGACAACGACTCAATTGGAAAGCTGCAGCTCAACGCCAATTACAACCAGAGTACCGGCAAGGTGAACTTTGCCACCGTTTCAGACAACTATCAATACAATTTTAACCTGAAAGGCTTGTATAACCTGGCCGATACCGCCAATACCAGTCCGTTAGACATTACCGGTAATTTCAGGAATACGAAAATCAACCTGCTGCAACAGTATCTGAGCGGCGTATTCACCGATCTGGATGGATATGCCACAGGCGATCTTCGCATTGTTGGCCCAACAGATAATTTAAAATACCTCGGGCGCATGCAATTGCACGATGCCCGGCTACGGGTTATTTACACCAATGTATTGTATAAAATTCCGTCGGCTGTTTTTGAGTTTAAAGACGGCGCCATAGATTTCGGATCCTTTGCAATTAAAGACGAGTTTGGCAATACCGGTCATGTTTCCAGGGGCTTATTAAAACACCAGGCCTTTGATGACCTGTATTTTGATTTTGCCTTAAATACCAGTAAACTGCTGGTATTAGCTACACCCAGCACCAGCAAGGACCCATTCTTCGGAACCATGTTTGCCAAAGCCACCGCAACCTTTAAAGGACCGCTCGAAAATATGCGGCTCGATGTACGCGGCGAACCAGCCGACAGCTCAAAACTGTACATCCGTTCACAAACAGGCCGTGAAAGCGGACAGGCCAATTTTGTGGTATGGAAGCAATATGGTAACGAAATGAAAGCCGTGCGCAGTACCGAAGCAAGCAGGCTGAACGTTTCGCTCGATGTGATCGCCAACCAGTATGCCAACATGTATGTGATACTGGATGAACTAACGGGTGATATCATTCAGGCTAACGGCCATGGTAATTTGAAAATGCAGGCCAGCACCGAGGGCGATTTTTCTATCACCGGCCGCTACGATATCGACCGGGGTAATTACAATTTCAACTTTCAGTCGCTGTTGCGTAAACCTTTTAAATTGCGCGAAGGCGTAGGTAATTATATTCAATGGCGTGGCGACCCATACGATGCCACTATTAAAATTGATGCAGAATACGAGGCAGATGATGTTCGCTTCAGCGATCTGGCTAACGAGGCGGTAAACATGGCCAATTCAAACGTTCGCAAGTACCGCGGTAAAGTAATTGTAGTTGCCCAGTTAAGCAAAAAGCTGATGCAGCCCGACATCCAGTTCCAGATTGAGTTGCCGCCAAACAGTCCATTGAAAGACGACCCCGATGCACTGGCTATTTTGCAGCTGATCCAGCGCGACCAGAACGAATTGAATAAACAGGTAGCGTTCCTGATCGTATTCAACAGTTTCGGACCGGTATCGTCTTCGAGCAACCAGAGCGCTTTGGGCAATAATATTTTTAGCGGTGTGGTAGTAAACAGTATTTCAGGCGTATTATCGAGCGCACTGAGCCGTCAGTTCTCAAGCATTTTTCAAAAGATATTTAACGATAAAAGTATAAAGATCAACTTCAACGCGCAGTTATACAACGGTTCAAACCTGATCGACAACGTGAGTAAAAGCACTTTGGTCGATCGTACCAATCTTAACTTTAATATCGGTAAAAGCTTCATGAACGAACGGCTTACTTTCAGCTTTGGAAGCGCTGTTGATTTTGGCTTATCGCCCCAACAGGTGCAGGCTACCAAAAACCTGCAGTTCCTGCCCGATATTACAGCTGAATGGAAAATTCGCCAGGATGGTAAACTGGTGCTGACCTTCTTTTACCGCGACTCATACAACTATCTCACAGGTACCGGCGGCGCCCGCCAAAACCGTTCCGGCGCCAGCATCAGCTATCGCCGCGACTTCGACCGCATAAGCGATCTGTGGAGAACCGACAGAAAGAAAAAGCTTAAAGTTCCACTGGTGAATGATACTTCGAGGTCTGTTACGGGAAGTTATTAGTAAACAGGCAGTAGGCAATGAGTAAGTCTCTGGGGAATGCTTATTTGTCCTGAGCAAAGTCGAAGGATGTACCCGGCTAAATACTACTATTGGGCTTTCGTTGCGCTGCGCCCGACGAAGGCGGGTCGCACACTTCAGCGTTCCGAATAAACTTCAGCTTCTATAAACTGAATAAGGCGCATCGTAATGACACGCCTTATTTATTTTGAGGCAGCTACTGCCTATTGCCCATTGCCTATTTCTTCAATATCTCATGCCCCAGTTTATCTCTTTTGGTAGTGAGGTATTTTTCGTTATGAGGGTTGGGAACCATTTCGATGGGAACGGCTTCCACCACTTCAAGTCCGTAGCCGAGCAAGCCCGCACGTTTTTTAGGATTGTTGCTAAGCAACCGCAGTTTGGTAACGCCCAGGTAGCGAAGGATCTGGGCGCCGATGCCGTAATCGCGTTTATCCATCGGAAAGCCGAGGTGCAGGTTGGCTTCTACGGTATCGAACCCGCTTTCCTGCAGTTTGTAGGCTTTCAGTTTATTCACCAGCCCAATGCCCCTGCCCTCCTGGTTCATATATAAAATAACACCTTTTCCTTCTTTTTCAACGTGTTGCATGGCAGCGTGCAGCTGTTCGCCGCAGTCGCAACGCATGGAGCCCAGTATATCACCGGTAAAGCACGATGAGTGCACCCTTACCAGCACCGGTTCATCTTTTTCCCAGTCTCCTTTTATCAGGGCCAGGTGTTCGTTTGTGGTATTCTTTTCATTAAAAGCCACCAGTTTAAAATTGCCGAATTTGGTAGGCATATCTACCCGAACAATTTCTTCTATCAGGCTATCGGTCTTCAGTCTGTATTCGATCAGGTCTTTGATCGAAATCAGCTTCAGATCAAACTTTTTTGCTATTTCGCGCAGCTCGGGTAAACGCGCCATGGAACCATCTTCGTTCATGATTTCAACCAAAACGCCGGCAGCTTCAAATCCTGCCAGGCGCGCCAGGTCGATAGTGGCTTCGGTATGACCGGCACGGCGTAAAACGCCTCCTTTTTTTGCCCGAAGGGGAAAAATATGACCCGGACGGCCCAGATCTTCGGGTTTGGTAGTGGGGTTAATCAGCGCCTGAATGGTTTTGGCCCTGTCGTGCGCCGAAATACCGGTGGTGCAGCCATGGCCCAGCAGGTCGACCGACACGGTAAAGGCGGTTTCGTGCAGGGCGGTATTATTATTTACCATCAGGTCAAGTTGCAACTCCTCGCACCGTTCATCTATAATAGGGGCGCAAATCAGTCCGCGCCCGTGTTTACTCATAAAATTCACTACCTCAGGGGTAACATTGCGGGCGGCCGTAATAAAATCACCTTCATTTTCACGGTCTTCGTCATCCACTACAATAATCAGTTTCCCTTTTTTTACGTCTTCAATGGCACTTTCTATAGTATCCAGCATGTTAACAAATTTGGGCAAAGTTAGCATAAAAGCGGTTAGTAAGCAGGCCGGAAGCCTTCGTGGTCGGGCCTGGCTGATTACCTGTACGTTAGGGGCTCCGGAAGGGTTGCCACAGGGGGATAATCCAGAGATAAGCCATAGATAACCCAGTGATAAGCCACTTCTTTAAATATATGGGTTATCAATAGGTCATTAGTAGGTCATCAGTAGGATATCTTTAAATAACCTGGATTTGTAACTTATTCATAATTAAATATTCAGGTTATAATAGTCAGGTAAACAGGGTTAAAAAGCTTCCGGGGCAAGTGGGTAATGCCTGGTGACCTGCCCTGGTCATGCAGCCTTTTAAGCCCGGCAGTTGCCTGTATAGCAAGCGGGGAATCAACATACAACACATCATCCTGATAAATTTATTCAATTATCAGCCCTATGGTTTCCGGGTAAAATTCAATATTTAGTGTATATGTTAACGTGAATAACTGGTGAACTGCTTTCTAACGGGATTATGTGTTTAAAATCCATTTTCTACTACATTTGCCGCAGAAAAAATAGTTAATCACCCTAATTGCATGATTCTGTTGTGCTTTGCTTTCAAAAAAAGTATCCTGGAAGTACCACTAACCCAACACCTGCGTTGATTCAGTCTGATTTATGGCACATGAAAAGTTTAAAAGGTGTTTCATAACGCTAACATTATCATTTAGGTGAATTAATCATTTGATAATGTTCTTCTTGCCGGTTATACATCCCGTACCTATGATTTTTGCAATCAATAATTAAACATGCATATATGAGAAGTTACACGACCTATTTATTAACCCTATTACTCGTATGCACCGGTGTACTTAAGGGATATTCCCAGGTAACCACCAGTAGTATGAGTGGCACCATAAAAGATGGTAAAGGACAACCATTAGAGGGTGCATCATTATTATTAACCCATATACCCACTGGTACAACGTATACCTCGGTGAGCCGTTCACGAGGTAGTTTCGAAATTGCCAATATCAAATCGGGCGGACCATATAAACTGGAAATTACATATGTTGGCTTCGACAAAATAACGCGCGAAAACATATTTGTATCACTGGGTGAAGCTTCGAACCAGGATATTAATATGGAAGAGAAATCGAAAGAACTGAAAGAGGTTGTAGTTGCTGCCGCACGTACAAACCGTGAAGGCGCCAAAGGAGGTACCGAAACAAATGTTGGCCGCGATAAAATGGCGAATCTGCCAACTGTAGGAAGAAACCTATCTGACTTTCTCAGATATGTTCCCCAGGCAAAAATTAATTCTGTAGATGGAGGTGTTTCGCTCGCAGGTCAAAACAACCGCTATAACTCCTTTTACATCGATGGTGCAGTGAACAATGATGTATTCGGTCTTGCTGCATCGGGTACCAATGGAGGTCAGGCTGGTATTGCGCCTATATCAATGGATGCTATTGATCAGTTTCAAATTGTGCTTTCACCGTACGATGCCTCATTAGGTAATTTTACCGGCGGCGGTATCAATGCCATAACACGAAGCGGTACTAACAATGTTGAAGCTTCGGCCTATTACTTTTTCCGCAACCAGGAACTGTCGGGCAAAACACCCGGAGTTCCCAAAAGTCAGGCAATAAAGCTCTCCGACTTTAAGAATCAAACTTATGGATTGCGTGTAGGCGGGCCAATTATAAAAAATAAGTTGTTCTTCTTTTTAAGTGGAGAAATGCAACGCGATAAACGTCCTCAGCCATTTGACATCAACAACTATGGTGGTAACTCAAAAACAACTGAACTTGATATTCTGGCTGCTTACCTGAAAAATACATATTCATATGATCCGGGTGGCTATTTAGATAATGCTGAAAAGGTTGAGGCTGATCGTATAGCAGCTAAAATAGACTGGAACATCAATCCCAGTCACAAACTAAGTGCAAGCTACCGGTTTAATAAAGGTTTGCGATACAATACAAGCCGTAGCAGCAACCAGGTAATAAACTTTTATAACAACGGCTATTTGTTCCCTACAAAAACCAATTCAGGTTCTATAGAACTTAACTCGAGGTTCAAAAAGAACAGCAATAACCGGCTTTTATTAACTTTCACAAATGTTGAAGATGACCGGGCTCCCCTCGGCGCCGCTTTTCCAAGAGTGACTATTAACGATGGAACCAATTCTACCATCGTTTTCGGAACAGAAGAATTTTCAACTGCGAACCTGTTAAAGCAGGACAATTATGCTTTATTTGATGTTTACAAATTCTATATCAAAAAGCATACAATTTCAGTAGGAACTGATGATGAAATAAGCAGATCTACCAATATCTTCATCAGACAAAATTTTGGATCATATGTATTTACTAACATGGCCGCATTCCTTTCAGGCGGTACTGCCTCAACTTACAACAGAAGTTATTCACTGGTAGATCCGCCTAAAACCTTTGGCGATGATGCAACCAATGCAGCCGCTAAGTTCACTACACTGCGCCTTGGTTTTTTTGTAAACGATGAATATAAAATAAATGATGCGTTAACCATTAACCTTGGCTTACGGTTAGATAATACAAACTTTATAACCGATCCCAGAACAGATAATTTCTTTAATGACACAGCCATTACGGCCATTTCGAAGTATTACGATTTAAAAGGGGCCCGCTCGGGTCAGATATCTGATCCTAAATGGTCGTTAAACCCCCGGTTTGGATTTGTATATAAAATAAAAGACCAGGCCATTACCATACGTGGTGGTGCAGGTACCTTTACAGGCCGTGTTCCGTTGGTATGGCCGGGCGGCGTATATAATCTAAACGGTGTTAGTATAGGTGGCTTTAACAGAAGTAATGTTGCCTTCAGGGCCGATCCGTATAACCAATATGAAGCCAGTGATTTTGGTGCAACTTTGGCTTTTCCTTCAGGCGAAGTGAATCTGATTTCGAAAGACTTTAAAATGAACAAAGTTTTCCGTACGTCATTGGCTGTTGATAAAGAACTGGGCAAAGGCTGGAGAGTTTCTGTAGAAGGTATATATACGAAGAACATCAATGAAATAGATTATAAGAATGTGAATATATTACCTCCTACTCAAAAATCTGTAGGTCCCGATGCACGTAATGTATACAGTTTATCAGGAAATTTCCCAGCGCCTATTCCTATGCGCAGCAATGGAACAAAT
>Ga0114129_10013379_pt1 | contig 11692 bp, 13 predicted proteins | sample RhiMetdeltSRZDD1_FD_80071 | JGI IMG/M metagenome (GOLD analysis project Ga0114129, IMG submission 80071) | Populus rhizosphere microbial communities from Tennessee, USA - Rhizosphere MetaG P. deltoides SRZDD1 (version 2) (version 2) | ecosystem: Host-associated > Plants > Roots > Rhizosphere >... | reverse complement strand
CGCGCGGTGGCGCATCGCCGCGCGCTTCGATGCCTTCGACACGCCGAAGCCCATTCGCATTGCCGACGTGAGGGGTGGATTCTCGGACGGGATGGCGGCAGGCCATCTGACCTTTCGCGTCGATGGGCGAGAGCACCATCTGATCGTGATGAAGGATCCCGGCAGCGATCAGTTCTTCATGATGTTCAAGGACGCGACGAATTCAACGACGACCTACGGCTCTCGCATCATGACGACGAGCGCGGTCGCAAGCGGCCGGTTCACGGTCCTCGACTTCAACCTGGCCAGAAACCCGCCGTGCGCCTACTCGTCCTACACGACGTGTCCGCTGCCGCCAGCGGAGAATCGTCTCGCGGTGGCCGTCGACGCGGGCGAAAAGCGATTTCCGCTGAACCAGGGATTCTCACTCCAGTGAGCGTGCCGCCCCATTCCGCTCACGCGGCGCCGATGGGCCGAGACGCACTCATCACGGCCATCACGACGTTTCTATCCGGATGGGACACGCTCGATGAGATCCGCGACGTGCTGAGTCGCGAGCTCGACGCGGCCGGGCGCAGCGCGCTCGTCAATCTTGGCAGAGCGCTGGCGGCTGCGGGCGCCGATTGGGAGTACTACCCACGCGATCCGCTCGCACGCCGCATCCATCATGTGCTTGCCGACCGCATTCTGCTGCCGGATTCGGCGCTCCACGGTGTCGAACACCTCGCGAGTCTTCCGGCTGGCCCCGTGGTCATCTGCGCGAATCACTTGTCCTACGCCGATGCGAATCTGCTCGAGGTCATGTTGCATCGAGCCGGCGCGGACCATCTGTGCGATCGCCTCACGGTGATTGCCGGACCAAAGGTGTACTCGAGTCTCAAGAGGCGATTCTCCAGCCTGTGCTTTGGCACGATCAAAGTGCCCCAGAGCAGCGCCCTCTCGTCCGAGGACGCGGTGATGGATCCGCGAGAGGTCGCGCGCGCCGCGCGCCGTACGATCGACGTCGCGCACGAGCGGCTGCGTCTGGGCGACGCACTGCTCGTGTTCGGCGAAGGATCGCGCAGCCGCACGAGCGGCATGCAGCCGATGTTGCCAGCCGTGACGCGATACCTCGAGGTGCCGCACACGCTTGTGGTTCCGGTGGGCATCATCGGCACCGAGGCGTTGTTCCCAATCGGCGAAGACGCGCTGCATCCGGTTCGCGTCGAGGTACGCATAGGGGCGCCGATTGAAGCAGACGAGATCCGCACGCGCGCCGGCGGCGACCGACGACTGATGATGGACAACATCGGCCGCACCGTTGCGGCACTGCTCCCGCAGGAGTATCGAGGCGCGTACGATCGAGAGATGCCAGAGGCCCTGGGACTCTGACTCGATCACTCTGCTTGTAGGGGCCGCCTTTAGCAGCCTTATGAAGAATTCGTCAGCGTCAATTCAGAATGCAGAATGCAGAATGCAGACAGTGAAACTTACAATGCTGCTCGCGATCGTCCTCGGTCTCTCGGTCAGCGGGGGCGGCACACACGCTCAGGGACGCCCGCCGGCTGCTCCGAAATCAGTGCGGCTGTACGTGCTCGACGGGGGTGTCCTCGAGTCGGATCCTGCGCGATATCGGCTGACCAAAGAGGACGTGCAGACAACGCAGTTGTCGGTGGCGGCGTATCTGATCGTCCATCCGAAAGGCGTACTGCTCTGGGACACCGGCGCCGTTCCCGATGAGGCGTGGTCGCCAACCGGCAGCCCTGTGGAGCACCGACTCGTACTCCCAGACGGACAAGAGCGGCGCGTGACGATCCGCAGTCCACTCAAGACGCAGTTGATGGCCGTCGGTTACGCCCCTCGAGACATCACGCATCTCGCGCTCTCGCACTATCACTGGGATCACACGGCAAATGCGAACGCGTTCGCGGGTGCGACGTGGCTCGTACGTCAGATCGAGCGCGAGGCGATGTTCGCGGACAAGCCGCTTGGCACGGCGACACCCATGACATACGCGTCACTGAAAAACAGCCGGACGACCATCGTGTCGCAGGACGAGCACGACGTGTTCGGCGACGGTGCGGTGATCCTCAAGGCCGCTGCGGGACACACGCCGGGTCATCAGGTCTTGTACGTGAAGCTTGCGTCCACCGGCCCTGTGGTGCTCTCGGGCGACCTGTATCACTACCCGCAGGAGCGATCGATGAACCGGCTGCCGACGTTCGAGTTCAATGAGGAACAGACGCGCGCCTCGCGAAAGGCGGTTGATGCGTTTTTGATGAAGACGGGCGCGCAGCTCTGGATTCAGCACGACCTGACGGCACACGGCAAGCTGAAGAAGGCTCCCAGCTACTATGAGTAGGGGCCGGCTTCAGCCGGCCCGTGAACGTGACTGAATGTCGATCGAATCTGCTGAAGACTGGAATGGCCTGCGGCGTGCTGGTCGCATTGCGCATCTGACGCTCGAGGCCCTTGAAGCATCCGTTCGGCCGGGGATCACGACCGCCGAGCTCGATGCCGTCGCTGCCGGCGTGTTCGATGCCCACGGAGCGCGGTCGGCTCCGGCACTCGTGTACGGCTTCCCCGGCACTGTATTGATCAGCGTCAACGACGAAGTCGTGCATGGAGTGCCCGGTCCAACACGGCTCGCGGCTGGGGATGTCGTCAAACTGGATGTCACGCTCGAGAAGGACGGGTACGTTGCCGACGCCGCTCGCACGGTCATTGTCGGCTCGGGGACCGACGTTGCGGAACGCCTGGTCGCCTGCGCGACGTCCGCATTCACGGCGGCGCTGCTCGTGGCAAGAGCGGGCACCAAGGTCAACGAGATCAGTCGGGTCGTTGAGGGTGAAGTGAGACAACGGGGATTCACTGTCGTGCGTGGACTGGCCGGACACGGCGTGGGGCGCACGATTCACGAGGCTCCGTCGGTGCCGAATCACTACGACCCGCGGCAGAGTGATGTATTGACCGATGGTTTGGTGCTCACGATCGAGCCGATCATCAGCGCCGGATCCGAGCGCACGCGACAGGATCGCGACGGGTGGACGATTCGCACACGTGACGGCAGCCTTGCGGCGCATTACGAACACACGCTTGTCATCACACGAGACCGACCCATCGTCTTGACCAGATGAACGCGAAGGATTTTCGTCGCATCGCCCTCGGGCTGGATGGCGCGATCGAAAGCGCGCACATGGGCCATCCTGACTTTCGTATCAATGGCCGGATTTTCGCGACGCTGCATGCAGACATGTTGACGGGCATGGTCAAGCTGACGCCCGATGCGCAACAGACGTTCGTGCGTGAGCACGCGGACGCGTTCTCGCTCGAGAGCGGCGCGTGGGGACGAGACGGATGCACACGCGTACGGCTCGACGCCGTCGATGAAGAGTTGCTCGGAGACGCCCTGACTGTCGCGTGGCAGCAGATGGTCAAGATGCCCGCGGTAAAGAAATCCGCCGCATCGCCGGCGCGACGCGCGCGAGCCACGCGCAAGCGCTGATCTCGAGACGCCGTGGTGACGAGCCCTCGTCCGCGCGATCGTGCGAATGCCTTCTGCGCCAGGTTCGGTCTCGATGCGCCGGTACTGCTGGCTCCGATGGCCGGCGCCAGTCCCGTCAGCCTCTCGATCGCTGTCGCGAACGCCGGCGGGATGGGAGCACTGGGCGCACTGATCACGCCGCCGGCCGGCATCCGCGAGTGGGTGAACGAGTTCAGATCGCAGAGCCGCGGCGCCTTTCAGCTCAACACGTGGATCCCCGATCCTCCACCGCGCCGGGACACCGACGCTGAAACGAGAGTCCGCGAATTCCTCGCGTCATGGGGACCTTCGGTGCCGGCAGGCGCGGGCGACGTCGCGCAGCACGACTTCGACACGCAATGTGAGGTCTTCCTTGACGAGGCGCCGCCGGTGGTGTCCTCGGTCATGGGGCTGTTTCCGCCTCCGTTCGTGGAACGGCTGAAGCAGAAACGCATCGCCTGGTTCGTGACTGCCACCACGCTCGCAGACGCGCGGCGTGCGCAGGCCGCCGGTGCCGACGCGATCATCGCGCAGGGCTTTGAAGCCGGCGGTCACCGCGGCGTGTTCGACCACGCGGACGCCGAGCGAAACCTCGTCGGCCTCTTTGCCCTCGTGCCGCGGCTGGCGGATCACATCGACATCCCGATCATTGCGGCCGGTGGCATCGGCGACGGCAGAGGCATCGCGGCAGCGCTGACGCTCGGCGCGAGTGCGGTCTCGATTGGCACCGCATTTCTCCAATGCCCCGAAGCGCAGACGCACCCCGCCTGGGCGGCCGCGCTTGCGACGCTCGAGCCCGACGAGACGATGCTGACCCGCGCGGTGACGGGACGTCTGGGTCGCGCGATTGCCACCAACTATGTGAAGGCGGCGGCAGCTCCAGGCGCGCCGACGCCCGCCCCGTATCCGGTGCAAAGTGGTCTCACTCGCCCGATGAGAGAGGCCGGCGCAAAGGCCGGCGATCATCATCGACCGCAGGGATGGGCGGGGCAGTCCGCCGCCATGGGCAAGGCGATACCGGCAGGAGAATTCCTCACGCACATCTGGCACGAGGCACGGTCGCTGCTCTGACGTGCTCCTGATCCTCAGGCTCACACTCGTTCCCGTGCTCGTGGCGGGCGTCACGCTCGCGTCCCGTCGTTGGGGACCGCGAGTCGGCGGGTTCGTCAATGCGCTGCCTGCGGTGGCGGGACCGACGTTTTGTTTCTACGCGGTTCAGCAGGGAAACGCGTTCGCGGCAACCGCTGCTCGAGGAACGCTCCTGGGCCTCGTGTCTCTCTCTGTGTTTTGCGTCGCACATGCCCACGCATCGCGACGCATGCACTGGCTGCTGTGTCTGCTGATCGGTTGGCTCGCGTTCGGTGTGGTGACGCTGCTCGTGTATCGAGTCAACGTGGGGGCGGGCGTCGGACTCCTCGTGGCGATTGCGGCTCTCCTCGGCGCGCGAATGCTGCTTCCCGCATCGGAACCGGTGACGCGCGTGACGAGCGCACCGCGATGGGACTTGCCGCTTCGCATGCTATCGACTGCGGCGCTCGTCTTTACGCTGACCGCGATTGCGCAGCGACTCGGGCCTACCGTGAGTGGAGTGCTCACACCCTTTCCAGTCGCGACCGCGGTGGTGGCCGGCTTCACGCACGTGCAACGTGGCTCGGACGCGGTGGTCGCATTCTTTCGTGGACTGCTTCCAGCGCTCTGCGGATTCGCGGTGTTCTGCACGGTCTTGGCCGTGACGCTGCCGGTGTGGACGCTCGTCGCGTCAGTGAGTGCGGCGCTTGCAGTACAACTCGCGGTGCAGGCGTTGTTCTTCAGCGGCGCGGCAGCATCTCGGCCTCGCCGCTCAAGCGTTTGAGGATCACGATCGTGTTGGTCTCTTGCCCCTGACGTCCGCCTGTCGGCGTCAGCCGAACGGTGAGCTCATCGCCGACAATGTCAGCGAACCTTCTGAGCGTGGTGCCGGCTGCCGGACTTACACCCGCGAGAATGTTGTGGAAGACTTCTCCCGGATAGACGGTCAACGCACCGTAATAGCCGATGTATCCCATCAGCGCGGCTCGCGCTTCTTCCGCGGTCGGCATGTCCGCTGCAAACGGCTTTCGATTGAGCGGTGGGAAATGCACACCGACAAATCCTGCTGGCGTGTAGACGATCACACTCGGCGAACGCTTGGTCTCTGAGAGCACAGCGCCCGTCGAGACATTCACTCTCTTCTCGACGACGTGCCGCCAGAAACCGACGACCGTCTTATAGAGAGGCGAGAGGTTGTCGACAGGCGGCACGCGATCCCATATCCAGCGGGTGCCGGCCGCGACCTGCGGTTCTTCGATCGACGTGACATTGAGACGGTTGCCTTCGAGCTGGAACGAGCGTGAGAACTCGCGCGCGCTCGTCATCTGCGGACTGATTCCCGCCTCGGGCCGGTAGGTGAGCTTCTTCTGCGCCTCGTCCACACGGTAGTTCCCCCAGAAACCGCCGTACGCCGCGAACGTCGCCTGTGCGTCCGCGATGGGTGTCTGGCCGCCTGTGGTCCGCTGAGCCGCGAGACTCGTGATGAATTCGTACGCGTGACCGGCCGTGTCGAAGATCAGGAGGCCACGCGGGTTGGCGACCCGGTTCGGTTGTGCGGTGCCGCCGCCACTCGTACCGCCGGGCTCGATCGCCGTCAGCAGCCATGTGCTCGCGAGATCGAGGGGGGTCGTACGAGGCGATTGTTGCGCGAGAAGCGCAGGCGCGATGCACAGCGCGACAACCGCGAGGAACGTGGCTCGTCTCATGGTCACTCCACGCCGGAGGGTCGATTGGGATAGGTCAACCAAAGGTAGAACACTATCCCAATCGATGGGCGAGTGGAAAGACGACGAGCGCGGGCGACTCAGTCGTCGATTTCCACGTGCGTTGCAGTCACTGTCCCGTCCGCAGCGATCGCACCCTTGACTTCGACGCGCACCGTGTTCTGGACACGCGAGCATGAATTGTCCTCGAAGACGGTCGCGTTGCTGGTCTTCACCGTGTGGCCTCCGACCACGAACGTCAGCGACGGACACGTTCCTGACAACCCGGAAACAGCACCTTCGATCTCGTCTCGGTCGTCATCATCGTCGCCGTCGTCGCGACGTCGACGATCCTCGGATTGGATGCGCGCGTTGTTGCCATTGAGCTGTACTTCGATGTGGATTTCCTGCCCGGCTGTCACGCCCTTCAGCGTGATGTTGGCGCTCACACCCGAGCCCGCGAAGTTGATGGTTACGTCCCCGGGTGGAACGCCCGTGAGCGTGAATTGTCCCGATCCGTCTACGCTCGACGTGATGTTCGTGCCGACAATCGTCACTTTCAGCGACGTTGCGGCGCGCGCCGAGAGGGTGTCGGTACTACTAGTAATACTAGGAGACAGGCTGACGCCACTTACACGACCGGTGATCACCGCCCCGCTCGAGGATCCGTTTCGGCCGCCCGTCGGCCCGGTCACCGATGATGACGACTCGCCGCAAGCGGCGGCGACTGAGACGAGTGCAATCCCGATAATGAGCCTGAGTCGAAGCTGGGCTGTTGTAGCCACGGTTTTTCCTCCTGCTGGCCGTGAGGTGTGGCAATGTTCGTTCCGCGGCGGGCGTCAGAACTTGAAGACGACGCCACCGCTGAGTCGAGCGAAGTCGAGCTTGGTATCGGCGAGGGTGAAGCCCGCGATTTCCAAGTCCTGGAACGCGTGGAAGTAACGGAGATCGCCACGCAATCCGATGTGCTCGCCCAGGTACACGATGGCCCCGCCGCCGATGTCCCACCCGAAGTGATTGTTGTCGGTTTCGAGAAGTCCGGCGGTGCTGACCTCGGCGTGGCTCTTGATGAGACCGAGTCCGACGACGCCGTACGGCTGAACGAGCGCGATCTTGGGCGCGAGCATGAAGTTGCCCATCAGGGTGAGGACGTGCGACGAGATGCCTGGAGTGTCGCCAAAGAAACCGTCGATGAAGGAGAATTCGAGCTCACCCCCGGCCACTCTCCCGATCGAGCCGAAGGCCACGCCGATGTTGCGCGTCTTGCTCTCGCAGTTCGAGATTTCGGGGCACCCCGAGTCGCCGCCGAAGTTGTACCCGATGAATGGGCTGATGAACCCTTGAGCCGCGGCTGTGCTCGATAGACCGAGCGACATGAGCGTTGCCAGCGCCCCGGTCGCGATTACACGTCGTGTACTGGAAAAGTTCATAGTGCGGGTCACCTCATCAGCGGCCCGATGCAAGAATCAGCCCGGCGAGAACGTGTGATCTACAATCCGTTTTCGATGAATGACCGATTGCGGGCGGTGACATTCGTCCGTTACGTGTGGTATTGGCTCCTCACATTGGCTCAGTTGGGTGTGTCGGCATGGACGTGTTCGATGCGAATGAGGGTGTCGTGATCGGGATCGAGAACCTCCATCACGTCGGCATCTGCGTCACCGATCTGGCGCGGGCCAAACACTTTTACGGCGACATCCTCGGCCTGCCGGAGCTGGCGCGTCCGCCCTTCGATTTCGGCGGTGCCTGGTACAAGGTCGGCCATCGGGAGATCCATCTGATCGTGCATCCGCCGACGCTCACGATGCGACGGACCCGAGCGATCGATGCGCGCGATGGGCACCTCGCCATCGGTGTTCGCAGCTACGTGGAGACGCTTCAGCACTTGCGCAGCCACGGCGTCGACTGTCTCGAGCGCCCTCACAATGTCACGCCGTGGGCGCAGATCTACGTGACCGATCCCGATGGCAATGTCGTCGAGTTCACCGCCGACAGGAGTACGGCTCCCGCACTGCGACCAGAGTAACGCGAAGTTGATTGCGTCGAGGTCCGCCTGAAGGCGGACACTACGTCTGTAGTGTCCGCCTTTAGACCCTATGTAGGGCGGACCGTGCAATCGCGTCGCTTTCGCGCGCGTCGGCATGCTCGTACGCGTCCGCGACGCGGCATGCCCTCGGCGTGAATGCGTGTCGCGGGCATGCCGGCCGGTGGCGTCCGTACAGCGCACGCCGTGGCATTTAGCCGTTGGATCGGCGGCTATTGAGGCTTATCATCCGCCTACCTTCAGAGGAGTCGCCTATGCTCAAGCTCCAACGCATCGCGCTCAGTTCGGCAGCCCTTGCACTCTCGCTCGCGGCGGCGCTCACCTGGCCACTCGCGGCTGCGACGCCGACGGCCAAGCCGGAAGACGTCGGCTTCGCCTCGGAGCGGCTGCACCGCATCACCGATTTGGTGCAGCGTCACATCGCTGCCGGCGATTTCTCTGGAGCCGTCACGCTCGTGGCTCGCAACGGTCGCATTGCCCACTTCGAGGCACAGGGTCTCATGGACATCGAGTCCAGGAAGCCGATGCCGAAGGACGGCATCTTCCGGATCATGTCGATGACGAAACCGATCGTGGGTGTCTCGATCATGATGATGGTCGAGGAAGGCAAGGTGAGACTCACCGATCCCGTCTCGAAGTTCATCCCCCAGCTCAAAGATCTCAAAGTCGCCGTCCCGATGACGGCCGCCCCAGGCGCGCCGGTACCGGCGGGGCGCGGCGGAGCCGCTGCGCCTCCTCGCTATTACACCGTGCCGGCGGAGCGTGACATCACGATTCGCGATCTGATGACGCATACGTCCGGCCTGGTCAGCGGCGGGCTGAGCAACACCGAAGCCCGCAACGTGGCGCTCAAAGGCAAGGAGTCGCTCGCGGACTACATTCCACGCCTCGGAAGTGTTCCGCTCGACTTCCAGCCGGGCTCACGCTGGGCATACAGCGCGCAGGCGGGCTTCGACACGCTCGCGCGCATCGTCGAGATCGTGTCGGGGATGCCGTTCGATCAATTCACGCGCTCCCGGATCTTCGAGCCACTCGGCATGAAGGACACGTTCTTCTATCCCGCTGAAGGCAACCCGCGTCTGGTGACGCGATACGCGCGTGGACAAGGCGGACAGCTCGAGAAGCAAGGTCTCGCGAATTTCATGAACGGCGCGTACTTCTCTGGCGGCGGCGGCCTGATGAGCACCGCGGAGGATTACCTCCAGTTCGGACAGATGCTCGTGAACGGCGGGCAGCTGAACGGGAAGCGCCTTCTGAGCCCGCGTACCGTGGAGATGATGGGATCCGTGCATGCGCCCGACACGCTGCAAGGCCGGCCGCGCGGTGAGGGCTATGGTCTCAGCATGCGAGTCGTGAACGATCCCGTTGCACGCAACACGTTCCTCTCTCAGGGGAGCTTCGGCTGGAGCGGTGCCTACGGCACGCACTTCTGGGTCGATCCGAAAGAGAAGATCGTGGCGGTGCTCATGATCCAGACACCCAACAACGAGCTGCGTGCGGATTTCGAGAACGCGGTGATGTACGCGCTCGTTGGCGGCGGGGTCAGTGGCACCGGTACGAATTAGCCACGCAGAAACACTTATAACTGAGCCCTTTGTGCTCTTTGTGGCTGAAATGGGGTGAAACGTTCCACGGCCCGCGTCGGTATTTCAATTGTTCTCGTGTTTTGGCCACGTTGTAGCATTCTCCCGAGAGGGGAGGAGAACACCATGAGGATTCGGGTCCTGGGGCTGGGTGCCGTTGGCCTCATATCCATGTTGGGTCTGATGAGCGCAATTGGTGAGGCTCAATCGCAGACCGCCGCAGCACGCACGAGCGCCGCTGCGACGCCGAAGGACGCGGCGACCACAGCGAAGACGCCGCGGACTCCATGGGGTGATCCCGACCTACAAGGCACCTGGGACTACCGAACGATCACGCCGCTCGAACGAGCCCGCGAGTTGGGTACCCGCGAGTTCTATACAGAGGAAGAGAAGAAGGCCCTCGAGACTCGCGCCGGCCGGCGGATGGACGCCCCACCCGAAGAGATTCGTCCGGGGCTCAACCACGCGCAGTACTGGACCGATCCGGGGCGCTTCGTCTCCGATGGCTACCGCACGTCGCTCGTCGTGGACCCGCCCGACGGTCGGATTCCCCCACTGACCGCCGAGGGCAGGGCCCGGCAGGCGCGCGCACCCAGTCGCAATAATGCGGTCAACGCGTCGTGGCTCGACCGAGGCGATCAAGAGCGCTGCATCACCTACGGGTTGCCAAGTGCCAGTCTGCCGACGCTCTATAACAACAACATCCAGATCGTGCAGGCGCCGGGCATGGCGGTGATCGTGCACGAGATGATTCACGAAGCGCGGGTCGTGCCGCTCGACGGCCGGCCGCGGTTGAACGACAACGTCCGCGCCTGGATCGGCGACACACGTGGCCACTGGGAAGGCGACACGCTCGTCGTCGAGACCACGAATTTCAACGGCAAGCACAGCTACCGTGGGTCGACGACGGGTCTGCATCTCGTCGAGCGATACACGCGTGTCGGTGAAAAACGGCTCGAGCTGCGATTGACCGTCAGCGATCCCACCACGTGGGAGAAGCCATGGACGGTGCTTCTGCCGATGCGGCCGACCGAAGGCGAACTCATCGAGTACGCGTGTCACGAGCACAACCTGAGCATGTTCAACATCCTCGAAGTTGCCCGCGACGCTGAGAAAGCTGGCGCCAAAGGGCAGGCTCCCGCTCGCGGAGATGCGGCCGACGATAGGCAGGAGCGCTGACAAGCGAGTGTGGAGAGTGGGAACCATGCAAAGAGCACGAGTCGTACTGGCCACCGTGATCGTGGCCCTCAGTGTGTCGTCGGTTGTTCGCGCGCATCATTCGTTTGCCGCCGAGTTCGACGCGAACAAGCCGGTGACGCTGAAGGGTACCGTCGTCAAGATGGACTGGGTGAACCCGCACACATGGATTCACCTCGACGTCAAGAACCCCGATGGCACCGTGACCAGGTGGATGATCGAAGGCGGAACGCCGAACACGTTGGTCCGCCGTGGCTTCACGAAGGCGTCACTGCAGGCAGGCACCGAGATCACGATCGAGGGGTACCAGGCGAAGAACGGAGCCAACCGCGCCAACGGCGCAGACATGATCCTGCCAGGCGGCAAGCGTCTGTTCTTGGGATCGTCTGGCACCGGAGCGCCGAAGGACGCCCCCGACGAAACAGGGAAGTAGAGAAGTAGTGTCCGGCTTAGCCGGACTTATTATTGGGGGCCACCCTCGCCGTAGCCGCGGAGCGGCAAAGGCGGGAGGTGGCCCTTCGTATTTGCGCGATGACCAATCGACACCGACGACGCCTGCTCCAACTCCTCGCTGCAAGCCCACTCGTTCCCTATCTCGATTTGCCGTCGGTGTTCG
>Ga0114129_10013378_pt1 | contig 11693 bp, 7 predicted proteins | sample RhiMetdeltSRZDD1_FD_80071 | JGI IMG/M metagenome (GOLD analysis project Ga0114129, IMG submission 80071) | Populus rhizosphere microbial communities from Tennessee, USA - Rhizosphere MetaG P. deltoides SRZDD1 (version 2) (version 2) | ecosystem: Host-associated > Plants > Roots > Rhizosphere >... | reverse complement strand
TCAGTATCTCCATTGCCCAGCGCCGCAAGATCGCTGAGGGCGACAAGATGGCCGGCCGGGACGGGAACAAGGGCGTCATTGCCCGCATCCTGCCCGCGGAGGACATGCCGCACCTCGAAGACGGTACGCCGGTGGACATCATCCTCAACCCGATCGGCGTACCCAGCCGCATGAACATCGGTCAGGTGCTTGAGACTCACCTCGGCTGGGCGGCGCGACGCATGGGCTTTCGGGCGATCTCGCCCGTCTTTGATGGCGGCAACCCGAAAACCATCGAAGACGCGCTCTGCCGGGTCTGGATCTGCGAGCAGGCCTCCGCCTTGATCGAGTCACCAAACGGCCACGAGTCCGCCGGGGACGGGTCGACGAACGGGATCGGTGAGCTGGTCAACGTGCAGAAGGTAAACAAATGGCTGGAGAGCAAGGGGCACGACCCCGCCGCCGTCTTCGATGACAGGCGCGTGGGCGAGGCAGCGCGCGTGGGCCTCGAGCTGTGGCTCGAGCAGCAGGGGCTGCGCAAGATCAAGGGCAAGGACTATCGCGAGTTGGATGCGCTGGCAGAGAAGATGCTGCTCGAGCGCGGACTGGCGGCCCCGATCTATGGAAAGCAGGTACTGTACGACGGGCGCACGGGCGTATCGTTCGACCAGCCGGTCACCGTCGGCTACATCTACATGCTGAAGCTTGTGCATCTCGTTGAGGACAAGATCCACGCGCGCTCCACCGGTCCCTATTCGCTAATCACTCAGCAGCCCCTCGGCGGCAAGGCGCAATTCGGCGGACAGCGCTTCGGAGAGATGGAGGTCTGGGCGCTGGAGGCCTACGGCGCGGCGCACATTCTCCAGGAGCTACTTACGGTGAAATCAGACGATGTCGTGGGCCGAGTCAAGACTTACGAGGCGATCGTCAAAGGGGAGGACATTCAGGAACCGGGCGTGCCCGAATCTTTCAAGGTCCTCGTGAAGGAGCTCCAAAGCCTCGGGCTGGCCGTTGAGGTGCTCAACGAAGAAGAGGAGCGTGTGTTGCTGGCGGAGACCTCCGCACAGGACCTGCCGGAGCTGGGGATCGACCTCAGCGGTTTCGAGAAAGGGGAGGACTTAGTTGGCTCTGGAAGTTAATGACTTCAACGCGATTCGCATATCACTCGCCTCCCCGGAGCAGGTGCGCTCCTGGTCTTACGGCGAGGTTACCAAGCCGGAGACGATTAACTATCGGACGCTGAAGCCGGAGAAGGACGGCCTCTTCTGCGAAAAGATCTTCGGGCCAACCAAGGACTTCGAGTGCTACTGCGGGAAGTACAAGCGTGTCCGCTACAAGGGCATCGTGTGCGACAAGTGCGGCGTCGAGGTCACGCGCTCCAAGGTCCGGCGTGAGCGCATGGGTCACATCGAACTCGCTTCGCCGGTGGCCCACATTTGGTTTGTGAAGGGTACGCCCAGCCGCATCGGGTTGCTGCTGGACATTTCGCCGCGCAGCCTCGAGCGGGTGCTCTACTTCGCGCAGTTCATCGTCACCTCGGTGAACGACGAAGTGCGCCGCGCCGCCATCGACGCGCTACGCGCAGAGATGGACAAGGCCGTCGACGAAAGCGAGTCGGAGCAGGTGGCCAAGATAGGTGAGATCGAGGCCTCCACCGCCGAGGCAATCAGCAAGCTTGAAGAGACCCGCGCCGATCGCCTTTCCAGGGCAGATGCCGATGTCGACGCTCAGATCGCTTCGCTTCGTGAGAAAGCCGCTTCCCTCGAGGCGGATATCGAGAAAATAGGCGAGAAGAACGCCACCAAGAAGCTTGCAATGGATGACGACTTGGTCCTCGCCGCGCGGGGCGAACCTCTGCCCAAGGACGCGCTCAAGCGACTTCAGAAAGAAGTCGAGAAGCGCGCGCATTCGCTCGAGACCGGTCGCTCGGAGAAGCGCAAGGCGGCCGAGGCCGCACTGGAAGGTGAGCTGGCCCGGCTGCGTGAGAACGCCATGGGCGAAATGGAGCCGCTGCGTAAGAAGATCAACGAAGCGCGCGGGAGTATCCGCGAGCAGTTCGAGCTACAGATTGAAGAGCTGGAAGACCTGAAGGACCCCATCCCAGACGACCAGTGCACGTTCCTGCCTGAACAGAACTACCGCGATCTAACCGAGAAGTACCCCGGTGTGGTCCGCGCAGGAATGGGCGCCGAAGCGATCCTGGAGATCCTCGACCGAGTCGATCTTGACCAGCTCGCGTTAAAGTTGCGTCACGAGATTCAGAACTTCAGCGGTCAGCGTCGCAAGAAGGCGACGAAGCGCCTGCGTGTGGTTGAAGCCCTTCGCAAGAGCGGCAACAGGCCCGCCTGGATGGTGGTCGGAATACTGCCGGTCCTGCCCCCTGACCTGCGCCCGATGGTGCAGCTGGACGGCGGCCGCTTCGCTACGAGCGACCTCAACGACCTTTACCGCCGCGTCATAAACCGTAACAACCGCCTGAAGCGACTGCTGGAGCTGGGCGCGCCGGAGATCATCATCCGCAACGAGAAGCGGATGCTCCAGGAGGCAGTGGATAGCCTCATCGATAACGGGCGGCGCGGACGTGCAGTCTCAACGGCGGGGAACCACAAGCTAAAGTCGCTCTCGGACATGCTCAAGGGTAAACAGGGCCGCTTCCGCCAGAACCTACTGGGCAAGCGCGTGGACTACTCCGGACGCTCGGTCATCGTCGTCGGCCCTGAGCTGAAGCTGCATCAGTGCGGCCTGCCCAAGCGTATGGCGCTCGAGCTATTCAAGCCGTTCGTCATGCACGGCCTGGTAGCCCGCGGGCTGGCGCACAACATCAAGTCCGCCAAGCGGATTGTGGAGCGCGCGCGCCCCGAGGTCTGGGACATACTCGACGACATAATCAGGGAACGCCCCGTTCTCCTCAACCGTGCGCCAACTCTGCACCGGCTGGGCATCCAGGCCTTCGAGCCCGTCCTCATTGACGGAAGCGCCATCCAGATCCACCCTCTCGTTTGCACCGCGTTCAACGCGGACTTCGACGGCGACCAGATGGCTGTTCACGTGCCCCTGTCTCGTGCCGCGGTTGCGGAAGCGCGCCAGGTGATGCTTTCGAGCCAGAACCTGCTATACCCATCGAGCGGGGAGCCGGTAGTGGCGCCGACGCTCGACATCGTTCTGGGCTGCTATTACCTGACCGAGGAAAAGCGCACGGCGGGGAAGGACTCCAAGAAGCTCCCTCTCTTCCACAACTTTGACGAAGCCAAGGTGGCTTATGAGATGGGCCACGTGGACCTTCGCAGCCCGATCGAGGTAAGGGTCAATAAAGCGACCGGAGAGCGGATTAGGACCACCGTTGGCCGCGTCATTTTCAACGAGGTCCTGCCGGAGGAGCTTGAGTTCCGCAACCATCTCATGGACAAGAAGGCGATCAAGGAGCTGGTAAGCGAGTGCAGCCACAAGCTCGATAACGCCCGCACGGCCGAGATGGTGGACCGCATGAAGAATATCGGGTTCGAATATGCCACTCGTTCGGGCATCTCTATCGCTATGAATGACCTGCGCCTGCCCGAGGAGAAGGAGCAGTTGCTGGCCGAGGCGGACGCACGGATCGCCGAGATCGACGAACAGTACGAAATGGGCCTGATCACGGACGAAGAGCGTTACGAGCAAGCCGTTGCTATCTGGCGAGAAACGACTGACAAGGTCCAGGAGGTCATCCAGAAGCGGCTCGAAGAGTACGGCGGTGTGTATATCATGGCCGTCAGCGGTGCCAAGGGTAACATCAGCCAGATCTCCCAGATGGCCGGCATGCGAGGACTGATGAGCGACCCCGCCGGCCGCATCATCGAGCTGCCAATCCGCTCTTCCTTCCGCGAGGGTCTGTCGGTGCTCGAGTACTTCATCTCGACTCACGGCGCGCGCAAGGGTCTGGCCGACACAGCTTTGAGGACGGCAGACAGCGGTTACCTCACGCGCCGGCTAATCGACGTTTCTCAGGACGTAATCATCGTCGAGGAGGACTGCGGGACGACCGCCGGCATCTGGATCGACGAGGGGTCAGAGAAGGGCCTTTTCGAATCCCTGAGCGAGCGGATCGTCGGGCGCTGGACCGCGGCGGATATCGCCGACCCGAAGACCGGCGAGATCGTCGCCGAGCGCGGGAGCGAGGTCACTGAAGAGATTGCCCGACGCGTGATCGCTGCAGGTATCGATAAGGTGTACGTCCGATCGGCCCTCACCTGCCAGACGCGGCGCGGTATCTGCGCGCTCTGCTACGGACGGGACCTCTCCCGTGGATCGTTCGTGGCCGACGGCGAGGCGGTGGGCATCATCGCCGCTCAAAGCATCGGCGAGCCGGGTACGCAGTTGACCATGCGCACGTTCCACACGGGGGGCGTCGCCGGGCTGGACATCACGTCCGGTCTGCCGAGGGTCGAGGAGCTTTTCGAGGCGCGTGTGCCGAAGGGCGCCGCCCAGATCGCCGAGATCGACGGCACCGTCGAAATCAGCAGGGACGGCGATACACGCCGCATGAAGATCACGAGCGCAGAGATCTATCGAGACGAGTACCCGATTGCAAAGGGTATAAAGGCGCTGGTCGAAAACGGGCAGGAAGTGGTTCCCGGAACGGTCCTCGCGGCGCCGGCGAAACGCGCGAAGAAGAGCGCTGACGAAGAGCAGGCGCTCGCGCCCACCGAGATCATCGCGCGGACCTCCGGCCAGGTGGCTATCGAGAAGGGCCGTATCGTCATCCTCTACGAGGAGCGTGAGCAGCGTGACTACGTCATTCCCGCGGCATCTCGTCTGCGCGTGCAGAACGGCGATTACATTCACGCCGGGCAGCCGCTTACCGAGGGCCCGCTGAACCCGCAGGATATCCTGCGCATTCAGGGGCCGGAAGCAGTCCAGATCTACCTGGTCGAGGAAGTGCAAAAGGTATATCGGAACCAGGGGGTGTCGATCAACGACAAGCACATCGAGGTAATCGTCCGTCAGATGCTCCGTCGCGTGCGTGTCGACTCGCCCGGTGACTCCAACCTTCTGCCGGGCGAGCTTGTCGACCGCTTCCGCTTCGAGAGCGAGAACGCCCGCGTACTCGCCGAGGGTGGCGAGCCGGCGACGGCCCAGCCCGTGCTGCTGGGTGTGACGAAGGCCTCACTGAACACAGAGAGCTTCCTCGCGGCTGCCTCGTTCCAGGAGACCACGCGGGTACTGACCGAAGCCGCCATCCAGGGCCAGGTGGACAAGCTGCTTGGGCTGAAGGAGAACGTCATCATCGGCAAGCTCATCCCGGCCCGCGCTCAGATTACCGTCGAGCAACCGCCAAGGGTCACCGAGATGGTATTGCCACCGGGCTTCCGCGACGAAGGCGAAGAGTTCGAGCCCGACTTCGACGACGAAGACTTCGAGGAGGAGGACTTTGAGGAGAACGGCCTCGGCGCGCTCGCGGAAGAAGATCAGACCATCGCCGGGAACGGCGCGGGCCCTGAAGTAGACTTACTCGAGGAATCCCCGTCGGCGAAAGCCGGGGAGGTAAGCGAAGCGGAAGCAGGCGCCAACGGCGCCGAACCTCAGCCCCAGCCCACGGAAGAGTAGCCGCTAGAGCCGGCCCTCGTACTTGCGAATGGGGCGCTGAGATTCCCTCCTAAGACGTGCACGCCTCGCCATCCTGCCATCCGCGGGGATAACCGCTCTGCCGCTCCCCCCGCGGGCACGAAATGACACTTCCGCGGCGAAGTGCCCCTTGCTGCGGCTCAGCCAGGCCCCCCTCGCCTATAATGGATGGTGAGGCAAACGCATGGTCGTTGAGACGCAGGCTGAACCCGCCTCCGACGCGCTGAAGACCGCGCTAGCCCAGTTCGACGCCGCCGCCGACCGTCTGGAGCTGGACAACGGCATGCGCATGGTCCTCCGCCACTGCAAGCGCGAGCTGGCCGTCCATTTCCCCGTTCGCATGGATAACGGGACGATCGGTGAGTTCACCGGCTACCGGGTCCAGCACAACCTCGCGCGCGGCCCGGCCAAGGGCGGCCTTCGCTACAACGCCAATGTCACGCTGGATGAAGTGCGCGCGCTCGCGATGTGGATGACGTGGAAGAGCGCGGTCGTGAACATTCCTTACGGCGGCGCCAAGGGCGGGGTCATCGTGAACCCCAAGCAGCTCTCGGCGCGGGAGCTGGAGAACCTGACACGTCGCTATGCCACTGAGATCAGCATCATCATCGGCCCCAACGAGGACATCCCGGCGCCGGATATGGGTACCGACGCCCAGATCATGGCATGGATGATGGACACCATCAGCATGCACCGTGGCTACACGGAGGCGGGCGTCGTGACCGGGAAGCCGGTCAGCGCGGGCGGAACGCTTGGGCGGGCTGAGGCGACAGGCCGCGGGCTGCTGTACATCGTGCAGGAGACGGCGCGACATTTCGGCGTCCCGCTGCAAGGCGCCACCGTTGCGGTCCAGGGCTTTGGCAGCGTAGGCGCGGTGGCCGCGCAACTGCTGGCCAAGGCGGGCGCGCGGGTAGTCGCTGTGAGCGATTCGGGAGGGGGCATCTACAACGAACAGGGCCTGGAGATCGATGCTCTCATGCCGTGCAGCAAAGACCGATCACCGCTATCACAGGCGCCGGGCGGCGACCACATCGCGAACGGCGAGCTGCTTGCGCTTCCAGTCGACTTCCTGGTCCCGGCCGCACTCGAGGGGCAGATTCACGAGCGCAACGCCGATGCCGTGCGGGCGCGATTCATCGTCGAAGGCGCGAACGGCCCGACCACGCCGGAAGCCGACGCTATCCTGGCGGAGAAGGGCATCGTCGTCGTACCGGATATCCTGGCGAATGCGGGGGGCGTCATCGTCTCGTACTTCGAGTGGGTGCAGGACCTCCAGTTCTACTTCTGGGAAGAAGGAGAGGTCAACGACCGGCTGCATCGCGTGATCACGCGGGCCTTCCGTGACGTCGTCGCGATGGCGGAGCAGCGCGGAGTGCGCCTGCGGGAGGCGGCGATGCTGCTCGGGGTGAACCGGGTGGTGGAGGCGACGCGGATCCGCGGGATATACCCGTAGGAGCCAGGGAGCCAGGGAGCCAGGAGCCAAGGGGGTCGCGGTACGACTTTGGTTGACACGGGCGTTTTGGGGCGCGTTTTCTGGTCGCATTCCGAAAAGTTGTCGCTTTAAGCGGTCTTTCACGTGTGCGGTCGGCGATTTTGCCTGGTCGTTTTCCGTTTGGTCGTTCCGGGTGCGTTCGACCGATTCAATCACCTTGATGGCTGTCTTGCGGCGGATTCTCGTCTTCAAAAAGGGTGCCTCGTAATGTAAGGATAGCGGTTGGGAGCTGGAAGTCTAAGGGGCACATGGCACTAGGGCCTTCGAGAGGCGGCAAGGCAGCGACCCGTCCAAGCAGGCCAGCTGGTGAGCCCAGCAGCAACGCACCTTGTGTTGTCTAAGAGGGCTGAGATTCCTTGCCACCCCACCAGCTCCGCCTACGGCGGACTACCTGTGGGCTCCGCCCCGCGAGCTCGGAATGACAGGTCGTGCCTTCGGGGCTCGTAACAACGAGGCGGCAAAGCGCTTCTTATTACTTAAGAGCGCCATTCGTAACTTCCGGCGCGATAGGCGCGTTGCTATAGTGTGGAAGACTCAGACAACAAAATAGGCGCCGAATCTCCCGATTTATCGGGGGAGCGGGGGACCCAAAATCGATGGGGTGAACGGCCTAACGGCCCAGGCGGACTCCTTCCTGCCGAACCCGGCAGCTAACCTCGCAGGCGATCGAAGGAGAGGCTTGGTTTGACCCAGATGACGGGCGAGAGGCTGGCCTCTCGCCCGCTTTTTGTCTAAGCATATGGCCGTCGGTGAACGAATCGCAGTGATGCCAGTACTCGAAGAGGAGCGCCCCGCTTCTGTCGCAGAGGCGTCCGGCTTCGTCTGGCGCCTCGAGTACACTCTCCTCATTGGCGTGATGCTGCTCCTAACGGCGTTCGCGATCACGTTCTTCTACTTCAGCGCGAACATCGAGAGTCTGAAGGGCTACGGCTATGCCGGGCTGTTCCTGATCAACATCATCGGAGCGGCGTCGATCCTGCTCCCTTCGCCCGCCGGAGCGACGGTCGTCGGCGGAGGCGCGCTACTGGAGGACTTCCTGGGTGTGCCGGCGTTCGTCTGGGTGGGTCTGGTGGCGGGTCTGGGCGAGGCGATCGGCGAATTCAGCGGGTACGCGGCGGGCTACGGCGGGCGCTTCATCATCCAGGAGAAGCCGGCGTATGCCCGCATCCACGATTGGATGGAGAGGCGCGGCGTCATCACGATGTTCCTGATGTCCACGTTCCCGAACCCGCTGTTCGACGTGGCCGGGCTCGCCGCGGGAGCCGTGCGGATGCCGATGCGCAGCTTCTTCATTTCGGTGCTAGGCGGGAAGGTCATTAAGAACACCTGGCTGGCAGCCGCGGGCGGTCTCGGCGTGGGTCTGTTCACGAAGATCCTGTAGCTAGCCTAGGTCCGGGCTAGCGAAGCCCGAAAACACGTGGCGTCTCACGGCACGAACGCTTTGAGCCCATAAACAGAATGGATGCTGTTTGGCGGGATGCTGAGATTCCCTCCAACGGCGGGCAAGCCTCGCCACCCCACCGCTCCGCCTGCGTCGGACTTCCTTCAGCCCCGCCCCGCGAGCTCGGAATGACACCCGGTGGCATCTTCGCCGGCGCGTGTTGCCGTAGAATCAGGAAGCCATGAGCGAGATTGCGGGCGCCGTCATTGTCGCTGCGGGCAGCGGCACCCGGATGGCCGGCGCCGACAAGCTCTTCACGGAAGTGGCCGGCCGGCCGCTGCTTGCGCACGCGATCGCGCCCTTCCAGCAGTGCGCGTCCATCGACCGCATCGTGCTGGCGATGGCGCCGCTGAACCTCAAGCGCGGGCGCGAGCTGGTCGAGCGACACGGGCTCGCGAAGGTGACGGCTCTGGTAAAAGGCGGGGAGCGACGCCAGGACTCAGTGCGGCTGGGCTTGGCGGCGCTCGGCGAGTGCGACTACGTGGCGGTGCACGACGGCGCTCGTCCCGTCGTGACGCAAGAGCTGATTGAACGCGGGCTCGAGGCGGCGCGGGAGACCGGCGCAGCCGCTCCGGCGATTCCGATCGTGGACACGGTGAAAGAGGCTGGGCCGGACGGCGTCGTCCTGCGCACGCTGGACCGCAGCCGTCTGTGGGCGGTGCAGACGCCGCAGGTCTTCCGCTACGAGCTGCTACTGCGGGCGCATCGTGAGGTCATGACGGACATGACCGACGACGCGGCGATGGTCGAAGCGCTCGGTGAGCGGGTGCGGTTGTTCGGGGGGTCGCGCGCGAATCTGAAGGTGACGACGGCGGAGGATCTGGATCTGGCAGGGGCGCTGATTTCCTCACCTGCACGTGTTTTGTCTTCGAATAGTGCCATCCGCCCCTAGCGTGGGGTGAAAAGGTGCGATAAACCTGCGCTAGTGGAGTGGCGGGGCCGTAGTGTAATGGGAACACACCTGATTGTCAGTCAGCGGAATGGGGGTTCGAATCCCCTCGGCTCCACTCTTGTGAAATCGAAGGGTTGACTTGTAATTAGGCTGTTGTAAGATGTGTGTGCTGACTGACAATTGGGAATGTTCCTCTGCGGAATGAACCCTGTGGAAAGAGGACGCGCGAGCGCCCTCTTTTTCATTTCCTGGACGACGCATGGTCGAGGACCCGCGGAGCTCGCGGCCGGGTGTCCGGGGCCATGTTCAGACTGGCTTGAGATGCAGAGCACGAATTACTACCACACCTTCATCGAGGTGGCGGACGACTGCCCTGCGACGGAAGGCGAAGCGCCTCCGCGAAGGGCGGAGAAAACGATAGCAAACGTCCACTACGATATGCTGGCCGGCAACCCCTATCGGTACACATCTGATGAGGTCATCTTCGAAGCACACAGGCAGAAGAATCGGATCGGCGAAGACGCGGTCCCGGCCGAAAGAGTGAGGTTTTTCTCGAAAGGCCAGGCATGCCTGCGGTCGTCACCTCTCGCCAAGCGCTACGGATGGGGAATGCACAGCGATTCGGAAGGAAAGGTAGCGATTTACTCGCTGGGGTCTGAGGAGTACGCAATGTATGCCAACGACCCAGCACTTAAGCACCTGAAGGCGATGCGATCCAGGCGCAGGCAAACGGCTCGCTGACCATGCGCGTAGGCATCGGCTACGACATCCATCGCCGCGACGAGGCGCGCGATCTCGTCCTCGGCGGCGTTGAGCTGCCCCATGAGGTCGGGCTCGCAGGGCATAGCGATGCCGACGTGCTGCTGCACGCGATCATCGATGCGCTGCTCGGTGCGGCGGCGCTCGGCGACATCGGGCAGCATTTCCCGCCGGACGATCCGCAATGGAAGGACGCGAGCAGCCTCGATCTACTTGTGCGGGCGCTCGCGCTCGTCCGGGAGGCGGGGTTCGAGGTCGGGAACGTCGATGCGACCGTGATCGCGGAGGGGCCGCGGCTGGCGCCGCACATCCCGGCGATGCGCGAACGCATCGCGGAAGCGCTGGGAGTCGACGCGCGCCGAGTCAGTGTGAAGGCGACAACGCACGATGGGCTCGGAACACTCGGACGCGGCGAAGGCATCGCTGCGAGTGCGGTGGCGACGGTGGAGGATCGTCAGCAAATGGAGAGCGATTAAGCGAATGGGGCATGCGACGATTTGTTCCCGAGAATGGCGAAGGCGAAATCAGAAATGAGGACATGGGCGAGCCACTTTCTGGGGGCGGAGCGGTTGTGGCTCCGACGGGTCACTCAGGGAGGAAACGCCGCTAGGCAATGATGGGTGGCTTGTCCCTACGGAACTTGGGTGGGTCCGTCTACGGGAAGTCGTTCGGCTATAATGTTCTTCACCATGAAGTCGTTCTCTGAACCGGTGAGGGGTTTGGGCTCCGGCTATGCTTTCGTCTGCGCGTGTATCGCGGCCCCGGTCCTTCGCGAGAGGGCCTCGGGGCCGGCGGCAGCGGCCGACGAATGCAGGATGAATGGAGAGACGGCCCATGGGAGTCTTAGACAGCATTAGAGGCGATATCAAGGCGGCGCGGCAGCGCGACCCCGCCGCCACGAGCGACCTCGAAGTAGTACTCACGTATCCCGGCTTTCACGCGCGGCAGATCCATCGCCTCGCGCACTCCCTGCACAAGCGCGGTTTTCGCGTGCCGGCGCGGGTGGTATCGCACCTGGGGCGAGCCTTCACCGGCATTGAGATCCACCCGGGGGCGCGCATCGGCGAGGGGTTCTTCATCGACCACGGGATGGGCGTCGTCATTGGTGAGACGGCGATCATCAAGGACAACGTCCATCTCTTCCAGGGCGTGACCCTGGGCGGGACGAGCACCCGCCGGGCCAAGCGGCACCCGACGCTAGACCGCAACGTCGTCGTGGGCGCCGGCGCGAAGGTGATCGGCGACGTGACAATTGGCGAGAACGCAAAGATCGGCGCCGGCTCCGTCGTCGTCACTAACGTGCCACCGCATGCGACCGTCGTCGGCGTGCCGGGTCACATCGTGGCCTTCGCGGACCCGGGCGATGATACGGTGCTAAGACTGCCGGACCCGGAATGGGACATCATCAAGAGCCTCGAGAGCCGTATCGCCGAGCTGGAGTCGCGCATCGCGGAGCTGGGGTCCCTAAAGACCCAGAAGAAGACCGTAGTGAGCGTGGACGGCGACGACGAAATAACGTAGCCGGTGCG
>Ga0114129_10013377_pt1 | contig 11693 bp, 10 predicted proteins | sample RhiMetdeltSRZDD1_FD_80071 | JGI IMG/M metagenome (GOLD analysis project Ga0114129, IMG submission 80071) | Populus rhizosphere microbial communities from Tennessee, USA - Rhizosphere MetaG P. deltoides SRZDD1 (version 2) (version 2) | ecosystem: Host-associated > Plants > Roots > Rhizosphere >... | reverse complement strand
CGGGGGGGCAGTGGGCGCCCACGTCCGTCATGCAGCGCGACCGGCGCACGGCCGAGTCCGACGCGCTCCTCGCGCGCGCGGCCCGGCTCTCCCACCGCTCGTTCCAGCAGCTTCCCGCCGCCGAGTTCGGCATCCGCTGGCTCGAGAACTACGTGCTGTCCGACGAGCCGCTCGATGAGTGGTGGGAGCAGAGCCTCGTGCGCGACCTCTATCCCGAGGGGCGCGAGCTGGGGAGGCACGAGCATCCGTTCCCGGCCCGCTACGCGCGGCGGTTCTCCACGATGCTGATCGAGCCGCCGATCTACCTGAGCGCGATGCTGCGCGAGGTGCGCCTGGCCGGGGGCCGCGTCGTGGTGCGGGCGCTCGACCGCCGGGAGCAGGTGCGGGAGCTTCCCGAGCCCGTCGTCGTCAACTGCACGGGCCTGGGGGCCAAGGCGCTGTTCGGGGACGAGGAGCTGGAGCCGGTCAAGGGCCAGCTCACGTTCCTGCTGCCGCAACCGGAGGTCGACTACATCGTCATCAGCGACGGTCTCTACATGTTCCCGCGCCAGGATGGGATCCTGCTCGGAGGCACGTTCGAGCACAACGTCTGGAGCCTGGACGTGGACGAGGAGGCGCGCCGGCGGATCGTGGCCGGCCATCGTGCGCTCTTCGAAGGCATGCGCTAGCCGGCGAGCTTGACAACCTGGCGCGAACTGGAACAAGTAGTAGGTCCTTCACGCGGGAGGCGGCCGTGGGCGAGCCCCCGAACACGCGTCTACGCTCCGTCCCTCTCGACCGGCTCTCCCGCGCCCGGGGGGATCCGCTGCCCCCCGAGGCGGCGGCGTGAGCCCGCCGCCGCGCGAGCACTGGTACATCGCGGCGCGGTCGCGCGATCTCGGCCGCCGGCCGCTCGCGGCCACCGTTCTCGGCGCGCCCGTCGTGCTGTTCCGGACCGGCGACGGCCGTCCGTCCGCGCTCGCCGACCGCTGCGCGCACCGCAACCTGGCCCTCTCGCGAGGGCGGGTGGTGGACGACCGCCTCGAGTGCGCGTATCACGGCTGGCGCTACGACGGCCTCGGCGCCTGCACGCTCATCCCCTCGCTGGCCGAGGTGCCGGGGCGCATCGGGGTCCCTGCCTATCCCACGGTCGAGGCCGACGGCTTCGTCTGGATCTTCGGGGGGCAGACGCGGCCGGCCGGCGCCCCGCGGCCGTTCCCCCACCTCGGCGAGGCCGGCTGGACCACCTTCGCGATGAAGAACCGGTTCGAGGCGGGCGCCCTCGCCTGTCTCGAGAACTTCCTGGATTGCCCGCACACCGCCTACGTGCACCGGGGCTGGTTCCGCAGCGCGCGGGCCAAGGACGTGCCCGCGCGCGTGACCTGCACGGCCGACGAGGTGCGCGTGGAGTTCGACGAGAAGCCGGAGCGCGACAGCGTCCTCGCGCGCCTCCTGCTCCCGAGAGGGAGCACGCTCCAGCACACCGACCGCTTCCTGATGCCGGCCACCAGCCGGGTCGACTACGCCTTCGGCCCCGACTGGCACTTCATCATCACGTCCCAGTGCACGCCCGTGACCGACGAGGTGACGGACGTGTACACCGTGGTGAGCTTCCGCGCGCGGCGGATCGGGACGCTCGTTCGCCTGTACTTCGAGCCGCTGTGCCGGCGGATCATGCGTCAAGATCTCGACGTGCTGAGGGCGCAGACGGGCGATGTCCGCCGCTCGGGAGGCCCCCGCTTCACCTCGGTGGCCAGCGACCTCGTCGGTCCGCGGATCGCCCGGCTCTGGCGCGAGCCGCGGCCGGGGGCGAGCGGCTCGTCCTCCGGCGGCGAGCCCGCGCCGGTCGAGACGCGCGAGGTCGTGATCCGGTACTGACCCATGGCCACGCCGTCCGCAGATCGGCGGTATGATCCGGCACCCATGAAAGCCATCTCTCGGTCCGTGCTGCCGCTCGTCGCCGCCGTCGGGGGGCTCCTGGGCTGGACGGTCTCCGCGGGGGGCCAGTCGAGGGCGCACAACCCCGTCTCCGAGGGCACGCGCAACGGCCAGTGGCCGACCTACACCGGCGACCTCCGGGGCACGCGCTATTCCCCGCTCGATCAGATCGACGCCAGCAACTTCAACGACCTCGAGGTGGCCTGGCGGTTCAAGACCGACAGCCTGGGGACGCGGCCGGAGTACAAGCTGGAGGGAACGCCGCTCGTGGTGAACCGGGTCCTGTACACGACGGCGGGGACGCGCCGCGCGGTCGTGGCCCTGGACCCGGGCACCGGTGAGCTGCTCTGGGTGCACGGCGAGCACGAGGGGGCGCGCGCCGCCAACGCGCCGCGCCAGCTCTCCGGCCGCGGGCTCGCCTACTGGACCGACGGCGCCGAGGAGCGGATCCTCTACGTGACGCCCGGCTACCGCCTGATCGCGCTCGACGCGAAGACCGGCGTGCCCATCCCCAGCTTCGGCCAGAACGGCGCCGTGGACCTGAAGCGCGAGATCGATCAGGACATCGATCTGGTCACGGGCGAGATCGGCGTGCAGTCGGCCCCGGTCGTGGCCAAGGACGTCGTGCTCGTCGGCGCCGCGTTCCGCGAGGGGTTCACGCCCAAGACCCACAAGAACAACAAGGGATACGTGCGCGGGTTCGATGTGCGCACGGGCAAGCGCCTCTGGATCTTCCACACCATCCCGACGCCGGGCGAGTTCGGCTCCGACACGTGGCTGAACGGCTCCGCGGCCGAGAACGGCAACACCGGGGTTTGGACGCAGATCACGGTCGACGAGGAGCTGGGTCTCGTGTACCTCCCGGTGGAGTCTCCGACCAACGACTTCTACGGCGGCCATCGGCCCGGCAACAACCTGTTCGGCGAGACCCTCGTGTGCGTCGACCTCCGCACCGGCGAGCGCAAGTGGCACTTCCAGCTCGTGCACCACCCGCTCTGGGACCACGACATCTCCTCCGCGCCGATCCTGGCCGACATCACCGTCGACGGCCGCCCGATCAAGGCGGTGGCCCAGCCGAGCAAGCAGGGGTTCGTCTACGTCTTCGACCGCGTGACGGGCCGGCCGGTCTGGCCGATCGAGGAGCGGCCGGTGGAGAAGGGGACCGTGCCCGGGGAATGGTACTCGCCGACCCAGCCGATCCCCACCAAGCCGCCCGCCTACAACCGCAACGGCGTCCTGCCCGAGTACCTGATCGACTTCACGCCCGCGCTGAAGGCGGAGGCGATGGAGCTGACGAAGAAGTTCAAGCTCGGCCCCATCTACACGCCGCCGGTCGTGAGCAAGGCCGACGGTCCGCTCGCCACGCTCACTCTCGCTACCGCCAGCGGGGGAACGAACTGGCCGGGCGCTTCCTACGATCCCGAGACGCACGTCGTCTACGCCTCCGCGTGCGACGCCTGCCTGACCCGCCTCGGCCTCGTCCCGCCCCCGAGCAAGGACATCTCGGACATGAACTACGTCCACGGGTTCGCGGGACAGCCGTTCCGCATCTCGCGCGGCCCGGGCGAGAACGCCGGCGCCGATGCGGCTCCGCCGCCCCCGGAGCGGCCGGGCGGAGGAGGCGGCAGCGCCTTCGTCTTCAACGTCCAGGGCCTGCCCATCATCAAGCCGCCCTACGGGACCATCTCGGCCATCAGCCTCGACCAGGGCACGATCCTCTGGCAGACGGCGCACGGCGAGACGCCCGACGTCGTCCGCAATCATCCGCTGCTCAAGGACCTGAAGATTCCCCGCACGGGGCAGGCCGACAGCGTGGGCACGCTCGTGACGAAGACGCTCGTGATCGCCGGCGACAGCCAGTTCACCACCACCGCCGACCGGCCGCGGGGCGCGATGCTGCGGGCCTACGACAAGGCCAGCGGCAAGGAGGTGGGCGCCGTCTACCTGCCCGCGCCCCAGAGCGGATCGCCGATGACGTACCTGCTGGGCGGCAAGCAGTACATCGTCGTCGCCGTCAGCGGCGGACCCTACTCCGGCGAGTACCTGGCGTTCAGCCTCCTGGCCGTCGAGAACGCCCGACCGGCCGCGGCGGCCGATTCGCGATGAACCTCCGGACCGCCGGCCTCGCCGCCCTCGGGTTGACCGTCGCCGGGGCGAGGGATCCGGCGATCCGGGCCCAGGAGCCGACGCGGTCGGTGTGGGACGGCGTGTACACGGAGGCGCAGGCGAAGCGCGGCGAGGCCATCTATCGCCAGAGCTGCGCGTCGTGCCACGGAGTGACCCTGGAGGGCATCGAGACCGCGGGTCCGCTCGTCGGCGCCCGCTTCACCGCGAACTGGAACGGCGTGACCGTCGGCGACATGGCCGAGCGGGTCCGGGTGTCGATGCCGCACGACCGGCCGGGCACCCTGACGCGGCAGCAGACGGCGGACGTGCTGACGTACGTCTTCAGCGTCAACCGGCTCCCGGCGGGAAAGGTCGAGCTGGCGCGGCAGACGGAGCTGCTGAAGCAGATCCGGTTCGAGGCGACGAAGCCGGTGCGCAACTGAGCATGGAGCCCGCCCGCGCTCTCGTCGGCATCGCGGTGCTCTCCGCCGCGCTCCTGCCGGCGCGGAGCGCGCTTCCCCAGGCGCCGCCGGAAGCGAACGAGGACGAATCGAAGGTCCCGCCGTACACGCTGCCCGACCCGCTCGTGCGGGCCGACGGGAAGAAGGTGACCGACGCGCGGACCTGGACCGAGAAGCGGCGCCCGGAGCTGCTGCGCCTCTTCGAGACGCACGTCTACGGCCGCACGCCCGCCGGCGGCCCGAGGCCGCGGTTCCAGGTGACGAAGAGCGACCCGGCGGCTCTCGGCGGCCGGGCCGTCCGCCGGGACGTCGCGATCGCGTTCGGAGAGGGCGCCCCCGGCCGGCGCCTGGACCTGGTGCTGTACCTGCCGAACGGCGCGCGCGGCGCGGTGCCCACGTTCCTGGGCCTGAACTTCCAGCGCAACGACGAGATCAAGTGGCCGGTCGCGACGATCCTCGAGCGCGGCTACGGGGTCGCCTCCGCCTTCTACGGCGACCTCTTCCCGGATCGCGCCGACGGCGCGGGCGACAGCGTGCTCACGCTCTTCCCCGCTCGGCAGGGACCGGAGGCCTGGAACGCGCTCGGCGTCTGGGCCTGGGCCCTGAGCCGCGCCCTCGACTACCTCGAGACCGACCCGGCGGTCGACGCGAAGCGGGTCGCGCTCATCGGTCACTCGCGCCTGGGCAAGGCCGCGCTCTGGGCGGGCGCCCAGGACCCGCGCTTCGCGCTCGTCGTCTCCAACGAGTCCGGCTGCGGGGGCGCCGCGCTCAGCAAGCGGATCTACGGCGAGACGGTGGCCGCGATCACCAGGCGCTTCCCGCACTGGTTCTGCGCCAACTTCGCGCGCTACGCGGACCGCGAGGCCGAGCTGCCCGTCGACCAGCACGAGCTGCTGGCGCTCATCGCCCCGCGGCCGCTCTACGTGGCGAGCGCGGCCGAGGACCGCTGGGCCGACCCGAAGGGCGAGTTCCTGGGCGCCCTCGGCGCCGATCCCGTGTACCGGCTGCTCGGCACCGACGGCCTGCCCGCGCGCACGATGCCCGGCGTCGACCAGCCGGTGCACGGCACCATCGGCTACCACGTGCGCTCCGGCGGGCACGACCTCAGCGACTACGACTGGCGCCAGTACCTCGCGTTCGCGGACCGGCACCTGCGCCCGCGACCATGAAGCTCGACCTCCACACGCATTACTATCCGCCCGCGTACTTCGACCTCGTCCGCGACAGCGGCGGGGACTTCTCGTTCGACCGCGATCCCGCCGGGCGCACGATCATCAAGTACCGCGGCGCGCGCTTCTTCGGGATCACGCCGCCCATGACCGACCCTGCGAAGCGTCTCGAGGACATGGACCGCGTGGGCATCGACGTCGAGGTGGTGTCGCTGTCGACGCCCAACGTCTTCTTCGTGGACGAGCGCCGGCAGCCGGCGGTGGCGCGCCAGGTCAACGACGCCTACGCCGACCTGGTCGCGCGCCATCCGCGGCGCTTCAAGGCCTTCGCGTCGATCCCCATGGACGCGGCGGACGCGGCGCTGGCCGAGCTGCACCGCGCGATCGGCGATCTGAAGCTGAACGGCGTGCTCCTCCTGAGCAACATCCGGGGCCGGCCGCTGACCGCGCCCGCCTACCGCCCGTTCTTCGAGGAGGCGAACCGGATGAAGCTCTGCATCCTGCTCCACCCGATGCTCCCGGCGAACGCGGAGCCCTTCGGCGAGTACGTGCTGGGCCCGCTCGTCGGCTTCCCCTTCGACACGACGCTGGCGGTGGCGCGGATGTGCTTCGACGGGATGCTCCGCGACCTGCCCGACATCCGCTGGATCGTCGGCCACCTCGGCGGCGCGATCCCGTACCTGATGGAGCGGCTCGACAACGGCTTCCGCGACTTCGCGGAGTGCCGCGTGAAGATCGACGCGCTGCCCAGCACGTACCTGAAGCGGCTCTACTACGACACGGTGACGTTCAGCCCGTACGCCCTGGGCCTGGCGCGCGATCTCGTCGGCGCCAGCCACATGGTCATGGGCAGCGACTACCCGCACCTGCTCGGCTCGATCGACCGCGCGGTGTCGTCGATCGAGGCGCTCACGATCCCGGAAGAGGAGAAGCAGCGGATCTTCGGCGGCAACGCCCTTTCTATCCTGAACAACGTCTAGGGCATGACCGCGCGCCTGCTGCGCGTCGTCGGACTGCCGGGCCTGACCGCCATCGCCGTCAACGGCGTCATCGGCTCCGGGATCTTCGTGCTCCCGGCGACGGTGGCGGCGCTGCTCGGTCCCGCCAGCCCCCTGGCCTACCTGCTCGCGGCGCTGGTGGCCGCGCTCGTGGTGGCCTGCTTCGCCGAGGCCGGCAGCCTCTTCGACCGGACCGGCGGCCCCTATCTCTACGCGCGCGCGGCCTTCGGCCCCTTCGTGGCGTTCCAGGTGGGCTGGACGTTCTTCCTCTCCCGGCTGGCCGCGGGCGCGGCCATCGCCAACGCGTTCGCGGCCTACCTCGGCTACCTCTGGCCGGCGGCCGCGCGCGGGCCGGGCCGCGCGGTCGCGATCACGGCCCTGCTGGCCGCGCTCGCCGCCGTCAACGTCGCGGGCGTGCGCTACGGAGGCTGGGTGGTCAACGCGTTGACGGTGGCCAAGCTCGTCCCGCTCCTGGTCTTCGTCGCCGCGGGGCTGTTCTTCGTGGATCCGGACCGCTACGCGCTCGCCGGGCTGCCCGACTCGAGCCGGCTGCGACAGGCCAGCCTGCTCCTGATCTTCGCCTTCGGCGGGTTCGAGAACGCGTCGGTCCCGGGCGACGAGTCGAAGGACCCCCGGCGCCACCTGCCCATCGCGCTGCTGGCGGCGATCGGGCTGACGGCGGCGCTCTACGTCCTCATCCAGGTCGTGGCCCTCGGAACGCTGCCCGGCCTGGCCCGCGACGCCACTCCCCTCGCCTCGGCCGCCGGTCGCTTCCTCGGTCCGGCGGGCGCCTTCGCGATCGCGCTCGGGGCGGTCGTCTCCACCGCGGGCAGCTCGAGCGCGCTCGCGCTGGTGGGCCCGCGCATCCTCTACGCCCTGGCCGAGGGCGGCCAGATGCCGGCGGCGCTGGCGCGCGTCCACGACCGCCACCGCACGCCGCACGTCGCCGTCGTCGTGTTCACGCTGCTCGCGTGGGCGGCGGCGCTGCTGGGAGACTTCGCGCGGCTGGCGGCGGTGAGCGCGGTCGCCCGCCTCGTGTTCAGCACGGTGACGTGCCTGGCGGTGCCGGTGTTGCGGCGCCGGGCGCCCCGGGCGGAGCGGCGCTTTCGTGTCCCCGGCGGCGTCCTCGTCCCCGCGGCGGCCGCGGGCCTCTCCCTGTGGCTGCTGACGGGAATGGACCGGGCGCAAGCCGCCGGCGGCGCGGCGGCGCTCGTCGCCGGGCTTTTCTTCTACCTCGCCTTCGGCCGCGTGCGCTACAATCGGCTTACCTAGCCCCGATCGCCAGCGCCCGGAGCACGGAGCCGTCGAGTCTGCCGCGGGCGCACAGAGGAGGACGCCATGCCGGTCTCCCGACGCTCGTTCCTGGGGGCCATCTCGCCCGGGACGGCGGCCCTTTCCCCGGCGTTCGTCGCCGCCCGCGGCCGCGAGGCGGCCATTGCCGGCAGCGCCGCGGCGCCGGGACCGCGCGCCGCCGCCTCGATCCTGCTCGACAGCAACGAGAACCCGCTCGGGCCGGGGCCGGCCACGATGGAGGCGCTGAGGGGCGCCTTCGTGGACGCCGGCCGCTACCCCACCAACGCGCGCCCTTCGATGGGGGACCTGCGCGAGGCCATCGCCCGCCGCGTCTCCGTGAAGCCGGAGAACGTGGCGCTGGGCGCCGGCTCGTGGGAGCTGCTGCGGCTCGGGGTCCGCCTCTACACCTCGTCGTCGCGCCCCCTGGTCACGGCCGCCCCCACGTTCGAGCAGCCCGAGAAGATGGCCGAGCAGCTCGGCGTCGGCGTGCGCCGCGTGAGCGTCGACAAGGACGGCCGGCTCGACCTCGACGCGATGGCGCGCGCGGCCCGCTGGGGGGGCCTGGTCTTCCTCTGCAACCCGAACAACCCCACCAGCACGGTCCATCCGGCCCGCGCGGTGGCGGACTTCGTCGCGCGCGTCCGCCAGGAGTCGCCGGACACGGCGATCCTGATCGACGAGGCCTACCACGACTACGTGACCGACCCCGGCTACGCCACCGCGGTGCCCCTGGCCCTCGAGCACCCGAACGTCTTCGTGACCCGCACGCTCTCCAAGGCCTACGGCATGGCCGGCATGCGCGTCGGCTACGCGATCGGCCAGAAGCGCACGATCGAGAGCTTCGGCCGCTGGGCCATCACGTTCAACCAGAACTCGCTGGCCGTCGCGGCGGCGGTGGCCTCGCTCGACGACCCCGGCCACATCGAGGCCGAGCGGGCGCGGAACACCGAGGCGCGGGCGTTCACGACCCGGTTCTTCAAGGACCTCGGCTTCAAGGTGATGGACTCGCAGGCCAACTTCGTGTTCGTCGAGATCGGCCGCGCGGCCCGGGGGTTCAAGGAGGACTGCGCCCGGCGCGGGATCCTGGTCGGGCGCGAGTTCCCGCCGCTGCACATGACGCACGCGCGCGTCTCCATCGGCACGATCGACGAGATGCAGAAGGCGGGGGTCGTCATCGCCGAGGTGCTCGGCGGGAGCCGGCCGGTGCCGGCCGGCTCGGCGCACGATTCCCGGCGCCCCCGGTGAGGGCGGTCATGCCGCGCAAGGAGGCAGACATGTCGTTCACACGCCGCGCGTTCGTGAAGGCGGTGGGCATCGGCGGAGCGAGCCTGCTGGCGGCCCGCCGCGAGGCCTGGGCCGGGCTCCTCCGGGCCCCGGGCCCGGCCCGCCCGCCGCGGCCCCTCCTGCTGCACAACAACGAGAACCCGCTGGGTCCGGGGGAGGCCGTCCTCGACTCGGTGCGCCGGGCCCTCGGGACGGGCGGCCCCGCCGGACGTTATCCCTGGGAGGACGTGGCGCAGCTCCACGCGGCCATCGCCGACCGCTTCGGCGTGGCCCCGGAGAACGTGGTCACGGGCTGCGGTTCCACGCAGGTGCTGCGCGAGGCCGTGCAGACGTTCACGTCGCCCGCCAAGCCGCTGGTGGCGGGGCAGCTCACCTACGAGGAGTGCGCGGGCTACGCGGACCTCATCGGAACGCCCGTGCGCGCGGTCGCGCTCGACCGGGCGCTCAAGCTCGACCTGGACGCGATGGCCGAGGCCGCGAAGGGCGCGGGCCTGGTCTTCCTCAACAACCCCAACAACCCGACGGCCACGCTCGTCTCCGGCGACGCCGTGGACCGGTTCATCGAGCGCGTGCACTCGACGGCACCCGACGCCGTGGTCCTCATCGACGAGGCCTACCACGACTACGTGACGGATGCGTCCCACCGCAGCCAGGTCCCGCGGGCGGTCAAGGATCCGCGCCTCGTCGTCGCGCGGACCTTCTCGAAGGCGCACGGCATGGCGGGCATGCGCGTCGGCTACGCGGTCGGGCACCCCGAGACGATCAAGAGGCTCGGCTGGGAGGGCCCGAACGCCTTGAACGTGGCGGGCATCGTGGCCGCCATGGCCTCCATCAAGGACCAGGCGCGGCTCGAGCGCGAAAGCGCCCGCAACACGGAGGCGCGCCGGTTCACGATCGACTGGTTCGCCAAGGCGGGCTTCGCCTCCACCGACTCGCAGACCAACTTCGTCTTCGTGGACATCGGGCGCCCGGCCAAGGCCTTCCGCGACGCCTGCCGCGAGCAGGGCGTCCTCGTGGCGCGCGACTTCCCGCCCCTGGAGAAGAGCCACGTGCGCGTCTCCATCGGCACGCTCGACGAGATGAAGCAGGCGACGGCGGTTTTCGGCCGGGTCCTCGCGGTGAAGGCGGCCGCGGCCTAGGGCGACTCGGCGTCGTGTCCGTTCAACTGCGACGCCGCGCCCGGGCCCCGCGGAACGGATTCTCGACGGTGACGCCACCGTAATCGGTCCCGTGCGCCAGGTCCTCCGATAGGACCTTTCGGCAGCCGAGCGCCCTGGCCGCCTCCACGATGGCGGCGTCCCAGTACGAGACGCGGAAGCGGTGCGTCGTTTCCAGGGCGGCGCGCATCACGGCCGTCGTGGTCTCCTGCACCGGGTACCGGAGGAAGCTCTCGACGAGCATCGCGGCTTGCTCGTGGCTCAGCCGGTCACGCTTGGTGGCACGGGTCGCCTGAACGTAGAACTCCTGGAGGACCTGGACGGAGAGGGCGAGGTCGGACGCCTCCAGCAGCGCTCGGGCGACCCCCGCCTTGACGCGTTCGTCGGCGGCCGTGCTTACCGCGTACAGGAGGACGCTCGTGTCAACGAAGCGCACGCCGCCCGTGAACGTCGCCGCGGGCCAGGCGATCGTCGGCGCTGAACCTCCGCACCGAGGCCAGAACCTCGTCCTGGAGCCGCTTGCGCCGCTCGAAATCCGACTCTTCCTCTCCGAGCTTCGTCAGGAACTCGCGCACGAGCGCGGACACGGAGGTATCGCGCTCGGCGGCCTTGATGCGGGCCCGTCGATATACGGGATCAGGTAGTGAAACGGTGATATTCTTCACGATATCACAGTAACACAGAATCTCTGATGGCCGCCCGTCTGGTCCTATGGTCTGAATGGCAGCCGGAACACCACACCCTGGTCCGAAGAGCCGCCCTGGGTGGTCGTCCCATAGAAGGCGCCATCGGTGCCCTGGACGAGATTGGCATTAGGCGCGCCGCCGTCGCTTCTCCCTCCCGCGAATTTGTGCAGGACGGAGAATGACGAGCCATCGGCGCTGATCCTGAAAACCGTGCCACAGCCACGGTCGTGGCAGTTCACCACGCCGCCTTGGATCGTCGTTCCATAGAACGCCCCGTCTCTGGCCTGAACGAGCCCGGCCTCGGGGTAGGCCCCATTCGTGGCATCGATGGAGTCGAAGCTATGGAGGAGGGATAGGGAAGTGCCATCCGCCGAGACGCTGAAGACGGTACCCACGCCGGACGTGCCGCCGCCTGCAGTCGTACCGTAGAAGGCGCCGTCCATGCCTTGTACGAGACCAGCGTAGGGGTAGGCACCTTTCACGGTGTCGAAGCTCCGGAGCACGAACAACGAGGAGCCGTCCGCAGAGACCTTGAAGATGGTACCGACTCCCGACGCGCCACCCTGGTAGGCGGTTCCATAGAAGGCCCCGTCCGTGCCTTGGACGAGCGCGGCTCGCGGGT
>Ga0114129_10013376_pt1 | contig 11694 bp, 7 predicted proteins | sample RhiMetdeltSRZDD1_FD_80071 | JGI IMG/M metagenome (GOLD analysis project Ga0114129, IMG submission 80071) | Populus rhizosphere microbial communities from Tennessee, USA - Rhizosphere MetaG P. deltoides SRZDD1 (version 2) (version 2) | ecosystem: Host-associated > Plants > Roots > Rhizosphere >... | reverse complement strand
TCGAGGTCGGTGAGCGCCACCGTCTCGAGCTCGAGGCCGTTCTGAGCCAATGCCTCCGAGGCGGCGGCTTTGACACGCTGTAGGTAAGTGCCTCGCTGCTCGTGCATCTCCACCATGCTCATTTCGGAGGCGACCGAGCGCAACGCCGAGACGAACTTGCCCGACAGCAACGCGTGCAGGCGCTCCTGCTCCATGGTGCGCCGGCCGAGAGTGGCAGCGGCCAGGGCCACGGCTTCCCTGGTAGGCGCGACCCGCACGTAGAAGTCAGCGTCGATGTCGACGCGCATGCGGTCCTTGGTGATGAGCGCGTCGTCCTTGGCGCGCGCCTCGCTCATCTGCAGCACGTTCATGTTGACGGGCGTGATGTCGTGGATGATCGGCAGCACGAAGGCGCCGCCGTTGATCACCACCCGCTCACCCATGAGACCGGTGCGGACGAACGACACCTCCTTGGAGGAGCGCCGGTACAGCCAGTTGACCAGATAGACGATGATCGCAATCGCGACGATCGCCACGATCAGCCAAAGGATGATGGCCCCGATCAGTTGTGCAGTCATTTACTCACTCCACTCGCACGGCCCGCCGCCAGGCCCCGCCCGCTCGTTGTTTCCTCACCCTCGCTGACGTCCAATGGCCTTGAACTTCCGTGTCTGCTCGGTGAGCGCCACCTCAGTGGGCAGGCGCTCCATTGATGACGCACCATAGAAGCCGTGGCAGTTCCTCGTACTACTTATGATGAAGGCCGCATCTTCCGGGGTCGACACCGGCCCCCCATGGACCAGAACGATCACGTCGCGCCGCACCTTGAGGGCCGCCTCCGCCCAGGCATCGACCTTGGCCGGGCAGTCCACCAGCTTAAGAGCCGTCTCCGCACCGATCGAGCCGCCGGTGGTGAGCCCCAGGTGGCATACGACGATGTCGGCGCCGGCCTTGGCCATGGCTGAGGCCTCGTCGGCGCTGAATACATAGGGAGTGGTCAGCATATCCTTGGCGCGGGCAGTGGAGATCATGTCGACCTCCAACCCATAGGACATGCCGGTTTCCTCGAGGTTGGCGCGGAACATGCCGTCGATAATGCCCACGGTTGGGAAGTTCTGCACGCCGGCGAAACCCATGGTCTTGAGCTGGTCGAGGAACACCTCCATGAGACGGAATGGGTCGGTGCCGTTGACACCGGCCAGCACTGGAGTCCGCTTGACCACGGGCAGGACCTCGGCCGCCATCTCGACCACGATCTGGTTGGCATCGCCGTAAGCCAGCAGCCCGGCGAGCGAGCCGCGGCCGGCCATGCGATAGCGCCCCGAGTTGTAGATCACGATCAGATCGACGCCGCCGGCCTCCTGGCATTTGGCGGAGAGGCCAGTGCCGGCCCCGCCTCCGACGATGGGCTCGCCGCGGGCCACCATGGCCTTGAACTTGTCGATGAGGGCGGATCGCTCGAAGCGCGACATGGCTCAGCGTCCCCCCGCCCTGCGGCGCTGCTGGCGGCCGTTGCCGTGCAGCGCACGGAATGCGTCCACCAGCGCCGCGGCGAACTGCGGATCGTTGATGTGGTGCGGCAGTCGGATGAGCTGCCGGCTCGAGGTGCGCCGCACGGTCTGCTCCAGGCCCTTGAACAGGGCCGCATCGGCCGTGGGATCATGGAAGGGCTGGCCCGGCGCATCGAGCGCGGACACTCCCGCCTCGGGCAAGAGGAAGCGCACCGGCGCCTCCATGCGGTTCAGCCGATCGCCGATCCAGCGGCCCATGCGCTCGTTCTCCTCCGCCGTCGTGCGCATCAGCGTCACCTGCGGGTTGTGGGGATAGAGCGTGCGGCCCTTGTAGCGCTCCGGGACAGTCTCGGGCGCGCCGAAGTTGACCATGTCGAGCGCGCCGACCGAGCCGACGTAGGGCAGCCGCGCACGGATGATGGCACCGAAGCGGTCCTCAGTGGCGGGGAACACGCCGCCCATCATCATGTCGCAAATTTCAGTGGTGGTGACATCGATAACTCCGGACAGCAAGCGTGAGTCGACCAGCTTCTCCATGGACTGGCCGCCGATGCCCGTGGCGTGGAACACGAGGCAGTCGTACTCGCCCTTGAGCTGGGCCGTGACCTGCTGCACGCAGGTCGTCGTAACACCGAACATGGTGAGGCCGATCGCGGGCAGCCCCTCTGCGCGTTGCTGGGCTGCGGCGCGCGCGGCGGAAAGGCGCTGCTTGACCATGCCCGCCATCGCCTGCGCCCCGTTGGCGAGGACCTGCCGCGAGATGAAGTTGAGTCCCTGCACATCCGTGACCGAGTACATCATCATGATGTCGGACGGGCCGACGTAGGCCTGTACGTTGCCCGATGCCACGGACGAGATGAGTACCTTGGGCACACCGACGGGCAGCGCGCGCATGGCCGGGGCCGCCAAGGCAGTGCCGCCCGAGCCGCCAGCGGAGATGATGCCGGCGACGCCGGTCTGGCGCCTGATCCAGGCCTCGAACGCCTGCGCCATGGCGGCTACGGACGCGCCGCGATCGCCCGTGAAAATGCCGGACGAGCCACGCGGGTGGTTGAGCGCCACCTCGATCGGCGGGACGTCGGCGCCCGAAGGCTTGCCGCTGGTGGAGAGGTCGACAAGTCGCGTACGCAGCCCCGCGTCCTTCAGGATGTCGCGGATCAGGCGCAGCTCGTCTCCCTTGGTGTCGAGCGTGCCGGCGACCACCACGAAAGGCTCGGTGGTGGCAGTGGAAATCGGGGCAACACCACCACGCTGCGGCATCTCCGCAGTCCGGCGCACGGCCGCTGAAGCGGTGCGCGCTTGCGCTTCGATCTGCGCGGCCGGCACCGGCTGCGACCAGCGCGTCGGCAGCTTCGGGTTCGACATGTAGATGCGCGTCGGGCCGGGCGGTGGACTGCCCGGCTGCGCGGGTGCGCCGGACGCGGCGCCCGCCTCGGCGATATTCTCGTGTCCGTGGCGGCCGACGCCCAGCAGCCGTTCCTGCAGCTCGCGGTCGGCGGCCAGCTCGCGCGAGTCTATCAGCCGGTTGATGCGGCCGTTGACCATGATCGCCACGGTGTCAGCAACCTCGGTAGCGACGCCAATGTTCTGTTCGATCACCAGCACGGCGATCTCACCATCCTCGGCGAGGCGCACGAGTATGTCGTTGACCTGCGCGACGATGACGGGAGCCAGGCCCTCGGTCGGCTCGTCCATCACCAGCAGGCGCGGGTTGAGCAGCAGAGCGCGTGAGATCGCGACCATCTGCTGCTCGCCGCCCGAGAGCTGCGAGCCGGCATTGGATCTGCGCTCGGCCAGTCGCGGGAACGTGTCGTAGATGCGCTCGATGGTCCAGGCGCCGCGCCGCTCGCTGGCGACCAGACGCAGGTGCTCATCCACGGTCAGCGAGCGCCACAGGCGGCGACCCTGCGGGACATAGCCGATGCCGAGCCGCGCAATGTCGGCTGGCGCGCGACCCACCAACTCCTCGCCGACGAAGCGAATCGAGCCACTGGAGGTCGGCACCAGCCCCATGATGGCGTTGCACTGCGTTTTCTTGACCGTGCCGTTGCGGGCGACCACCGACAGCGCGCCCTGGCGGAGCGTCAGGTCAACGCCCTGTAGCGCGTGCGAGCGGCCGTAGAAGACGTTGAGGCCTCTGATCTCCAAAACGGGAGTGCCGCTCGGGCGTGCGGCGAAGCGGTCAGCCATGGCCGCCTCCGAGGTAGAGCTGCTGCACCTCGTCGTCGGACTCGATCTCCTCCGGGCGCCCCTCCTTGAAGATGTGGCCGTTGTGCAGCATCGTCACGCTCTCGACCACGCGCAGTGCCACGTCCATGTCGTGCTCGATGATGATGAAGCCGATGTGCTTCGGCATCGACGTGAGAATCTCGATCAGCTCGGCTCGCTCCCTGGGCGAGAGGCCCGCGGCCGGCTCGTCGAACAGGATGAACCGCGGTGCGCCGGCCAGTGCCAGCGCAATCTCGAGCTGGCGTTGCTGGCCGTGGCTCAGCTCGCCCACCAGCCGGTCGCGCACGTTCTGCAAATGCACGGCCTCGATCAGGTTCTCAGCCGACTGTAGCAGGGTATCGCCGGCGCGCGGCCGGATCAGGGAGAAGCGCCCGCGCGAGACGCCGCGGCAGGCAAGGTAGACGTTGTCGAGCACGGACAAGCCCGCGAACAGCGCGGAAATCTGGTAGGTGCGCCGCAGTCCCCGGCGGATGCGCTCGTGCGGCGGGAAGGTCGTCACGTCCTCGCCAAAGAAGCGGATGGTGCCTGAGCTCGGCGGGAAGTCGCCGGTGATGCAGTTGAACAGCGTGGTCTTGCCGGCACCGTTGGAGCCGAGCACGGCGCGACGCTCGCCGGGACGCACATTGAGGGTGACGTCGGTGAGGGCAGCGAGCGCGCCGAACAGCCGCGTGACGCCGCGCAGCTCCAGCGCATTGGCGGAGCCCGCGGCGTTGAGACGGTCGGCGACGGAAGGGATCACGGCCGCGCCTCCCCGTCGCCGGGCCGCAGGTCGCGCTGCCGGCGCTCCATGCGGGTCCTGTAGCGCTCCCACAGTCCGAGCACCCCGTCAGGCGAGAAGAACACGACAGCCAGGAAGCCCAACCCGACGACGAGCTTGAACCGCTCTCCCGACATGCCGAACGTCACAAGAATATCGGACGCGAAAACGCTGAGCAGCGCAAAGATGAGCGCTCCGATGAACGGGCCGATCGGGCGCTTGAGGCCTCCGACCACGGCAATAACCAGGATGTCGATCACTTGTGGAATGCCTGCCGTTCCGGGCACGACTTGGGCGTTCTGCCAGACCAGCAAGATGCCACCGACCGCCGCAATCACGCTCGCGAACGAGTAGGCCAGAATGCGATGGGCGGTGACATGAAAACCGAGCGCACTCATGCGCCGCGGGTTGTCGCGCACGCCCTGCAGCGCCAGCCCAAACGGCGTACGCGCCATCCACACCACGGCCAGATAAGACAGCGTCGCGCAGCCCAGTGTCAGATAGTAGAACGGTACAGGCTGGCGCCAGTCGATGCCGAACAGGGCCGGCGGGACGACGTTGTTGAAGCCGGTGTAGCCGTTAAAGATCGTATAGTTCTGGCGGGTGAAGTAGAAGAACGCCGCCGCGATCGCCAGGGTGATCATGATCGTGTAGATGCCCTCGGTGCGAACCGCCAGGGCGCCGACCAACGTGCCAAACAGGGTTGCAATCAGAATCGCGAGCGGGATGTGCAGCCACCACGGCCAGCCCAGGCTGATCTGTGGCACGCCGCTGGTGCCGAGGATCGCTACCACATAGCCGGCAAGGGCCCCCACCGACATCTGAATCAGGCTGACCATCCCGCCATACCCGGACAGCACCATCCGCGACAGGGCGATCATCACCAGGATGAAGCTCCAGCCGAAGATCTGGAACAGCACGAAGTTGTTGGCGAGGGCCGGCATCACCAACAGCAGCAGGGCGAGCGCCCAGACCGGCGTGGGGACGTTTTCCAGCACCGCCAGCCGCCTCGGTATGGTCGCAGGCAGGACGTGTGCCATGTCAGTGCCGAGCCCCGAGCAGGCCCTGCGGACGGAACGCCAGGACGGCGGCCATGATCAGAAACGTAAAGACAACGGAATAGGTGGGCGCGTACACGAGGCCGATCTGCTCGGCGAGGCCGATGATGACGGCGCCGAGCGCTGCCCCGGGGATCGAGCCCATGCCACCGACGATGACGACCACGAGCGAGGCGAGCAGGAACCGCGTGTCCTCGCCCGGGGACAGCGACTGGAACGTGCCACCGACAATGCCGGCAATGCCCGCCATCCCGGCACCGAAGGCAAACACCGCCAGGAACACGTACTGGATGCGCACGCCCGATGCCGCCAGGATGGTGCGATCGTCGACGCCGGCCCGGATCAGCATGCCGAGCCGCGAGCGGTTGAGCACGAGCCACATGGCCAGGCCGATCGCGATCGCGGCCAACAGGATCACGATCCGCACCCGCGGATAGGACAGGTACACCGCATCGCCGTTGGTCTGGACCGAGCTGATCAGCGGCAGCGTCATCGGGCCGCTGAGCCAGTCCGGCGAGAGCACCTGATAGCTCTGGCCACCCCAGTACCACAGCATCAGGTCGGCCAGCACGATCGATATGCCGATGGTGACCAGAGTCTGGCGCAACTCCTCCCCCTCCATGCGCCGGAACACCTGATGCTGCAGCAGCAGGCCGAGCGCGGCGACGATAGCGAACACGACCGGGAACGCGAGGAGCCAGTAGCCGGTGATCTCAGCCACGCCGTAGCCGATGTAGCCGCCAAGTAGATAGAGCGAGCCGTGAGCGAGGTTGACATTGCGCATCAGGCCGAACACCAGCGTGAAGCCGGACGCGACCAGAAAGTAGAGCGCGCCGAGTGTAATGCCCGACAGGATCGCGTTCAGAAAGATCCGCTTGCGGCCCATGACCTGCTCGAGGCCGGGCGGCCACGGCGCGATGATCAGCCACGCCAGGCCGACGACCAGCACCAGGATCACGAGGGCCCAGATCGGATGCCGCGTTGTGATGTTCTGCAAGGTGTCCATGCTGCCAGCGGTTGCCACATGCTTGTCCGACAGAGTAGTCGTTCCCGCCGCACCATTCGTACCCGACAGTCTAATGATTTCACCGATCTTTGCACGTTGGAAGCATCTTATGGTTCATTGGGAGCAGGCGATTTGCGCGCCGCTCGGTTAAGTGCTGGACGGGACGACGCCGTTGGCTCGACAACCTGATCCGGGACCGGATGATGAGATATCCCTGTCCGGCGGATGGCACCTCCCGTGGACGCCCCGCGCTCGTCCACTAGCGAAACGGCAGACGCAAGAGTGGTTGGTTGTTTGGCAGCGGTGTGGTGTAGTCGGGCGGGGTTGAGAGTTGTAGACTAAAATGTGGCCGCCGCGACAGATCAACTGGCGGGCGGATAGCTGTGACAATCCTTGGGAGGATTCGGCATGAAGCGATTTATCGGAACCGCTGCCGCCCTGGCATTGATGTTGCCGGGCGCCGCGGTCGCTCAAGACACCATCAAGGTCGGCATCCTGGTTGCCCTCGAGGGAGCCTTTGCGGCCGGCGGTGCGGATGGCGTGCGCAACGTCGAACTGGCGCTCAAGCTGGCGGGCGGGACGGCCGGCGGCAAGAAGATCGAAACGGTCGTTGCCCCCAGCGATACGACGCCTGCCACCGCGACGCGAATGGCGCGCAAGCTCATCGAGCAGGACAAGGTCGATATCATACTGGGCCCGCTTTCGGGTTCGGAGGGCATCGCCATGCGCGACTACTCCAAGACCATCCCGGACAAGACCGTGATCAACGGGATTTCCGGCGCGCTGGAAACCACCTGGGTCGACCCGTCGCCAAACTTCTTCCGCTTTAATTTGGACGGCGCACAGTGGGGTTCGGGCCTCGGCAAATATGTTGTCGAGAAGAAGGGCTGGAAGCGCGTCGCAGCCGTGTCGGCCGACTATTCGTTCGGCTACACCAACTTCCTCGGTTTCGCGGTCGACTTCTGCAAGGCCGGCGGCGAGCTGGTGGAGCGTCTGTGGGTTCCGCTCGGCTCGGGTGACTATGCGGGCGTGATCGCCAAGCTGCCCGACAACGTCGACGCCATCTACCTCGGCGTGGGCGGAACGGATGCCATCAACTTCCTCAACCAGTATCAGCAAGCCGGCGGCAAGGCCAAGCTGATCGGCGGGTCCATCATGGCAGACCCGACAGTGCTGAACTCCAAGGGCAAGGCCAAGGACGCCCTCATTGGCACCCCGACTTCGGGTTGGGTAGCAAATGATAATCCGGCGCCGGAGTGGCAAGCCTACGTCAAGGCCTATCAGGACGCGTTCCCGGCGGACAAAAGGCTTCCCTCGCCGTCGCTGTTCGGCGTCGGCTACCACGTGAATGCGCTGGCCTTGATCGCAGGTTTGAACGAGGTCAAGGGCGACCTCAGCGACGGCCAGAAGAAGTTCCACGCCGCGCTGTCCAAGCTGAAGCTGCAGACGCCTCTGGGCGTGATCACGCTCAACGAGAACCGTCAGGCTTCGGGCTCGGTGTTCGTCACCGAAGTGAGCGCAAACGCGGACGGCACGCTGTCGAACAAGATGGTCGGTCGTGTTGACAATGTCACCCAGACGCTCGGCATGACGTCCGACGCCTTCCGCGCGATGGGCCTGCCGTCGCGCACGACGCCAGATTGCAAGGCGCTTGGCGGCAAGTAGACCGTCGACCGGTGCTTCAAAAAGGGTCCGGTGGACCGCTCCGACCGAAATCCGGTACCGAGCCCGGGGTTGGAACCGCTTGGTTCCGACCCCGGTGGTCATGTTGTCGTCAGGTCCGCCGAACACCGCAGTATTGAGTTCGGGACAAACCGAGGCAGCCGCAAAAATTGTTGTTGGGATTGATCATGGAGTTTTGGGGAGATGCACGGGGGTAGGCCGCGCCGTCTCCGGCATCACTCGAACGTCAGTCGCTGCTTCAGTTGCCCCATGCGCCAAAAGCTCCAGGATTCTTGGTTCGATTTCGGCCATTGAGGCGGCAAGGTGTACTCCGCGCGCTTTTCGCTCGACCACGTGCTGGACAAGCCACTTAGCGTGTTCGCGGGGTTGTAGCGGCGAAGCGCTCGCGAAACAGCGGAAACGAGTCGTGCCTGGCTCGTCGTCGTAAAAACCGGCCGCGCTATCATACCCAAAATCAGAGCCATTGAGGGTGACCGGTTCAGGCCCAGGGATCATCGCCTTGAACTCTTGGTTGGGGGCCGGATAGAGAACGACAGCACGGCGCTTTGTTCGATCCTCCACGAAGCAATAGAGGTGACTCGGTTGGCGCACCGTAACGAGAAACTCAATAGGCTCCTTAACCGAAAACTGGGGCTTCGTGGTGGTCAACTCAATGGCCACATCTGCTGGCATTGCTCGTCGCGCCGAGGATTTCTTCAAATGCGCTTGGATTGTGCCAACCCGTCCTCTCAGCCAATCGTACACTGAGTGATCCTGACTGTCGGGCTTCACGATGCTGAAATGGTTCTCATTCTCGGGTCTTGAAGGCTCGTCACATCTCGTCGCTGCGAATATCTGACTAACGATGGTGGCATCAGGCAGCACATGAGCCACGGGCGTCGCTTTCTTTTCATAGGCGCAGTAGACATATGGTCGACCATCATGACGACCGCCCATTGCGAAGCCCCAATTCTTCTCGAGGGCATCGAGTGCAGGGTTTATATCAATACCTTTCAGCCCCTCTAGGACAGTGTTGGACACACCAGCAAGGCTTGCGATGTATTGCAACCAGCGCACCTGAGGATTGCCTTGAGACGGAACAGCAAACAGAAAGATGCCGGCGATTTTATCGGCATCTACTGATCGCCGCAACTGCAAATGGAGAAACAGCTCCTTGCAAATAATACCGCCCAAGCTATGACATATGAGGAAGATATTATCGTAACGATCAAAAATTCCAGCGTCTACGATTGAGTCCGTCAGTCTGACAGAAATATCCTTGGGGCTGAGAAAGACATTCGCGTCCGTTTCGTACAATAAGTATCCAGAACCGTAAGTGGACAGCGGCGGTCCGGCTCTCATTGGCCTGGCGTCCTTCCCAAGAAGGGCTGGCCAAGATGTTTTCCCGCCTTTTGCGACGAACGTGCTCTTGTCTCCCAATAAGCCGTGGACGAAGATAAAGGCGTTCCTACTTGTCCCGGGAGTATGTTGCTCGAATCTTGCAATCGCGGGCGGAGTGGCAAGAAGAGTGGCGGTGATTAGAACGAGAACCGACGGCAGTGGGCCACTGCGGAGTCCCCAAAAGCGGCGCATTTGCGCGAATAACCAGTTGGGAAAAATGTGCTTTGGTTGGACCGTCATGTTGAGGACCTCCCCAGCGAATGCCGTTCAATGCGGCACCCAGCATATAGGCGTATACCGACCTACGTGTGCCCTACTCGACGACCACAAAGCAATGGCAATTGTCTGGTGACCACAACTTGTCATGAGTCGCGTACCGATTGCCGGGCCAAAACGCGAGCAGAACCGCGCTCAGTGCGAGGCCGACGGGATCGCCAACCGTGGCTGGCCCAGGCAGAGTAGAGGTGAAGTCGGGTGTACCCAAGCGATGGGAGAGCCAGGGTGCCGGCCAACTCAAAGTTGCGCGATGTGTGTGGTGCGCGAGCCTTGCGCTTGATCGAACTGGCAGCGGGCCTGGCTCTCATGGTAAAGGCCACACGAGGGCAGTTCGCGTGCCGTGGGCTGTCCGGACATTGACGACGATAGTTGGGTGACAATGAATTTCCTTGGGGACCCCGTATGCGACGGTACAGATCACCGAACGGCATCACCACATGGTCGACCGCTCTAACGGTCCTGGGCTTTCTCAGTGCGTCGGCCGCTTCGCTTTCGGCTCATGCTGGCCCAAACGACATAGCGATAATAATCGCGAACAAGAGCTACTCACGTGTGCGCCCGGTGGAGTTCGCGGATCGCGACGGCGCCACGTTCAAGCGCATTGCAACCATCGTTTTCGGTGTACCAGACAGGCCAACGCACATCATTGAGTTGGCGAACGCCTCGTTCGGCGATCTCGTAGGACTATTCGGGTTTGAAGGCCGCGGTAGCCCCGAGCTGACCAGCCTCGTAAGAGCGCGTGACAGCCGAATCTACGTCTTCTACTCCGGTCACGGACTCACGATCCGCGATGGGGGAGAGCCCGCCCACGTGTTGCTTCCCATCGACAGCGCTCCAGCCCGGGCCGAGACGACGGCCTATCGCCGCTCTTGGGTGCAGAAAGCACTGCAAGAGGTGCAGCGCAAGAAGGCGCCGGATGGCTATGTCTACTTGTTCCTTGACGCCTGCTTCTCTGGGCGTAGCGATGGCGGCGATCTTATGCCGGACACCAGTATGCCCGGGATGGATGCGGCGCGAGTAGTGCAACGGGCCGAAGAGCGCATGCTCGTAGTCGCGGCGTCCAGCGGCGACGAGGTAGCCTACTGGGACCGGCCGCGCCAACACGGTGTATTCTCACATGCACTGCTGCTCGGCTTGTTTGGTGCAGCAGACGATAAGGTGCATGGTGGAAATGGCGACGGCCGCATCACCGCAGGGGAGCTCGAGCGTTTCCTCAAGACCCGCGTAGCAGCCCGACTGTCGAGGCTCAACGCCGACGGAGTGCGCCGGAGCCAGACGCCTGGGGTTGTCGGCGATAGCTCATTCGAGCTGGTGAATCTTCCGCGTTCTTTGCCTGCCGCGGACCCCGAGCTCGAGTTCGAGGAGCGGACGCTGTGCCGGCAATACTCAGTCCAGCCCGATCGGGCCGCAATGAGCGTTTTTCTGGAGGATTGCGTAACGTGTTCAGCGCAATGTCGGACAGATCTTAGAACCAAGCTTGCTTCCCTTTACGATCAGGCCACCAGCTGCGGAGTAGAACAGCGGCAGCTCGCCCGCCTGAGCTGCCCTGTAGACCGTCGCCGCGTCGCCGATCTCGCCGCCAATGCCGCGTGCCCTGAGGTAAAGGCGGCTGCAATCCGGCAGCTCGAAACGCGTGACTGCTGGACAGAGGATCAGAAGCAAGCGGAGCAAGAGCAGAAACAGAGAGAGAGGGAGAAACAGGAGCGCCAGCGAGAGCTGGAGGAGATGCGCAAGCGGACCGAGGAAGCGGAGGCGCGCAGACGAGAAGCCGAACGTGAGAGAATCGCACAGGCCCCCCGGCTTTGGAACCACAAC
>Ga0114129_10013375_pt1 | contig 11694 bp, 5 predicted proteins | sample RhiMetdeltSRZDD1_FD_80071 | JGI IMG/M metagenome (GOLD analysis project Ga0114129, IMG submission 80071) | Populus rhizosphere microbial communities from Tennessee, USA - Rhizosphere MetaG P. deltoides SRZDD1 (version 2) (version 2) | ecosystem: Host-associated > Plants > Roots > Rhizosphere >... | reverse complement strand
TCCCGATGCTGATGATGCTCAAGGCGGTCTGCGATCACATCGAGGAGCTGCAGGCGCTCGGGGAATTGCTCGGAGAGTAGCGCCTAGACAAGGTTCCGCCCAATCCACACGATCACGAGGACGGGAAGGAGCGCCAGGCCGAACAGCACGAGCGCGCACAGGCTGACGAACAGCCAATCTCCCGCCGACGCCCGCGTCCCCGGGCGCGCGTGTCGCTCGAGCAGCGCAAGATTCCAGTCGTTCGACTTCCACGCGAAATCGAACGCATCGCCAAGAACCGGAACGGCGCCGACGCCGGCGTCGATCAGCGCGTTGAGCACCATCCGCGCGAGCACGACTTTCGGCACTCGCACGCGTACCCCGTACGAAAGGATGAGGAGGGCCATCACCGGCGACACCATGTCGCCGAGGCCGGGAATCAAGCCAATGATGGGGTCGAGGCCGAATCTGAATCGCGTGCCGGGCACGCGGAACGCGCTGTCGAGGAGGTCCGCCCACCGACGAAGCGTCTCGATCCGCATCGCCCGCGATCTTAACCGCGGATTCCCCGGTGTGTTGCGCTACCCGCACGTCGCGTGGTACCAACTCTGCTGTGCCAAATCGTTCAATGAGAGTCTGGCCGGGGTCTCCGTATCCGCTCGGGGCAACGTGGGACGGCGTGGGCGTGAACTTCGCGATCTTCTCCGAGCACGGCACCCGCGTAGAGCTCTGCCTTTTTGATTCGCCCGACGCGGAGAGCGAATCGCTGACGATTCCGTTGACCGAACAGACCGACATGGTCTGGCACGGCTACCTTCCCGACGTGCGACCCGGCCAGCTGTACGGCTACCGCGTGCACGGCCCATACGATCCTCACCGCGGTCATCGGTTCAACCCGAACAAGATCGTCATGGATCCGTACGCCAAGGTCGTCGGCCGCGCGGTGCGATGGCATGAATCGCTCTTCGGCTTTCCCGCTGGCGAAGACGACACGCGGTTCGACAACCGCGACAGCGCGTCGCACGCGCCGCTGGCCGCAGTCATCGACACGGCGTTCACCTGGGGCGACGACCGCCCGCGCCGTACGCCGTGGCACGAGACGCTGATCTACGAGCTGCACGTCAAAGGCTTCACGCAGCTGCATCCGGACATCCCCGAGCCTCTGCGCGGGACGTATCTCGGCCTTGCCTCGGAACCCGCGATCCGGCATCTCACCTCGCTGGGAGTGACGGCAGTCGAGCTGATGCCCGTCCATCACCACATGGACGACTGGCACCTCGTGAAGCGCGGACTGAAGAACTACTGGGGCTACAACACGCTCTCGTACTTCGCGCCCGACATCCGATATGCGAGCTCACCGTCGCCGCTCGAATGCGTGCGCGAGTTCAAGACGATGGTGCGGGCGCTGCATGCGGCTGGTCTCGAAGTCATCCTCGACGTCGTCTACAACCACACGGCGGAAGGGAATCATCTCGGACCGACGATTTCACTGCGCGGAATCGACAACGCGTCGTACTACCGCCTACAGCCGCATGCGCGCCGGTACTACGAGGACTTCACCGGCTGCGGCAACACGCTGAACATGCGCAGCCCGCGCGTGCTGCAACTGATCATGGACAGCCTCCGGTATTGGGTGCAGGAACTGCACGTCGACGGGTTCCGCTTCGATCTCGCGAGCGCGCTGGCTCGTGAGTTGCATGCTGTCGACAAGCTGGGCGCGTTCTTTGACATCATCCATCAGGATCCGTTGTTGTCGCAGGTGAAGCTGATCGCCGAGCCGTGGGACCTCGGAGAGGGCGGGTACCAGGTAGGAAACTTCCCGACGAAATGGACCGAGTGGAACGGGAAATATCGGGATGCAGTCCGCCGGTTCTGGAGCGGCGATGGAGGCGGCGTGTCGGAGCTCGCGACGCGTTTGTCGGGAAGCAGCGATCTCTACGAACAGAGTGGCCGGCGTCCATACGCGAGCATCAACTTCATTACGGCGCACGACGGGTTCACACTCGCCGACCTGGTCAGCTACGACCAGAAGCACAACGACGCCAACGGCGAGCACAACGCGGACGGCGAAAACCACAACCTGAGCTGGAATTGCGGCGTCGAGGGACCGACGAACGATCGGCGCATCCTGGACCTGCGCGTGCGGCAGCGGCGTAATCTGCTCAGCACACTCCTGCTCTCCGTGGGCGTGCCGATGATCAGCAGCGGCGACGAGCTGGGAAGGACTCAGGAAGGCAACAACAACGCGTACTGCCAGGACAACGAAATCAGCTGGGTCGACTGGACGATCACACCGGAGCGGCAGGAGTTCTTGGAGTTCACGCGGCGTCTGATCCGTCTGTGGAAGGATCACCCGGTCATTCGCCGGCGGAAGTTCTTCCAGGGCCGCCGCATTCGCGGCGCAGAAGTGCAGGACATCGCGTGGCTGGATCCGATGGGCGCGGAAATGACCGACGAGACGTGGAACTCACCCGACGTGCGCGTCCTCGGCGTTCGCCTCAACGGCGACGCGATACAGGAAGTCAACGAGCGCGGCGAGCGGATCGTCGGCGATACACTGCTGGTGATGCTCAATGCCGGACCCGAGTCGACGCGATTCGTGCTGCCGGCCACGTCACCCCTCGAGCGATGGGAGACGCTGTTCGACACCGCGGATCCCTGGCAGGCGTCAAGGCGACTCCGCTCGACGGAATGCTACGAGCTGCACGCCCGCTCGATGGCGGTCCTGAAGCTCAACAAACGCAAGGACGATCTTCGCCGCTCGCCCGACTGGGGACCGCAGGGAGTCGTGTGAATCGGGTAATCGATTTGGTGATTGGGTGATTGGGTGATTGCGTGATTTGGTGATTGGGTGATTTGGTGATTTGGTGACAGTTCCCGCCGACCGCCCGCAGACGGGCACTCAGCTCCCCGGCCTCGATCCGCAGTTGCTCCAGCGCGTTGTCGTGGAAGGCGTGGAGCCTGAAATCGATGCCGGGCGGTTTCCGATCAAGCGCACGCCGGGGGAACCGGTCGTGGTCGAAGCGGATGTCTACGCGGACGGCCACGATGCGCTGGCGGCGGTGCTGCTCTGGCGCCTTCAGGGAGATGACGCGTGGCAGGAAGCCGCGATGGTCCCCATCGGCAACGATCGGTGGCGCGCGCGGTTCCTCGTCAGCGAAGTCGGGTGGTACGAATACACGATCGAGGCGTGGATCGATCGATTCGAGAGCTGGCGCCTCGAGCTCTCCAAAAAAGTCGGAGCCGGCCAGGACGTCGGGAGCGAACTGCTCGAAGGGGCGGCGCTGGCGCGCGATGCCGTATCACGGTCAGGCGGCCGTCACCGTGCGGACAAGAGGACGCTCTCGGAGTACGCCCGCGCGATCGAGAACGAAGCGGCGCCGTTGGGCGAGCGGATCGCACGCGCGCTGTCGGAAGACCCCGCGGCGGCGATGCGGCGCCACGCGGACCGCAGCCGCGCGACCCGCTACGAACGGATCCTGCGCGTCCTCGTCGAGCGCGAACGCGCGCGCTTCAGCGCGTGGTACGAACTGTTTCCGCGCTCGGCGGGGACCGATCCAACGCGGAGCGCCACGTTCGATGAAGCTGCCGCACTACTCCCCTACGTCGCCTCGATGGGCTTCGACGTCCTGTATCTCCCTCCCATTCATCCGATCGGGAGGAGCTTTCGGAAAGGCCGCAACAACGCGCTGACGGCCGAACCGCAGGATCCGGGGAGTCCATGGGCGATCGGTTCGGAGGACGGCGGACACATGGCCATCGAGCCGGGACTCGGAACGCTCGATGACTTCAAACGGTTCGTGCGGGCAGCCCGGCGCCACGGGCTGGAGATCGCGCTCGACATCGCCTTCCAGGCGTCGCCCGATCATCCATACGTCACCGAACATCCGGATTGGTTCCGGCATCGGCCGGACGGAACGATCAAGTACGCGGAGAACCCGCCCAAGAAATACCAGGACATCTATCCGTTCGACTATGAGTCGGCCGACTGGCGGGCGCTCTGGCACGAGCTGAAGCAGGTGATGGAATTCTGGATCGATCACGGCGTGACGATCTTCCGCGTCGACAATCCACATACGAAGCCGTTCGGCTTCTGGGACTGGGCGCTCGACGATATCCGGCGCCGCCATCCGGAAACGATCTTTCTGTCCGAAGCCTTCACGCGGCCGAAGATCTTGCGGCGCATCGCGAAAGGGGGCTTCTCGCAGTCCTACACGTACTTCACGTGGCGCAACACGAAAGCCGAGCTGACCGAATACTTCACAGAGCTGACGCAGACGCCGGTGCGGGAATACCTGCGCGCCAACCTGTTCGCGAACACGCCCGACATCCTCCACGAGTATCTGCAGCGGGGCGGTCGTCCAGCGTTTCAGGTACGGCTGGTCCTTGCCTCGACGCTCGGAGCGAATTACGGCATCTACAGCGGCTACGAGCTCGCCGAGAACACGCCGGTCAGGCCGGGCAGCGAAGAGTACCTGGACTCAGAGAAGTATCAAATCAAGCCGCGCAACTTCGATCGCGCCGACAGCCTTGCCGAGATGATCCGGCGGCTGAACGCTATTCGCGTCGCGCATCCCGCCCTGCAGTTCGATCGGACGCTGGCGTTCCACGCGACGGACAACACCGAGCTGATCTGCTACAGCAAGCGGACCGAAGACGCCAGCGACGTCATCCTCGTCGTCGTCAATCTCGACCCATTCCATATGCAGCACGGCTGGGTGCAGGTCCCGCTCGCCGCATGGAATGCCGCCCCGGACCGTACCTACGAAGCGATCGACCTGCTGTCGGACGAGCGTTACTACTGGCGTGGCGAATGGAATTACGTGCGCCTGGATCCGCAGGCCAGGGTCGCGCACGTCCTGGAGCTGCGGCTGTAGTCGCAGGTCAATCTGCAATCCGCAATCGCCAATTGTGAAAATGTCCGATCCGCTCTGGTACAAAGACGCCATCATCTACGAGGCGCACGTCCGCGCGTTCTTCGACAGCAATAACGACGGCATCGGCGACTTCCCCGGCCTCACGAGCCGGCTGGATTACCTGCAGAGCCTCGGCATCAACTGTCTCTGGCTGCTCCCCTTCTATCCATCGCCGCTGCGCGACGATGGGTACGATATTGCGGACTACGAAGGAATCCATCCGAGCTACGGCACCCTGCAGGACTTCGACCGGTTCATCGAGGAGGCGCACAAACGCGAGATCCGCGTCATCACCGAGCTGGTCATCAATCACACGTCGGATCAGCATCCCTGGTTTCAGGCGGCGCGCCGCGCGCCCGCTGGATCGCGCGAGCGCGAGTACTACGTCTGGAGCGACACGAACCAGCGCTATCAGGGAGTGCGGATCATCTTCACCGACACTGAGACGTCGAACTGGTCGTGGGATGACACGGCGAAGGCGTACTACTGGCATCGGTTCTTTCATCATCAGCCCGACCTGAACTTCGACAACCCCGACGTGCTCGACGCCGTGATCCGCGTGATGCGCTTCTGGCTCGATCGTGGCGTCGACGGTCTGCGGCTCGACGCGGTTCCGTACCTGATCGAGCGCGAGGGCACCATCTGTGAAAACCTGCCGGAGTCGCACGACGTCCTGAAGCTCATCCGCCGCGCGCTGGACGAGCGTTATAACGATCGGATGCTGCTCGCGGAAGCGAATCAGTGGCCCGCCGACGTCAGGCCGTACTTCGGCGACGGCGACGAATGCCACATGGCCTTCCACTTTCCGCTGATGCCTCGCATGTTCATGGGCGTACGGCAGGAGGACCGCCACCCGATCACGGAAATCCTGCGGCAGACGCCCGACATCCCGGAGAACTGCCAGTGGGGCCTGTTTCTGCGCAACCACGACGAGCTGACGCTCGAGATGGTCACGGATGAAGAGCGCGACTACATGTATCAGGCCTACGCAGCGGATCCGCAGATGCGCATCAACGTCGGGATTCGGCGCCGTCTTGCGCCGCTGATGGAGAACAGCCGCCGTCGCATCGAGCTGATGAACTCGCTCCTGTTCTCGCTCCCGGGAACGCCGGTCATTTATTACGGCGATGAAATCGGAATGGGAGACAACATCTACCTCGGCGATCGTCATGGCGTGCGCACGCCCATGCAGTGGACCGGCGATCGAAACGCCGGCTTTTCACGCACCGACCCGGCTCGCTTGTTTGCGCCGCCGATCATGGACGCCCTCTATGGCTACCAGGCGATCAACGTCGAGGCTCAGGAGCGATCGCCGTTTTCGCTGCTCAACTGGATGAAGCGCCTCATCGGCCTTCGCAAGCAGTTCAAGGTCTTCGGGCGCGGCACGCTCGAGTTTCTTCCGGCGCAAAACCGGAAGATCCTGGTCTACGTGCGGCGCTACGAGGACGAGCTGGTATTGTGCGTCGCCAATCTCGCGCGCACCGTTCAGCCCGTCGAGCTCGATCTCTCCGCCTTCAAGGGATTGACGCCGGTAGAAATGCTCGGGCTCACCGAGTTTCCACGGATCGGCGATCTTCCATATTTCTTGACGGTGGCGCCGTACCACTTTTACTGGTTCCGCCTGCAGCAGGCGCCATCGTCGATCTCGGCACGCGCCCCATCTGAGGTCACGACATCCGTCGATGCGCTTCCCGCGTTCTTCATGGGAGTCGCGTGGGACACCCTGCTGGACGGCAACGTGCGGATGCTGCTCGAACGCGAAGCGCTCGTGCCGTTTCTCCTGCGCCAGCGATGGTTCGGCGGCAAGGCGCGGCACGTTCGCGCGGCGCGTTTCGTCGACTGGGGAGTTCTGCGGCGCGGGCATCATCCGAAGTTCCTGACGGTGGTAGAAGTCGAATACCAGGACGGAAGCAGGGAGCGCTACTTCGTGCCGCTCACGGTTGCATCGGACGGGCTGGTCGATCAGATCCTGACGAACATGGCGTCCGCGGCCCTGGCGCGCGTATCGGGCGCGCGAAAGGGCCTCATCGCTGACGCGACCGTTGACGATGGGTTTGTGGCGGCTGTGTTCGAGGAGATCGATCAGCAGCGCGACGCGCGGACGAAGCGAGGCCTGGTGCGGCCCCATCGCACCGTCGCGTTCGAGACGCTGCGGGGCACGAATCCGCTGCCTCCACGACGCCTGTCGGCCGAACAGAGCAACACGTCGATTGCGCTGGGCGATCGGCTCATCGCGAAGCTGTTCCGCCGCATCGAGCCGGGCCCGAACCCGGAAGTCGAGATCGGCGAGCAGCTGACCACGCGAACCGAATTCCGGCGCGCCCCGCGCGTGGCCGGGTACCTCGAGTACGAGCAGTCAGGAGAATCCACCGGGCATCTGGCCGTTCTGCACGAGCTCGTGCCCAGTCAGGCCGATGGCTGGAGCCACGTGCTAGGTGAGCTGAGTCGCTTCTTCGAGGTCGTCGATGGACAAGGGGAGCCGCCCGCCGACGTCCTGCCGTCCACTCATGCGCTGGATCTGTCCGCGCAGCCCATACCGTCCCGAATGTGCGAAGTTGCAGGCGCGTATATGGAGAGCGCGCAGGTCCTCGGCCGCCGCACCGCGGAACTGCACCTCCCGCACGCCAGCGACACGGAGAATCCGTCCTTCGCTCCGGAGCCGTTCGGGCGCGGCGATCTCGAGCGGATCGTGGCGGACGCGAAGGTCGAGGCGCGACGCGCGATCGACGCTCTGCGCGAGCGGCGAAACACGCTGACGCCCGACGTCGCCGACTCGGTGCTCATGCTCGTCGATCGCGTGGACGTCGAACTCAAACGCATGCACGAGATGAAATCGGCGGAGGTCACCGGCGCCCGCATCCGCGTGCACGGCGATTACCATCTGGGACAGGTGCTCTGGGCGGAAGGGGATTTCTACGTGCTCGATTTCGAGGGGGAGCCTGCGCGGCCGATCGATCAACGGCGCATGAAGGAATCGCCGCTGAAGGACGTCGCCGGCATGCTGCGATCGTTCAGCTATGCGGCTTACGCCGAGCTGTTCGCGCATGCCGCCGCCCGCAAATCAGAGCTCGAGCGGCTCGAGCACTGGGCGCGCGCGTGGCAGCTCTGGGCCAGCGCCGCCTTTCTGAAAGGCTATCTCGGTCCGATCGGTTCGACGTCGCTGCTGCCGCCGGCCTCGCCGCAGCGCGCCACGCTGCTCGACCTGTTCCTGCTGGGCAAAGCGCTCTACGAGCTGAACTACGAGTTGAACAATCGTCCTGACTGGGTCCGCATTCCGCTCCGCGGCATCGTCGAGCTGCTGCCTTCATGACCAATCGCGAGCGCGCCGCGGCCGTGGCCTCGGGGATCAGGCCTGCTCGGTGGAAGCCGTACTTCGGGGCGATACCGGAACCGGACGGCGTGCGGTTCCGCGTGTGGGCACCCGAAGCGCAGCACGTGACGCTCCTTCTCGGCGATCGCGATCGGCCGGCGGAATACGCACCACAGAAAGGCGCCGACGGGATTTGGGAGATTCTCGTCCCGCAGGCGAGAGCCGGCGCGCGATACGCCTACTCGATCGATCGAAGCGAGCCGCGGCCGGATCCGGTCAGCCGGTTTCAACCTGAAGGCGTGCACAACTGGTCCGAGGTCGTCGATCCGTCAGCGTTCGCCTGGCACGACACCAACTGGCGCGGCGTGGACCCGGCGCGCGTCGTCTTATACGAGCTGCACGTTGGAACTTTCTCCGGGAACGGCACCTTCGCTGCTGTCGCCGATCGCCTGAGGTACCTGCGCGACCTCGGGATCACAGCGATCGAGCTGATGCCGGTCGCGGACTTCCCGGGCCGCCGCAACTGGGGCTACGACGGCGGGTCGCTCTTCGCGCCCTCACGCGCGTACGGCCGTCCCGACGACCTTCGAGCGCTCGTCGATGGTGCGCACGCGCTCGACCTCGCCGTCATTCTCGACGTCGTCTACAACCATCTGGGTCCGGAGGGGTCATATCTTCCGTTCTTCAGTCCCGCGTTTCTGACCGATGCGCATGTGACGCCGTGGGGCAACGCGATCAACCTCGACAAGGACGGCAGCCTCGTCGTACGCAGGCTGCTGATCGAAAACGCTCTCCACTGGATTCACGAGTATCACGCGGACGGCCTCCGCCTCGACGCAACTCACGCGCTCATCGACGATAGCGACCGTCCGTTCGTCGCGGAGCTGACCGCGGCGGTGCACGCGGCACGCGAGCGTCCGCCCCTCGTCTATGCGGAGGATCACAGGAACCTCGCCATGATGGTGACGAGCGCAGATCGTGGAGGATGGGAACTCGATGGCGTCTGGGCCGACGATTTTCACCACGTCGTGCGGCGCATGCTCGCGGGAGACGCCCACAGTTACTTTGTCGACTATGAGGGGAACGCCGGCGAGTTGGCGGAAATCCTTCGACGCGGCTGGCTCTTCATCGGTCAGACGTCGAGGCACCATCAAGCGCCGCGCGGGACCGACCCATCGGAGGTGCCGATGCGGAAAGCCGTCATCTGCGTTCAGAACCACGATCAAGTCGGGAATCGCGCGTTGGGCGATCGGCTGCATCATTCCGTCGGCGCCGCCGAATGGCGTGCGGCGGTCACGCTGCTGCTTACCGCGCCAATGACGCCGCTGCTGTTCATGGGTCAGGAGTGGGCGGCTCGCACGCCATTTCAGTTCTTCACGGATTTCGAGCCGTCGCTCGGTGAGAAGGTTTTGGAGGGCCGGCGCCGCGAGTTCCACGCGTTCCCGGGATTCGACACCGCCGCCGGCGCCGAACGCATTCCCAATCCCCAAGCGGACGAAACGTTCGAGGCCAGCCGGCTGCAGTGGACCGAGCAAGCGTTGCCGGAACATGCGAATGTGCTTGCCATGCATCGCGTGTTGCTCCATCTGCGGGCCGCGCGTCCGGCGCTCCAGGCCAGCAACGAATCGACCTGCGATGCACGGGCGCTCGACGACTCCACGATCCTCCTCAAACGATCGAGTCCTGAATCCGCCGGGACCGTCACCGTCGTCTGCGCCCGACTGCGGGGCTCGGGAGACGTCAATCTCGGTTTCTCGGCAATCGGTCGATGGCGGACGCTGTTCAGCACCGAGGACGAACGGTTCACGTCCGATCCTCAACCGGTGCAGATTGCGCCCGACCTACGCGCGATCGCTTTTGCCCGTCCGGGGGCGGTGATTCTCGAAATCGACGCGGGCGCAGGAGCCGCATGACGGACGCCGCACGCGACCAGCGACCTCGATTCCTGCCGTCGAGCACCTATCGTCTGCAGGTGCACGGCGGCTTCACGCTCGACGCCGCGCGGGACGCCGTCCCGTATTTGCAGCGGCTTGGAATCGGCGCGGCATACACGTCGCCGTACTTCACCGCACAGCCGGGCAGCACGCACGGCTACGACGTGTGCAACCACAACGAGCTGAGCCCGGAGCTTGGCGGCGAGGCGGCGCACACGGCCTTTACGGATGCGCTGCGTGCCGCAGGACTGCAGCATGTCGTCGACTTCGTGCCAAATCACATGGGCATCGGCACGTCGACGAATGCCTGGTGGCGTGACGTGCTCGAGAACGGCCCGAGCGCCCGCGCGGGACGCTTCTTCGACATCGACTGGTTTCCGGTCAAGCGGGAGCTGCGCCGCAAGCTCCTGCTGCCGATCCTCGGCGACCAGTACGGACGCGTGCTCGAGCGTGGAGAGCTGCAGCTGGAGTTCAACGACGGCCGGCTCGTCCTGAAATATCACGATCACGAGCTTCCATTGAACCCGCGCCAGTCGCCCCGCGTCTATCGCACCGGGCTCGACGCGCTGACCGAGGAACTGGGCGCCACGAATCCAGATCTCCTGGAGCTGGTGAGCGTCATCACGGCGCTCCAGAAAATGCCGGCCTACACGGAGACATCGGCTGAGGCCGTCGAGGAACGTCATCGCGAGAGCGTCGTCGCGCAAAACCGTCTGCGGGAGCTGACAGCACGATCGCCGCGCATCCTGAGGCACATCCAGGATGCCGTGCGCGAGTTGAATGGCGTTCCCGGCACGCCGGAGTCGTTCGATCCGCTCCACGAACTGCTCGAGGAACAGGTCTACAGGTTGTCGTACTGGCGGACGGCATCGCACGAAATCAACTACCGTCGGTTTTTCGACATCAACAATCTCGCAGGGTTGCGCGTCGAGGATCGGGAGGTCTTCGCCGCGATCCATCAGCTGCTGGCAACGCTGCTGCGCGAGGAACGGGTCACCGGCGTACGAATCGATCACTCGGATGGCCTCTTCGATCCCGCGAAGTATTTCGACATGCTTCAGGATCTGGCGGCAGACGCCTGGGGCATCACGCGCCCGCCCGGGGGGCGTCCTCTCTACGTCGTCGCGGAGAAGATCCTGTCCGGCCGCGAGCGGCTTCCGTCGCAGTGGGCGGTGCACGGCACCACCGGCTACAACTTCCTCAATCAGGTCAACGGCCTGTTCGTCGATCCCTCGAACGCACGGCGCATGCGACGCGTGTATGCGCGACTGACGGGGCTCACGCAGACCTTCGATGATCTCTTGTCGGAAAGCAAACGGCTGATCATGGATACGTCGATGGCGAGCGAGCTGAACGTCCTCGCCGACATGCTCAACCGCATCAGCGAGAACAATCGCAAGTCCAGGGACTTCACGCTCAACAGTCTTCGCGATGTGATCGTCGAGGTGGTCGCGTGCTTCCCGGCCTACCGAACCTACATCACGACGGCAGGCTGGGCGCCCGAGGATCGCACGGTGATCACGCAGGCCGTGATCCGCGCGCGCCGGCGCAACCC
>Ga0114129_10013374_pt1 | contig 11695 bp, 10 predicted proteins | sample RhiMetdeltSRZDD1_FD_80071 | JGI IMG/M metagenome (GOLD analysis project Ga0114129, IMG submission 80071) | Populus rhizosphere microbial communities from Tennessee, USA - Rhizosphere MetaG P. deltoides SRZDD1 (version 2) (version 2) | ecosystem: Host-associated > Plants > Roots > Rhizosphere >... | reverse complement strand
GATCGGCGCCATGAGCAGGGTTGGCGCGCTATCCCGCCGGGCGAAAATCACTCTACGACCATAGGGCGAGGATCGTTTCACCGGCGCCAGAAAGCCGACGATGGAGGACATGCCGATACCGCCGGGTTCAGCAAAGGTAACGAAAAGCTCTCGGAAACCCTCGGTCTTCCAGATCGCCCGCGACCCGACAAATCGCTCTTCGACAATGGCGACGTCGACAAGCGCTATCTCGCGTCGACCGTTGATCACCACCTCGAGCCGCTTGTTGGCAACAAAGGCAGCCGACGCCGGTACTACGCCAGTGACGGCAAGCCCGACACCCAAGCCCGTGACCGTGGGCTCGCGGGTATCGGGGAAGGCATTGTTGGTGCCCGATGAAACGCCGGCGATCGGAATGTCCCCGCACTCGGACACCACCACGCGATGGGTGCCGTCGCCGCCGAGGACAATGATCGCTGCAACCTCTAGCTTGCGCATCATGCGTGCCGCGATGGCGCTGTCGGCTGCCTGTCCGGTCACCTTCATGTCGAGGAAGCTCAGATCCGGAAATCGTGCCTCGCCGATGTTCTTCGCCCGCATCATCGCCCGCGCGAGATGCGTTCGGATGCCGGCATTTTCGGGCATCATCACCACTTGGGTAATCCCGACGGCTGCGAGACCGGCGAGAATGCGCAGGACGATGTTCGCGCGTTCAGTGACCTGGAGGCTTCCGGCATGTGCAATGACCCGCCGGATGTCGCGTGCAGAGACCGGATTCGCAATGACACCCACGACAGGACCGGCCACCGCTCACTCCTGCACCATCACTGCCGGTTGTGGAACGAGGCGCATGCCAGCTGTACGAAGCTGCGCCTCCAAATGACGACCTCGCCGGCGCCGGCAGCGACCTACAGCTTGCATCAGGCGCTTCGGCTTCGCAAGAAGATGACGCGTTTCTTGGAACAAGTGCTCTTTTTGACCGTAGCGCGTGGAACAGAAACACGTGATTTGAAGAGGCGCCGATCGTTCCTAAGTTAGGCAAGACCGGAGAGCGTTGATTGGGTGAGCGATGGAGCGCAGGCTAGCCGCCATCTTGGCCGGCGACGTGGTGGGTTACAGCCGAATGATGGCGCAGGACGAGGCCGCTACATATCGCAACCTGCGCCAGACTTTCGACGGGATCGTCACGCCTCAGATCGATCGTCATTTCGGCCGCATCTTCAAGACGACCGGCGACGGCTTCCTCGCCTGTTTCGCCAGTGCCAATGACGCGCTGAGCGCGGCCGTGGAGATTCAGCGGGATCTCGAAAAGCAACCGCTCAAGCTCCGCATCGGCCTCAATCTCGGTGATGTGATCGAGGAAGACGGCGATGTTTTCGGGGATGGCGTGAACGTTGCCGCGCGTCTCCAGGCCATGGCAGATCCCGGAGGAATTTGCGCGAGCGCGGCGATCATCCGAAGTGCCGACGGCGCTCTGGGTTCGCGGTTCAAGCGCATTGGCCGTCGGTCGCTCAAAAACATCCCCAACCCGGTCGAGTTGTTCGCCATCCATTCGGCTCAACCGGTCCATCAGTCTCGCATCTTCCAATTGCCGCAAGGCAAGCTTGCCTTGGGGTTCGGCGCCCTGGCGCTCGTGGCGGTCGGCGCCGGCACCTCCGGTACCGGGTGGTTCGGGAAATTCGCAGAAAGCCTGGCGACCAGGCCCGACGCCGTTGCACAAAATCTTGCGGTCGACGATACCCGCCCGGTCGTGGCAGTGCTGCCATTTCAGAATCTGAGCGGCAGTACCGGGGAGAGTTATTTCGCCGACGGCCTCACCGAGGACATCATTGCCGATCTCGCGCGCAATCGTGAGCTGCTGGTCATCGCACGCAATTCGACCTTCGCCTTCAAGGACCGGGCAACCGATATCCGCACCATCGGCACCGAGCTTGGTGCAGGCTATGTCGTCGAAGGGAGTGCCCGCCGTTCCGGCAACCAGTTGCGGGTCGTCGCGCAACTGATCGATGCGCGAACGGGAACCCACCTCTGGTCGCGGAGCTACGATCGTCTGGTCGAGGACGTCTTCGACGTGCAGTCAGATTTGACGAGCCGGATCGTCGCGTCGCTTGCATCCTACGTTCGTCAAACGGAGTCCGCCGCCGCCCTGTCGCGACCGACCGCCAATCCGCGGGCTTATGATCTCGTGCTGCAGGCGCGCAGCCGCTCGCACGGGTCGAAGGACGGAGAAAGACTGCTCGACGCCCGTGACATGTATCGACGCGCAATTCAACTCGACCCGGGCTATGCCGCCGCCCATGCCCTTTACGCGCTGACCTATATCCTCGATTCCACCGAGAAGATCACCGGCGAGTTCAAGACCGCTGATCTTGATTTCGGGCTTGCCGAGGCGCGCGAGGCAGTGCGGCTTCAGCCCGATCTGGCACTTGGACACCAGGTCCTGAGCTATGGCCTTGCGGTGCGTGGCGACTATCATGCCAGCCTCAAGGCAGGCGAACGCGCGGTCGAGCTCACGCCCAGCGATCCCGATAGTTTGATGGCGTTGGCAAAGGCGCAAGTCCGCTTCGGATCATATCAGGAGGCTCTCGCCAACGCCGAACGCGCCCGCCGGCTGCATCCCATGACGCCGGCCTACTATTACTATGTGCATGGTCAGGCGCTTTACGCCACCGATCGCAATGCCGAGGCCGAGAAGGTCCTGGCTGAATGTTTGTTGATCGCACCGAGGGAAGCAAATTGCTTGAAGCTTCGCGCAGCCGCGCTGGTGCAGCTCGGCCGCTCCGACGAGGCGCGCAGCGCCATGGCCGAGCTGGTCGTGGTCGAGCCGCGCTTTTCGGTTGCCGGCGAGCGCCTCTATCGCCGGTTCGGGGTTTCGCCCCTGATGGAGCGCTATTTGCGAGACCTGGCCGCTGCCGGTGCTCCGGCCGCCGCTGCGTAAGCCTTGCGGGTCACCGCCGATCGTGCAGGCCGGCTCCTTCGATCAAATGGCGCTGCTTGGCGATCTCCGCTGCCACGAAGTCCAGGAACACCCGGATTCGTGGCGAATGGCGGAGGTCCGGATGGGTCAAGAGCCACAGCTCGGCGGCGAAATCGGGTTCTGGCGGCGCCAAGCGCACAAGCCCGGGGCGGCGATCACCGATGAAGCACGGCAGATGGCCCAGCCCCAGCCCGGCCTCGATGGCCTCGGCCAGTCCGAGCACAGTGTTCACCCTGTAGACGATCCGCTGCGGCGGCACGTGCTCCTGTACGAAGCTCACCACTTTCAGCGTCGCCAGATTGTCTCCCAGGGATACCCAATCCTGATCGAACGGCCTCTCCGGCGCGACAGTCGCGGCACCGCCATAGAGCGCCCATGCAATCGTCGCGACGCGCCGTCCGACCAAGTTCTCCGGCGGTTTGTCGGTTGCCCGGATTGCCACATCGGCGTCGCGCTTCGACAAGTTCAGCGCCTGGTTGGCCAGCACCACATCGAGCCGTACATCGGGGCATCGCCGGTGGAAGCCGGCGAACACCGGAGTCAAAAGATGGATCAGCAGCGAGTCGTTGGTCGTTACCCTCAGCTCGCCGGCCGGCGCGATCTCCTGCCCGGCGATCTTGCGGGTGAATGAAGTGATGTTCTCGTCGATCTGCTGCGCAAGCGTGACCATCTCCTCGCCCGCCGGCGTCAAGGTGTACCCGGTGCGATGGCGCTCGAACAGCGTCGCGCCGAGCGTCTTCTCGATTTGGCCAAGACGCCGGAAGACCGTTGAGTGATTGATCCCGAGCCGTTGGGCAGCACCCGGGAGTGACCGCGCATCGGCTATGGCATTGACGATGCGGAAGTCATCCCAAGCCAGGTCCTCGCCGGCTATCGTTTGCCGAGAACTCATCATTTCCTACGTGCAATTAAGCTGGCCAGAAAGCAATCTTTACATTGCAGACAAACAATGGAAACCACATGGCGGAAAGGAGGAGGCACGCCCATTTGCTGGCTCGACGGTTGGAACCGCCGATGATCCCGAAGGAGGGGAAAAATGCGCCATAACGGCATTCATCACGTGACGGCCATCGCCGGACAGGCCCGCCGCAACCTCGATTTCTACAAGCGCGTGCTCGGGTTGCGCTTGGTCAAGAAGACCGTCAATTTCGACGATCCGGGAACCTACCATTTCTACTATGGCGACGATGCGGGTCGGCCCGGTTCCATCCTCACCTTCTTCCGCTGGGAGCATGCGGGCCCGGGACGGCTCGGCATTGGCGAGACCCAGGAGACGGTCCTTCGGATCCCGGAAGGTTCGCTCGGCTATTGGACGCACCGCCTCGTCGAGCAGGGGCTGCCGCACAATGCGCCGGAAAAGCGCTTCGGCGAGACGATCATCGCCTTCAAGGATCCCGACGGCATGCGGCTTTCGCTTGTTGCCATTCCGGGAATCGAGCGCGAGCCCGCATGGACCGCTGGCGAGATTCCGGCCGAGCACGCGATCCGCGGCTTTCACAGCGCCAGCCTGCTGGTTGCCGCTGCGGCGCCGACCGCAGCGATCTTGACCGACGTCCTCGGCTTCACCGAGACCGCACGGGAGGGATCGGTGTCCCGCTACGCCGCCGGCGAAACGGCGGCTGGCGGCATCATCGATTTGCGCGAAGCAGGCGATTTTCTGCGCGGGCGGCAAGGCGCCGGGAGCGTCCATCACATTGCCTTTCGTGCCGCCAGCGATGCCGTCCAGTCGGAGATGGTGGAAAAGCTGGCTCGCAGCCATGGCATCCGCACCACCGACCAGAAGGACCGTGCGTATTTCAGATCGGTCTATTTCCGCGAGCCGAACGGCATTCTGTTCGAGATCGCCACCGACGATCCAGGCTTTGCGGTCGACGAACCGGCGGCTTCGCTCGGTCAGGAATTGAAACTCCCGCATTTCCTCGAGTCGAGCCGCGAGCGCATCGAGGCAGCATTGCCGAGAACCGTCTGATCCAGAGGCACCATGAGCATCGAGACCGAACTTTCCTTCATTCACCGCTTCGTGCCGGCCACCGATCCCGAGCGCCGGCCACTTCTGCTGTTGCACGGAACCGGCGGCAACGAGGACGACCTCCTGCCGCTCGGCAGCCTGGTGTCCCCTGGCGCTGCCCTGCTCTCCCCGAGGGGGAAAGTGCTCGAGGGCGGCATGCCGCGCTTCTTCCGTCGCTACGCCGAGGGAGTCTTCGACGAGGACGATCTTCGCCGTCGCGCTGGTGAGCTCGCCGACTTCATCGCCGAAGCGCAGAAATCGTACGGGCTGACCACCCCCATTGCTGTCGGTTTCTCGAACGGCGCCAACATCGCCGCAGCGGTTCTGCAACTGCGGCCCGAAGCTCTCGCCGGCGCTGCCTTGCTGCGGCCGATGGTGCCGCTCCAAAACCCGCCGACCGTCGAGCTCGCCGGCAAGTCGGTGCTGATTCTATCGGGAGCTTCCGACCCCATAGTGCCGTTGGACAACGCCAAACGCCTGGCTTCGCTGCTGACGGGCGCGGGTGCCGGCGTCCAGCATCGCGTGCTGCCGGGCGGCCATGCCGTGACTCAAGCTGACCTGGGGCACATAAAGAGCTGGATCGACCAGCTCTGACGCATCGCGATCGGAGATGATGATGGGATTGCTTGTCGACGGTGTCTGGCGCAACGAATGGTACGACACCACAAGCACGGGCGGGCGCTTCATACGCAAGGACAGCGCCTTTCGGAACTGGGTCACCCCGGACGGTTCTCCCGGACCGAGCGGCGCGGGCGGTTATCCAGCGGAGCGAGACCGCTATCATCTCTACGTGTCGCTCGCCTGCCCGTGGGCGCACAGAACACTCGTCTTCCGCAAGCTCAAAGGCCTCGAAGGCATGATCGGCGTCTCGATCGTGCACTGGCTCATGCTCGAAAACGGATGGACCTTCTCCGATGGCCCGGGAGTCGTGCCGGATGCCGCGCACCACGCCCGCTTCCTGCACGAGATCTACACGCGCGCCGAGCCGCGCTACTCCGGCCGGGTGACCGTGCCGGTCCTATGGGACAAGGCGAGCAACACGATCGTGAACAACGAGTCGTCCGAAATCATCCGCATGTTCAATTCGGCCTTCGAGGCCTGTGGTGCGGCGCCTGGCGATTACTATCCTGAGGAGCTGCGGCCGGCCATCGACACCTGGAATGCCCGCATCTACGACACAGTGAACAATGGCGTTTACAAGGCGGGTTTTGCCACCACGCAGGCGGCATATGAGGCAGCCTTCGTCGAGCTGTTCGCAACGTTGGACACGATCGAGACGCATCTCCACACGCATCGCTACCTGCTTGGAAGCCGTCTGACCGAGGCGGATTGGCGGCTGTTCACGACGCTTTTGCGGTTCGATCCGGTGTATGTCGGCCACTTCAAGTGCAACCTTCGCCGGATCGCCGACTATCCGAACCTGTCAGGCTATCTGCGCGATCTTTACCAGGTGCCAGGTATCGACCAGACAGTCGACATGCACCACATCAAGCATCACTATTATGCGAGTCACCGCATGATCAATCCGACGGGCATCGTCCCCTCGGGCCCGGCCATCGACCTCACGCTTCCTCATGGGCGCGACCGACTGTCCTTCTCCCGCGCCAAATGAGACCATCGCCCGGCCCCATATCTCCTGTTAAAATGTAAGTAGTCAGTCGAGGGGAATCCCATGCGTAGAGAGTTTGCAGCAGCAACGGCGATGCTTCTGATGATCACGCCGGCGTTCGGAAAAGTGCTGGCGGTGATCGACAAGCGTACCCAGACGGTCACCGTGTCTAAGGACGGCGAGCAACTGTGGGTCTGGAAGGTTTCGACAGGCCGCCCAGGTTATGCCACGCCGAGCGGAACCTTTCATCCGACCTTTCTGGATGCAGATCATGCATCGAGCAAATATGAAAGCGCGCCGATGCCGTGGAGCGTCTTCTTCAATGGCGATGTGGCCATTCACGGAACGACGGAGGTCCGCAGGTTGGGCCGCGCCGTTTCACACGGCTGTGTAAGGCTGCACCCGGATGAAGCAGAAGAATTTTACCAGCTGGTGCAGGAGGAGGGATTGCCCAATGTGACCATCCGCGTCACATCGAGCAGGGGCTCCGTCGAGACGGCCGAAAAGCCGGCTTACCAAAGACCCTATCCGCGCTACAGACCCTATCCGGGCTATGGCTATAGAGCTTATCAGGGCTACGGCTACAGGCCCTATCCGCGATACCCGCGCAATCCCTGGGGCGCCTACCCGCCGCCCTACCCTGCTTACGGCGGGGCATGGGGGTTTTGACGGGCTGAGCGATTATGACGCGCTGGTGACGCTTGTCGGAAAATTGCTTTGGGCTAAAGTCGGACCCGTGGGGAATGGGTGACTCTGGTCCGGCAAGCGTGATGACACAGCTGACGCTTTTTGCGTTCCCCGACGAGCCGAGCTTGTTCAATCCCTCGACGCTGCCCCCGACCGACAAGTGGGATAATTGGTATCTTGCGATGTTGCGCGGACCGCGCTCCTTCTGGGATGAGGACGACCAGGATTACAGTCCTCTCGAATCCGGCTCGAGCATCCCGCGCCAAGAGACCTTCATGGGCCTGATCTGAACCGCCCGCCTCGCCGAATATTTCCTTCTCACGGCTAGAAGACGAACGTCCCGGTGATGATGGTCACGCTGTTGTCGAACCGTTTCTTGGCGTTGAATTCCTCATAGTGACGGGCATTGAGGATGAACGGGACCTTGCCGATCTGCGTCGTGTAGGTCAGGCCGGGCCCGACCGCGTCCACTTCGCCCTTGAAGCCCTCGAGGATTGCCGGCACGCCCGCACCTGTGTCGTCGCTCAGCTGCCGGTAGTTGTAGCCCACGACGCCGAGCAGGAAACCATTGCCGAAATCCTTGCCGATGGCCCATTCGACGTGGAAGTCGTCGCCGCTGTCATAGTCCGTCGCCTCGTTCTCGAAGGCGGTGGTCAGCCCAAAGGTGCCATTGAGCTGAATCTTCGAGGTCGGTTCGATATAGGTGAAAGCCCACCCGAAATCGATCGCTGCCCGATTGAGGCCGATATTGGGATTGAACCCCTCTTCATAGCGCCCGGTCGGCAGCAGCCCCTGAACATAGAAAGTGTGGTGGAAGTCGCCATTGTCGAAGCCGAGCTGCAGGCGGGGCACCATGTCGCCCAGTCCCCAGCCATTCGTCGCAAGCTCGACGGTGTTGCCCAGAGGCCCGGTCGCCTGCGCCTGGATATCGATGAATCCGAACGGAACGGTCATCGAAAGTCCGGCTCGACCGCCCAGGAAGGTCGTTTCCGGCACATAGAGGAGGTTTGCCGAGCCGCTGACGAACTTCTTGATCTCCATGGCGACATCGATCTCGATCCCGCCAAAGGTCAGGGCACCGTCGATATCGCCGCGAATGACGGCAAGCCCGCCGCTCACATAAGCGCCGGGTGGCGGCGTCACGCCCGCCGTGAATGCGCTGGTGCCGAGGCCATAGGCGCTGAAGGCGCTCTCGGCGGCGAAGGCCGGGGACCCCGGGATAGACGAAGCGAGCGCGGCAAGAAGCACCAACCCCATCAGCGGCCTGCTGCCGCCTTCGACCGCACCCATCCGCAAGGCCCCCCTCGAACTCCCCATCCCCAATAACGTCCAACCTCGATCAAAACTTTGGTCCGTATATGGCGGGGTGTTACCTGTGGAGCACAGATTGCAACAATTCTGCAGATTTTCTCGCCTAGCATGGCGAGTGCGCGCACCGACATCAGCCAACAATTCGGCAGTGCCGGGCCGAGGCATCTCTGAGAAGACGAGAAAAGCAATGAAACCTGAGCTCGACGCCAAGACGATCGTTCCCTTCATCGCCAAGATCTTCGAGCGGCGGGGCGCCGAGGAATATCTCGGCGAGCCGGTGACCATCTCGGCTCACATGCTGCAAGGCGCGTGGTTTGCCGAGCAGGAAGGAGCACCGGATGAACTGGTCGTGGCGGCCCTGTTGCATGATATCGGCCACTTCACCAGCGAGTTCGGCACCTACACGCCCGACGACCAGGAGGACCGCCGTCATGACCATGCGGGCGCCGATGTCCTGGAGCCGTTCTTCCCGCCGGTCGTGACCGCATGCGTGCGCCTCCACGTCGCCGCCAAGCGCTATCTGTGTGCGACCGACAGCAGCTATTTCGGCAAGCTCTCGCCCGCCTCCGTCCATACGCTGGCGCTGCAAGGCGGACCGATGAGCGAGGAGGAAGTCGCGCGGTTCCGCACCAATCCGTTCCATGACGAGGCTGTCAGGGTGCGCCTGTGGGACGAGATGGGCAAGGTGCCGGGAATGACGACCAAGAGCTTCCGCGACTACGTCCCGCTGCTCGAGCGGGTGGTCCGCCAGCACGCCCGGACCCAAATTTCCCTAGGGAAGAGTGACGTTGCGGAGGCGTGACCGCATGGCGCGGGCCGTCCAAAAATGACCATCTCGCTTGCAACGTCTCGCCCGATTGAGCGGGCAATTCAGCGCCGTCCTCGCGGGGATCACGGTGGATCCGATAGGGGCAGTTAGGAGAGTCATGACGGTATTGTTGGGGATTGAGACACGACACGCCTTCTTCGCCGACGGTCGATCATTTTCGGGCACGGAGCTCCTGATAGCGAGCCGCCCCACCTCACTGACCGCATCCCGGTAGTTCCCGCAATCTAGCAACCCCGAAAGCCGACATCTGAACCTTGCGACTCGCTTGTCGCGGTGACGCGCTCTGCTGCGTCGATCCGCTTATGAGCGACACCTCGCAAGCCGTCGGCACGTCCAAAATCAGGAGAGCCAAGATGCGTCAGTTGCTTGTCGCAATCGCATTGCTTTGCACCCTCATCACGCCGGCTGCGGCGCGCTATGTGACCGATGGTCAGGTCGCCAGCTCGGCGAAGCGCTACGGAGTTCCTCTTGCCGTCGCCCGCGCTGTCATTCGCATGGAAAGCGGCGGCCGATGCAACGCGCGCGGCCGTGCCGGCGAGCTTGGTCCGCTTCAGATCAAGCCGGCGACCGCCCGCGGCATCGGCTATCGCGGTCCGACCAGCGGGCTGAGGTCCTGCGGCGCCGGCCTCGACATGGGAATGAAGCATCTCGCCATGGCGCTTCGCCGCGGCTCTGTCGCCTTCCACAATGCCGGAATCCATGCCAGGCGCCTGCCGGCTTCGGCCCGCAGCTACGCCCTCAAGGTCATGCGCCTCGCCCGCCGGGCATGAGCATCAGGCAGTCGGCGGGAGGCTGCCTGCCGCCGACTGCGCTCTTAAGCTTAACCGTAAAATCGATTGCCCCACATTGACCGATTGAGAACCAAATCGTCGTAAGCTGCCGAACGATGACGGCGGCCTGTCCCAAACGCGATCAATCGATAGCGCTCTCGATGCGTGCCGCCTGGCGACCGACACGGGGTTGAGAGACGTGATGATGCGAGCATCGCGACGCGAATTCGTGAAGTGGATCACGACCAGCGGCATAGCGGTCGGCCTGTCCCGCTTTGCCCTCGCCGAAGTGCCTGACTTCGTCGCTCGCGAGACCTTGCCGGGGCGCCGCCCGGGCCTGACCGGCCGCGTCACGGGGCGCGTTGACGGCATCGCCAAGGTTACCGGCGCAAAGCTCTATTGTTCCGATTTTCGCGCCGCGGACATGCCCGGTTGGCCGCCAAGCACGTCCCATGCGATGCTGGTGCGGGCGCCGGACGCCACACACATCTATGAAGGCCTCGACTTCGCGCTCATCGCCAACGACGCGAAGCCGACGGTTGTCGTTACCGCCGATGACCTCGCCCGCATCAACGTCCAAGTCCCCGGTTTCTATACGGGCGACCTGATCTGCCCGGCCGGCAAAACGCCGCTCTATCTCGGCCAACCCTTGGCGCTCCTGCTGTTCGAGACGTTCGACGCCCTCGACAAGGCGCGGTTCGTGCTGCGTGACCAGAACTTCTTCAAGTTCGGAGCCGAGACCGGACCCGTGTCGATGCCCAACTATGGAGCGTGGCGCTTCACCCGGATTGCCGGCCCGACGCCTGGCTCGCCGGACATCTATTCTCCGCTCGATGAGGGCTGGGTCAGCCCCGGCTATTTCGAGAGCTCGGGGCGGCCGATCTGGCGGCCCCTGCCCCTGGCGAAGGGTGCCTCCTATGCCAAGGGAGCAACCTATGGCGAAGATGTCCGAAAGCAGCTCGCGGCCAACGATCCGGCGCTGCTTGTGCTCGAGCGCGATTTCGAGACCCAATCGGTCGACCCGATGTTCCTCGAGCCCGAAAGCGGGCTTGCCTGGTACGACGGCGACACCCGCAAGCTGGAGCTCGTGCTCGGCGTTCAGTCGCCTTACGAAGCTGCCGCCGCCGTCGCCCATCTTGTCGGCGAAGCGACGGCAGGGTTCAAGCCCTCGGAGATCAAGGCGCATTTCGCCTATATCGGCGGCGGCTTCGGCGGTCGCGACCACACGCCCTTCCCGCTCTATGTCGTCCTCGCGGCGCTGTTCCTGCCGGGCCGACCGGTCCGCCTGGCGCATGACCGCTATCAGCAGTTTCAAGGCGGCATCAAGCGGCACGCCTTCAAGATCCATAACCGGATCGGCGTCGACCGACAAACCGGCAGGATCGTCGGCTTCGCGGCCGACCATGTTCTCGATGGGGGTGGACTCGCCAACTATTCGGGAAGCGTTGCAGTGGTCGGCGCCACCGGCGCCATCGGAATCTACGACGTTCCGAAGGTCGACGTCACCACCGTGGCCCTCCATTCG